>Ga0116171_10001349_pt1 | contig 24512 bp, 23 predicted proteins | sample AD_JPNHW2_MetaG_FD_89798 | JGI IMG/M metagenome (GOLD analysis project Ga0116171, IMG submission 89798) | Active sludge microbial communities of municipal wastewater-treating anaerobic digesters from Japan - AD_JPNHW2_MetaG | ecosystem: Engineered > Bioreactor > Anaerobic > Digestate | place...
CATCAGCAGTCAGACCTCTAAAGAAGTAATCTTTCAACTGCATCTTAGGATCAAGCAGTTCTTTTCTGTACCACCTAAACCTAGGATCTCTCATTTAAACTCAGATCTCACTCACCTGACCATCTACCTCCCAACCACTGATCTCTGATACTTTTCTACCAAGAACTTCACAAATACCGGCAGGAATCTGGTCCCAGTCAATAGCTTCAGGCCACACTGTGACAGATGCTAGCATAGTAGTCTGTGGGTCTAACTGTGATTGGTTGGCAATAAGAACATCAGTTCGGGTCATTGGCCGAATCACAAAGATATAGCGGTCGATTCTTACTTTGACAAGTGGGAAGTGAGTTTTACTTACAAGTTCAGTAGTCTCTTCTTCAGTTAAGTCTCCCCAGAAGTCAGCTTCCCTAAGAATAGTTGTATAGAGGTCAGGTCCTAGAACATTGCCGTAGATGTCTACTGAAACATATCCTGACGATTCCTGGATAACCTTTACAAGAGATGGTACCATCCCCATTGGGCAACTGTCAATCTCTTCATCAGTCAACTGGGGCCAGAGAATACACTCCTTGAAAATCATCAGATTAATCAGTTCTACACTGCTTTCTTTAGCCTCATTAGTAATAACCTTCCTAATGAAGTCCATCTTCTTTCGAGTCAGTGGGCTGAAAACTACTTCATCTTTACCATCCAAAGATTTCCACTTACACAACTTCCCCTTAGGGTAGGCAAGCTTGAGCTCTGTAATTACCTCTCCAGGTACTTTACCTTTACCATGCATTTATTTTTTACCTCTTACTAACCAAGGTCTCTGAATAATCCGAGAGGCCCAGTAGAACTTGCAGACTGTTTTTGTTTGTGCGCCAAAGTTCCTTTAATTGCAGCACTTTCTAGGACTCTAACATCTCTCGCTTGGAAAGAGTAGGTCTCGACAATAGGTCTGCCACTATCATCTATTGTCTTTGACAACCCTGTTATACTGACACCTGCCAATCTAAAGCCAGTTGCAATGTTATTGGTAGAGATTCCATCCTCATTCTCTTCTACATAACCATCTGCAATGTACTCATTGTCTCTCACATACTGCAAGCGTCTCTTACTATCCAGAGTTGAGCCAAAGATAAGTGTTAGATCAAAGCCTCCAGGACTTGTTTCAAAAAGGCCCTGTCTAGTAGCAATGTCTGCTGAACTGGTGTAGGGTAGGACCACATTCTTTCTCTTGATACTGTCAACTAGGTTTCTAAGGGCATCTCCACTTGCATTCTGCCCTAGGTTAGCCAAGTTCTCTGAAGAATTGGTTACATCAGTCACTAGAGCAGTCTGTTTACCAGTAGGTGTAGTCCCAGGCAGCACAGTAGTACCCTTTGTTTTCAGTAGGTTCAGCAGTGAAAAAAGATAGCCGTGTCTCTTAAAGTTGATATTGATCTCACCAGCAATTATTCTAGTCCCATGATGAAGCCTATTAGCTACATAACTGTGATAGCCATAGTAAGGAACAACTTTCTCTACAATCTGGTAAGTAGTTTGAATGTGCTCATCTAACAGAATATCATTGGCAAAGACTGCTACCTCTAAACCAGACCAGTAAGAAGTGTCAAAGGAGTCTGTGAGCTTCCAACTATCTTTACTATAGGCATTGTATGACTGCTGGGGAATTCTAAGGCTCATTTTAACTCCTAAGGGGCTTGAAGCTTCTCACCCAGGCTCTTTCTATCACTCTGCAAAAGATTACCCTCTTGCATGTACTGGTAGGCTGTACCATAGCCTCCTAGCAGGCTCCTAGCTAGGTTCATGGCTGTAGTGGCCTCCCAGGTGGCAAAAACTCCTGCCACAGAGTTTACCACTCCACTGCCTGAGGAAGAGTCGAAAGCAACACTGGTACCAAATCTGCCACCCCCCATTGGCAGTACAGTACTGTCAGGGATTAGATAGGTTAGTCCCCCTGCAATGAAACTGTAGACTTCTGTAAGGAGAACATCTCTGACACTCACATTGCTGGCAAAGTCAATTATTTGAATCCCGTTCACAGTAATCTGACCCACCGGAAGAGCTTCCTCACTCTCATCTGGTAGAGTCTTCATCAGAAGCAACTGCAAGGTCATTGGGGGAAGTTGATCTGGTGTAAGGTTGGCTAGTGATCCTTTATAACCCCTCCATTCAGAGTAAGCAAAGAGGGCTTCTGCAAAAGCTCCACTACCCATCGAGTCGAAGCCTAAGGTTCCCGCAACAGTCTGGTGGCCTTTAGTAAAGCCCTTAATACCACGACTACTGCCACCCACTACAGGGTAGACATCACGGTGGGAGGAGATTGAGACAAGAGTGAGTGCAGGGAGTTCGACTTGAGGAGATCTTCTTGAAGATGAAAATGGAAGAACAAGAGATGCAGTGACGTCTGTGAAACTAAAACCTTGAGGGTTGTGCTCACGTCCCGCTTTTAGAAGAGGATTCTCTTGTAGAGAAGTGGCAGCCGAACTAACTGCCACTTCAATCTTTTCATTTGTCATTACTCAAATAGAGTACTATTCAGAGATAGACCATGGAGTTGAGCTTGTTCCACTCTCAACTTGTCGCCAGTGGTCAATTCTCAAAGCAGTGAAGCTAAAGCCAACTGCATTGCCTAGGTCGTTGTTGGAGAAGCCGCCAGTCTCTTGTGAAATATTCATTCCTTGAATAGCACAGCGAGCAGCAGCACCAGCCTTATTGACACCAACCAAAGTTAGGTCAAATGGGGGGATCTGGTCTGAGTAACTAATCTTCTGTCGAGCTTTCCTATCAGCAGCCTTCTGGACCATATCATCCAGGTTTCTATTCAACGTAGCTGTTGAGATACCTTGGATGTTCCCACCAGTTGTAGACAGAGCATCAGGAGCTTTAACTACAGCAGCAGAGTTAACCATCTGAGCAGCTAACAAGTTTGTCGTGTTATAGTTATTGTCACTGTATTTAATACCGTGGATAGTAGCAATATCCCCAGCAGAGCCGTACATCTTAGACCAAACATCATACTGAGTGCTTAGTCCAGGAGTGTAGCCAAAGATCTGTGACAACAGAGCGTGTCTGTCATACTGAGACAGAACCATAGAACCAACGATAACACGTTTACCTGTGTTGTAGGCAACAGCATCTCTTCGGCCCATAACATAGTTGCCAACGATTTCTGTTGAAATAGACCAGGTGATACTCTCTAGGTTTCCAATCTTCTTGTTCCCCACGAATGGGGTAAGATCTCCACCTGTAAAAGTGAATCTTTCCTGATTTTCTTCCTTCCAAAGATCGTCAGCAGTATTGTTATTGACTAGAGCAACATCACTGTAGGCGTATCTTGCGAATGGGTTTGTAGCAACTTGTGACATTTTATTTTTTCACCTTTACATGTTAGTCTTCACAGCAACGGTGAAGACGATCTTCTGGAGAGCTCTTGCTGGCCACAGTTCCACATTGACTCTGATTATTCCAAGTGCTTCATCTCTAGCTGATGAGACTACTTCATAATCGTAGCCAACCCCTCTCTTACCCTTCAATGCACCACTCTGAGCATAACCATCTAGAATATTCTGAATGGTTGTCTCCATAGCAGCTCGGGTCTTCTGATCTGTGGGGCTACCATAGTAACCAGTAAAGGCTAGAGCCATTGCAGAGTGGACACTGTTAGCCAAGTGGATTGGCTGGTAAGTGAAGAAGTAGTCTTCTCTGTCTGTAGTAGTAACAGGGGAATAGATTACAGGGCTTCCACCACCATCAAGTGATCGAGTCAATGTTACGAATGCTCCCTTTCCAGAGATATCATTTGTACCATCATAGCCAACTCCTTGAACTAGGAGGTCTGCATATTTGGTTGGAAGCAGGTCAGTGTAAGCCAGCACACCTGGAAGCTTGCTGAATGTAGGCTCCTTCTCTGGAGGATAGGTAGTCAGCATAGCTGCATAAGTACCATGGAAGTTATCAGCATAAGTTCCAATGTCTGGATGGGTGTAGATGACATCACAACCTGCACAGACTGATAGTCGTCTTCCCATGTCAACTACTCCTTCCACAGGATCAGTTCTCTTAAATCCAGCGTAGAGGAAAGCTCCAGCTTTAGTCCAGCGTTTAGCAGCATCATAGAAAGCTGCTGTAGTTGCAAGAAGTGAAGTGTTCACGTAGTTAATCAGAGCAGTTCGATCTCGAATACCGTGAGGTCTAGTTCCCATGACACCATGGCAAGGGTTAATCGTAGTAGAACACTTGTCAAGCCAAACAGCAAAGTCTGTTCCAATTGTTACTGACTGACCATTGGTATCAACAACCTGATCATCAAAATAGACACCTGTCAGTACAGCTATATTGAAGGGGAAACCCATACCTTCAATCATGTCAAAGGTACCTGTGTCTGTAGCAGTCAAGAGGGTAGCATAGCCGGTCTTTGAGCTGAAGTAATCTTCACCTGGAGCACTTGTACCATTAGTACCGCCAGAGACTGTAGCTGTACCACTTACTAGAGTTGTACAAGCTGCTGAGACATAGGCTGTAAAGACACTCTTATCAACGTAGAGAGTAGTGTTCCTTCGATCAGCATTAACTAGGTCTGCAATCTGCCCAATGGAAAGGGTAGAAGCAAAGGTAGTGCTGAATGAGCCTAGCTTGTTGTTAGGCTGAGTCTGCGTCCAAAGCAATGTACCGTTCATTGCAGTGACTGTAACACTCACGCTATTGTAGATCCTACCTGGGTAAATAGATCTTAGGTAAAGCTTGCCATTGAAGCCTGAGACTGCTGCTGCATACGAGCCTGAAGCACGAACAGCATAGATATTAGTGCAGCCCGCATTAATGGCCTGCGAAATGAAAAGAGGCAAAGTTGCACCATTTGGTAGACCATCCTCAGAACTCGTGATCGGGCTTAAGTAGCCACGAGAATATGAGGCAGGGCCAAAGATGGACTCTGCTTGGCTGGCACTTGTGATTGGCATTGGACTGTTAATAGGGCCATCAACAGCAGTACCGATAATCAGTAACCGCTCTGTGGTAGGCCCATTAATAGCCTGCTTAATCTTTGCACCTTGAGTTATATGATATGGCCCTGGAATAGGCATCTTTATATTCTCCTCATTCTAGCAATTTGTTTATGTGAGTTGTGCTCACATAATTGTAAGTCAGATAGAAAGTCGAACCAACTGTTGGAGTGTTACCATAAGTATCATTCCACTCAATGTAAGCTAAATTAGCTGTTGTTCTTCTATCAACTCTTAGATAGTAGTCCACCCCTTCTTCTAGGAAAGTCTCTACTCCATCCGTTATTATAGACACAGCTGGAATAGAAACAACCTTTCTATCAGGATAGATGTCTGTCACATAGAACTCTATTGCGTTTGTAGTGCGAGTAAACTCTTCACTCTCTTGAGTTCTACCATACCTTTCTTCCAACTCAATTGATCTTAGAGTTGGTGCAGAAAGCTCATACTCAACTGGAAGCCTACATTTGAACCTGAGGGTTCTCATAGGAACAACTTCCTGCATTCTCCATTGAAGAGAGGAGTCTGCTACCTGCTCTAGGAACACTAAAGCAAACCTAGGAAGCTCTTCTTGAATAGGCCCCGCAGTTTTCAGAATAGCTCTCTCCAGATCCCATGCAATCTCATCAGCTTGAGCTGAAAGAGGTGCAAAGACATTGTACTCATAAATGACTTCAAACTCCTGAACATAGGCTTCTACTGTATAGCCCTCTGGAGTTTGTCTCAATGTATGAGAGAACTTTTCCCCCATTGCAGAAGCTTTAGTTGGACTGCCTGGATCTCGACGGTAGATTCTCCAACTGATTACAGGGGTAATCACCTCTTTCCTTGGAAAGTCCTCTACAAGCTCTACTTTATACTTTTTCTCGAAGTAAGACTCTAAAAGAGACCAGATCTTCTTCGGAATCTCATACGGACTCAAAGAAGATTGAGTGTCTCCTATATTTTGAGGCTTACGACTCTCATTCATACCTATCAAATAGAGGGCTTGTTTTTAATAGAGAATCTAATGTTTAGAATCTCGTCTGGAAGGTAACCAGCAACCTCTACAAACATTGTACTGTTAGTGACCTGAACATCTACGTAATCTACACTCAGGTAGCTCACTGCTGAAAGAGCAAGTCTAATTCGTTCCCTTAACTCTGGGTGAGCCCCTTCAGCAACATAGGTTCCAATGTAACCTATACAGATTGAGTAGCAGATAGCATGAACCTCTGCAACCTTACTGGAGAAAAGATAGGACCAGTCTGCTGTTGAGGTAGTTCCCTGATAGACAGCCAAGTCATTCTGTATGTACCGAGTGATTGCATTGAAGCCAGCTGCCTTCAAGTCATCCAACTCTTCTTTTTCTAATAGAGGAGAGTAGGACCAACCATCTACTTTCAGATTTGTAAGATTGTAACCACCTTTAGAGTCAAAGGCAAGCATCACATTCTCAGCAGCATACCTTGTAGTGTCCCTGTTGTTTATTGAGCAGTTCATGTCACCTAGAACCAGCCCAAGCATGTTTAGTCTCCAGGGAAGGATAGTTCTGTACTGAGTAATAAAGCTTGATGTAGGTGCAGTAAAACCAGTCACAGGTGCTACAAAGAACTTGGGAGCTCTTGTCGGATAATCTAGGTATTCAGAGATTGTTTGAACCTTACCTGAAGTCATAGGGCTCAGCACAAGAACATGAGTTGAGTCTCCTGGAAAGTCTACTGTTTCTAGACATTCTGTAAAGTCAGAATCAGAGAAGGAACCGTCAGTGCCACCTGATAGAGTTACTGCAAAGGAAGTTAAAGCAGACCCAGCAACTGTCAAGTAGAGAGGCAATACTCCAAGCTCTCTTAACCTATCTATTCTCTTACCTATAATAGAAGCATCCCCTGTAATAGTAGTAGCCTCTAAGTACGGTTCCAGTCCAGAGACTACTATAGAAGTTCCATTGCAGGTAAGGCTAAGCTTATTGTACTTTGCCCCAGGGTACATAGCTTGGAAAGTCCAACCAGCCACTTCATAGGAGGCATACGTGCCACCAACCCTCATCACATAAGGGAAACTGTTGGTCTGTTCAATGTAATGTTTTGCAGCAACCAATAGGTCTTGCTGACCCAAGTAGGGGGGATATTCTAAGTCAATGACTGCACTAGCTGAGCCACCTACAGAACCAAAAGTGAGGATATTCCCTGATACAGTGGGTTTATAAAGCTTGTTTGCCTTACCATTCAGTGAGTTAGCTGGTCCATTCCATGGATTGTAGCCTAAAGTAAGACTGGTAGCTGTTTGACTTACATTAAACCTTTCTTTATAAAAGCCTCCGAACAGCTTGTTTAACTGATTCAGGCTCTCAACTTTTACAACGGTGTTCTTAGGACCATCAGTTGCTAAGCCTACCAGTACGAGTTTTGTTGCCATGCCGTATTAAGTACCTCGATGTCCTGTAGATAAGGAAGCTCAGCCTCTACCTTTGCTTTGTCAATCTCATAAACCTCACATCCACAGTTAAACCAACTGATCTCCCTCTCAAAATGATCATTGATCTGTTTCAACATGTAGATATTGTTAATTCTAAGAGGCTTAGGTTTAGTAGCTTTAGGAAGCTCTGAAACAGGTAGATTCCATTCTGCAGTAATGATGAAGTCGTCAAACTTAGGGTAGACAGTTCTAGGAAAGTCTACAGTTACAGAAAACCTTGCCAAGAGACCTGGCACATCCATCACTGTCCCTTCTCTACCCAATGCTCCTTTTCCGAGTGAGACTTTACAGGGAACTAATTGAAAGGAAGTTTTAAACCCTGTCCCCCAACAGAAAGGACAGTGCTCTCTAAAGAAGGTAGTTCCCTCCGTGCTTGGTAATTTGTGAGTTGGGCAGTCAAACCTTAAGTCTCTCCTTACATAAATAGCCCATTGAGGGATTTCACCTATGAACTTCTCAACATGGGTACCAATTGCCTGACTATTAGCTTTCCAACCTCCAGCAGCCAGACTCCATGGATTAGAAGGGGGCATTATGACCTCCAACAGCATCTCCTAGAGATGGGTCCCACAGATGCTGTAAATCACTCCAACCAGAGTTCTTAGTCACACCCATTGAGACACTGCTTGGGGTAAGGTAGTTCTCATATTGGACCATCTCTTCTTTAGCCTGCTTCTGAGCCTCTTGAATTGCAGCTAAGAAATCCTTAGTCAGTGCCTCTGAGTAGTCCCCTAGAGTCCTACTCCTACCCACATTCCTTAGCTCTTCAATAAGAATTGCACCAGTGAGTTTGTAGACTGTAGCAGCTTCTACCCACTTCAAAGCACCAAAGGAGTGAAGGTTGGGAGTGTCTCTAACTACACTCTCTTTCAGGGTGTCATAGGCATAGACAAGTCCTTGGATTAACTGAGCATAACCGTAGACCCTAGCCTTTGCCTCAAGAGATGCCAAGTAGATATAATAGTTGATCAGATCATCTGGTACCTGCTGTTCAGAGGCCATTAACCTTGCTCTAATAGTCCTCAGTCCTACATAGTAAGGGTTGTATTTACCAGACCAATAGTAGTTGTAATCTTCTCCCAAAGTTAACCCAAGAGTATTCTCCATGGTAGAATTAACTCTCAACTCATATCGAGTGTTTTCTGCAATACTCTCACCAAAGGTAAAGGTTAAAGCAGTGCCATTCAAAGTCCAGGAACCAGTTACAGTAGTTTCATCATAAGCAGTAGAACTGTCATTCCTAGGAACTTGATTAAGCTTGACTACTTCCAGTGAAGTTGAGTAGTTTGATGCAGGGGTTGATGTGAAGTAAAGAGTCACATTAGGCATTGTAGACTGATGAGTCAGTCCATTCTTAAAACTAGTGCTCTTTACCCCAAAAGAGTCAGAGTCCTCCCAGGCTATTTTACTCGTACTATGGGCTACAGCTGAGTCCCCAAAATAGAAAGATGAAATAGGTGACCAAGGGCCAATTGAAGTCCCAGGATCAGCATAAGTCCTAACTCTCCAGTAATAGGTTGTTGCTGAATTAAAGACACCGGCAGGGGTAATTGCAGTTCCAGTTGTAGTAGCTGTGTAATCTACACTCTGGAAGGTAGGGAGGTCATCAAGTTGGACCTCATAAGCCATTGCTGAAACTGTAAAGGCTGATGCTTCCCAGGTAAGTGATGGGAAGACTGATTGGATTGAGACATCAGGAGGGTTAGTTAGAACAACATAAGGAAGGGCTGTCTGAGCTAGACTGAAGGTCCAAGAGTATTCATTCTTACTTTTCCTACCTGCACTTCCTAGAACCAAAGCTTTCAGGAAGACTCTGTAAGTAGTACCAACCTGTAGATCGGTAGCTACCTGTAAGACCAGTCTTCGGTTAACAGCCTGGTATTCTACGTAATCAGTAGAATAAGAAGTCTTTGTAACCTCATCTATAATCGTAAGGAGCTGGTTCCTAGTAGAGGCATTCTGAAACTGGGTTAATTCAATATCCTCAGACCAATCCAGAATTATCTGTGGCCTAAGCTCCGTGACATTGGAATCATTTACAGTAGGATAGCGGTAAGTTACCTCAGGATAAGCAGCCATTTTACACCTTACTCAAAAATAGAGGGGGCCAACATTGGCCCCCTCACTAAGTGATCGTAGAACTGCTTAGGCAGTAATTGTACGAACAGAATACAGTGGCTCTTCGTTTCGAACGACACGAAGGTTCTTAGCAGAAACCATACCCTTACCACCATCGTAGGCTGCAACACCAACGTACTGGCGGATCTTGAGCATCTTGGCATCTCGGTACCACTCGTCCATGTTCTCAATTTCCTTTCCGCCACGAGTTGCAAGTAGAAGTGAATTCTCCTTGTCAATCAAGTAGACGTCAGTGTTTAGAGCTGAGGCTAGAGCTGAACCAGTATAGGTCAGAACATCCTTCTCAGAATAAGGTAGAGCGTAGTAAGGTACGTACTGAATGCCAGCAAACGGGAAGTTTAGCTGCTGATCGAACTGTGGCTCTCGTGACCAGATACCAGCACCAAGCTGACCGCCATTATAGAACTGGGCTCTCATTAGAGGATCAGTTGCAAAGATTGGCCAAGCAAGAGGATGTGCCAGGAAGTGGGTAGCATTGTATCGGTTGCCCAATAGAACGCCAGCCAACTTAACTAGGTCATGGTAGCTGAAGGTAGCATTCCACATAGCAGAAGTACCTGTAACAGACTGACCAGTCGTTCGGTAGGTGGAAGCAACTGAAGAGTTGATGTCATTGTCAAATACGCACTGGGAGTAGTTGACAAGTGATTGATACATCTTGCTCTCAATCTTAAGATCAACAGCATTGGTCATCATCTTCATGTAAAGATTGAGGATGGGCCAAATTGACTGTCGAATAACTTCATCGGTAACTGAGGTTGAAAGACCGACCTTTCCTAGCCTCATTGAAGTTAAGTGACCTTGGTAGCTGAGTTCCTGCTTTGGATATTCCCCACCTTCAGCAATATCTGAAGCTGTGAGTCCACCAAGAGTTGGGAATTCAATGCTTAGAGGTGTGTCTGGGCCAAGATTAATCTTATTGCTCAACTGTGTAAGCACGAGCTGAGGCATCTTAGGCTCTTGGAGAACCTCTGAAATAACACGTTTGAAGACGATTGAGACGTCAGCAGTAGACAGAGCTTCTCGAATGTCTACCTGTGGGACCTCGAAATCCTCACCCGCAAAGTTCTTACCTGAGAGCTGAGCTAGCATGAACTCTTGTACAGTGTTCAGCCGCTTAACTAGCTCTTCCTTACTAACTGCATCGTCTCCCTCAAGAGACAGTCCATTGTACTCAGCAAATGCCTTCAAATCGGGACCGAGGGTTTTATCGAGGGCCTTCTCTCTTAAATTGAAGATTGTATTAGCCATTTTCTTATTCATTCCTTTAGTTAGACATCTTGGGATGGGGTGGTTGGTCCCACCCCTTCCGCCTTACTATTTTACTAGAACCCTCAATGCACCTGTACATCCAGAGATGTTCAAGTGAGCAGGTGTTCCTGGAGCCGAGTTGGAGTTACCATCAGTAAGGTTCCAGACACCAGCACCCCAGAGAACAGCTCCTTCCCGTGGATCTGTAATGTAAGAGTAGCTGGCTCGAATACCAACTGCTCCGCCACCTAGAGAGGCATTATCCACTGAGATGTTAGCACCAAGTTCAATCAAACCTGTTCGCCAGTTGACATTGTGGTACATTCCAATGAAGTTACCCCGCATGTCTGTAACTGCCTTAGGTAGAGGGAACCATGTTCCAGAGGCATAGGTTGTAGAAGTTCCATCCTTATCAATAAGCACAGCATTGGTGACTTCGATAAGAACAGTGTGATAGACTGAGATTGGGTAGTTGACTAGGCGGTAGGAGACGCCTGCACTGACCGTAGTCGGAGTTTCAGTCGTAACAGTTGTAACTGCATAGCGCTGCATGGCTGGCGGGAAGTTGAAGTAGTCCTTAGGAGTATATTCCATCCACTTCAAGAAGTCATCCCGAGTCATAATGTCAGTCAAAGACTGGATTCGGACTAGTTCACCAGCAATCTGGTCTGCATCTTGACCGTAATCATAGATGAGGGTCAGCATCTTAGCTGAAGCTGGGGTCGTACCCGTAGCTGTAGCATTCCACATGCTGTTGCCAAATGCCCAGGTCACTGTAGCATTGAGCATGATAGCACCAGAAAGGTCAACAGCAGCAACCAGTCGAGGTGTAATACCAGGGTAGGCAGCAGCTGAAACGCCCTGTAGACCTGAAGCAACTGTACCATAGTTAATCTTGCACTGGCGAGCTAGCCACTTAACAGGCTTTCCTCGGTGAAGAGGAGAAACGGCTGTTGGTGAGGAGCTAGTCGTAGAACCCCAGTAACCAGTTACATAGTCACCAGACTTGATTGCACCATGTGCATCATTGACAGCAGTAACGTAAGGAACTTCTGAAAGGAAGCCCCTTCGGAATCGAGTTGTTGCACTCTCTGTCATGAAGCCACCGGCATCCCTCAACGCGCCACCGGGGGTGACTTCAGTTGAAGGAACCTTGTACATCTGGTTGACAGACATGCCAACAGGAGTCAGGTTCTTGCCTTCGTGGAGGGTCAGGACGCTCTTACCAGTATCCGAAGAGGTAATTCGGAAGTTTGTAGCACTGGCTCGGCCACCCACATAACCAATCGAGACGAATCTGCCGGAGGGAATCACTAGAGCTCCAGCCGGGTCGAACGGATCTACACCAAGAGTAGGTAGATACGGGTCAACGATTAGCTCTTCGGGAGGAACCTGACCGACGTTATCTAGAGAAACCTCTACGCGAGGTGTCCAGCGACGAACTGGTACACCGTGCGAACCAAAAAATGTTGAAGTACTCATTTAATCATTTCACCTTGTTTAGTCGGTTTAGTTAACTAGAGGCCTTTTTCCCCTTAATAGGCCCTTTGTGCTTATCCCTCTCGGGTCTTACACACAACATTTCAACCCAACTGCCATCATCAATGTTCTTTGATTGGTTAGCAGGAGGTGTGGGGACCGCTTCCTGCACGGGGTTTGGAATCACAGTAGTCTGCTGCTGAGTTTGCTCCTCTGGAGTAACCTCTTCAGTTGACTCTTCTTCTACTTTATCTAGAGGAAGCCTTTCAAGCAAATCAGCAAGGACTTTGTTTCCACACCAATCATAAAGGCTGGCTGCCTCTGTAAGTTCCTTCTTGGTAATCTTATTTTTCCGAGTAATTGCAACCAATTGCTGCAGATAAACCCTGTCTTCTTTCTCAGAAAACTCGTTGGCTTTAAAATAATCAAAAAGAAACTCTTCTTTAAGGAATAGAGGAGCAATAGCAGCCTCTTTCTCTTCAAATAGAGCCGCACTGGCAAACTCATTTGAGTTAGCTAACTCAGCAAGAGTTTCTACCTGTGCCATGTAGTTAGTCAGCTCCTCTTTCTGTTCGTCAGAGAAGTTGTAACCCTCAGGAATAGCCGTATCTTTCCCTAGGTATACAAACAATGGAAGGTGCTCATCTTTACCCTCTACCACTGCTGGATAGAAGTCTACTAGACCAGTACTCTCTCCCTTAGTTGCTTTGGGGCCAACACCAAACTTGGCTGCTTTCTTCACAACACAAGCTTTAATGGCATCTTTATCCCCTGGGCCTTTGTAGGTATCAATCAGCCTGAGAGCAGCAATTGCATGAGCCCTATCTGCCACTGGAAAACTTCGGTTTGGCCCACAAAAAGCACTTGCAGGGAGTTCATCCCTCTGCTTCTTAGTAAGCTTTGCCTCAATAGAATAAATGGGATCTTCTGCCTCAAGACCGAAGAGCTCACCGAATGTTAATACGGCATTCCCATCCTCATAGAGATTTAATTTCTTCCCAGTTTCCAAATAAGAAGCAATTGCCAGTCGAGCAGCAGCTTCATTCCATTCACCATAGAAAGCAGTTGCCTGATCTTGTAGAGTCTTGAACTCTTCTAGGTCTTCTACCTGTAAGTCTACGGGATTTCCTTTAGCTAGCTCCTGAATCAGTTCTGAGCTATAGTCCTTAGTTTGCTCTGTGACTGTTTCACAAAGCATTTCAGTAAAGAGCTCAGCATTTCCTTCACTCTCAGCAAGTTTAGCTTTGATATCTGGGAGGTCCTGTAGATGCTTTAGGCACTCTTTGATCTTGTCCTTCATTTATTCAGTACCTCGTTAATTGTATTGATAACATTACTCTCATTGACTTTCTTAGCCTGCTCCTGTAGAAAACTCTCTACAAAAGACTGAGCAAAAGCATTGAGAGGTTTTGCAGAACTCTCTGTAACACTCATGTCTGCATCCTTACCCTTCCACCAGTATTCCCTGGGGAGGGAGAAGGAGTCAACCATTTTAAATGAGGAATCTACCTCATACATGTCCCAGAGCTCTGACATCTTTGTAACTAGCTCTCCATTCTTTGCATCATAGAAACAGAACTCTTTGGAGCCGACCTTCTTCTCACCTAAGAGAAGCTTCAGCCCGGAGATTCCAATATCAGGATCTTTCACACCTGCCAAGTCGTCTGAGGGGACATTGACAAATGATGTTTCCATGTTGCAGACAGGGCCCATTCTCCAGTAGGAGAGTGCCCCATCATAGACTTGCCCTCGATTGTATGGGGGGAACTCTTTACCCTCTCTTCGAGCTTTAGCAATGTCTATACCAGTAATGCTTTCGAAAACCTTATCTACCTTGCAGCCAATAGATACTGTATGAAAGGCTCCGCCTAGAACTTTAGGGATAGCATCTGGATCAGAGATAGCTGCCACACAACTAATGTAACCCTCTCCCTCCAAAGTGCCAGGATAGCCTTTTTTAGGGTGGGGAGTCAATGCCTCACCCTTACCTCTTGACTTGTAGCCAGCAACCAGCATCCTACCCATTGGCAAAGAAGCGTCTCCCATAAAGCCCCCCTGTAGGTTATGCTCTAAGATAATTGGCTTGCCATAAGGGGTTACAAAAGAGTGGTAACCAGTAGGAGTGTGCTTACTATCTGAGCCAATCAAACTTTCCTTTGGGTAGTAGGTAAAGTTCTTTGTGAGCCTCTCCGAGTGAATAGCCCTAATCAAAGGGTAGATTGCTTTCACATCCTTTACAGAGATATCAGCAACCTTATTCTCATTGATAGGCTTAGTAGGGTCGAAACCTAAAGTGTTTTCGACCTCTAAATTAAAGTTCTCTTTAATGTGGTAAAAACCACCTTCAAATAACTCTTCCATTTTCTTCTACACCAGTTTTTGAATAACACCAAAAAGGGTCATTACTATAGCAGAGGTAATAGCAGTAACAACTGATACCAGGACCATTCTTCGGAAGCCTGTAGCATCAGCTCGACATTTTGACTCTTTTTCCACAAAATCTTCTATCTTGACTAATCTGCTGTCCAGCTTACGCATTGTTTCCTGCAAGGCCTCTCTGCCATTGCCTTCTACAACAACTTTATAAAGCTTATCTACTCTGCCAATTAGAGACTTAATGGTCTCTACTTCACCAAGAGTGCTAAACTTCTCCCGTAGCTCTTTAATTTCTGCTTGTAGGTCTTTTATTGATTCGACGCTAGACTCAAAGGCTTTGTTAATGACAGTTAAGTAGGCTTGGGTATCTTGTTGTTGCATAGGAGGATTCCTCACTTTACTATATTAAGTAGAGGGGGATTTATCTTCCTTGTAACCTAAAAGCCTGTCAATCAAATCTTCGATTTTCTTAATAGCCTCTTTCAAATCCTCGGGAGGAATAGCTAGTTCAAAATTAATAGGTTTCTCTCTAATTTCTTGGATTAAAGTCTCGACAATCATAGGTTAGTCTCCAGCAGGTATTGGACAAACTTGAGTAGAACTTCTTGGTCTCCAATCAGACCTTCGATCTTCTCAAGCTGGGGATAGATTACACTTCTGTCTAAACCAAAATCCCTTTCAAGGAGGAGGACAAAGTCATCTAGCTCTTCCTTGCTTTTAGGGAGGACCTTTTTCACTGAGTCATCCATTGAATTAGCCTTCATTTGGAGGCCAACTACTGCCAACTCAGCATCTCCTTTAGCTTTAGCCTTAGCTTTTTCAAGAGGTATCTGCACCTGATTAACAAAGAGCTCACTCTTTTTAGGAGGTTCAATTCTACCCATCATCTCCCTAGATTCCATAAGAGTGATAACATTCTTGGCATACAGGTCTGCTGCATGGGAGCCCATTTTAATAAGCCTGGACTTGTCTACTTCATCGAAGACTAGTTTTACAACATCATCATCTTCATTGTAAGGATCAAAACCACCCTCCCAAAGAAGCTCATTCAGTAAGAAGGTTTCTAACTCCCGAGCAATTTCCTGCTGACAGAACCTGACCTTTGATAAGAGCAAATCATTAGCTGCCTCAGCAGTACCTAGAGTAGCTGTGTCAAAGCCCATGATGTAGGGAGAAGTGCCTAAGCCGCTAAAAGCCCTGCTAGAGAAGTACTTGAGGTACTCTCCTAACCTCAATGCTTGACTCTCAGACCCAATAGCCTTAATCTCATGGGCACCGCTGGTAACAATAACTCCCTCAGGAGACATGGACTTGTAGAGCGAAGCTGCTCTGTTGATTTCTTGCTGGATACCTGCCAGAGGTGAAGCCGTCTGGGAGACCTTGTGGTGAATAATTGGAGTAGAATACTTCTTAATCAGGATGGCTACACACTGCTCCATTGCCCTAAGCAGTGAGACATCTTCTAGTGCTGGGAAAGTAAGGCCTACCCCGTAAGAAGAGTCTGCACCCTTCTTGTAGGCTATGTGTACTATGTCCACCCCAGGCAAAAGAACCTTGCCATCAACCTGTTGGACAACATTGTCAAATCTAATGGCGGCTTTAGTAGCGTCTAGTTTAACAGCACCGTCAGAGACAAGTTTATACAGCTGCTCTGCACTTTTTGATTGAATTCCCCAACCCAGACTTCTACCAGTCGTTTTCTCAATAACTGGGGCAAGCCTCTCAGCAGAAATAAGAAAAATTCCTGAAAGGGTGTAGGGCTTAAGCTCATAGACTGGTCTCCTCCCTGCTACAGGACCTCCACCCCTTTGTTTAATAAAGAAAGCATTGCCAGTCTTGAAATACTCGTGTACAAGCCTAGAAAGCCAGGTCTTCCACGATTCCCCTGTAGACAGAGAGAAAGCATTAAGTCTCTTTGTTATATAGGAGACTTGCCTCTCCTTACCCTCCAAATGAAAGTCAAGGAAGAGTTCTGTGTACTTATCTACAGACTGCCGAACTAAGCCATCTACCAGGTAAGCATTGATGGACTTAGTAATAGCCTCTGACAGCTTACGGTCTCTTTGGTCTGAAGGGGTGTTAAATGAACCAAAACGAAAGTTTGGTTCAAGAGGGTTTTCAGCACGGATGACAGGCTTTTCCACAGAATACTCTGTGGGTGGGTTTAAGTTTACCGAAAAACCTGTAGTTTGTGCGTGAGAAAGCATTAATTAGTACTCCATTTCAATAGAGGAAGCTACTTTGAATGTTATTGAGTTTTCTGATTCAATTGAGTTACAGCCCCTACACCGTAAGTGCTCTCCATCAATTTAGTCAACTCTTCTAAATACTCACCAGTAGTTATTCCTTCAAGATTCTGTAGAGACCTCAGGTAGGAGATCATGTTTCCCAACAAATCTCTAAGCTGTTTTATCTTAGAGGCATTCTGGGAGATTTCTATCTGTTTTCTCCTCTGCTCTTCAAACTTTAGAAGTCTCCCTTCTGTACGAACCATGTGGTCCTCAATAGCCCTTGTGTTATCTAATAAAACACTGCCAATCAGAGAGTTAAATTGTGCTACTTCAGGAAACATAGTATCAGAGTCTAGTAAACCCAAGACATCACCAAAATCTCTCTCCAGTGAGTCTGTAAAGGAGAAGACTCTCTCCTGAACACCTTCTGCCAATGCATAGGCCTGCGCTGCCATCATCTGGTGAACCATGTTAGAGAGTTCACCACTGAAGAGGTCTCTCAGAATATTCCCTAGCTCCTCCCACTTTGTAGATTGGAGAATCAGTCCCCATTCTACAAGCATCTTCAGACTCTGAAGCAGCTTAATAACCTTGTAGAGTTCTTGTTTAGCCTGAGCAAACCCTACAGAGTAGAGTTGAGTGAGAATCCTGGAACTCAAGGCATAAGTTAGAGTAAGACCAATTTGAGCAAACTTGTTGTTCTTGACCCTGTTTACCTGCTCCTTCATTACATTGAGCTGCTGATTAGTCTTATCTAAATTGTATTGGCCTAAACTAGTGTCGTCTACATAATCATACAACTCGGTTGGGTCTGTAATTCTTTTCCAGTAATTTTCCAAAGAGTACTTTAACTGCTCTGTTTCCATTCCAATGTGAGCCAAGTCGTTTAAGAAGCTAGCCCTTGGATCTTTAGAGTTAAGTAGAATCTCCTTCTCAGCAGCCTTTATTTCATCTATCAAAGAATCAGGTAAAGGTTTCTCAGGTGCTAGGAAGACTTCACTTGGGTCCCAAAGAGTTCTCTTAACCAGCTCATTGTAGCTAACAATCCTTGGATCATCCAGATTAGCAGCCACTATCTCAGCAATAGTCTCCTTGGCGAGAGTAGCTACTTCTTCAGCTAGGTTAATAGTATCAGCTAATTGAGTGCTTCTATTTGTCTCGGTTACAGTTCGCTCTACCCCTATCACAGCAGGGTTGTCCAAAGTACCAGCAGTACCCACCCCCATTCCAGGGTCTACCACTTTATTAATTACTTTCTTCCTAACCCATTGATCAAAAGGCATTTCGTCCACCCAATCCTAGATCAAAGTCAGATCTAAAAACTCCAGGGCCCTCAGGCAACTGTCTATTGTAGCTGCTAATATTCATAAGAAGCTGGTCCTCACTAGCTGCATGAGGGGTATTTAGCTCTTCAGTAGTTAGTTGAACACCTGAAGTCTCATTACTGTTAAACCAGTCAGCCAACTCATTCTCAAAGTACATGAAGATAGCATACATACAAAGAGAGCAGCAGTCTATAATGTGTTCCCTGAAGGAATGGAACTTAATAGTGTTCTCAGTCACCTTCTTAATCTTGTAAGTCAGAAACTGGTTTCTAGTCTCCTCATCACTTGAGGGGAAGAAGAAGCGTCTAGCTTGTAGCTTCTTATCTAGAAGCTTTACTAGGAAGGGTTTAATCAGTTTCCTTTCAGTTTCACCAGTCTGTGGATTGGGAAGTTCAATCTTTGTATTAAAGGCAAGACTTAGAATCCTATCTTGCATTCCCATCCCTTGTTTTTCAGCCTCAATAACTAAAGTCTCCCACTGCATACTGCCATGACCAGCATCACAGACTACAAATTGAGGCGTGTAAATACTAATTAGCTCCAGAATCCTAGCAACAGCATTCGTGTAGGTAAACTTCCCACTCTCAATCTCTTCCCTGTAAATGATAGTGAAGTTTCCAGTCTCATGCTCGTACTGAGTAACCACAATGTTAGAGCCAGCCTGGACCTTATCCCAGTCCACACCAATGACTCTAAAGCTACCTTCCCTTATGTTCTCTTCACCATACTCCCAGTCATAGGCAGCAGCTAAGTCTACATCGGGCTTTCTGAAGACAGACTCATCTGTTTCACCAACTTCTAACAGCCATTCTGTGTACCAGATTTCAGGGGTAGTAGATAGCCTAGTTTCCTCCAGCTTTTCAGGGGTGTAATCTGGGTTCTCTGTTACAGGGACAAAGATGACCTTATTGAATGGGTCTTCGCCAAGTTTCTTAACCCTATCAAAGAATTTCCCCATTGGTTTCTTGATAGTGCCTGCTACATAAGACTTAACATTTCTGTACAAGCCTCCTTGCATAATAGGCTCTATAACTTCCCAGTCCTCAGTGGTAAGTTCCTGAGCCTCATCAACAAAGACAATATCAGCTGTACCACCTCTTTTACCACCCTTCAACTTCTCATTCTGAGCCACTCCCATAATGTGCCCAAAGATCTTAGACCCAGTGGTAAAGGATCTCATCTGAGGAGTCCTAGAGTTACCAGCCTTAGCTTGTAAGTAGCCTAATAATTCATTGCTGAAAATCCAGTCATCTATCTTGCGGAAGACTTCACCTACTTGGAAGGCGGATGATGCATAGATGTAGATAGTCTTCCCCTCATGACAGCAAGCCCACCAGAGGGCTAACAGACTGAAAATGAAGGAGTTGTGGACAATGAGGTTGTTTGCAACGAAGTTGTGGTCTTCATGCTCAACACAGAGGTCATAAACTCTCTGCATTCCAATCTTTCTAATCTCAATGACAATCTCCCATCTCCTAGGAGACTTTGCATCATACAGGGGGCTTTCTATCTGTAGTGCCCTAAGCAGTAAAGCTATTTCCAGAGAGTCTCTAATAGAGAGATTGCCATCCTCATCTACTACACTGGAAACTCCATATTTCTGAAGTAAGAACTGAAGCTGTTTTGCAATATTCAGACTCCAGAGCATGAAGACAGCTAACTGTTGGTTGTGGTAGAGCCCACCCTTTGTCTGCCAGAGTTCGAGTAGGAAATTAGACAGTGCTCCCTTATCAAGTGAATAGACTTCATCTGGGATACTGTTAATGAAGAAAGTAGTGTCTTTGTAAAACTCCAACTGGTCAGCAGTGGCAGTGTTCTCCCCAAAGAAGCCAATCTCTGTTGGACCAAGAATCCTATCACCAACTTTTAACTCCTTGGCTTGAATCCAACCCTTAGACCTGCTAAAGACAAGGTGATCCTCGCTTAAACCTATGCTAGAACCATTGCCTAAATGAACCCTAAGACAGCGTTTTTCACCACTGTCTACCCATTGACATGGAGTCTTAACCAGTTTATTCTGAGCAAAGTCAAAGCAGAGAGTGTTCTTGACTCCTTCTGCCCTTGAAATAGGAACAGGAACTAAGGTGTCTGCATCTATTACAGCAGAGTCCCCCACCAAACATTTTCCAGCACGTCTGTGCACACAGAGGTAAGTAGTCTTCTTTTTACTGTTCAGTAAAAGTTTCTGGGCAAAGTTAGCTTTAAAGGGTTTCCTGTCTACAGGGTCCACTAACAAGGTTTCAGCCCAAGTTAACGGATGTTGAGAAATCTTTATCAAGTTTTCTCTAGCCTGAGGGGGAATTTCATTAAGATCCATAATAAAAGTAATAGAGGCTAGCGTGAAGTATAGCGACTTGCAAAGAAGGCCGCTTCAGAGCCGAGAGAGGTGTAACCACCAGCTACTCTCTGCTTAGCGTACTGCAAACTCGCATAAGCTTGATCCATACTTACAGAAGAATGTGAGAATGGGACAGCAAGAGAAGTCCTACTCTCTTGCATACTCCTGTAAGAGTGTGCTAACCCTTTCATTGCATGGGGAATACCCATGCCTACCTGTAGAGCAGCCTGGTAGAAGACCATTCTACCACTGCCCATTCCAGCTGTTAAGAAGAATAAACCAGCCTGTGCTCCAAGTTCCTTCGTCTTTTCACTAGGGTCCTTGTGAGAGAAGAGAACCGGAGCCATGAAAAGCCCTTGAAAAGCAACGTTCTTCAGGTGGTATTGCTCAAGAGAGTGTGCAGCCTTACCAGTAAGACTAAAGGCACCTCCTAAGGCTTTTAACAGCTTGTCTATTACCATTAAATTCGGACTCTAGTGCTTAAACTCTTTAAGTAGTTCCCAATAGAACTTCCAGCTCTTGCAGCAAGCCTAAGGTGGTTTCTAATACTACCCCCACCTAAAGCATAGTGGTAGGCTCCATAGCCAGCCACCCCAGCAACCATTCCAGCAGCCAAACCACCTGAGTAATCTCTGTTCTGGACCCTGTTAATTGCTGTTCTAGCCCCTGAGAAAGCAGTAATGCCTAACCCACCAATAGCAGCAACTCTAGCAGTCTTCATCAGAGGACTCCCAGCCCCCCAAGAAGTCCAGTTGAAGTGCTGGTTGGCAGAGGCTCTCCAGAACTTCTGGAAGCCAGCAGCAGCTCTTGGCCCCGTAGTGTTTGTAGGTGGAGCCCAACGAACTGGAAGGTAGGTCCCATTTCCATACTTCCAATTCGGCCCTGTATTGATGTTGTTTACTGGTCCCATTTATAACCCACTGTTCCTTCCCAGGACACTCCTGGCATAGCTTGCATCTGCTCCCATGTCATTAGCATGTCTAATATTGGAGCCATCATAGTAAGCAGTCACCGGCCCAGAAGCTGAGCCTAGAAACTCACCCATAGCCCCCAAAGTACCTTTGGCAATGCCAAAGGCACCTAACAATCCAGCCAACCTAGGAGCAACTCTAGTGTTTAGTGCATACCTTCGAACATCAGTCCTAGCATAAGGCCCTTTTAAGTGAGGGAACCAGACATCTAAAGCATTTGTCCCCTTCCCAAAGACCTTTCCTCCAGGCCCAATTCCTCCTATGAGAGCAGCCCTAGCAATCCTCTCAGCACCAATTCCCCCAAACCTAGCACTATCATAAGTAGTCTTAGCTACTCCCCCACCAAGTCTAACAAGTCCTTGCCATCCTCCAGCAGCTCTGTAACCTAAAGCTAAGCCTCCGTAGAGGAGTACATCATCTGCAAGAGACAGTATTCCTAGACCTGCCCCTGCCACTGATGCTGGAATGGCAGCTAGTCCACCGGCAACTAGACCTACTCCCAATAAACCTTTAGTGAGAGGTCTTGCCCACCCTCTCCAAGCAGCTTCAGAGAACTCACCTGCTGCAGCCATCTTCCTGCCATAAGCAGTTGGATTGTCCTGAATCAGGTTACTCACTACGTCTCTGAAAGCACTAGTCAACAGACTCCTCCTCTTCCACCAGTTCTATAGTAGGGTTAAGCTTCGTAGTCAGCAGGTTCTTAATAAGATCACCACCCTTGCCAATAGAAGCAGCATAGTTAAGTCTCTCCTTTCTGTTAGCCATTAACTGAGTCTGGAGAACAGAAATCTGTTTCTGCAGTCTCTCCATCTCTTTCAGCAGTGGGTGGGAAGTTAACTTTAAGTAGGCTTGACCACTTCTCTGGTCAATAGCTGAGACTTCTCTTAACTCAATGCCATCTAGAGCTATAGCCCAGTCTATCCTTCTCTGAATAACCATGAGTCTAACTAGGCTGGCTACGTTAATTAAGTCTACAGTGTTCTCAGGTCCAACCTCTAGGTCCTGAATAAGAGTGGAGAACAACTCTGCTGCATAGAGCTTGTCTGCTCTACAGTCTGTCCCCATCAAACCAGCCTCTTCCTGAGGTCTTGCTTTCCTCAACAAAGGACACTTAGCTGCGTAAGGGCAGTCTCTAACCTCACACCTGAGTGGAATGTCTTGAATAATGGGGATCTTGCTCAAGACTCTTTTATCAGTAATTGCAACTGGGTCCCACTTAGAGCCAAAAAGCAGGTATTGCATTACAGTGCCTAAAGCATCATCAAACTCTTCATCTGTAGCAGGTGCAGCAATGTTAAAGGAGTAATAGTTCTGAGTAATCTCCTTTCTATCTGCTTTTACAAGCTCCCTACCGTTGTCTGAGTCTTTTTCCATAAGTCTTGTTAAAAAGGGCTAGGCTGTAGACTTTATCTGCTAAACAAATCACCTTCACAGGCTGCTCTTGGCTCGTAAACTTGTGTGCAAGAACGAAGTGGTACTTATCCTTAGGCCCATAATTGTTCTCCCATTCCCTCTTAGAAACATTCCGTAGAGAACACTCCCTTAGGTACTGGATAGACATACACTTAGAGGTGAGAACATTCTCTTCTACATTGATTTCTTCAGCCATTTCTGGGTCTGCAAGCAGTGAAAAGAAGAACTCATCTTCTAAAGCCATCAGCCGGATAATGTAGTCTAACCGAACTTTCTCCCCTAATTCTCCTTGGGCAGGTACTATCAAATTGAAGGTGCGTATTTTGTTTAAAAGTCTGTAATCAGAGACAGGTATTTTTAAGTCTACCCCATTCATAATGCTTTTTTCTAGTCCCTACAGCAAGTAGAGGACTCTATTTAATTGTAGATGCCTAGCTTCTCGTGGATGAATCTGCTTGAGGGAGAACTCAGGAGAAATAACCTTGGTGGGGCCTTAGACCAGATTAGAAGTGGCTATGGTTCGATCAACTACACCAAGAGAGTCCCTATAAGGGAACCAGGTTCCAGTACAACCAACTTCATCGACTTTAACTTCCCAATTGAATTCCTTGTCAACAGAGACCACAAGGGGCACAAGGAAATCCGTTTCGTTGGGAACATTGATCAACTGGTAACCAAGTTAGGCAACAACGCCACAGACAACTTCTACTACCTTAAATCCCACAGAGAGCTGCAACTTCAACTGGCAAAGGGAATGCTTGAGCCAATCTCACTAACAGTGTCGGACTTAAAAGAACTGACTGACACTGTAGCCAACCGTGTTTTAAAGACCAGAGGCTCAGGCAGCTCCATCAGCTCTAGAAGACTGTTAGTCAAAGCTGTAGCTGATGTCACCATTCCCATTGATGAAGGCAGTTACGAGAGTTTCCAGGGTGCAAACATCTTAAGACCCAGAAGCAAGAGACGTTTGTATTACGCCCTAGTAAACAAGGGAGGAGACACCTTTGAACTCCATGTAAACCCCTTAGTAGGTCACTTTGACAACTTCGACTTTGACGGTGACGCCTTCGAACTCATAGAATTCCTAGAAACTGGCAAGAACCAGGAGAGAATTCGTTCTTTCGGGGTAGGCATCAAATACCCAACCCTCATTCAAGGAATGGAGTTAGTAGCTGCTGAGGAGGCAGGCTGGAAGCCTAACCAGTTAATGCAAGGGCTTGGCAGGCAGAAACTAGGTGCAAAGGAGTGGACTGCTGGTGCAAAGAAGGGTTTCAAGGTCAGAACCAGGGAGTCAGAACTCCAATCAGCAGCTTATGACAGAGAATTAGTCGGTACTGTAAACAACATGGTCATGTTGGCTGATCTTTACCTAGCTCAAGACACTCTAAAGGATAAGAACAAGACTATCCCAGTGTTAAAGAGGTACTTTGAGAGGTACGGTTGGCAAGTTGGTGACCTCCCTGTCACAGAAGCAGATCTCCTAACCAATTTTGACAAGATCATGCAGGAACTAAGGTCTTCTCCAGCAGCCTTTGGAACCTTCA
>Ga0116171_10001350_pt1 | contig 24502 bp, 19 predicted proteins | sample AD_JPNHW2_MetaG_FD_89798 | JGI IMG/M metagenome (GOLD analysis project Ga0116171, IMG submission 89798) | Active sludge microbial communities of municipal wastewater-treating anaerobic digesters from Japan - AD_JPNHW2_MetaG | ecosystem: Engineered > Bioreactor > Anaerobic > Digestate | place...
ATAGAAGCCATAAGCATTCTAAGAACAATTGATAAAGGAATCGACCAGGTACTGGCCAATTTCGAAGAGCCGGGGAAAGTTGATTTGGTCAGTTATATGGAGCGGAATTTCATGTTCAATTTACCTCTGCAAAAATTTGGTTATTTGACAGGTCGGAGCCTGACCACTTTCAAACGCGATTTTAGTAAAGCGTTTAGCACCACTCCCCAGCGGTGGCTCACTCAAAAAAGGCTGGAGCTGGCACACTATCAATTTGTTGAAAAGAAAAAGAAACCGATTGATGTTTGCTATGAAGTTGGATTTGAAAACCTGTCGCATTTTTCATATGCGTTTAAAAAGCAGTTTGGTTATCCGCCAACACGATTGTTAAAATAAAGTCGATTGTACTATAAGCGGTGCTTATTCTTTTGTGTCCTTTCATTTATAAACTTCGATATGGAATCAAAATCTTCAAGCAAAAAGTTCGACACCTCTCCCGTGGGGATCACTTATAAGCCGCTATTTTAGCGGCTTTTTTCGTTTTTTGTGAACGGTTTGGAGAACTTTTTCATAGCGATTCCAAATAAACACGCCCCGAACAGAGAACCCGCAAGATTTGCAAGCTCGTCGTACCACGAAAATGAGCGACCAAGGTGCATCGTTAACTGGAGAAACTCCATATAAAGTCCCCACCCCACAGCAAAAATTATTGCCAGATATATTCTTTTTGGGTGTTTGTCAGCTCTCAGGTTCCAGCAAAGCAAAATAGCCAGGGGAAAATACATGAGAAAATGTACAACCTTGTCGAACCCTTCAAAAACTTTAACATGCGGCAAATCGCTGGGCGGCAACAACGATAAAGCCATAATGCATGAAATATAAACAATGAGGAAGGCCATTCTATAGCCTTGCCTTAAAGACAAAAGAAATGATATCATCAAAAAATAATTATCATGGTTCTGAAAAAATACATATAGAATCACTCATTCAAATATCTGTACTTTATTTGTTTTTTTATTGAATCCCGAGCAACCGACGACTTATAGTCAATAAAAAAATCAAACATTTCGAGCTTAATTAACTGTTTTATTGGGCATTTCACTATCCAAAAAATCTTCTAATACTGACTTTTTCAGGCCGACGAATTTTCTTAAATATTTTCTGGAACAATTCTGCTTATCAACAGTAAAATAGAGTCCAATAATTACTATGTTAGTCATTGAAAAAAGTACCTAATATTTGATTAACCCACAAACTTAAAACTTGAATCATGCAAATCGATTTGTCACATATCAAAATCAGGGAAATTGGGCCGGACGAAGTTGAGCTGCTGACGAGCTACCGGCTAGCTTACCTTACCGAATTGCAAGGCGAACAAACTGAAGAATATCAGCAAAAACTACGCGACGACTTAAATGCGTATTTCAAACAGGCGCTTGCTGAAGATCGCTTTTTCGCTTACCTCGCCGAGCTGAAAGGTGAAATTCTAAGCTTCGGGGCAATGGTTATTAAAAAAATCCCGGGCGACTTCAATCAATCTTCGTACCTCGAAGGCGATATTCTGAACATGTTTACCATACCCATAGCGCGAAGGAATGGTATTTCGGCAATCATACTACAGCAATTGATAAACGAAGCAAGGAACAGAGGAATAAGCAAAATATCGTTGCATACATCAAAAGACGGCGAAAAATTGTACCGAAAATATGGATTCAGCGAACCTGTTTATCCGGTTTTAGAATTGTGTTTGTAAAAAAATAGAGCTATGCAAGAACCACAAATAAGGATTGGGATAATGCACCAGCCTGAAATAATTTTCAGACTGAATGAAAAATATTTGCTCGCACCCAAAGGAATTCCCTATGAAGCAATACAAAAAGTAAGCTACAAAGAAGGAAAAATATGGTTGAACGACGAGCCAGTTGACGATGAGGTTTTACTTTTCGAGCCGGTCCGTTACCACGAAGCATCGTTCGAGTTAAACGATGTTACCATCGGAATCCAGTTTCACTGGGAGCGCAAAGAAGACCAAACCTTCAAAGGTTCTCTCGAAATCAGGATTGAAGGCGAGAAACTGGTAGCAATAAATGTTCTGCCACTCGAAGATTATCTCGTAAGTGTAATCTCGTCGGAAATGAGTGCCACAAGCAACCTGGAACTATTAAAAGCGCACGCAGTCATTTCGCGTTCGTGGCTGCTGGCTCAAACTGAAAAAAGCAAATCGATCAGTCAATCAGGAAAACTGTACCAAAGCATTTCGGAAACCGATGGTGAATACATTCGTTGGTACGATCGCGAAGATCATCTCAACTTTGATGTTTGTGCCGACGACCATTGCCAACGCTACCAGGGAATCACACGCCAATCGACACCATTAGTTGAACAGGCAATTGCCGAAACCAGAGGAATATTGCTAATGAATGAAGGGAAAATCTGCGACGCACGTTTCTCGAAAAGTTGTGGCGGCATTTCTGAAACTTTTGAAAATGTTTGGGAACCCGAAGTTCATCCTTATTTGCAATCGATCGTTGATAATCCGACGCTCGCCGATGGTTTTGATGCTGACCTGACCAACGAGGAAGCTGCCGACAAATGGATAAGAAACGCTCCTGAAGCCTTTTGCAACACGCGCGACAAGGAGGTACTTTCGCAAGTTTTAAACGACTACGACCAGAAAACAACCGATTTCTACCGCTGGAAACTGGTTTATCAGCAAGATGATCTGGCTGAGTTGGTTGCCCGCAAATCAGGCCGCGATTTTGGTAAAATCGTTGACCTCATTCCCGTTGAACGCGGACATTCAGGAAGATTGAAAAAATTAAAAATAGTGGGGACTAAACTTACACTGACCATTGGTAAAGAACTGGAGATTCGCAAAACTTTATCAGAATCTCATTTGTACAGCTCTGCTTTTGTGGTTGATAAATTGAATGTTGAGAACGGAATTCCGGCACAATTTGAATTAACCGGAGCAGGTTGGGGGCATGGCGTAGGGCTTTGCCAGATTGGTGCCGCTATGATGGGAGCCAAAGGTTACAAACACGACCAGATTTTATTGCATTATTTCAGAGGGGCTTATCTTTCAAAAGAATATTAAACCATACAGAAATGAAGAATATTTTAATACTTCCTGTTATCGCAATTCTGTTGATTGTTACTTCAATCGGCGACGAATGGGGATCGACACCTTACCTGATAAAAATAATACCCGCATTCATTTTACTGATAATCACAGTAGTATTACTTCTGAAAAATCAAAAAAAGACGAAATAAAGAGCTTCACTTTTCCTACAAAAATCAAATTTAAATGGCAATAAACCAATCGACCCAACAACCAGCCAAACGCAATCCTTGGGCTTGGATCCCAACGCTGTATTTTGCTGAAGGTATTCCGTATGTAGTGGTAATGACCGTTGCCTTGATCATGTTCAAACGCTTTGGCATTTCGAATACCGATATTGCACTATACACCAGCTGGTTATATCTTCCATGGGTAATAAAGCCGCTTTGGAGCCCCATCGTCGATTTATTGAGAACAAAACGCTGGTGGATTATTGTCATGCAATTGATAATCGGAGCAAGTTTAGGAGCCATTGCGCTTTCAATTCCTTTGCCATCGTTTCTCAAAATAAGTCTGATTTTCTTTTGGTTACTTGCATTTAGTTCGGCCACGCACGATATTGCTGCCGATGGTTTTTATATGCTGGGCCTCGACGAACACCAACAAGCATATTTTGTAGGTATCCGCAGCACCTTTTACCGCATTGCAATGATTACCGGACAAGGATTGCTCATTATTCTCGCTGGCTTTTTCGAAACTTCCACCGGCTTATCGCCCATTGAAATCAATGTTTCCGCCAATCCTGCGACGGCAACAGAAATCCGCCTTCCTGAAGTTCCAATCCAATCGGCTATAACCGATGGAAAAACATATTTTTCTGTTTTTCCTGAAAAAGCAATGATTTCAACAGAAAACATTCCGGTCGAAAAACTCGATTCAATAAAAAGAATCGTAAACCAATACAATCAGGAAAACCATTTTATCCCAACGAGAACTGAGAACAAGGGAATTTCAGAAAAAAAAGCTAAAAAATCGTGGTGGAGTAACAGCGTTTCCGACCCATTGAAGGAGTTTCTGAAAAAGCATTTTGAGGTTAAAAAACAGCCCACCGCTAAAAATTCGCTTGTTGGCAACGTTTCGGTGGTAGCTGTTAAATTGCATGGCACAACTGAGGCGAATAAGGAAATGGTGCTCAATCTGAAGTTCAAAAACGGAGACAACAGCATCAGTCTGATTGAAGGCGAAAGATTAACATTTAACTCCCTTAACCACGATAAACCGGCTTACCTCATTTTCCAGTGCGATCCAAAATCGCGCCGCGCAACAACAGCTTCATTCAAAGGAACTTCAGGAAATATTCACTTAGCCTGGAGTATCACTTTTGTTATTTTGGCAGTTCTTTTTGTTGTGTTTGCCCTGTATCACAAATTCATTTTGCCTCACCCAAAAACAGATCTGGATTCCGGAGTTGACGCCAGAAACCTCTTTAAAGATTTCTTCAACACTTTTGGTTCTTTTTTCAAACGAAAAGACATTGGAGTTATCATTGCTTTTTTGATGTTGTACCGGGTTGGCGAAGCTCAACTAATTAAAATGGCATCGCCTTTTATGCTCGATCCCCGAAATATAGGCGGGTTGGGACTTACTACCAGCAACGTAGGACTTTTGTACGGAACATTTGGCATCCTTGCTTTAACAATTGGTGGAATTCTGGGTGGAATAGCCGCATCTACAAAGGGTTTCCGTTATTGGCTCTGGTGGATGGTAATGGCGATTAATTTACCGCATTTGGCCTATGTTTATCTTTCGTTTGCACAGCCCGAAAATCAATTGATCATTGGCCTGTGTGTGGTCGTTGAGCAATTCAGTTATGGATTTGGCTTCACCGCCTACATGCTCTACATGATATACATTTCAGAAGGCAAAAATAAAACAGCTCATTTTGCAATTGCCACCGGGTTTATGGCGTTGGGCATGATGCTTCCCGGGATGCTCTCGGGCTGGCTTCAGGAAATTATTGGCTACCAAAACTTCTTTGTTTGGGTGATGCTTTGCATGATTCCCGGTATGATTCCTGTATTTTTCATTAACGTTAAGCCTGAATTTGGAATCAAGAAAAAGGAAGATTAAATTGTTTGATTCTTTAATCTATATTTACTCAAAATTTAGTCCATCGAATGAAAACATTTGTCAGCGACATATCAAAAAAGGAGTTTCCGATTGAAGAACGGGTTTCCGGCAAAATGGTCAGACAGCCAATAATGGCGATTATACAAAAAGACTTTCCGGATTTTACACAAGACAAATTTTTGACTTTAGCTGAGCTGAACGAATTCAGAGAAAAGCACATTGAAAATTTCATGGCGCAGCAAATGGGCGACCTTTCTGATTTGGAGCAGAAAGTTTTGGTGGCAATAAAAGACAGTTCAACCTTGTCGGATAAAATCGATGGTGACGGACAGAAAGTAACCTTCGGTCAAAAAATTGCTGATAAAGTTGCTGCTTTCGGCGGAAGCTGGACATTCATTATTTCTTTTTCGATGTTCCTGCTTTTTTGGATTTCAGTAAACATTTTCTGGCTGGCAAATAAAGGTTTCGATCCCTACCCCTTCATCTTGCTCAACCTCATTCTCTCGTGCATCGCGGCAATGCAGGCGCCTGTAATTATGATGAGCCAGAACCGCCAGGAAGAAAAAGACCGCGAACGAGCAAAAAACGATTACATGGTGAACCTGAAATCGGAACTTGAAATCAGGATGCTCCACGAAAAGATAGATCACCTGATCCTGAGTCAGCAGCAAGAAGTTCTGGAAGTTCACAAAGCGCAGATCGACATCATGAACGACATCATTAACCGACTGAAAAAACTAGATGTTCCGGACTAGTCAGTTTATTGGGATTGTTACTTTTTGCCCTTTATTCTGTTTTTTTTCATTGATCGGCGGAATGGCAATTGCACAAAATCAGATTCCTGCAAAACTCACAAATACTGTCTTCATCGAACATCTGAATGCCGACCCATCGTATATCAGACAAAAAAATGCGCTGACAGCTAAATACAGCAAAAACAGGTCGGGCCGATGGGGCGAGTTTGTTAAAGGTGTTTGCGAAGACCTGAAAACAGATAAAAAGATTGTTGCATTTACTTTTGATGCCTGTGGTGGAGAAAAAGGAACCGGCTACGACAAGGAACTAATCGATTTTATCAGGAAAGAAAGGATTCCGGCAACAATTTTTGTAACCGGACGATGGATCGACAATCATTACTCAGAATTTCTAAATTTAGCTGGCGACACATTGTTTGAGATTGAAAATCACGGATTAAACCATCGGCCTTGTTCTGTTTCCGGGAAAAGTGTTTATGGAATTCGAGGCACCGCAAATGCGGCAGAAGCTTTCGACGAGGTGGAAGGCAATGCCCTGAAAATTGAAGCCATCACTGGTCGTCGTCCGAATTTTTACCGCTCTGCAACAGCATTTATCGACGAGCCGGGAGCCAGCATGGTCCGCGACCTGAGCATAACGCCAATCAGCTACCAGGTGCTTTCGGGCGATGCCTCTCCAACTGTCTCTAAAAATTCAATTGTAAAAAATGTGTTGGACACGGTTCGTCCGGGCGCTGTCATTATCATGCACATGAACCATCCGCAATGGCAGACTTTTGAAGCACTTCAGAAAATTGTTCCGGAATTAAGAAAAAATGGGTATCGGTTTGCCCACCTGAATCAATACAAACTTATTGACAGAAGAGGCAACAATTGATTCACGAACCTTTTTGCCATTCCATGCGGTTATCAACGCGATAAACAATCTTTTCATTTTCGAGCAGCCACCTCACAACTTTAACCGCGCTTTCAGGCTTGCCTTCAATCCGGGCCAAAAGGTCTTCATAAAAAACAGGTTCGTGAAGCAGCTTTTTGATCTGCTCACAAAGTGTGTCGAACTCGTATTTACTCAAATTCAAATCATTGCGTTCCATACAAACGTCGCACTTTCCACAGCGACTCGATTCCATTTCGCCAAAATACTGAAGCAAAAGCTGGCTCCTGCATTTGTGCCCCGACGACGCATAATGAACCATTGAATCAATCCGTTGCATGTAATCCTTTTTTCTGTCGTCGTAATTTTCCCGGGTAATTTTAATTCGCTCCGGATCAGTCCGCTCCCGCGTAAAAATGACGTAAGGCGCTTTTTTCTTCGGAATATAATCGACTATTTTTTGCGACCGCAAACGAACCAAAAATTCGTAAACCATATCGGGATGGATATTGGCGCGGGTAGCCAACAATTCTTCGTCGATTGAAACGTAATTGGTAAATAACCCGGTGTAAGAACGAAGCAGCAACTTGATGAAGCCGTCGAAACTGGCATTCGCCACCTGAAATTTGTATAAATCGTCACGATCTACCTGAAAATATACTTTCGACGGATTATCCAGTTCCTCTGTTAATTCGAGATAACCCTCACGCTGCAAAATTTTCAGGCTATTGTAAACATTGGTGATCTGCATCGAGAAATTGGCTGCAAAAGTTGCCATGCTAAATTCGAACGACTGATCTTTCCCGTGTCCAACGGCTACCTGAAAATAATTACAAATAGCCTCGTAAACTCTTTTTATAACATCGGGCTCAGGAAATGCTTTGTCCACATTTCGCTCCAGCCGAAGTTTATCGCTATTGTTGTACAAAAGAACTGCCCAGGCAGGCTTTCCGTCGCGCCCTGCCCTGCCCGCTTCCTGAAAATAAGCTTCCACCGAATCGGGTGCTTCCAGATGGATTACGAACCGCACATCCGATTTATCGATACCCATGCCAAATGCATTGGTGGAAACAATTACACGGGTACGCCCATTTTTCCAGGCATCCTGCTTCTCGGCCCGTATTTTATATGGTAAGCCGGCATGATAGTAATCGGCCGAAACCTCGTTTTTAATTAACAGCTCGGCAATTTCCCTGGTCAGTTTTCGGCTTTTAACATACACAATTCCGGTTCCTTTTGCCTTCTGAACAGCTTTTACCAAATAATTTTGCTTGTCTTCCTCATTCCTAACCAAATAAACCAGGTTACTTCTGAAATAACTTGTCCGGAGTATATTTTTCTTTCTGAACTTCAATTTCTCCTGAATATCATCGATAACCTGCGGTGTTGCAGTTGCCGTAACCGCCAAAACCGGAACATCGGGCAAATAATTTCGCAGTTCGGCTATACGCAAATAGGAAGGTCGAAAGTCGTAACCCCACTGCGAAATGCAATGTGCCTCATCAACTGCAATTAAATTCACATCCAACTGATTTATACGCTCACGAAAACGCTCGGTGGCAATGCGTTCAGGCGACAAGTATAAAAATTTATAATCGCCCCATGCAGCATTGTCCATTGCAATTTTCATTTCCTGGGCATTCATGCCAGAATAAATCGCCAGCGCCTTTATTCCTTTTTGATTCAGGTTTTCAACCTGGTCTTTCATCAGCGCAATTAATGGCGTGATAACTAAACAAATACCAGGCTTAGAAAGCGAATAAACCTGGTAAGTCACAGACTTTCCTCCACCGGTTGGCATCAAACCAAGCGTGTCTTTACCTTGAGCTACCGACTGAATAATCTCTTCCTGCAATGGCCGAAACGCAGGATAGCCCCAGTATTTGGTTAATATTTGAACAAATTGATTCACCAGATAATGCAAAATTTTGAAGCCAAATTAATCGGTTATTGTAAATGTAAAAAAATAAACAGCAAAATGAGAAATTTAAATTCAAAGCTCTGCGGTTTTAACCACACAATGGCATAATTATTGTTAATAAATCATAACTTTAACTAATGCGATCACAAACAATCTATTCAAAAAATGAAAAACGCGATTCTCATTATCTACGGTCTGTTTTTATGCTTTGGTTTGGTTGCACAAAATAATGAACCCATCCGAATAAAAGCCGGGACTCGTGTCATCGACTCGGTTCCTTTTGCCGAACGATATCAATACCCAGGTTTCACAAAAGGAAAAATAACTCTCAACGACGGAAGAAGTAATTTTTGCATGTTTAACCTGAATCTTCTATCCGGAGAAATGGAATTTTTACAGGGGAAAGACACCCTATTCATTGCCGAAAAGAAAGAGATCAGCAAAATAGTTATCGCTAAAGACACGTTCCTTTACCATGATAATTATCTGCGACTCATTAAGGGTGGCAAACTCAAAATTTATATGAACCAACGTTTTGCCATTGTTGACGTATTGAAAAAGGGTGCAATGGGAACGATAAACCGAACGGCAGCCTCCGAATCGTATGACTATTTCAATTCAACCAGCAACTCGTACAATCTGAAAGTTGATCAGGAAATCGTATTGAAAAAAACGGCGAATTTCTACTTTTCTCTAAATGAGAAAGACTTTATGCTGTTTAATAATAAGAATATCAGTAAAATAGTTCCCGATAAAAACGGCATTATTAAAGAATATCTGAAAACAAACGATATCGATTTCAGGTCGGCAACTGACATCTTAAAATTGGGCGATTTCCTGAAGCCGCTTTTAAACGAAAAAACCGCCAAATCGAAATAACCTATAGTGTAATACCATCTCTTACCCATTAAACATTCATTCATTTCAGCTTAACAAATTTTAAGATAGATTAAAGTTTATAGGCAAGTAACTGCTAAAAAAATCAGGACATTTGTACATCTTTTTTTCGTAGTTTTGTTTTCCAAACTGAATATAAAATACGCTGAAATGTCGTTTTTTGCCGATAAAGTTGTATCCGAAGGTTTGACATTCGACGATGTGTTGCTAATCCCATCGTATTCCGACGTTCTGCCACGCGAAGTGGAACTTTCCACCTGGTTTACACAAAACATCAGGCTTAATACGCCAATTGTTTCGGCAGCAATGGATACGGTAACCGAATCGATGATGGCCATTGCCATTGCAAGAGGTGGCGGTATTGGCGTAATTCACAAAAACATGAGCATAACGGCGCAGGCTGCCCAGGTTGCAACAGTTAAACGTGCCGAAAATGGTATGATTTACGATCCTGTCACAATTTCGAAAGAGAAAACAGTTCGGGAAGCAATCGGACTAATGCGTGTTTATAAAATTGGTGGAATTCCGGTAGTTGAAAATGATGGCGTTTTGGTTGGAATAATTACCAATCGTGATCTTCGTTTCGAAACCGACATGAATAAAAAGGTCTCGGAAGTGATGACCAAAGAAAACCTGATAACCACCAACGCTTCCATTTCGCTGGAAAGTGCTTCTGAAATACTACAAAAATATAAGATTGAAAAACTACCGGTTGTTGACAACGCAAACAAACTGGTAGCACTCATCACATACAAAGACATTACCAAGGCAAAAGACAATCCGCTGGCGTCGAAAGATGGCAAAGGACGACTTAGAGTTGCTGCCGCTGTTGGCATTGCTCATGATACAATCGATCGGATCGACGAACTGGTTTCTGCGCAGGTTGACGCAATTGTTGTTGATACAGCTCATGGGCACTCGAAATATGTTCTGGATATGCTTCGCAAAGGCAAAAGCAAATATCCTGAAATTGATTTTGTAGCCGGAAACATTGCAACTGCCGAAGCAGCAACAGATTTGGTTTTGGCTGGGGCTGATGCGGTTAAAGTTGGAATTGGACCAGGATCAATTTGCACAACGCGAATTGTTGCCGGTGTTGGAATTCCTCAATTAACTGCTGTTTATAACGTGAGCAAAGCCATCAAAAAAAGTGGAGTGCCGGTAATTGCTGATGGAGGAATTCGTTATTCGGGCGATATTGTAAAGGCTTTGGCCGCAGGAGCTCAGAGTATTATGGCTGGTTCTCTTTTCGCCGGAGTGGATGAATCTCCCGGCGACACAGTTTTATTTCAGGGTAGAAAATTTAAAACATACCGCGGAATGGGCTCGGTTGAAGCCATGCAAACCGGCTCGAAAGACCGTTATTTCCAGGACATGGAAGACGACATAAAAAAACTCGTTCCTGAAGGAATTGTTGGCCGGGTACCGTACAAAGGTTCGCTTGCCGAAGTATTACATCAGCTAACTGGCGGAATACGCTCGGGAATGGGATATTGCGGTGCAAAAAACATTGAAACACTGCAACATGCTAAGTTTATAAAAATCACAAATTCAGGAATACAGGAAAGTCATCCGCACGATGTAAGTATAACGAGTGAGTCTCCAAATTACAGTTCCCGTCAGTAACCAATACACACAACGAAAACATCCTATTGCATTATATGAAATATTCAAGTTGGATTCTCTGTACGATTTTATTCACTTCTGTTTCGATACATTTGCTGGCAGGTAACAAGGATGAAATAATTGTAACAATTGGCAAAGAAAAAATAAGCCGCCAAAAATTTGAAGCCAATTATCTGAAAAACAACACCAGTATCCTCAATAACATTGACCATAACTCGCCCAAAGATTACCTCGATCTTTTTATAAAATTCAGACTAAAAGTTCTTGAAGCCGAGGCTTTAGGCTACGACACAGTCAAATCGTTCAGAGACGAGCTTGGGAGCTACAGAAAAGAGCTTGCCCGCCCATATCTGACTGATGTTTCGTACAACGAAGAAATTCTAAAAGAAGAATATTACCGGACTCAATACGAACGCAAAGCCAGCCATATACTTATTCGTGTGGCTCCCGATGCAGCGCCGGCAGATACACTTGCAGCCTGGAATAAAATAAGCGACATTCGGAAAAGAGTTGTAAATGGCGAAAACTTCAATGACTTGGCAGCCAAATATTCCGAAGACCCTTCGGCTATTCAAAATAAAGGCCAGTTGGGATATTTCTCAGCCTTTCAAATGGTGTATCCATTTGAAGATATGGCCTACAAAACGCCGGTCGGTCAGGTTTCCGGAATATTACGTACCCGGTTTGGTTATCATATTTTGAAAGTTGAAGACGAGCGCCCAGCCGCCGGTGAAATAAAGGTGACTCACATCATGAAAATGTTTCCTCCTCAGGCTAGCGACGATATCGTGAATAAACTGAAACAGATGGCAGACAGCCTACTGCTTGTTGCAAAATCGGGCGCAGACTTTGCCGAACTTGCCCGAAAATATTCAGACGACAAACAATCGGCTCCCGATGGTGGAGTAATGAACTGGTTTACAATGAATAATATGGTTCCATCGTTTGCTGAGGCAGCATTTGCACTGCAAAAAGATGGCGACATTTCTCCGGTAATTAAACCCCCATACGGATGGCACATCATAAAACGGCTTGAACGCCGCCAGGTAGAACCATTTGATAAACTTCGCCCGACACTCGAAACAAAAGTTAGGCAAAATCCATTAATCAGCAAACACAGCGACGAAGCATTCGACCGAAAGCTACAGGCTGAATACCACTTGAAAATAAATGAAGAAGCTCAAAATAAAATGATGACTGCTGCCACCGATTCATCGGCTTGGACTTCGTTTGGCAAGAATATTCAGGAACGAAAGGCAATTTTGTTTTCGTTTGCCGATAAACAAATTAATTGCAGCGATTTTATCGACTATTTGGCTAAACAAAAATTTGTACCAAATCGCGAAAAAGCTCAGGAACAGATAAGCGACCAGCTCAATAAGTTTATTCACAACTGCTTGTTCGATTATGAAGATGCGCTTCTGGAAAAAAAGTACACCGACTTTGCCAGTTTATACACCGAATACCATGATGGTATTTTGCTTTTCAATATTTCGAAAGACAAGATATGGGACGCCGCATCGAAAGACACCCTGGGATTGCAAAAATATTTCGCGAACGCAGCGAAAAAATATTACTGGAACGAACGCTTCCATGGCTGGATTTTGCATGCAAAAGACTTGCAGACAAAAGCTAATCTGGAACAGTTCCTCGCCGGAAAAGAAGTAAAAAAGGAAGAAATTGAAGACGTTTTTAATTCGGGAAACGAATCTAAAGTTGAGATAACCGAGGTGAAAGTTGAAAAGGGAGCAAATCCGATTGTTGATTATTTCATTTGGAACGGTAGTAAACCTTCAGGTTTTGATGAAACTACTACCTTTGTCAACGGAAAAATCGAAAAAAACGAAGTGAAAGAGCTGAAAGATGCCTGGGGATTATATTCTTCTGACTATCAGGAGTTGATTGAAAAACAATGGATTGACGCATTGAAGATAAAATTCCCGATAAGGATAAACCAGAAAGTTTTGAAAAAAGTACAATCGTTGCAATGATAAAACGTGCTGCACATATCGCATTTCTTATGCTTACATCAATGTCGTGCAGCTTGTTTAACGACGATGAGCGTGTTGCCAAAGTAGGCGACCACGTGCTAACAATGAAAGAACTGTCAGGCTATATTCCAAATTATCTGAGTGCAAAAGATAGCGCTTTGTGGGCCGACGACTATGTAAAAAAATGGGTTCAGCAAGAACTTTTACTGTTGAAAGCACAGGAAAAGCTGAGCGCAGAAATGAAAGACGTAAATAAAGAGCTGGAGGAATACAGAAATTCGCTTTTGATATACCGGTACAAGAATTTGCTGATCAGGGAAAAAATGGACACAACAGTATCAGAATCTGCAATCAGCGAATACTATAGCGGAAACCGCGAAAGTTTTATTCTGAACCGAAATATTGTAAAGGCGATTTTTATAAAAATTCCGGTGCAGGTTTCCAATCCGGACAACATCAAGGATTTATGCCTTGCTGACGCGAAGGAAAAACAGGAAAAACTGACAAGCTATTGCATGAGTTACGCTAAGGCTTACGATCGGTTTAACGACCAATGGGTTGCTGCCGATCTGGTTTTAAATAATCTGCCGGATGCGGTTACCGACCAAAACCAGTTTTTGGAAAGAAACCGCTTTATTGAGCGCACCGATATGAATTATTACTATATTGTCTGCGTTCGCGATTATCGGCTTGCCGGGCAGGTTTCGCCTGTTGAGTATGTGAAAAATGACATCAGGAACCTGATTTTGAGTAAACAAAAAATGGATTTCCTGAAACAAATAGAAAAAGACACCTATCAGGAAGGAGTAAATAAAAACGAAGTGAAACTTTATAAAATAAAAAATAACCGTATATGATCAGAAAACTAATTGGTTTGTTTATCCTGGCCGGATGTGTTGTTTCGGGCAAAATTCAGGCACAAGATAAAGTTGTTGACCAAATTACAGCCGTTGTTGGTAAAAATATCATACTGAAATCGGATATCGAAGGGATGTATTTGCAACAACAGGCGCAAGGAATAACATCTGAAGGCGACGCAAAATGCGAAATTCTAGAAAATCTGCTTGTTGAAAAATTGTTGTTAGCCGAAGCTGAACTGGATACAACCATTACCGTGAGCGATAGCCAGTTGAACCAAAGCATGGAACAGCGAATTCAATATTTTATTTCGCACCTCGGTTCAGAAAAAGAAGTTGAAGCTTATTTTAAAAAGTCGATAGTTGAGTTGAAGTCTGACATGCAGGAAGTGATTAAGAATCAGCAAATGACTCAGCAAATGCAGGGGAAAATAGTTGACAAAGTGACTATTACACCTGCTGAAGTTCGCATGCATTTCAAAAATCTTCCGGAATCAGAAATTCCGCAAATTGCAGAGCAGGTCGAATATGCTCAAATAACAGTTCAGCCCGAAGTTCCAATCGAAGAAGAAGACCGCATTAAATCGACACTGCGCGAATTGAAACGCCGCATTGAAAGCGGAGAAAGCGGTTTTGCTCCTCTGGCCGTAATGTATTCTGAAGACGGATCGGCTAAAAATGGTGGCGAGCTCGATTATATGGGTCGCGGAAACCTCGATCCTGCTTATGCCGCAGCAGCTTTCAACCTGAAGGGCGATAAAATCTCGAATGTGGTTAAAAGTGAATTTGGATACCACATCATTCAGGTAATGGACAGAAAAGGCGAATTGATTAAAACCCGCCACATCCTGATGATGCCAAAACCTTCGGATAAGTCGCTGACAAAATCTTACCAGCGCGTCGATAGTATTGCAAATTTCATTCGCGACGGAAAATTCAAATTTGAAGAAGCCGCCCAACACTTCTCTTACGATAAAGACTCGCGCAACAACGGTGGTGTGGTTATCAATCCTGAATCTGGTGATTCAAAATGGAAGCTGAGCGAACTTGATCCTGACGTAAGTAAAGTAGTTGCAAATATGAAAGTTGGAGAAATTTCGAAACCTTTTAAAACCATCGATCAGAAAAACCAGCAAGTGGTTTACAAGATTGTAAAGCTGGTGAACAAACATGACGCTCACCCGGCCAATCTTCGCGACGATTACGTGGAACTGAGCAACATTTACATGTCCAAAAAGAAAGAGCAAACGCTCGACAAATGGATTCGCGATAAACAGTCGGGAACATACGTGCACATCGACGACAGTTACCTTAACTGTAATTTCAAATACAAAGGCTGGATAAAATAATTGACTGTCCGGCTCAGGAAAAGGAGAACAACACACCTCCTTCCCTGTTTAATTTATTATTGACTACTACGCATTTATGACTTATAAAAACGAAGTTGAAGCTGTAAATGCGCTGAACCATAAGTTCAGCCAATTACGCTCCGAAATAAAGAAACGAATCTATGGTCAGGACGAAATAATTGACCAGGTTCTGGTTGCAATGTTCAGCCGTGGACACTGTTTGCTGATTGGCGTTCCGGGTCTGGCAAAAACATTGCTGGTAAATACAATTGCAGAAGTTCTTGGGCTCGATTACAAACGTATTCAGTTCACCCCCGATTTAATGCCATCTGACATTATCGGTACCGAAATTTTGGACAAGGATCGTGAATTCAAATTCATAAAAGGCCCTTTGTTTGCCAATATCATTCTGGCCGACGAAATTAACCGGACCCCGCCAAAAACTCAGGCAGCTTTACTTGAAGCCATGCAAGAGCGCTCTGTAACCGCAGCCGGACAAAAATATATGCTCGACAAACCTTTCTTTGTTCTGGCTACGCAAAACCCAATCGAGCAGGAAGGAACCTATCCGCTTCCTGAAGCGCAGCTCGACCGGTTTATGTTCTCTGTTTGGCTCGATTACCCAAAATTTGAGGACGAACTGACCATCGTTCAAAATACCACGTCGGTGTTTTCAACCGGATTAAATGAAGTGATTTCGAAAGAAGAAATTCGATATTTTCAGGATTTGGTTCTTAAAGTTCCGGTGAACGAAAACGTTCTTAAATATGCTGTGAGTCTGTCGGCTAAAACACGTCCGAATACGCCAATGGCAGCTCCAATCAGTAATAAATACCTGAAATGGGGAGCCGGGCCACGTGCATCGCAATACCTCGTGCTGGGAGCAAAAACACTGGCAGCCCTCCAGGGAAAATATTCTCCGGATATTGATGATATTAAAAAAGTAGCTGTCAGCATTCTTCGCCACCGGATTATCAAAAACTATAAGGCTGAAGCTGAAGGACTTTCGGTTGAAGACATCATTACTGAACTGATGAAGCAATAAAGAATGATTGTGAAACTCAGATTCGTTTTTACATTTAAAATTCTGATTGTTTTGCTGGCAATTGCCGGAGTATTTGCCCCCCGGGAAAGTGCAATTGCCCAAAACCGGAAAAGGGTCGAAATCTTGCACTGCGACGTGCTCGATCACAATACACGCATTGTTGCCAATGCCCAACGGTTGCTTGGAAACGTAAACATCACCGTTGACGGGGCCACAATGTGGTGCGATAGCTTATATTCTTATGCCGACAATACCGTTGACGCATTCGGACGTGTGCACATTGTTCGTGGCGATACGCTAAACATGTATGCCGATTTTATCAATTACAACGGAGCTGTTAAGCTGGCGAAAGCTCGCCGAAACGTGAAGCTGATCGACAAACAAGTAACTCTCACAACTGATTCGCTCGACTACTCGATGATTAACGACCTGGCATCGTACAATTACTCCGGAACAGTAAAAGACTCTACAAATATTTTGAAGTCGATCATAGGCCAGTACTATGTGAATGAGAAGAAAGCCTACTTTAAGACTAAAGTTGACGGCACGACAAAAGACTACAAAATAAAATCGGACACGCTGATTTATTATACCAACACGAAGAAAGTTTATATTGAAGGACCAACTCATATCTTTAATGAGAAAGATACGCTTTATGCGGAATATGGTTGGTACGACAGCATGAACAGCTATTCGAAACTCACGAAAAAGCCGCGAATATGGAACGAGAAACAAAATGTAAAGGCCGATTCGATCTACTACAATAAGAAAAGTGGCGAAGGACATGCAATGGGTCATGCCCGGCTTCAGGATATTGAAAATAGCATTATTGTACTTGGAAATAAAGTTGAGTACAACGACATCTCGAAAATTGCCATTGCCAACGACTCAGCAATGTTTATACAATATTCAAAAACAGATTCGCTATATCTCCACGCCGATTACCTGAAGACGATACCAGATACTACAAAAGTAAGAGCTATTGTTGTGCAGAAAAAAGGTCCGTCCAAAGTTTCAGGAAAAGCAAAACCAGCGGAAACTCCGGTACTGCCAATTCCAAATGCTGAACTTCGCCTTAAAACTGAGAAACAAGATTTGGGAAAAGCCGACTCTGTTCTGACAAAAAAAGCAATTTCGAAAGCGATACCTGCAGATACCTTGAAATCGAAAAAAGAAAAAAAAGATCCGCGGATTGTGCTCGCTTACCACAGGGTTCGGTTTTTCAAATCAGATCTACAGGGAAAATGCGACTCGTTGGTTTACTGGTCAAAAGACTCTACGGTACAAATGTTTACCGAGCCGGTTATCTGGTCAAACAAAAACCAGATTTCAGCTAAGTTTATTGAAATGATAAACAGGGCGAAGGGACTTGACGAAATCCGCATGAAGGACGACGCTTTTATCATTGCCATGGAAGACGACAGCATCCGTTTCAACCAGATCAAGGGTAAAAACATGACTGGCTTTATTCGTGAAAACCAGCTTGAAAAAATTGATGTGAAAGGCAATGGAGAGTCCAACTATTACGCCCGCGATAAGAACGGAATTATTGGTCTGAACAAAGCACAGAGCAGCAGCATAACCATTTATATGAACAAAGGGAAAGTTAAAAAAATATCGTTTATAAATGCACCCGATGGTGAGCTGAAACCGTTAGCCGATCTGGCTGACGCAGATAAACTACTGCCTGGATTCAATTGGCAAGCCGAGATAAGGCCGCAGAGCAAAGAAGATATTTTTAAATACCCCACTCCTACTGTTAAAAAAGAAAAGACGCCGGAAAAGAATGACAAAACCGGGAAAAAGCCAGTAGAAAAAACGCCGCAATAGCCCAAATTCTGTCTGACTTTTAAATGCACTTATGGATTAGTGCAACTCTATATTTATTTGAAACCAAATGCAACGAAGTTTTTTTGAATCATTAAAACGCATACAGGCACTCGCTGAAATCGGCTTGGAATACTCTACAAGCGACTACGACACTGAACGGTATAATGAGATTCAGGAGATATGCTTTGAAATGCTCGAACAACTTACTGATGTCCCAATTGAAAAAATCAAACCCATTATTCAGGAAAACTTTGGCTACAAAACACCGAAGGTTGACGTACGCGCTGTAGTTTTCAATCCGGAAGGGAAAATTTTACTAATTCAGGAAAAAGGGGACAACTGCTGGGCTTTGCCTGGCGGGTGGGCCGATGTGGGCTATTCTCCTAAAATAGTTACCGAAAAAGAATGCTTCGAAGAAGCGAACCTAAAAGTAAGAGCCAGCCACCTGCTTGCTCTGATGGACAAAACGGCTCAAAAAATGCCGCCACAATTTGAATACGTTTATAAACTGTTTATTTGGTGCGAGCCTCTGGGAACCGAAGTTTCGCCCGGCTCCGAAACACTAAATGCAGGTTGGTTTGATGAGAATGAGATTCCTGAATTGTCGCTGCCACGAAACCTCAAATCGCACATAGAAATGATGTTCGAATATTATTCCGGAAAAAGAACCAGTGTTTACTTGGATTAACTGCGGAACCATACCCTTGCAGCACCTCAAAAATCCCAGGTCTTACAAATAAAATTTGGAAATTTATATCTGTTTTGTAGATTTGCAGACCAGACCAGACCAGTGTAAAACCACTAAATATGCGAAACTTACTAACCATCATTCTTTTCTTGTCGAGCCCGTTATGGGGATTTCCACAAACCAGATTTCAATATCAAAACACCAATTTAACTGTCGAAGAACGCGTTGAAAGTCTTCTTTCAGAAATGACTGTTGAAGAAAAAATGGCGCAAATGCTTTACACATCTCCTGCCATTCCGCGCTTGGGTATTCCAGAATATAACTGGTGGAACGAATGTTTGCACGGCGTAGCAAGAGCCGGCTATGCAACCGTTTTTCCGCAATCGATCACCATTGCTGCTTCATGGGATAATAATCTCGTTCACGAAGTTGCCTCAGTAATTTCGGACGAGGCGCGTGCCAAACATCATGAGTTCGAGCGAAGAGGGTTGCGTAAAATCTATCAGGGACTAACTTTTTGGTCGCCAAACATCAACATTTTTCGCGACCCACGCTGGGGCCGCGGACACGAAACGTATGGCGAAGACCCTTATCTCACCGGGCAGCTCGGGACTCAGTTCGTAAAAGGACTACAGGGCGATGATCCGAATTACCTGAAAGTTGTAGCAACAGCCAAGCATTATGCTGTTCACTCGGGCCCCGAACCAATGCGACACATGTTCGACGCCAGAGTGAGCGAACGTGATCTGCGCGAAACCTATTTACCTGCATTCCGCACTCTTGTAGTTGATGGCGGAGTTTATTCGGTCATGGGCGCCTACAACCGCTTCCGGGGAGATGCATGTTGCGCCAGCCCAATTTTGTCGGGCATTTTAAGAAACGAATGGAAATTTAAAGGATATGTTGTAAGCGACTGCTGGGCTATTTCAGACATTTGGCAATACCATAAAATTGCAAAAGACGAAGCCGAAGCAGCAGCCTTGGCTGTAAAAGCAGGAACAGATCTCGAGTGCGGCGTAAGTTACAAAGCCTTGCCTGAAGCCTTAAAAAGAGGTTTGATTACCGAAAAAGACATTGACTTATGCGTTGGCCGATTGATGACTGCCCGTATGAAACTAGGAATGTTCGACCCTGTTGAGAAAGTAGCCTACGCACAAATTCCGTTTTCGGTAAACGACAATCCGGCACACGATCAGCTTGCACGGCTTGCAGCGCAAAAAAGTATAGTCCTGCTGAAAAATGCAAACAATACTCTGCCATTAAAGAAAACACTATCTAAAATTGCTGTTATTGGTCCAAACGCTGACGAAATTGAGTCGCTCTGGGGCAATTACAACGGAATTCCATCGCATCCGGTAACCGTGCTTCAGGGAATAAAAAATAAGATTGAACCACAAACCGAAGTGCTGTATGCGCAGGGATGCGAATTGGCCGACGGCATATCCAAACTCACACCAATTCCGTCTATATACCTTGAAACAGAAGACGGTAAACAAGGCGCTTATGGAGAGTACTTTGCAAATAATAAACTGGAAGGCGAACCTCTGTTTACTCGTATTGACGATAAAATTGATTTCTATTGGGAAGCTGGGTCACCCGATCCGCGAATGCCGGTTGATAACTTCAGTGTTAGATGGACAACCTACCTGAAAGTACCTAAATCGGGCGATTACGAAATTGGATTATGGAGTATGCCAAATTTCAAAGTGTATTGTGATGGCAAAGAAATAATTGGCGGCGACAACGAACATCATGCTTTTCACAACGCTAAAAAAATAGCACTCGAAACAGGAAAAAAATACAAACTTCAGTTTGACTACCGTAATTATCACGGAGATGGTACCGCTTCATTACTATGGGCCACACCAAAACCAAATATGCTTGCAGAAGCCATTGAAACAGCAAAAAAAGCACATGCGGTTGTGCTGGTTTTAGGGCTGAATCAGCGACTGGAAGGCGAAGAAATGCCAATTCAGGTTGACGGATTTAAAGGTGGCGACCGCACTCACCTCAACCTTCCAAAAACTCAGGAAAACCTGATGGAAGCGCTGAAAGCGACAGGCAAGCCAATCGTTCTGGTTCTCCTTAACGGAAGCGCCTTGTCGGTGAATTATGCTGCTGAAAATATGGACGCTATTCTTTCGGCTGGATATCCAGGCCAAGAGGGTGGAAATGCGGTAGCCGATGTTTTATTTGGCGACTATAACCCTGCCGGGCGGTTGCCTGTTACGTATTACAAATCGGTTGATCAACTGCCGCCTTTCGAAGATTACGACATGGAAGGTCGCACCTATCGGTACTTCCGCCAAATTCCACTTTATCCATTCGGATTTGGTTTAAGCTACACTCATTTTACTTACAGCGATTTTTCTCTGCCGAAAGAAGTGAAAATGGGTGAAAAGATACCAGTATCAGTAAAGGTTACCAATACTGGTGAGCGCGACGGCGATGAAGTAGTTGAGTTGTACCTCACCGATGAAAAAGCTTCCACTCCACGGCCAATTCGTCAATTGGAAGGATTCAAACGTATTACGCTGAAGAAAGGCGAATCACAGTTCGTTTCATTTAGCCTCGAACCACGCCAATTGTCGATGATTAACGACAAAGAAAAACAGGTTGTTGAACCCGGATACTTCACGATAGTAGTTGGCGGAAAACAACCGGGATTTAAAGACTCAGCCGACGCCTCAACAACAGAAACACTTTCCGGACGAATCAAAGTTTCTGGAAAAGAATTGGAAATAAAAGACTAAAAATTTTAAATAAATCTACAGGTTTCACTATTTCGTGGAACCTGTTTTGCATTAAAAAACATAAACTGGCAAAAGCCGCCCATTTACCAGACAAGATTTGCTAAAAACTATTGGAGTTCACCGTCACGCCAAAATCCAAAACTTACGCACATTGCGTCGTGATAATTGAATTTCAACTTTTTATGAAGAAATAACAATTGTGTTGGTTTAGGAATGGTTTGTGTTAGAGGCTGCCAGTTTTTTTGGCGGCCTTTCTTTTCAGATAACCGCCAACAACTGTTTGAAATTTCGGATAACGGCATCAGCTTCTGTGTGATTTGACGGATCTGAATTTTCACTTTGAAAAGCGACACAAGTCATACCAGCATTTTGAGCCGCGGCAATTCCATTTTTCGAATCTTCTATAACCAAACATTTCGAAGGATCAACACCCAGTTTTTGAGCGGTCGTAAGAAAAACATCGGGAGCGGGTTTACTTTTTCCAACCTCCTGAGTACTTAAAATCACATTAAAATATTTTTTCAACTGGGTTCTCGTAAGAATTAAATCAATCATTTCAGGAGTTGACGAAGAAGCAACCGCTGTCGGGACACCTTGTTGCCAAAGCTTTTCCAGAAGGTCAATAACTCCGGGCATTACTGGTATTTCTTTTAATTCCGAAAAATAAGCAACACATTCCGCATGATTTTCCTCCACGAGTTGACTCACAGGCTTGCTCAATCCGTAACGTTCAACAATATCGCGCCACATCGCTTCAGATGCGGTTCCCAGGTATTTTTTGTGTTCTTCTTCCGAAATTGTCAGATTATTCTGGTCGAACTGCCGCCGTTCAATCTCTGTATTGAAGGGCTCCGTATCAACCAAAGTGCCGTCCATATCGAAAATAATTGCCTCAACCATAGACTCTATTGCTTTTGAACCGGTTGAAAAGACGGTCCGTTTTCGAGGTAAACAATTGGTATATTGCTAATAAACGTTTTCAGCCACGAGGCACAGTATTCCATACCAGCTTCTTCAGAAGAAATGTGTCCGGTAAAAATAGCCGCTTTTTTCATGCCCAACATCGAGGCATCGAGCACATATTCATATGTTTCCCATTCTGAGCCTTCTCCGGCAACGAGTACTTCGGTAAACCCGTTGTTCAGCAACTTGATATGCGACGCCGATCCCGGAGCGCCAACGGCCAGCGCAACATTGGTGAATCGCATATTCGGGTCACCAATAATACGCAATTGGCTACCTTTCAACTTCTCCTGAAGTTTTTTTGCAAAATCGCTCAACGTTTGTTCTTCAAACTTAAAAAGAAGCATTGATTGATCAGTTTGATTGGCTTTCCAACCTAGCTTCTCAATCATTCCAACATAAATTCCATCAGGAGAAGTGCTGTGAATATGATCGTGAAATCTGAAGATAATGAGCTTGTGTTTGTTGATGTATTCAATCTTCTTTTGAAAAACCGGATCATTTTGCAAAGCATCAGTTTTGTCCAAATGGCTGTAAAATGTCGGTTCATGAACAATAACCAGGTTGCAGTGGCTGGCAACCGCTTTTTGCAGGGTTTTCATATCGGCAAACATACAAACGGCAATTCCGGTAACCGAATCGTCAGGATTCCCGGTTTTAAAAGTATCCACTGTTTCCCGACTCCAGGGGCACGTTATATGAGCCTGTATCTGGGCTACGATTTGCCGCGCAGTTTGTGTGTGTGCTGGTTGAGAGAAAACATTCGGTGTACCCAGAATAAATATGAAAAGCAGAATTATCGCAGATTGTTTCATTTTCTTTTTTGCCTTGGTTTATGGTTTACTGTTGAATTCATTACTTGCAAATGTATTAAAATCAGGAAACTTTGGATGCGAATTATCTGGCTAAGATTTCTATCTTTGCTACTAACCGAATCAAAACTAAACCAACATGCAAAAAGTTTACTTCCTTTTTATTTTCCTTTTCGCAGTACTATTTTTCACCTCTTGTAAAGAAAAAGAAGGGCAATGGACCGAATTGTTCAACGGCAAAGATCTGACCGGGTGGACTGCCAACGAAAGCCCTGGTTCGTTCAAAGTAGAAAATGGTCAAATTATTGTAAATGGGCCCGTTGGGCATCTGTTCTATACCGGCGACTACCACAAAGGCGTATTCAGAAACTTCGAGTTGAAAGCAATGGTAAAAACAGAACCAGGCAGCAACTCTGGCATATTTTTTCATACAGGAGAACAGTCAAGAGGATACCTTTTACGTGGCTACGAGGTTCAGATCAATAATTCGTATGAACGTCCGGGCGACTTTCAGGAATTGAAAAAAACCGGCAGTTTGTACGGAATCCGCAATGTATATTATCCAACGGTGAAAGATGGCGAGTGGTTCGAGCTCTCGTTTAAAGTAGTTGAAAACAGGTGCGAAATTTTTGTGAACGGTGCCAAAGTTGTCGACTACATTCAGCCCGAAAATCCGTATCGCCCGAAAAACGACAAGTTGAAGGTCTTTGGTGCTGGCCGTATTGCTTTGCAATGCCACGACGAAGGTTCAAAAGTTTACTTTAAAAGCATTCAGGTAAAACCATTACCGAAAGCCGAAAAATTTGCTCCGCTTGTTTCAAAAGAATGGGATGACAAGATTACCAAGCTTAATCACGAAAATTTTCCAACAATTGATTTTCATGTTCACCTGAAAGGTGGTTTGACCATCGCCCAGGCATGCGAAAATTCGGTAAAATTAGGCATCAACTACGGCATTGCGCCCAACTGCG
>Ga0116171_10001351_pt1 | contig 24498 bp, 20 predicted proteins | sample AD_JPNHW2_MetaG_FD_89798 | JGI IMG/M metagenome (GOLD analysis project Ga0116171, IMG submission 89798) | Active sludge microbial communities of municipal wastewater-treating anaerobic digesters from Japan - AD_JPNHW2_MetaG | ecosystem: Engineered > Bioreactor > Anaerobic > Digestate | place...
GGATATGATTTGTCATATATTGAACCCTGATAAGGACGATAATAACTTCCGTCATTGACATATTGCTGTGAAACAGCTACAACATTGATCTTATTGATAAAACTCATGCTGAGAGAGTCATCTTTATCACTTATCCAGTTTACACTGATTATCCCAAGACCGTCAGGATTCCGGGAAATAAAATCAATGACTTCAGCATTATTATTAACAGCATAAAAATTTTCAGGCAGAGTATCGCTCACTTCAAAAAGCTCCTTGAAATATCTGATGTTCCCTGATTTTGTGTTGTCGAAGATTACACGAATATCACCAAACTTTGATTTCGGATTGATGTCTTTCCAATTCTTTACCTTACCAAGAAATATATCTCTTACAGTATTGTACTTTATAAGAGTGTCGTGATTTGCCTTGTTCGTAACCAGAGCCAGAGCATCGTATGCAAACGCTGTTGTACGGGCTATTACCAAGGTGTCACGAAGATATTGTATCTGATCATCCGTGAGTTTTTTGCTTGAAACAATCACCTTTATCGAATCATTCATGAAATCTTTTATGATATCAAACTCCGGTTTATAAGAGGTGGCGATTTTTGCATTATCATAAAGATGGGTGAATGTAAATACTTCAGTATCTATAATAGGCTGAAATGATTCATCAGCTTCAATTTTGATATTTCCCCGTGTCGGTGTTTCATCAGGCCCTTTTTTTGTTCCGCCGGTGCACGATGCCATAATAAGCAGAAATCCTATCAGATAAGGTATTCCGGATAATAGATTATGATGCTTTTTTCTGTTCACTGTTTTACGGCTCGATAAAATTAAGTTATGGCACGCAATAATACTAAAATTTTGAATACATGATACTCGGTTCATCTCCTTTAAGTTTTGTTAAGGTTTTATTATCTATCATATTTTCAGCAGCAAAGTACATGCCAAGGATTATTTATTAAAATAATAATATGCCTTTTTAAATGTCTGTTAAAATTAAACAGATTTACTCGTCGTTATCATCTTTTCTGAAAAAAACTTCAATAATCTCGTTATAGGTCTTTATGGCCCTGAATATACCATATAATATAAAAGTCGATCCGCAAATGACCAGTAGTGCTCTGTCCAAAGTGCTGTTCTTAAAAAAGAACACAAAGAAACAACCCATTCCAAAATAAAAGAACACCATGAAAAGAGAGAAGATCGTTGTAAGTTGTCTCATTAACTTGTTCTGATTCATACCAATAAAATTTTATGTCAAATAAACGAAAAAGCAATTAATTATCAAAATTAAACTAATAATTTCGTTATAGAAACTGTTTTTGAATAAAAGTTTATTATCAAATATATTATCGCATTAATTCTTTAACAACAATGAACAGTCTCCATAGCTTAAGAATCTGAAATTATGGTCAAGGGCAAACCTGTAAATATCTTTCCACCTGTCTCCGATCCATGCAGAGATAAGAAGAAGGAGAGTGCTTTTGGGTTGATGAAAGTTAGTGATAATTCCTTTCATCATCCTGAATTTGTAACCAGGAACAATCATTATTCTGGTTGATGCCTGAATGACAGATAAATTTTGTCGTTTCATCATTTCCAGAAGGCTTTCAAGCGATTCTTTAGCAGATAATGATGTTGTGATGCTGTATGGCTCCCATTGACCAAGTGAAAGCTCGGGCCCAAAGATAGTCTTATCATACGTTACTTTAACTCCCAGCCAGTACAGGCTTTCAAGTGTCCTTACAGATGTTGTTCCGACAGGTATTATTTTGCCCAGGTTCTTTATCAGCGTCTCCACTGTCTCTGATGTGACACTAAAATGTTCGCAATGCATTTCGTGATCGAAAACATTATCAGATTTTACGGGCTTGAAAGTACCGGCACCTACGTGCAGTGTTATTTCTGCTGACCTTATTCCTTTTTCCTTTAGTTTTTCCAGTACATAGTCTGTGAAATGCAGGCCGGCAGTAGGGGCCGCCACTGATCCTTTGATTTTCGAGTATATTGTCTGATATCGTGTGGCATCTTCAGATTCATCATTCCTGTTTATATATGGCGGGAGAGGTATGTGGCCGATAGCTTCTATGACCTGTCCGAAACTTATTTCTCTGCAGCTCCAGGTGAACCTTATTCTCCATGCTTCACCTTCTGGCTGAAGTTTCTCTGCGTTCAGCTTGTATTGATGACCTCCGGAATCAAATGATGTTGATAAGATCCCGTTTTTCCATTTTTTTAGATTTCCTATGATACATTTCCATTCTACAGGTTCTTTTGAACTGAAAGCCAACTCATATTCGAAAGGCATAAGAGGCTCAAGGCAGAATACTTCAATTGCAGCTCCGGTCTCTTTCTGGAAAAGTATGCGTGCTTTTATTACACGGGTATTGTTAAAAACAAGAAGTGAATCAGACGGCAGATAGTTCTCTATGTTTCTGAAAACATCATCCGATATTTTGTTTTGGTCGAAAACAAGCAGCTTTGATAAGTCCCGCTCTTTAACAGGATGCTGGGCAATCCTCTCATCAGGAAGATGATAATCATAATCGTTAAGGTCGATTTCCATCATTAATAATTCATATTTTATTTTTTTCTGATTTTTCAGGCCACAAAATTAACCATTATTATAAGGTGTGTACAATTAATTCTAAATTATTAACTTTGCAGGGCAGCAGGCTGTTCCATCGTTCCGATTTATCGGGAAGGAAAGTCCGGGCAACACAGAGCACCATATTTCCTAACGGGAAGATATCCGCAAGGGTATAGTAGTGTAACAGAAAATAACCGTCCCGATTAAATCGGGATAAGGGTGAAAAGGTGAGGTAAGAGCTCACCGGTCCGGGTGGTAACATCCGAAGCCGTACACCTTATGGGTTGAAAGACCATGTATACCGGTGACAAGGGCTGCTCGTCCAATGCCGGGGGGTGGGTCGTAGGATCCCGATAGTGATATCGGGGCAAGATAAATGATGGAAAACGGTTTTAAATTCTCTTGCAGAAGCCAGAACCGTACAGAATCCGGCTTACAGGCCAGCTGCTTTAAAAAAAAATGGGACATGCAGACGCATATCCCATTTTTTTTGATACTCGGGGTTTATTTTACGGTAAACACACTGTCATCAATAGGGACATTCACTTCAATATTGTCCAGAGTCATTACAGAAGCTTCCATGCCGTTTGCCATTGTTGTTGTTTTCTTTGGCATGATAACACCATTATTGTCAACGTAATCAGTCATGTATGAATCAATCCCCATCTTACTTCCCATCTGGTCAACTGTTGTTGAAGTCTTGACAAGCATATAGGAATCCTTATCAATGAAAAGGAACACAGGAGTGCCCTGGAGATCTGTCTTAAGCTTATATGCGGGTTTGTCATTCACATTCTCCTCTCCTTCAAGTGTTAGTTGTCCCTTTTTGAAATAACCAACGACGCTATTATTAAAGGAGTTGTTTTCCTGGACCTGTTGCAGCTGTTCGCCTGTTAATTCAACTGGATTAGAGGATCCTGTCATGGGGTTAATCATATATCCTTTTTCACCATCATAAACAGATATTATATCCTGACCGTTGAAACTGATTGTACTCTTTACCTTATTGGGATTCTTTGAAAGGATTACCATAGACATTTCCATTCCCATAGTCGACATCTTGCCGGTTACCTTTATTGTAGAGATACTTGCAAGTTTATCAGATTTCATAGCTGAAGCATGTTTTTTTACAATCTCTTCAAGAGACTGGGCGTTAACGACTGTAACAGCAATCAGTCCGATTAAAACAAACGCTAGTTTTTTCATAATATTGATTTTAATAATTAGGTGATTAAAATGAATTTATGGTTTTTCTTAATGCAACAAGCTTATTTAACAGGTTGTCCATCTCTGAGAGCTTCAACATATTTGCTCCGTCTGATTTGGCAATTGCAGGATTTGTATGAGTCTCTATAAAAATACCATCAGCTCCCACACTTATGGCAGCTTTCCCGATCGTTTCGATCATGTCGGGCCTGCCTCCTGAAACACCGGCTTCCTGGTTAGGCTGTTGAAGTGAATGGGTAATATCCATTATTACGGGTACCCCAATCTTCTGCATTATGGGGATGTTCCTGAAATCGACTACAATATCCTGATAACCGAACATGTTTCCCCTGTCAGTGAGCATCACATTATTGTTACCCGATTCTTTTACCTTTTCCACTGCAAATCTCATTGATGAGCCCGACAGGAACTGGCCTTTCTTGATGTTGACACACTTACCTGTTCTGGCTGCTGCAACAAGCAGATCTGTCTGCCTGCATAAAAATGCAGGTATCTGGAGAGCATCAACATATTCTGCAGCAACAGCAGCTTCTTCAGGGTTATGAATATCGGTTATTACAGGAACAGAATATCTCTTTCTTACATCAGCAAGTATCCTGAGCGCTTTGATGTCTCCAATACCGGTAAAGGAATCCCCCTTCGACCTGTTAGCCTTCCGGTAGGAGGATTTGAATACAAACGGGATACTGTACTTCTCAGACAGTACCGTGAGTCGCTCTGCGATTTCAAATACAATCTCTTCTCCTTCTACAACACAAGGCCCTGCAATTAACAGGAAATTACCGGTTTCTTTAAATTTAATCCCCGGAATGTTTATTTCAGCATTTGACATATATAAACAAAGTTAAATAAATAAAATCTATATATTAAATATTTTTTTTGCTTTTTTACCATCACTTCTCTAAAACCTCTAAAACTTCCCTTCATTCTTTCGCTTTTTCGCTCCTTCGCTCTATCGTTCTATCGCTCCATCATTCCATCATTCCATCATTCCTTCTTATCATATTTATAGAAATCTTTCCACATAACAGAAAGCCTTTTTCTTATCTCTTCTTCCTTTGGATTGATACCCGGCTCATAGAAAACCGTACCTTTTACCTCTGATGGGAGGAAATTATCCGGAATGAAATTACCTGAATAACTGTGAGCATATTTGTAATCTTTTCCATAATCGAGGTTCTTCATCAGTTTTGTTGGAGCATTCCTTAAATGAAGCGGAACTGGAAGATCCCCTTCCTCCTGAACCTTCGCAATCGCTTCATTGATTGCCATATAGGAAGAGTTGCTTTTTTGAGATGTTGCAAGATAAATTGCGGTCTCTGAAAGAATAATCCTCGATTCGGGCCATCCGATTACATTCACAGACTCAAAACAAGCCTGGGCCAGGAGCAGGGCATTTGGATTTGCAAGTCCAATATCCTCGGCTGCCAGAATAAGCATTCGTCTTGCAATAAACTTAGGATCTTCTCCTCCTTCTACCATGCGGGCAAGCCAATAAACGGCTGCGTTTGGGTCGCTTCCCCTGAGCGATTTGATAAAAGCCGAAATTATATCATAATGCTGTTCTCCATTCTTATCATAAAGGGCCAGGTTCTTCTGGATATGGTTCAAAACCATCTCATCAGTTATAACTATCTTACCTGTGGAGTGTTCCCCGGTTTCCGAGCTTACAACAAGCTCCAGTGCATTATATAGTTTTCTGGCATCTCCTCCTGATATTCTTACCAGTGCCTCATGTTCGGCAATTTCTATTTCGTATGCCTTGAGATATGTGTCTTTTTTTATTGCCTTATTTAATAACCCCACCAGCTCATCTTCCGAAAGCGGTTTCATGAGGTATACCTGGCACCTCGACAGGAGTGGCGATATCACCTCGAATGAAGGATTTTCTGTTGTGGCGCCTATCAGGGTTATTGTCCCGTGCTCAACGGCACTTAACAAAGAATCCTGTTGCGATTTGTTGAAACGGTGAATTTCATCTATGAATAAAATTGCATTTGGCTGATTGAAAAATTGCTGATTTTTTGCTTTTTCAATTGTCTCCCTGACATCTTTTACTCCGGAATGGACAGCGCTTAGCTGGAAGAATGGCCTCTTCAACGTATTGGCTATTATCCCTGCAAGAGTGGTTTTCCCAACTCCCGGAGGGCCCCATAATATGAATGAAGGGATGTTTCCCGATTCTATTACCTTCCTTAAAACCGCATTCTGGCCTACAAGATGTTCCTGCCCGCAAAAATCTTCAAGTTCTTTGGGTCTCAGTCTTTCAGCCAAGGGTTGATTTGCCAGCATTTTTAAAAATAGTTTGTGTAAAAGTAATAAAAACAATTTTTGTTCTGTCGATAATGTGGAGATGCTTCAGATAATACTCTTTTTTTGTATTATTTTCGCTGCTCAATATATATAATAGTGAAAAAATATCTTATTCACCTCTTAATCCTCTTGTGCCTGTCTGGATGTTCAGGGAAAACAGGAGTTGAAAATGCCGGAATCATTGAAGGCAGAGGCATTGAGGCTGACAGCGGCATGGTAGTATCAGCTCACCCTGAGAGTTCCAGGATAGGGGTAAGAATACTTCAGAAAGGAGGCAATGCCATTGATGCTGCGATTGCCACAGAGTTTGCACTTGCAGTCTGTTATCCCGAAGCAGGAAATTTAGGAGGCGGTGGTTTTATGCTTATCCGTACATCAGTGGGGAATACCGACCTGATTGATTTCAGGGAAAAAGCTCCGCTGTTGTCGTCACGCGATATGTACCTCGATAAAGATGGAAATGTATCAGAAGATACAAGTACCGACACTCATCTTTCAACAGGAGTCCCCGGAACCGTTGACGGAATGATTCTTGCTCATTCAAAATACGGGAAACTTCCATTCAGAGAGGTCATTCAGCCTGCCATTGACCTGGCAGAAAAAGGTTTTGCTGTCACAAAGAGACAGGCTGCCTCGCTTAACTCTAACAGGAAATTGTTTATTGAAAGAAATGTCGCCGGTACAGCCTTTGTAAAGGATTCTTTGTGGAAAGAAGGAGATATTCTTATCCAGAATGATCTGGCTGAGACACTTAAACGGATCAGGGATTTTGGAAGAAATGGATTTTATAGTGGAAAAACAGCCCGACTCTTAATTAAAGAGATGAAAAGAGGAAATGGGATTATTGGTGAAAACGACCTGAAAGAATACAAATCGGTTTCCCGGGTTCCTCTTTCAGCTGACTATAAAGGTTATAAAATCATTACTGCTGCTCCTCCTTCAGGCGGTGGAATAATTCTTATTCAGCTTCTCAAGATGATCGAACCATATCCTGTTAAAGAATGGGGCTTTCATTCGGCTTTGACTATCCACCTTATGGTTGAAGCTGAAAGGAGGAGTTTTGCTGATCGCTCAGAATATCTGGGAGACCCCGATTTTGTTAAAATTCCTTTCGACAGACTGACTGACACTAAATATGTTAATGAAAGGATGAGCTCTTTCAATGAAAAGAAAGCCTCACCTTCACAATCAATTAAGCCTGGTTCACCGGAAGGGTACACAAGTGAACAGACTACTCATTTCTCTGTTGTCGATGCCGACTTTAATGCAGTTTCAGTGACCACCACACTGAACAATACATTTGGAAACAGTATTGTTGTTGACAGCGCAGGCTTCATTCTGAATGACGAAATGGACGATTTCTCGGTTAAACCTGGTCATCCTGATATGTATGGAATGACAGGCGGTGAGGCAAACTCCATTCAACCAGGGAAAAGAATGCTCAGTTCGATGACTCCCACAATTGTTGAAAAAAGTGGAAAACTATTTCTGGTTGCAGGATCTCCGGGTGGATCAACTATCCCAACATCAGTATTTCAGGTACTTGTGAATGTTATTGATTATGGAATGAACATTCAGGAAGCAGTTGACAAAGGCAGGTTCCATCACCAATGGCTGCCCGATTATATTAGTTACGAGAGAGATGCAATTGACAGCCTTACTGTCGGTAAACTCAACGATATGGGACATGTGCTTAAAGCCAGGAACTCAATTGGACAGGTTAATGCTGTTCAAATTCTTAAGGACGGCAGAAAATCCGGAGGAGCTGACAGAAGGAGTTATAATTCATCATGCGGGTATTGATAGATTTTTCTGTTTAATAATTTTTACTAAATTGCTTCAATTTTATTTTCATTAAAAAAAATAAATTAATACTTTTAACAATTCAATTGGTAAATTGGTTAGAATCAGATCACAGTTTTTCTATTTGAAAGCATTCAGATATATTCAGTTATGAAAAAAACTTTGCTTATTGTTGGTATCATCCTTGCGGTTATTTTAGCACTACCTGTAATTAACCTGATCCGATGGACTTTAGAACCGAAGAAGCCAATGGGTGTAATATTAGTTGACAAAACGGTGCCAAATTTCGGACGCGAAAATCATAAATCATTTAACTGGGTTCTTACAAATGACAGATTTGTAAAAAAAGATACTAAAAGAAGTTATTCCTATTTGAAAGATTATTACGGCTTTTTTCCAAAACGCCCTTTGCGTGATAAAAATTGGGACAGGAATGATTACCGGTTGACAGAGCTTATTTCACTTGCTGAAAAAAATGATGCAGTTTATTTTTCTGATACATACGGTGTTTTCTTTAGCGACTGGTTCAGGGGGATTAATAAAAGTCGCAAATCAAGAAAAATCTATGGCGGACTGAATAATAATGACTTCCTGCTAATCAAGGAAATGAAAGACAGGAATAAGCTTATTATTATGGAATATAACGCTTTTGATTACCCTACTGCACAATTTGAATCGGTCAGAACCCAGGAAAAACTTGGAATATCATTTTCAGGTTGGACAGGCAAATACTTTAATTCACTCGATACTACTTCAGCCGATTTCCCTACATGGATGACTGCTATATACAGGAAGCAATACAAGAAATCATGGACCTTCAATAAACCGGGTATTGTAATCCTTAAAGAAAAAGACATTATTGTCCTGGAAGAGGGGGCACACCTTAAAAATTCAATTCCTCATGTAATCACTGACGCAAGTAATTGTGAAAAATTCGGAGTCACTACCTCGGTTGCATTCGATAAATGGTTCGATATCATAGATCCAGAGAAAAACAATGTTCTGTCACAATTTAAGATTGAAACCACAGCATTAGGTGATACTTTGTTGGCGAGCAACGGATTGTCGAGTGAGTTCCCTGCTGTAATACAGGATGCAGCCACTCAGAGAATATATTATTTCTCGGGAGATTTTGCAAATGGAGAGGTTCCTATGTGGGCTTCAAGGTTAAAAGGATTTCCGATTTTTAATAGCCTGTTCTATTCTGATAAACCGGATGATCCACGCAGATTTTTCTGGCTCTATTACAGACCTCTTATCAACGGGATATTCAGTGATTATTACGTTTCAATGAAAAAATAGAAACTCAACATCTTACATTATTAAAGTACAGGTTTGTTCAGGACCTGTATTTTTTTGTTATTCTGAATCACATTATTTGAATTATTGCTCTCAATAAAGCAAAAATGAAGATATCAATAATACAATCCGACTTATTCTGGGAGGATAAAACCAGCAATTTTGACACTCTTGGCGAAATGATTTCACCTCTTTACGGAAAGACAGATATTGTGATCTTGCCGGAAATGTTCAATACGGGCTTTTCGATGTCTGCTGAACGACTTGGTGAACCTCCGGAAGGGGAGACCTTCAACTGGATGAAGAGTGTGGCAGAAAGCGGAAATTTTGGATTGTGCGGAAGCTATATTATAAAAGAAAACGGCAATTTTTTCAACCGTTGGGTTTTTATTGCCCCCGGGAATGATTATCATTATTACGATAAGCGTCATCTTTTTATGGGTGGCGAAGATAAGCTCTTTTCTCCTGGCAAAAGCAGGATGGTATTCAGATTCAGAAACGTAAGGATATTTCCTTCTGTCTGCTATGATCTCCGTTTTCCGGTGTGGAACAGGAACAGGAATGATTACGACCTTGTGATATTTGCTGCAAACTGGCCGGAGAGCAGGAGCGAGGTGTGGAATGTGCTTCTTAAAGCCAGAGCCATTGAAAATCAATGTTATGTTGCCGGAGCTAACAGAATCGGAATCGACGGCGAAAAAATCAAGTACTGCGGAGACTCTATGATAATTAATCCCCGGGGCGAGGTAATTGCATCTGTAAACAGAGGTGAACCTGGTGTTGTTTCTGCAAACATCTCACTGACTGAACTATCTAATTTCAGAAAGAAGTTTCCTGTACTCAACGATGCAGATGATTTTAGTCTGAAACTTTAACAGTATCTTACCACAATAACAACATCTTCATTTATTTTTTAAGTGCATTGTAAAGAACAATAGCCGGATGCAATGCAATTCTGCCTGTTCCGTCTTTGATCTGATGTCTGCAACTTGTACCGGGAGCAGCAATAATAGTTGCACTTTCTGATTTCCTTATTTCAGGGAATAAAACAAGCTCTCCTATCTTGTTCGATATCTCAAAATGCTCCTTTTCATAACCAAATGACCCTGCCATGCCACAGCAACCTGATGGTATCTCAGTTACCGAATAGTTTGAAGGTATTGAGAGCATTTCTATTGTGGATGCTGAAGATGCTATTGCTTTCTGCTGACAATGGGCATGCAACAGAATATTCGCTTTTTCACTGGTGAACAATTCCCTGGTTATCCTTCCCGAATTAAACTCCCTGACTATGAATTCGTCAACCAGGTAAGCGTTTTTCGCAATTTTTTCAGCCGATTCACGAAGATCATCCCCTGCCAACTCCGGGTACTCATCCCTGAACCCCAATATTGCAGAAGGCTCAATCCCTATTAATGGGAGATCTTCATTAATTATGCCTGAAAATGTGTTGATGTTCTTTCTTATAGTGCTTTTTGCTTTTTTAATAAGACCTTTTGATATGAATGTCCTTGCGCTTATATTATGATCGGCAACAACAATTTCATAGTTAAGTCTTGTAAGCAGTTTTATTACTCCTATACCTATTTCCGTATCATTATAGTTGGTGAATTCATCAATAAAGAGGCATATTCTGCCCGTCGGATTCTTCGGATTGATAGCGTTAAGATTCTTCCGGATCCACTTCTTAAGAGTAGTCTTATACAGGAGAGGAATCGACCTTTTTGAGGCAAATCCGGTAACTTTTTTAATGACTCCTGAGGTGAAACTGTTTTTTACAAAAAAGTTAAAGAGAGAAGGAGCAATTGAACCAATCTGATCAATTACTGATATATAAGCGATTAGCAGTGACCTCAGAGGTATCCCGTGCCTGTCGTACCAGTGTTGAAGGAATTCCGATTTGATCTTTGCAATGTCAACACCCGATGGGCATTCCGATTTGCAACCTTTACACGCTACACAGAGATCAAGGATGTCATAGATCTCCTTGTGGTCCCAAGGATTGTCTCCTTTGTTAAGGAATTCCCTGACCACATTAGCTCTTGCTCTTGTGCTGTTCTTTTCATCACTGGTTGCCATAAAACTGGGACACATGGTACCGCCTATTTTTATTGATTTCCGGCAGTCAGCTGAGCCATTGCATTTTTCAGCAGCCCTTACAATTCCGTCACTTGATGAAAAATCATATATTGTTTCAATCTCACGGGTTGGTCTTCCCGGAATATACCTCAGACAACTGTTCATCTTTGGTGTATCCGTTATTTTACCCGGATTAAGAATGCACTCAGGATCCCAGCATCTCTTAATATCCTTAAACAGATCATAGTTATGCTCTCCAAGGATAATCGGAATGAATTCACCTCTTAGTCTTCCGTCACCATGTTCTCCGCTCATTGAACCTTTGTATTTTTTTACCAGTCGGGCGGTTTCGAGGCCTATTTTTCTAAAAAGCTCTGTGTCAGCCTCGTCTTTTAAGTTAAGAACGGGTCTGATGTGAAGTTCTCCTGTACCGATATGTGCATGGAAGACCACATCTTTGCCGTAGGCAGTCAGCATTTTTTCTATTTCATCTGTGTATTCGGGCAATTGTTCAACATGAACAGCTGTGTCTTCAATAAGTGAAACCGGTTTGGAATCTCCTCTCATATTTGCAAGAACACCAAGCCCCGCTTTTCTCAGGTTCCATACCCTGGTTATATTAACTCCTCTGACAATTGGGTAGGCATACCCGTAACCTTTTGATTTCAGCTCTTTAATCATTTCTGCAGATGCTGTTTCAAGCTCTTCAGGGGTCTCTTTTGCAAACTCAACAATAACGATTGATCCGGGATTCCCCTCAAGAAAGAATCTGTTTTTTCGCTGACTGATATTATTTTCGGTAAGCTTTAGGATCCTGTCGTCCATCATCTCAACAGCAGAGGGTTTGTATTTAAGTGCTATAAGATTAGCTCTGAAGGCATCACTTCTTTTTTCAAGATGAACACATACAAGTGCTTTATTTGCCGGAGGCAGTGGAACAACATTAAGCTTTATCTCAGTGGTGGCAGCCAGAGTCCCTTCAGAACCTGCCAGTAACTTGCAGAAATTGAACTTTTTATCCGATTTTTCATCGAAGATTTCTGAATCCAGAAGCAGATCGAGAGCATAACCGGTGTTTCGTCTTGGAATAGCCGGATCAGGATAGCCTTCCCGGGTACTATCTTTATTTGTTTGATTATCAAGAATACTTTTAATATTCCTGTATATTTTCCCCTCGAGGTTTTCCTGTGTACATTTTGATTGGAAAGTCTCTCTGCTTACAGGACCGAAAGTTGCTTCACTTCCGTCACTTAAAATTGTTTTGAGTTCAATCAGATGATCCCGTGTCGATCCGTAGATAACCGAGTGAGATCCGCAGGCGTTGTTGCCAACCATTCCTCCCAGATTACACCTGTTTGAAGTTGAAGTTTCCGGTCCGAAAAACAGTCCTTGTTCTTTGAGTTTTATATTTAGTTCATCGAGGACAACGCCCGGCTCAACCCTTACCCACATCTCTTCTTTGTTTATCTCAAGTATTCTGTTCATGTGTCTTGAGACATCTGCAATAATTCCTGAACTAACCACCTGACCTGCAAGTGATGTACCTCCGGCTCTCATTGTTACACTCGATTTTTCTTCTTTTGCGAAGTGCAGAATCTTGATAATATCCGATGCACCCTTCGGCCAGATAACTGCTACAGGTTCCTCTTTATAAACAGAGGCATCAGTGGAATATATTGTGGTGGTAATTTTATCGTATTTAACTTCGCCTTCCAGGCTATTGGAAAACTTTTCTAATCTGGATATAAAACTGTTCATTATAGAAGTTCATTTTAAGCCGCAAATTTAAAAAAATGCTTTAATCATTTTTTGAAAGTTAACTTTTTAGTTGAGACCTTAACTATGGCACAATAATTAATGATATTAATCATACTCACTAATTGTTTAATAGAACTTTTTTTTCATAACTTTACGACAAAATTTGAAATACATTAAAATATTGATACACAATGGAATTATTAGATCAAATTAAAGAAAATGCCAGGAAACAGAACATGAGAATTGTTCTTCCTGAGGGATATGAAGAAAGAAATATTAAAGCTGCTGATATCGCTTTGCAGGAAGGGTTAGCTCAGATTATTTTGATAGGTGATCCTCAGCAGATAAAATCAAATGCTGAAAAATTCGGATTAAAAAATATTTCGAAAGCAACAATAGTAGATCCTAAATCCCATGCAAAGAAAGATCATTACATCAATATGATGGTTGAGATCAGAAAAAACAAAGGGATGACTGTTGAAGCTGCTTCCAAGCTTATTGAAGATCCTCTTTACCTGGGCGTAATGATGATCAAAAACGGTGACGCTGATGGAGAAGTCTCAGGTGCCGATCATGCAACAGGTGACGTTTTGAGACCTGCTTTTCAGTATATCAAAACTGCCCCCGGTATCTCTGTTGTATCAGGTGCATTTATCATGATAGTGCCCGATAAGAGCTATGGTGAAAACGGAATATTTGTTTTCGCCGACGGAGGAGTGAACCCGAATCCTACTGATAAAGAACTTGCTGAGATAGCTGTTACCACAGCCCGCACGGCAAAGGATATAGCAGGGATTGAACCACGTATTGCAATGTTGAGTTTCTCTACAAAAGGGAGTGCAAAACATGAATTGGTCGATAAGGTTGTAAGTGCTACAAAGATAGCCCAGACAATGGCTCCTGAATTGATGATTGAAGGAGAATTACAGGCCGATGCTGCCATTGTTGAATCGGTAGGACAGAAAAAAGCTCCGGGAAGCAAAATAGCAGGAAAAGCAAATGTTCTGATATTCCCGAACCTTGAATGCGGAAATATCTCTTATAAGCTTGTACAGCGTCTTGCTCATGCTGAAGCTTACGGACCGATACTCCAGGGCATAGCTGCTCCTGTAAATGATCTGTCAAGAGGATGTTCTGTGAATGATATAGTAAGTATGATTGCAATTACCTGCAACCAGGCGGCCGGGAAAAAATAAAAACTAGTTTCAGTTAATATATAATTCTATAAAATGATAATTCTTGTTTTAAATTGCGGAAGTTCTTCCATTAAATATCAGTTATTCAATATGACAAATGGGACAGTACTTGCAAAAGGTGCTGTTGAGCGTGTTGGGTTGGAAGACAGTTTTATGACACATAAACCGGCTGGTAAAAAGCCTTTCAGTATCGTTACAGATATTCCTGATCATTCAGATGGAATCTCTATGGTGATAAATGCTCTTTGCGATCCGGATCATGGTGTTATAAAAGATGTTCATGAGATAAAGGCTGTGGGCCACAGAGTGTTGATCGGAGGCGAAAACTATAAAGAGAGTGTCCTAGTTGATGATAATGTAAAGAGGGATATTGAGATTTGCTTTGAGTTGGGTCCTCTTCATAACCCTGCAAACCTGAAAGGTATTGTTTCTATTGAAAAACTTATCCCCGGCGTACCTCAGGTAGCTGTTTTTGATACATCGTTTCATCAGACAATGCCTGACTATGCTTATATGTATGCTCTCCCTTATGAATATTACGAAAAATACAAAGTCAGAAAATATGGTTTCCACGGTACCAGTCATAAGTTTGTGTCTGCAAAGGCAGCAAAACTCGTAGGAAAAGATCTGAAGGATCTGAAGATAATATCCTGCCATCTTGGCAACGGAGCCTCTGTAACTGCAATTCAAGACGGTAAATCAGTTGATACTTCGATGGGCTTCACCCCGGTTGACGGATTAATGATGGGAACAAGGACAGGAGCAGTCGATCCAAGCGCAATTTTATATATTGTAAATAAGGAACATCTTAGTGCAGACGAAGTTGGCACCCTTATTAACAAAAGAAGCGGAGTCCTTGGGATTTCTGAGATCTCTCCTGACATGCGTGACCTTGAAACTGCTGCAGCACAAGGAAACAAAAAAGCGATTCTGGCTCTTAAGATGTATGCATACAGGGTTAAAAGATATATAGGCTCGTATATTGCTGCATTGAATGGCCTTGATATTCTTCTCTTTACAGGAGGAATAGGCGAAAATGACTTTAACATGAGAAAGATGATCTGCTCAGATATGGAAAGCCTGGGAATTATTTTTGATGATGAGATAAATCATGGTTCAAGAGGGCAGGATCTTATAATTTCAAAGCCGGAATCAAAGGTTACTGTTATGACACTTACAACCGATGAGGAATTTGTTATTGCATCTGATACACTTAATATAGTTGAGCATAATACAGTTTTGAAATAATACTTAAATCGTAATTTGATGGTGTTAAAGAACCTTAATGACCTTAGGCGACTTGTGAACGGAAGTTCCAGGAGAAGGCTTGTTCTTGCTGCCGCACAGGATCAACATTCATTGGGCGCCATTATAAGAGCATGGAAAGCAGATATTATCGAACCAATTTTTGTTGGTGATAAAGCTGGAATCATTGATGTCTGTACATCAAACAATTACGATATTACAGGGCTCAGGATTATTGATGAGCCCAACACTGAGATGGCAATTGAGACTGCCGTCAGAATGGTCAGCAGCAAGCAGGCCGATATTCTGATGAAAGGAAAAGTGGGAACAGCCCCGCTGCTTAAAGCCGCCCTTAATAAAGACTGGGGGTTGAGAACCGGAAATCTGCTTTCTCATATTGCCCTGTTTGAGGTTTCCACCTATCATAAGGTTATTGCCGTCACCGATGTTGCAATGAATATTGCTCCAACGCTGAAAGAAAAAATAGCCATTCTCAATAACTCTGTCTCCTGTCTTAACCATCTGGGCTATGTAATGCCTAAAGTTGCGGTCCTTGGAGCAGTAGAGATGGTCAATGAGAATATGAGCGCTACACTCGACGCTGCGCTTCTCTCAAAAATGAATCAGCGCGACCAGATAAAAAACTGCATTGTCGATGGACCTCTTGCATTCGATAATGCTGTCAGCCTGGAAAGTGCAAAGTTTAAAGGAATAAAAAGTGAGGTGGCAGGAGATACTGATCTCCTGCTTATGCCTGACATTGAAGTCGGTAACGTGCTGTATAAATCTTTGGTTTTCTTTGCCAAAGCCAAAGTGGCTTCAATAATTCTGGGGGCTGTGGTCCCGATTGTCCTTACATCAAGATCCGATTCTGAACAGGCAAAATTCGACAGCATATTGTTGGCGGCAGCAGCCTGCAAATAATGAGGATATGATCGAACACCTTGACCAGATAGAGGAAAAGGTACTGACTCTTGGCAGAAAGTTCAGGATTGCTGTGGCCTGCGCCCAGGATTCCAATACAATAGGAGCAGTCCATAAAGCCGTTGATAAAGGATTTGCTGAAGCAATTTTGATCGGGAAATCTTCCGAAATTACAAGTGTTTGTAAATCAGATTCATTTAACAAAACACAATACACCATTGTTGAAGCTGACAATGAAACAAAAGCATCTCAGGAGGCCGTACGACTTGTAAAATCAGGTGATGCCGACATAGTTATGAAAGGTCTTGTCGGAACGGATAAGTTGCTGAAAGCAGTTATGGACAAGGAGTACGGAATAATGATTCCGGGAGCAGTCCTTAGCTATGTTGCAGCCCTGGAGATACCGGCATATCATAAACTTCTTTTTATCACCGATACTGCCGTTATACCCTTTCCTGATCTTGATCAGAAGATTGCTATGGCAAAATATGCAATAGAGATGGCGGTCAGGTTTGGAATTATGAGGCCAAAAGTTGCATTAATATCAGCTTCCGAAAAGATGAGCCGTCATTTTGAAAACTCAAATGACTATGCAATAATGTGTAAAATGGCTGATCGGGGACAGATAAAAGATTGCATAATGGATGGCCCGCTGGATCTGTTCCTTGCATGCGATAAAGCGAGTCTTTCTGTAAAAAATGTGAGTACTCCTGTTGATGGAGATGCTGATATCCTGCTTTTTCCATCCCTTGAGTCAAGCAACCCTTTTTATAAGGGAATGATGTTGTTTGCACATGGAGAGCTGGCCGGACTTCTCAGGGGAACCGGAAAACCGGTTATTGTAATGTCGCGAAACGAAAGTGAGAAATCAAAATATTATTCAATTGCTTTGTCATGCCTGATGGCATAAATATTCAGTAATATATTAATTATTAACAATATCCTTTTTTATGGCAAAACGACTGATACTGGCAATCAATCCTGGTTCGACTTCTACAAAATTTGCGGTTTTTGAGGAGGAAAATGTGATCTTTGAAAAGAATATAAAACACAATCCTGAAGAGATTTCTTCTTTTGAGAAAATTTCCGACCAGTTTCATTTCAGAAAAGATCATATTATGAATGAGCTTGTTGAAAGGAAAATAGATATCGACCGTATTGCTGCAGTTGTCGGAAGAGGAGGGCTTATTAAACCAATAGAATCAGGTGTCTACTTAATAAATGACAGGATGAAAGAGGATCTTGAAAAAGGGATACTTGGTCAGCATGCCTGTAATCTTGGGGGACTAATTGCTGATGATATAGCATCATCGTTACCAAATGCTATTGCATATGTTGTTGATCCTGTAGTTGTTGATGAACTCAGACCTGTCGCCAGGATTTCTGGTCATCCGGAAATTGAACGGAAGTCCATATTCCATGCCCTTAACCAAAAAGCTGTCGGAAGGAAATATGCCTTTTCAATAGGGAAAAAATATGAAGATATGAACATGATAGTTGTTCATATGGGAGGCGGGGTAAGCATCGGCGCCCACGAAAAAGGTAAGGTGATAGATGTGAATAATGCACTTTATGGAGATGGACCGTTTTCTCCTGAACGTTCAGGAGGATTACCTTCTGGTCAGCTTGTAGATCTCTGCTTCAGCGGAAGGTTTACAAAAAGTGAACTTAAAACGATGATAACCGGAAAAGGTGGTATGGTTGCCTATCTTGGTACAAATGATTTTCAGAAAGTATGCAACGATGCTGACAATGGAGATGAAAAGTCTGCTCTTATAAGAGATGCTGCCGCATATCAGGTAAGTAAGGAAATAGGAGCAGCAGCGGCAGTTTTACATGGAAACGTGGATGTAATAATTCTTACAGGAGGTATGGCATATTCTGAATCACATGTAAAGAAGATCGAATCGATGGTTAAATTCATCTCCAAAGTAATCGTTCATCCGGGGGAAGGAGAGATCAACGCGTTGGCTTTCAATGGTCTGTTGGCCCTCGACGGCAAAATAGAAATTAAGAATTATGCCTGAAATATTAATTTAAACTAAGGATTATTTATTGCTACAGGCAAGACCTTCCCGTTATAGAACCTGCTGCCTTTCATAGCAAAATCAGAGATATATTCTGCCATCTCTTTTGGACTAACCTGGGCTTTCTGACCGGGAAATGCCTCTTCAAACATATCTGTCTGTACTGACCCTAAAGCCAGGCAGTTCACGCTGATGCCGGCATCAGTAAATTCTGCTGCAAGACACTCCGAAAGACACGCTAATGCCGCTTTTGAGGCACTGTAATATGAAAGCCCCTTATACTTTGAACTGCCCTGAAAGCCTCCCATACTTGAAATATTTACAATATGAGATCCCTTGTTCATCAGAGGCTTAATAGACCTGATGACAGCAGCAGGTCCAAGAAAGTTGGTTTCCATTATTAGCCTGGCTTCTTTATTGGTAATTTCTGTAAAATCTCTGGCAATCAACAAACCTGCCATGTTAATAAGAACATCAACTCCTTTAAAATAACTGTTTACTGCTTTGATGAACAGATCAGACTGCGTATCGAACGATGAAATATCCAGCCGCAGCGGGTGAACATTTGTAAAAGGGGAAGAAATCTCCTTCAGTGCTTTTTCATCTCTCCCTGTTACAAGAATCTTGTTATTAATATCTTCAGCCATGTGAAGTGTAACTTCCTTCCCGATGCCTCTGGTTCCGCCGTTAATAATAATATTCATCTTTAAACTTTTAATAGGAATTATTTTGCCTGATAATAACCATAAAGTTACTTTTTTATTTGTTACCACTTACAGCTGAGTATCCAAAGGTTTTTGCAGAGAACATAAAGAAAAGACATTCTTTATATTAGCCTTGATTCATTTGTATTTTATTACTTCACTGTAAAGCGAATACATAAATATAATATCAGATATTTACCTTTTGCCGTATATTTGTGATAAGTTTGTTATTGAAATGGGAATAATTAATAAATTTTACATCTGAGATGGCTGAGTATAAAGTATCAATAATAGGATGTGGTAATATTGGATTATCATTATTAAAAGGATTGGTAAGAAGCGGCTCTATTCCTGCAAAGAATATAACCGCAACAAGAAGAAATGTTCAGGAGCTGAATGTTTTAAAAGAATATGGTGTGAGGTTTACTTCAGATAATATGAAGGCTGTGGATGAGTCTGACCTGATTATAGTTGCAGTTAAACCATACAATTTTGAAAATGTCCTGAAATCAATAAAAGGTCATCTTGATCCGAAAAGACACATCCTGATTTCAGTAACGACTGGTGTTTCTCTGAGTCAGATTCAGGATGTAATACAGATGCAAATGCCTGTTTTCAGGGCTATGCCAAATATTTCAGCCGGTGTAGGCAAATCAGTTACCTGTATTTGCTACGGCGGAGCTGAGGAAAAAGATGTAGAATCGGTCAAGTTTCTGTTCGATAACATGGGAACAACCATGTGTATTGATGAAGAACTAATGGAATCGGCAACCATTCTGGGATCATGTGGAATCGCCTATGTACTTAGGTTCATCAGGGCGATGATTCAGGGTGGTATTCAGATAGGATTTGATGCAAAAACAGCAAGCGCAATTGTTAATCAGACTGTGAAAGGGGCAGCCGAGTTATTGATTGATAGTCATGAACATCCTGAATATGAAATCGATAAAGTCACTACTCCTAAAGGATGTACAATAGTGGGGTTGAATGAAATGGAACATAATGGGTTCAGCTCTTCCCTCATAAAAGGTATAGTTGCTTCGTATGAAAAAATTGGGAAGTAGACGCTCTGCAATAATTTCAAAGTCTATACCGGTACATTGGAACTTTTGGCAAATTAAGTCAGAGAGCAAAAGATATGGAACCGGTATATTATAAGCGGGATTTTTTCGTTTATTTGCAATAGCGTTTTCATTTAAAGTCTCAAATTTGTGAATATGATTCCTGGTAATGTTAATGATTCTTGCAGATGCCATTCAAAAAAATATTTTTTTGCGCTACTGTTATTATGTGCAACTGTTTCAACAGTTTATGGTCAGGAGTTTCTTGATCAGGATGTTGTTGAAGAGAAAAAAACTCCTTTGAGTGAAAGGTTATTTTTTGGCGGCAACTTTGGCCTCCAGTTCGGGACAATAACTGATATCCTTGTTTCACCGACAGTAGGATACTGGGTGTTACCTCGCCTGGCTGTTGCAGCAGGACCTGTTTACAGATATTATAAAGATTCAGACAGGGATTACTGGGATCCTACCATTGACGTGGAGACAAATATCTTTGGAGGAAAAGGCTACGTACAATTTGTGGTCATTAAAGATTTAAATAACATTATTCCAAGCAACTCACACACTGGTGTGTTTCTTCATGCTGAGGATGAGCTTCTTAGCCTGGAGTCATCCTTTTTTAAATATTCAGGTTCAGGAAGGTTTTTCTCAAACGCCCTTCTTGCAGGAGGTGGTATAAGCCAGCCTCTGGGACAGCGGGCCTCTCTGAATCTGATGATCCTGTGGGCTTTTTACGATCCCGATTATGGGATTTACAGTAATCCAGAGTTCAGGGTTAGTTTTAATTTCTGACTCTTTTTATAGAGTGTTATCCTGATTTATTGAAGATTATCCTAAAATTTCTGTAATTTGATTTGCCTGCCGGTATTTTAAATTATCTTTGAGCCGTTTTTGTATTTTGAAATATAATGGCTCAGCCTTACCAGTATTAATTTAAATTAATTTTATCCTGATGAAAATTGAAAAGAACAAGATGGTTTCTCTTATATACGAATTGAGGGAAAAAGACTCAAAAGGCAGAATAATTGAGGCACTTGATGAAAACAGACCTTTGAATTTTGTGTTTGGTGCCGGCAGACTGCTTCCTGAATTCGAATCAAATATCAACGCATTGAATAATGGTGACTCTTTCAGTTTCGCTATGGATTCCAAATCGGCATACGGAGAAAAAAGAGAAGATATGATTATAAATATCCCGAAAGATGTCTTTTTGGAAGATGGGATATTCAACGAAGAAGTTTACAGTGTTGGTAAAGAGGTCCAGATGGTTGATCCTTCCGGAAATCCTTTGAATGGGATCATTAATGAAATTTCAGATTCATTCGTTTTAATGGATTTCAATCATCCTATGGCAGGGGTTGATCTTTTCTTCTCGGGGAAAGTTGTTGATGTTCGCGATGCTACGGAAGAAGAACTTGCTGCCCTGAACCATTCATGTTCATGCTCATCATGCGGCGGCAGTTGCGAAAGCGAATGCTCAGGCTCCTGCAGTTAATATTCTGTCAAGAAGGAACGGATTTGAACTAAAGGAGTATATGAAAAATATATGGAAGATATTTCCTTATTTTCTTTGGGGTATTATCATTATAACTTTGATACTCCTCGTTATCAAGGTTAATAATATCTTTGAAATATCTTCGGCTGTACTTCTGTTTTTCCGTCTGTTATGCATAATCCTGCTTGTCATTTTTGCTTTCAGGAAACGATCTCTGACAACCTGGATACTTGTATCTATGGTTGCGGGAGCTGAGTTTGGATATGATATTCCTGAGGTGGCAAAGAAAATTCAGGTATTAAGTGATATTTTCCTGCGTCTTATCAAGACTATTATTGCTCCTCTGCTCTTCTCAACTCTTGTTGTCGGAATAGCAGGTCATGCAGATATTAAGCAGGTTGGCAGAATGGGATGGAAGTCACTCCTGTATTTCGAGATTATTTCAACAATTGCATTGTTTATAGGGCTTATGGCAATCAACATCAGCAAGGCAGGTGTTGGTGTTGTATTGCCGCAAAACCCTGATGTTCCAGCTATTGCAACGGTTAAAACTCAGTCTGCCGGCAATTTTTTTCTTAATATCTTCCCCGAAAACATAGCAAAATCAGTTGTCGAGGGACAGATCCTGCAAATTGTTGTGTTCAGTATAATCTTCGGCATTGCAGTTGCCATGGTGAAAGAAAAATACCGGACACCTATGATACGGATCTGTGAAAGCCTTGCCGAGACAATGTTTAAGTTTACTAATATTGTAATGTATCTTGCCCCGGTTGCTGTATTTGCAGCTATTGCCTATACGGTAGGCCATATGGGACTGGATATTTTATTCAATCTTTTCAAGTTGCTTGGAACACTGTATGTTGCATTAATTGTATTTATTCTTTTTGTACTTTTCCCTGTCGCCCTGATCTTCAAAATTCCAGTTAAACAATTTGCAAATGCAGTATCAAAACCTGCAACCATAGCTTTTGCAACCTCAAACTCAGAATCTGCCTTACCTTTTGCGATGGAGGCTATGGAAAAATTCGGCATCCCAAGGAAGGTAGTTGCATTTGTTATTCCTACAGGGTATAGTTTCAATCTTGATGGAACCACATTATATCTCTCATTGGCATCTATTTTTGTTGCACAAGCAGCAGGGATCGATCTTCCCATAGGGAAACAGCTATTGATTTGTTTAACACTTATGCTTACCAGCAAAGGAGTTGCAGGAGTGTCGAGAGCTTCCCTGGTAATTTTGCTGGGAACAGTGGTCAGCTTTGGATTGCCTGTTGAGCCTGTCTTTATAATCCTAGGTATTGATGTGCTTATGGATATGGCCCGCACATCAGTCAACGTAATTGGAAATTGTCTCGCCACTGCAGTTATTGCACGTTCTGAAAACGAATTTGATGATAACATTGCAGGAAGCTATAAATCGGAATAATTATTACCTGTTCACTCACAACCCACAACTCTCTAATCACTTCTGCTGCTTTATAATCTTTAAATATCAGTAGATCCACCTTTATCTTCATCCCTCATACTTCACCCTTCACTTTTCATTTTTCATTTTTCACTTTTCATTTTTCACTTTTTCCTTTTTCCTTTTTCCTTTTCATCCCTCTCTTTCTTTAAAAATCGAAACCTCGCGAGAATTGAATATTTGAATTCAATGAAGGGGAGTCATGGAATAATCAAATTCTGGGTATTTCAACATAAATATGGAAAACACATATGAATTATTATTCAGTAAGGTTAAAAAGATAAAAACAGAAATACCTGCTTTCCCAGGGCAGCCATAAAAAAGTTATCCGGTTTCTTCCTTAAGAAGGGGAGAGCTTTTTTTTTCTCTTGTTACAATTGTCAGAAGTTACAAAAGTAACCAAAACAAAGAAGTAAATTGAAATTACATTTGTAAAGACAGGAAACAGTCTCTTAAAATTACAGATATAATTATGTTTAGTGAAAGTTCTAAATTACGGATGTAAAATATTTGTTATGTAAATTTGGATTATTATTATATATTTAAATATCAAGCATATACATAATATAATTAACCCTTTTAATCAATTTATAATACCTGTTTTGTATTATTATCACTAAAAAATGTTTAGATAAAATACATAAATAGCTATTTACCAGCCGCATACAAATCTAAACTTATGTACTGCGGAAGGTAATGATCTGAAATAAAACATTAAATATCAATGGCATGTATTTTACCGAATATTTTAAAAAAATGAGGATGTTTTTAAATATTACATCTGTAACGACATAAAAATTACACAGGTAAATTAATTTATAATTACATTTGTAATTATAAAATTTACAAATATGAAGGAGCGTTTACTTGAATTTTTAAAGGCAGAAAACAAATCTTCGGCTCAATTTGCAGAGGAGATTGGAGTTCAGCCCTCGGGTATCTCCCATATTCTTTCAGGAAGGAACAATCCAAGTCTCGATTTTGTCCTGAAAATGCTTGAAAAATACAAGTTCCTTTCAACTGATTGGCTACTGTTCGGCAAAGGTTCAATGTATAAAGAGCAGAAAATGCAAACCCTGTTTGACGAAAGTAAAATTATTGACAATGAACAGGAGGATAAGAAGAATTCAATCGTACAGGAACCCGCTAAGTCTGTTTTTAAGGATACTTTAAGCAGCGAAAAAAGAGACGAGCCTTCAGTATATTCAAAAGATATTAAACCTGTAATAGAGAAGGTTGTCTGGTTCTATACTGATAAGAGTTTTGAAGAATATTTTCCTTCTGAACGAAAGCAATGATTTAATTTTCTGAAATCAGTCATTAAA
>Ga0116171_10001355_pt1 | contig 24460 bp, 20 predicted proteins | sample AD_JPNHW2_MetaG_FD_89798 | JGI IMG/M metagenome (GOLD analysis project Ga0116171, IMG submission 89798) | Active sludge microbial communities of municipal wastewater-treating anaerobic digesters from Japan - AD_JPNHW2_MetaG | ecosystem: Engineered > Bioreactor > Anaerobic > Digestate | place...
GTGAAAGAATCACACCGGTATATTTTTTTCCGCTATAAAGAATCACTTCGTCAAGCTTTCCATACTTTAACTTCATATCCTCAAGTGTCATCTTCTTTGACTGCCGCTCTCCGGATTTTACTGCATCAGAAGCGGAAAGTTTATCGCTGATTGACTGAAGTTCCACGGTGCTTTTTGTACTGATAGACTCCACATACTGCAAATCTGAAAAGCCTTTCATCAATAGTGTTTCTTCTTCAGTTAAGGGAAAACTTTTTTTATCTCCGTTCACTTCGGATGAGCTTCCCGCAGCGACATCATACTCTGTGCCGTCTGGAAGATATTTTACTGAAACTGTTCCCTTTGTTACATAAACTTTTGTTTTCCCGTTTTCATACTGAACACCGAATTCTGTACCTTTAACTGATACTACTGAGTCAGGTGTATGAATCGCGTAACCTGTTCCTTCTGCCAGTTGAGGTATACGTGTTATTATACTTCCGGTTCTTAAATCAATCTGATAGTGAGATCCAAGGCTTACCACAAGAACAGAACTCTTTTTGAAAATCTTCACTATCGCGCCATTATCAAACTGCAGAAGCGCCGAAAACTCTCCTGTAATAATCTCATCTCCTGCCATAATCATATACGGAGCCCCGGGAGAAACAATCTCAGTTCCTCCGCGGTTTATTCTTATATCACCGGAAGCAGCGATAATTCCATTCTGACTCAATTCATTAACAGCAATGACTCCCTGGCGGTAAAAATAATTCTGCAGAAGCAGTACAGAACCTCCGGCAAAAAACATCAGAGTTATGACAGAGGCAAATACCGCAGCTCTTGCACCTGACACAAGAGTTACAGGCATTCCCATATTTCTCATTATATAATAAAACCGTACCGCAGCTGTTGTCATAAGTGTACTCTTCTCATTCTCTCCAAGTATGACTGCAAGAGCCCTTCTCTTCGAACGGTATATTTTCCTCTGTTCCCGCGGCAGTACCGGAAGCATAAGGTCATACTTTTTCAGAATCTGTTTTATTATTTCTAAATCTCTCACAGCAGATCCTCGATATTGCTTATTCCCTTTTCTTTCAGTTTCTCAGTTACTCTCTCTGCAAATACTCCATACCTGTACCGCGCCTGTTTATAGTTCAGATTCAGTTGTTTACTCGCCTGAACAAAGGAATAATTATAAACGCCAACAAGTTCAAACAGCGACGCGTCACGGTCACCGCTCTCATTGCATATATCTTCAATCACCTGTTTAATCATCATCCGTGAATCTCTGAAACCGTTTACATATCCCATCCCTATATCATCAAAAAGCTCATCTACATCTATATCCTTTTTCTGTTTCATTTTGTAATAATCAAATACAACCAGCCTGAGGCATCCGAAAAGCCATTTGCGCGGATTCTCAACCTCATCCATCTTATTATAGTAGCGGATGAATACCTCCTGACAGATATCCTCTGCATCATGATAGTTGCTGACTTTTGAGTATATTGAGTTGAATATTATTGAATAGAAGGAATCATAATTTTCGACGAACCGGTCAGTACCCGGATCAGAAAGTTTTTCTTTCAGCTTCACGAATTTACCATCGGGTTATATAGTTTAGTAGAAAAAACCGGGGAAAATTCCCCAGGAATTTACTTTTTTTTGATTTTATATTTTTTTTAAATTAATTTTAAAAGTCAATAATAATACAGCGGATAAACAGTAAATTTTATTTTGAATAATTATAACCGTATAATAAATTTAATACACCCGGCCGGGTTAATCTTTAAATCCGGCATCTCATCACAGCCATTTTAAATAGCGAATTCAACATAATTTACAGATTGAATCCTTTCCTGCTTAATCATATTAGACAACTCCGGGTAAATCTGAATTTTCCTTTTTAATACGGGCTCCGGATATTTCCTGGAATCAAAAATTTTACGAACACAGAGGCTCTGGCTTACTCCCAGCTTCTATCCGGCTTATATCCGGCTTATATCCGGCTTATAGCTGGCTTATAGCTGGCTTATAGCTGGCTTAATTTACCTGCTCTATACAGGCGAAACCTGATTCTAATCTCAATCTTCTGTTTTTTTAAATTCTCAGCCTCAAACTTTCTTGACATATGTTTTTTTCATGTAATTGCTACCAATTGTCGAAGATATAAATGTATACTACCCGGAGGATCTGATTTGAATCTTAAACTGAAAGACATTGTTGAATTACTGCAGCTTCCGGAGAAAACTGTTAAAACATGGGTTGAACAGGGTAAAATTCCTTCTTATAAAATCGGCGGACAGTACAGGTTCAGCGAATCAGAGATCAATGAGTGGATTATCAACAACAAGCTTAAAGATAATCTTAATGTTTCGGAAAAAATAATTGAACTCAGCGCCGGGAAACTGCATGTAAGCCTGACAGGTTTCCTGGAAAACGGCGGAATATACTACGGAATTGAAGGCAACAGTGTAAGTGAAATAATAAATAACTGCGTGAACAGGATGGCAATTCCCGAGACTGTTCATCGTAATGTTCTTCTTGAATCCCTTCTTGAAAGAGAGAGTATGATGCCCACTGCTCTGGGAAAAGGGATAGCAATTCCTCACCCCAGAAACCCTATCATCACTGATGTGGAGAATGAAAGTCTTTCCATATGCTTCCTCGCCAACGAAATAGATTACGGGGCACTGGACGGCAAAGATGTACATACTTTATTTATTGTACTCAGCGCCAATCCTAAACGGCACCTTGAGATGCTGTCAAAGATATCATTTCTATGCCAGAATGATGAGTTTATGAACCTTCTGAAAAGCAGGGCCGATTCACATACTATTACCGAATATATGAAAAGCAAAGATATTGAATGGATAAAGGGGTGACATTATGGAACTCTTTTTCGCCGGCATATTACTCTTCACTGCCGGAGGTATACTCTCTGAATTTATTAATTACCGCTATAAGCCCGCAGTCTTCTTAATATTTTCAGTTTCAGGAACTGTATTTACCGGTTACGCCGCACTTCTCTGCCTGACCGGCCAGTGTACACCGCAAATTACATTTTACATGAATTTTCCTTTCGGTGAAACCGGTTTTGTCATGGATTCATTATCCTCACTCTTCGTGTTTATATTCTCTGCAGTTTATCTGCCGGTTTCTATTTATTCAAAGGGTTATCTGGAACATTACAACGACGGGAAAAAAGAGAGACTTCACTACATATGCCTCTCACTTCTTATTTCTTCCATGATGCTTGTTGTCACAGTTACAAATGCCATAATGTTCCTTGTGTTGTGGGAGATAATGTCACTCTCTTCATTTTTTCTTGTATCATTTGAAAATGAAAAAAATGACGTATATAATGCCTCAATAAATTATCTGATAGCGATGCATGTCGGTGTGGTTTTTATAATTTCAGCATTTGCCTATCTGTCATACAGATCGGGAGGGAACTCATTTAATGATTTCAGAGTTGTTCTTAATTCCGGTAAAGGTATTGCAGATCTGCTTTTTTTCATTTCATTTATAGGTTTCGGCACCAAGGCCGGCTTCTTCCCGTTTCATTCATGGCTCCCCAAAGCTCACCCTGCGGCGCCGTCGCATGTATCGGCTCTGATGTCCGGTCTTATGATAAAGACAGGGATTTACGGTATAATGAGATTTCTCACGCTTATAGATTCTCCGTCGAAAACAATAGGATTCACCCTTCTTGCAATTTCTTCATTCACTGCAATTTTCGGGATTTTATACGCAATGAATGACCGTGATATGAAGAGACAGCTGGCTTACTCCAGTATTGAGAATATCGGAATCATAGGAATGGCCCTATCAATAGGGATACTCGGCTTCGCATTCAATAATATATACATGTCAGTGCTCGGTTTTACAGGTGCGATTCTTCATATAATAAATCACTCGCTCTTTAAGACCCTTCTCTTCCTTGCTTCGGGGAGTGTCTACCTTAACACGCACAGTAAAAATATGGAATCAATGGGCGGGCTTATCAAAAAGCTTCCTTATACTGCATCATTCTTTATACTTGCTTCAGTGGCAATTTCCGGGCTTCCTCCGCTGAATGGTTTTATTAGTGAATTCTTTATATACTACTCGATGCTCAGCGGAATAAAAACTTCATCTGTTCTATTTGTCACAATGATAGCCGGGTTTTCACTCCTTGCTTTAATCGGCGCGATTGCGATTATTGCATTCACAAAATCTTCGGGAATTATATTCCTCGGTTCACCTCGTAACGGCAACACTGACCACTATCATGAAAAAATAAGTATGGTTATCCCCATGGGAATTATAGCGGTTCTTATGTTTCTTGCAGGAATTCTGCCGCATAAAGTTATAGGATTTACTTCGGGAATTTCAGCACAGCTCGTTAAAGCCGATACATCGGCCGAGTTTATTAAAATTATTTCACTCGCATCGGATCTTTCCATTGCACTGGTTGTATTCTGCGGAATACTGGTGACTGTTACATTCTTCCGGGTGATAAAGTACAGAAAAGAAAAGGTCGGTTACTTTAAAACATGGAATTGCGGATATCAGGGAATAACACCGAGAATGCAGTACACGGCATCCTCTTTCTCTGCAGATACAGTATATGTTACCAAACCGATTCTTTTTCACAGAAAAGTACTGGTAAAACCTGAAGGTATATTCCCGGGCAAATCAGCCCTTAAAACAGAAAACATAGATGCGACAGACATAGTTATAACTTTCTTTATAAAAAAATGGATAGAGAAATTCTTTAACGCCGTCTCTGTGATACAGAGCAGAACAGCCCAGCAGTATGTAATATATGTCATTGTATTCATCATTGTGACTTTTGTCTGGGTCATATGGATTAAGTGAGGACGGGTGACATGAAAATACTATTGATATTAAACATACTGATTATAATTATTGTTCCTCTCCTTTTTACCGGGATCATAAACAAAACCAAAGCATTCTGGGGCGGAAGAAAGGGCGCGTCGATATTTCAGCCCTATTATGATTTCATCAAACTTATGAAAAAAAGTGAAGTAATAAGTACCGTTACATCTCCGGTTTTCTTCTTATTCCCTGTCATATCACTCTCAACAGTTATATTCGCAGGTTTTCTTCTCCCTTTAATTGACCATAAAGCCGTCATAAGTTTTGAGGGGAGTTTTATTATGTTCGCATACATCCTTGCGCTAGGTAAATTTTTCAGCATTATAGGCGCTCTTGATACAGGAAGCAGCTTCGAAGGTATGGGTGCTGCCAGGGAGGCTTTTTTTACAAGTATTCCGGAACCTGCATTTTTTATAATTCTCGGTTCAATATCAATTTTCGGAGAGATAAACTCTTTTGAAAATCTCTTCGGGCTCTACCATGCGGGTTCCGAGCTGAGCCTGCTTATTGTAGTACTCACGGTGATTATACTATTCATAATACTCCTCGTTGAAGGAAGCCGTATACCGATAGATGATCCGAATACCCACCTGGAACTTACCATGATTCACGAGGTAATGGTTCTCGATAATTCCGGGCCGTCACTTGCATTGATTCAGTACGGTGCGGCAATGAAAATGATGATACTTTCAAGCCTTATACTGAACTTTATCATTCCGTACAGTGCAGGGCCCCTGCTCTATTCAGCCTATTACGCCGCAGGAATTATTGCTGCAGCATTCACTATCGGCACAGTCGAAACTCTTACAGCAAGATTCAGGATAGTGAGAATTCCGGATTTTATATTTACAATCGTCGGCATGTCGCTTATGGTTATGTTCATCATACTCCTTTACTACTACGGAGGAAGACGTTAAATGGAAATACTGATTATTTTCTTCTGCATCACGATGCTGATAATTTCCGCAGTGAGCAGGATAGAAGAGTATATCAAGATGATTGCAATTCAGGGATTTATCCTGTTTCTCATGAGCATCATCGAATTCAGAAATATAGATACATCGCACTTCATCATCATGGTCTTAGAAACTCTCGGAATGAAAACCATTATTATGCCGATGTTCCTGATGTATATTGTAAGAAAGAATGAAATCACCAGGGAACTTCAGCCTTATCTTTCAAATTTCTATTCTCTTTTTATCACAACCATGATATATGTAGCAGGGCTCTTTATCTCGTTCTGGGTCTCGGGCGTAGCGCAGGATATAAGGCCTCTGCACTTTGGACTCTCAATTGCTACAATACTTGCCGCGATGTTTATTATCGTTAACCGCAAAAAAGTAATCACGCACGTACTTGGATACATGATATTTGAGAACGGAATTTTTCTCCTATCATTATCCATGGCGGGAGAGATGCCGATCATCGTAGACCTCGGCGTTATGCTCGACCTTTTTGTGGGAGTTTTCCTCCTGGGAATATTCGTTAACGCAATACATGAAAAAGAGAGTGAAAACCTATGATAGCATTCCTGATTATTTTTCCTCTTGCGGCGGCTGTAATACTGTACCTGTTCAAATCTGATATACTCAACAGAAGCGTGACAACACTCTATTCCGCGATATACCTTGTTTCTGCGGTCTCTTTTACAATACACAGGCCGTCAGATATGGAACCGTACTTTATGGTCGATCCTCTTAACATTATTTTTATTCTTATAACAGCTATTCTGTATTTCGGAGTTTCGCTGAGCAATATAACATACTTCAAAGATTCAGACGTCCCGGTAAAAAAACAGACAACATATTACATTTCCCTGATGCTTTTTGTGTTCTCAATGAACGGATTTATGCTGAGTCAGCATCTTGGACTCAACTGGGTATTTCTTGAAGCGACAACTCTCGCTACAGCATACCTCATCTATTTCGACAAAACTGATGAAGCGCTTGATGCTGCGTGGAAGTATATCTTCATATGTACTATAGGTATATCTTTTGCATTCGTGGGAATTATATTTATATCAAAAGGTGTCGGAGGAAGCGTTGAGGAGTTATTCTACAGCAACCTTTATCTTAACGCAAAGAGTATTGACACGTTCTGGATAAATATCGGATTCCTTTTTATAGTTCTCGGTTTCGGGACAAAGATGGGGCTTGCGCCGATGCACTCATGGCTGCCTGACGCTCACTCCGAGGCACCCTCTCCCATGTCCGCGATGCTTTCGGGTACACTTCTGAACCTTGCTTTTCTCGGGATTCTCAGAGTGTATAAAATTATGATCGCGGCAGAGGATATGCTTTTTGCCAGAAATATTCTTCTGATTATGGGAGTTCTCTCTCTCGTATTCAGCGCCGCGTTTATACTGAAAATTACAAACTACAAAAAAATGCTGGCATATTCATCCATTGAAAATATGGGAATCATAGCGATCGGAATCTGCATAGGCGGCCCGGGCGTATTTGCAGCGTTCCTGCACATGATAGGCCACTCCCTGACCAAAGCATCTTTCTTCCTCACCGCCGGGAATATACTTCACCGTTATAAGACAAAGGAATCGGGAAAAATTGACAGCCTTATGCATAACGATTATAAAACAGGGACTCTCTGGCTACTCTCCTTTGTCAGCATTGCGGCGCTGCCGCCATTTCCCCTTTTCATTTCAGAATTTATAATAATAAGGGAGATGATCGGAAAAGGCCGGATTGTACTTACAGTCATATTTCTTCTTCTGCTGACAATTATTATGTACGGTATAGCCAGAACTATTTTCAAAATGCTCTTCGGAAACCGTGATAACAATCCGGGTGAGCATTTCTATGACGGATTTCTCCTCTACCTTCCCCAGGCTATGTTTATTGTACTCCTCCTTATTATGGGAATATACATACCTGAACCTGTGATGAAAATCCTCAATGATGCTGTGTCAATGATCGCTCTTAAGTAAGAGGTGTTAGATGAACTGGAAAAGATTCAACTGCTGCGCACTGATTAAAACACACGATATCCCGGTCGTAACAATGGAAGATCTTAGAAAAGATATAGCCGGCAAAGTCAGGCTTGAAGATAAAAGGGTGCTCGCATTTTTCGGGGTTAAGAGAGGAGACTCGACTTTCCTTTATGTAATCCTCGGAGATGATACAATCTCACGCTTATTCATAACTTCGGTTGAATTTGATAAAAATACAAAAAGCTACAGGTCTTTCACTCCGGAAGTTCCTTCACTTCATCTTTTTGAACGTGAGTTTTATGAAGAAACCGGTATTGTACCGGAAGGGCATCCGTGGCTGAAACCTGTAAGATACGGCAAAGACCAGAGAGGCCGCACAGGGCTTATAGAACAATATCCGTTTTATTCAATGGATGGCGACGAGATACATGAAGTAGCAGTTGGTCCTGTTCATGCCGGAGTAATAGAACCGGGACACTTCAGGTTTATGTGTCATGGAGAAAATGTTTACCATCTTGAAATTCAGCTTGGTTATCAGCACCGCGGAATAGAGAGAGTCCTTATTGACAAAATGAATTCCGCAAGCGGTGAAAACATTTTCTTCCCGCAGATAACTGAAAAAATAGCAGGTGACAGTGCAGTAGCCCATACATCTGTCTACGCTTCTTTGATGGAGATTCTTACAGAAACAGAGATTCCATACAACGCCATGATAATCCGTGCGATCTGTCTTGAACTTGAACGCGCGGCGGTTCACATCGGCGACCTCGCAGGTATATTCAACGATGTGGGATTTATCATGGGGAGTTCAACTTTCGGTGCTCTCCGCACCCTGATAATAAACACGTCACTTCTTATTTGCGGAAGCAGATTCGGTATGGGACTTATCCGCGCGGGAGGCGTAAACTTCAATATTACCCGTGAACAGTCAGCACAGATACTGGAAAATATAAATACTGTGCAGAAAAAAATTGAACGGCTGATACCGCTTACAATGCTCGACCAGCCGTCTGTTCTTACAAGACTTGAAGGGACAGGAACAGTTGATAAAGAAACTGCACGTTTAATCGGCATGGTTGGCCCTGCAGCAAGAGCATCCGGTGTGGCTATAGATATCAGGACCGATTACCCTTCCGGAATGTACAGGCACTACCCCGCAAGAAAAATTGTTCTTGAGAAAGGAGACGTTTTTGCCAGAAGCTACATCCGTTATATCGAAATGATGCATTCATTCAACTATATAAGAGAACAGCTCGAAATAATCCAGGAAGGAAATATATCTGAAGCGGTAAACAATAAGCTGCCGGCTGATGCGCTTGCCCTTTCCATGACCGAGGGATGGCGCGGTGAAATTATACATGTTGCAGTTACAGACGATAAAGGTAAACTGATCCGGTATAAAATAAAGGACCCTTCATTCAATAACTGGTATGGACTTGCGCTTGCCGTTCGAGATAATGGAATCTCGGACTTTCCGTTATGTAATAAAAGTTTCAACCTCTCATATTGCGGACATGACCTTTAGGAGAAGCCTGTATGATAAATCTTATCAGATCAAGAATAATTCAGGGCAGCCAGTATATTAAAGATATACGTAAAGCAGAGATACGGCCGCCATTCAGAGGATTTCCCTTTATCAGCAGCAATTGTACCGGATGCAGTAAATGCATAGATTCATGCCCTTCCGGAGCAATACAAATATCACCTGTAAAAATCGATCTTGGAAAGTGTACCTTCTGCGGTGAATGCCAGCTTCATTGCCCCAACCATGGTATAGAATTTTCTGTTCTTCATAAAGTTTCAGCAGACAGCCCTGATAAACTTATCATTACTTCGGATAAAGGTTACCAGGAGTTTAAAAGAACCGCAATAGAAGCCCGTGCAGAAATTCACAAACTGTTCGGAAGATCCCTGAAACTGCGTTCTGTTTCCGCGGGAGGGTGCAGTGCCTGCGAGATGGAACTCAATGCCTGCTCAAATGTTAACTTTGACATGGGACGGTTCGGAATAGAAATAGCCGCCTCTCCGAAACATGCTGACGGAATAATAATAACTGGACCGATAACTGAAAACATGGCCAAAGCGCTTTATGAATCATACCTCAGCACATCTCCTCACCGGATAATTATTGCAATGGGTACATGCGCAATCAGTGGCGGAGTTTTCGACGGTTCATCAGAACTTAACAGGGGATTTTTAAAAGAGTTCAAACCTGATCTCTATATACCGGGATGCCCGGTTCACCCTCTTACTTTTATTAATGGCGTGCTTGATCTGCTTGGTAAAAAATAGACGGTGATAATTAAATAATTCAGCACCGTCTGCCTGGCGCCAGATATATAGCAGCCTCTATCATTAAATTTATAACATCTCACCGGGCGGTCACATGATTTCCCCGAAGTGGAACTAAATCAGTTTTATTGTTTTAAATAATACCAGTCAGAAAATTAATTTACTTTTAGGATTAAAATTCCGGATGTTTAGTTTATATATAAGTCAGTCAGCATAAACGGTATTATGAATGTTTAAAAACACTGCAAATTTTACAATACATCTGCTTGACAAAATTCAACACTATAAGACATAATCAAAATGTAATAATAAATTCTTCCTCATACAAAAAGGAGTAAATCATGGACCAGCCCGGTTTTGATAATGCACTATATCTTAAAGAACAGACGGAAGCTATCCTGGGACGTGTACGCGATTCCAGATTCGATAAACTATATCTTGAATTCGGAGGGAAAATACTGTACGACTTTCATGCGGCGCGCGTCCTCCCCGGTTTTGATCCGAATGTCAAGATGCAGCTCCTGGCCGGTATGAAGGACTCTGTGGAAGTTATTATGTGTATTTGCGCTATTGATATTGAACGGAAAAAAGTCAGGGCGGATTTCGGCATTACTTACGATGTCGATACCCTGAAGACCATTGATGATTTCGGCAAGTGGGGAATACATGTCGGGGCTGTGGTAATAACCAGATATTCAGAACAGCCCGGAGCGCAGTCATTCCTGAACAAGCTTGAAAGAAGAGGAGTAAAAGTCTACACTCACAAATTTACAAAGGGTTATCCTACTGATGTAGATCTTATAGTCAGTGAAGAAGGTTACGGAGCAAATAAATATATTGAAACTGAACGTCCCATAGTAGTTGTTACAGGCCCGGGACCGGGAAGCGGAAAGCTCGCGACATGTCTCTCTCAACTCTACCATGAGCATAAACGCGGAATAAACGCAACTTATTCAAAGTTTGAAACATTCCCGATATGGAACCTCCCGCTTAAACATCCTGTAAATGCGGCATATGAAGCTGCTACGGCTGAACTTAAAGATGTAAACATGATCGATCATTTTCATCTTGAAGCATTTAATGAGGTATCTGTTAACTATAACCGTGATATTGAAGCATTTCCGCTCTTACAGAGAATTCTGGAAAAAATTACGGAAGCACCATCCTACTATAAATCACCGACAGATATGGGTGTAAACAGAGCCGGTTTCGCAATAACAAATGATGAAAAAGTAAGGCTCGCTTCACATCAGGAGATAATAAGAAGGTATTTCCGGTATTCATGTGAATATGCCATGGGTTTATGCGACAGGGAGACCGTGGAGCGTGTGGAAGTTCTCATGAAAGATACAGGACTTAAAGCGGAAGACAGGCCTGTAGTTGAACATGCGCGAAAAGCTGCCGAAACAGCAAAAGCAAAAGATAAAGGCAATAAAGGAGTATTCAGTGGAGCAGCGCTTGAACTCCCAACCGGTGAAGTAGTGACAGGATACAACTCGCCCCTTCTTCATGCAACATCAGCCCTGGTACTTAACGCTGTGAAAAAGCTCGCAGGCATTCCGCAGAACATTGACCTGCTCCCTCCGTTCATACTAACTTCATTGATGAATTTTAAGGAAAATATTCTTAAAGGAACTCCAATCAGCCTTGACCTTGAAGAGACTTTAATTGCGCTTGCCATTGGAGCTGCAGCAAATCCCAGCGCCGCAGAAGCAGTAATAAAATTAAAAGAGCTATCAGGCTGTGAAGTTCATCTTACACATATGCCCACACCGGGTGATGCTGCGGGACTTAGAAAACTGGGACTCAATACTACTAGTGATCCTGATTTTTCATCAAAAGCATTATATATCGGATAAGCGCTAAACAGGAGCAGGGAAGATGGAGTTTAATGCTTACAAAAACTCCATCTTTAATTTTACACTAACTTAGTGACTGTAAAAAATTAATGTAAAATTAATTGACATTTCTACATTCATAATAACATAATTCTTCAGTAACAAAGAATAAATTCAAAGTTGTTTTACACAAAAATAAATAATTATATCTTCCCTCCTGATGCGGCGGTGAGAACTGAATATTTTATATTATAAAAAAGTTTAAAAGTATTACTGAAAAAATATATGTTAAATAGATAAAAGGCCGGACCACAGAAGTGCAGTATTGCTTAATCAGCTAATTTCATTACTTTTTAACTTTATTATAGAGTTCATTATTATTTCAATGCCAGATAATAAAACCGGCATGAATATAAAATTGCTAAATAAAAAATTAACTATGCTGCTTATTTTTCACGAAATATTTAAGCATGCTGCTCATACTGAAATATAGGCGGATTTTTTACTTATCAGCAGTTAATCCATAATTAAACCTTCACTCAAACCAAATAATCAAAAAATATTCAATTTATTGTTAAATAAATAAAAAAAATTATTTACTTAAATAAACCAATATTGTATAACAAAAAAGCGTCTGGACGGAATTTTTTTCCTATTCAAACTAAAATAAAACAATACTCAAAATACTTACCATACTGTATGAAGGAGGAAGTAATGGGAAAGTTTAACTACGACAAAGAGGTTCTCGCCAATCTTAGAATTGACGAAAAAGACTTACCTCGTCTCGATCGTCTGATCGATTATGATTCAGCCAGAGAAGCGCATGAAAAGAAAAGCCATGCTGCTATCGACAAAAGAGTTTCTCTTAAAGAAGCCATTTCTGAATATGTTAAAGATGGCGACATACTCGCAGATACTGGTTTCAGTTATGTTCGAACACCAATCATTGCGTACTTTGAAATTTTGCGCCAGGGAATCAAAGGAATGACAAGTATCGGATCACCTGCAACAAACCAGAGCTACCTTATTCCTTTCGGTGCAGTTACTCATTCTCACTGGTCCTATTGCGGTGCAGAGATGAGAGGAACAGACAGAAATATGTCAAGACTCATAAAAGAAGGAAAATCAAAAGTTGTTGCTGAATGGAGTCACGGTTCCATGGCTCTCGGATTCAAAGCTGCGCAGCTCGGCATTCCGGGTGTTTATTCAAAACAGCTTCTTGGTTCAGACATGGTAAAGTATAATCCTTTTGTTAAAGTCGTTGATAATCCGATGAAAACCGAAAAGGATCCATGTGTTTTTATCCCTGCGCTTTATCCTGATACTGCAATTATTCATGTGCATCAGGCGGATAAATTCGGAAATGCCAAAATTTATGGCCCTCTGATAAATGACGCTGCTATTGCAGCAGCTACAAGAAAATTGATTATAACTGCTGAAGAAATTGTACCACCCAACTCATTAAGAAATGACAACAAAGGAGTTGTTATACCTTTTGTGTATTCTGATGCGGTTGTTGAAATGCCTTATGGAGCACTCGTTGGTGCAATGCCTGGTCTGTACTACTGGCCTAGAAGACTCTGGGAAAAAATTATGAGATACTGGGCTTTCAAAGAAGGTGCGATTGAAGAATTCTATGATATTTTTGTTGTTCAGTGTAAAGACCAGTATGATATCATCGATAAATTCCTTGGCGGTTCCAAATGGATGATGGACGCGAAAAGGCTTACTAAAGCTGAAGAATATGATAATGAAGATGACGGTGTCGATTTCCATTATAAAGAATGGACTATGAACGAGCCTGATTTCGATGATATTAAAGATTATAAATAAAATAATAATGGAGGGAAAAAATGACTGCAAAACCAGCAAATCCTTTAGAAATGATTGCATACGTTCTCGCACGTCAAATTGAAGACGGCGAAGTAGTATATATAGGTACAGGTCTCCCCATGGTAGCAGGGATTCTTGCTAAAAAAACTCATGCACCGAACATTACTCTTGTTTATGAATCAGGAGCACAGAATCCTGTGATAGGTGATATGCCATGGTCAGTTGCAGGCCCCTACACATGGAGAAAATCTCCAATGATTCTTGAAATGTCATATTCATTCGGCCAGATTTACAACGGTTATGTTGATAAGGCATTCCTGGGTTATGCGCAGCTTGACATGTACGGAAATGTTAATACTCACATGATAGGTGGAGACTTCCACAATTATAAAAACAGACTGACAGGATCAGGCGGAAACAATGACCTTTCATCACTTGCAAAACACCTGGTTCTCGTCGGACTTCAGTCTCCTCAGAAATTCGTAAAAAATCTGGATTTTATGACATCAGTCGGATACCTGACCGGTGGTGACAGCCGTAAAAAAGCAGGTCTTGTAGGTGACGGTCCCAAGAGTGTTATCACATCTGCCGGAGTTTATGATTTTGAGCCTGAATCAAAAAGAATGAGAATAACATCTCTTCATCCGGGAGTATCTCCTGAACTGGCACAGCTCGCAACAGGATTTGAACTGCTGAAACCGGCGGGAGAAATACCTGTGACACCTGTTCCGACACAAGAGATTATTGATATACTCAGGAAAGAAGTTGACCCAAGAGGTGTTTTTACATCTATGCCGAGTTAATAAAAAGGCAGGGGTTACCCTGCCCTTATATTATTTTTTAAAATCGTCTATTCATATTTAAAAATAAACCCCGCCATTGGCGGGGTTTGTTTTCAGTTAAACCATAACTAATTTATCTTTCATCAACACTTTTATATTGAAGAATTTTATAATCAGGTGAAATATAAGCCGGTCTTATAATTTTACCCTGTACCAGCTGTTCAAGCCTGTGAGCTGACCATCCTGCAGCTCTTGCCATTGCAAAAATCGGAGTATATAGTGCTTCCGGAATTCCAAGAAATTTATAAACCAGTCCTGAATAAAAATCGACATTTACACAGACACGGTTGCCTTTCCTTTCGTAAACGAGTTCAGGCCCGATTTTCTCAACCATTTCAAATAGATTAAAAAGATCCATTTTGTTTCTTTTTTCTGCCAGAGCTTTGGCATATCGTTTCAAAATTTTAGTCCTTGGATCGGATAAGGTATATACAGCATGTCCAAGCCCGTAAATTTTCCCGTTACCGTCTGCGGCTTTTTTATCAAGAACCTTATTAAGATATTTCCTTACGTCCTTTTCATTTCTCCAGTCCTTAACTTCCTTCTGGCACTGTTTCATCATGAACATAACAGATTCATTTGCACCGCCATGAAACTGGCCGCTGAGGGATGCGATACCTGCCGCTATAGCCATATAAGTATTAGCACCGCTTGAGGAAACGGTCCGTACTGTAAAAGTGGAATTATTGCCTCCGCCATGTTCAGCATGCATAATAAGGCATGAGTCAAACATAAGGGCCTCTTCAATATCGGGCATATTTCCGGTGAGCATATACAAAAAGTTTTCAGCGATAGAGAGATTATCTTTTGATCTTGCAAGTCTTAGATCATCACCCTTTCTGTATTTGTACACGCTATAGTTATTGGCCACAATTACAGGAGCCTTGGCAATAATATTGATACACTGTTCACTGACGTCCGATATATTTCTAGAATCAGGATTTTTATCACATCTGCTTAAATGAGAAACAACACTATGCAGGGCATACATCTGATTAAAGTTTTCAACCTCTTCAATAATTATACGTCTTTCAAGATTGGAAAGTTTTGATTTTTTATGAAGAGCCGTGCTGAAACTATCAAGGTCAGCTTTATTGGGAAGAACGTTTGTTAAAAGCAGATAAACAACTTCTTCGAAACCGAATCTTTTATGTTTTTCATTATATTCAATTATATCATTTACATCATATCCGCAATAATAAAGTTTACCATCAATCGGATTTACTCTTTTACCTGTCGGAGAATTCTCATCTGGAACCATATCATATCCAATAACTCTTCCCTTTGTGGTAATTCCGACGATGACACCTGTTCCGTCAGGATTTCTTAAACCAAGTTTAATATCCTTCTCTTTTATGACTTCAGGAGAAATTTTATCATGCGTTAAAGTAAGTGTCTTTATCTTCTCTATAATTTTTTCCATCATTTCCTCTTGCCAATAGAATTTATATGAATACAAATATACCTCAATATCAGATTGTTCATGCACTCACACTATGTTACATCAGAAGACTGGACATGGGGATTTCTTCCACTCAAATTCAACTGCATACTGCAAAACTCTGAACAATTAACATCATCTTAATAAAACTTTACACTCTCCCTGCCGCTATGCGGCAGAAGTACATGTATTTCTATTTGTAATATTAAAATTCGTAAAAAAAACAGCAGGGTGTCAAGAAATAATTTTAAAATAAAATTATGGTCTTACTGGAAGGTCAAGAAGTACTGCAGTCATATCATCTTTCTGATATTCATGTTTTCCGATAAATTCATAAACTGAATCAAATATACTGTTTATTACAAGCTGCGGAGGAAAATCGGACAATTCAATCAGCTTCTGTTCAAGACGTTCTTCTCCGTATTGTTTTTTCTCTGTTTCAAAATCAAAAGCTTCAGTAATTCCATCTGTAAAAAAGAAAATCATATCTCCCTGAAAAATTTCGAAGCAGCATTCCGGAGTATGATAATATGACTCAAGGCTAATAAGATTTTTTATATCACTCCCGAGGAGATACCCTTTTTCGGGCTTCCAGTTATCATATGTATTATTTAGATCAAAAGACTGGATTCCGTTTTTATTTCTTCTCACTATTATAGGGAACAGCATGCTCCTGTTAAAAAATCTCAATTTTAAAGAACCGTTCTTATCCTCAACAAAAACAAAATTTACTGAAGCAAAATCATTTGAATTAGACATATCCATTATATCGGTAAATTTTACAGCGATACTTTTAATCAGGTACGCATAATCGATAATACCTGTTCTTTCATGAATTCCCTCCATCTCTTTAACTGCAAGAATCACAGCAGACCGGAGCCTGATAAGAGTTGTGTATGCCGGCAGCCCGTGGCCGCTTATATCCGCAAAGACGAATAAAAAATTATTATCGGACAGCTTCAGGAGGTCAAAATAATCCCCGGAAATTATCGAACCGTAGGCTCTCTGGAAGCCGATACCTACCTTTAGATCACTGTGACTGAAACTTTTAAAAAGATCTCTTATCAGCTTCTTATCCTTTTCGCGGACATGATTTGCCTCCTGACGGAAGATCTCATATTTTCTTATTTTTTCAAGATAATCATCTGCTATGTCCGATACAGCATCCATATTATCATTTGTTTTTTTATTCAACACATCTGCTCCTGTAATAATGTATCAGCTCATTTGTTGAGGAATCATGGCCGGTAACGGTTACATTTTTATTTTCCAGTTCTTTTAAAACTTTTCCCGCAAGTACTTTCCCCAGTTCCACACCCCACTGATCAAAAGAAAAAATATTCCAGATTATACCCTGCGTGAAAATTTTGTGTTCGTACAATGCTATTATTTTACCCAGAATCTCCGGTGTCAGTTTATCCGACATTATAACATTTGTCGGCCTGTTACCATCGAAAGTTTTATACGGAACAAGCTTTTGCTCAACCCCTTCCCGGACTACTTCTTCAGAAGTTTTACCAAACGCAAAAGCTTCAGCCTGAGCAATCATATTCGCAATAAGTTTATTATGATGATCCCTTTCACCATGGAGAGGATTAACAAATCCGATTAAATCTGAAGGGATCATTTTTGTCCCCTGATGCAGCAGCTGATAAAAAGCATGCTGCCCGTTTGTTCCCGGCTCGCCCCATATTATCGGGCCTGTAGAGTAACTCACTTTCTGCCCGTCCCGGGTGACAGACTTGCCGTTAGACTCCATATCACCCTGCTGAAAATAAGCCGCGAATCTATGCATATACTGTTCGTAAGGGAGCACAGCACAGGTTTCACATCCGAAAAAATTATTATACCAGACACCAAGCAGCGCCATGAGTACAGGTATGTTTTTATCAAACGCGGTATTTCTGAAATGGTTATCCATTTCATTGAATCCTTCCAGTAATTTTATAAAATTATCATAACCGATTGAAATCATTATTGAAAGACCGATCGCTGAAGTTAATGAATAACGCCCTCCAACCCAGTCCCAGAACTCCAGCATATTGGCTGTATCTATACCAAACTTCTCAACATCTGCCTTGTTAGTTGAAAGTGCTATAAAATGGTTTGCAACTGATTTTTCTGTTCCGAAAAAATCTGTTATCCATCTTTTTGCAGTCTGTGCATTGGTCATTGTTTCCATTGTAGTAAAAGTTTTTGACGCGACAATGAAAAGAGTCTCTTCGGGATTGAGGTCTATTATCGATTCCTTAATATGCGTGCAGTCAATGTTCGAAACAAACCTTACTTTCAGATCTCTATTGGAATAAAATTTAAGGGCTTCACACACCATTACAGGGCCGAGATCAGAACCGCCGATTCCGATATTTATTATATTCTTAACCGGTTTCCCGGAATAACCTTTCCACGCAGATGAACGTATTTTTTCAGATATATTTTTCATTCTTTCAATAACATTCAGAACATCGGGCATAACATCAGCACCATCAAGAATAACAGGATTACCGCTTCTGTTCCGTAATGCGGTATGAAGAACAGCCCTGTTTTCAGTTTCATTTATCTTCTCGCCATTGAACATTCGTTCAATTTCCTCTCTTAATGAACATTTTTCAGCGAGCTTTACAAGTAGAGTAACAGTTTCGTCAGTTATTCTGTTTTTTGAATAATCAAACAGAAGCCCGCAATCCTCAATACAGAACTTTTTACCCCGTACCGGGTCATTTTTAAAAAGATCCCTCATATGAGAATTCTGAATCTTTTTAAAATGCTCCTCCAGCTGTTTCCATTCGGAAGTTTCTGTTAAATATTCCCGTTTCTTCATAGGTAACCTCTTAAGATTATCAGAAAATATTCTAATTCATTTTTTATGAAAAGTCAAGAGTAATTAATTGTCTGGAAAGTATTTTAGGGAGAAGTTATGTTAAACTAATACGGGTAAAAGTCAGCGTATTATTTCACTATAATAAAAGCAGGTGTGCTTTAAGCAGCATTCAGAACATACCGGTTTATTTTTACATATATCCTTACCGTGGGCTACAATCAATGCATGGTATTCATTATATTTTTTTATAGTACCATTCAATTCCCTGTGGAAATATTCCTGAATTGAGTCATAGCTGTCATCAATAGAAGTAAGATTTAATCTTGAAAAAATTCGTTTAGTATAAGCGTCAACTACGAAAATTTTTCTGTTCAATGCATAGAGTAAAATTGAATCTGCAGTTTCCGGCCCGACGCCATTTATTGCCAGAAGATTTTTCCTTAAAACTTCTGTTTTCATTTTCTTCAGCTCATCGAAAGAGTAGTTAATACTCCTGAACCAGTTAAGAAAATTTTTAATTTTTATAGTTTTCTGATTATAATAACCAGCCGGCCTGATACAGGCAGCAATAAACTCATCATCCGCTTTGTGGAGTTTACGTGGGGAAAGAATTTTACTTTTTTTTAAAGCTCCAAGTGCTTTTTCAACATTTTTCCATGCTACATTCTGAGTAAGAATTGCCCCTATTACGATCTCAAACCGGTCCTGATCATCTCTCGGGGCGCCTACTCCATATTCACTTGCTTTTTTTTCACTGCTGTAAACAGGCCACCAGCCCTGTTTTTTGTAAGTACCGGCAAGCAATGAATATATTTTTTCAAGTTCGTTCATATATCCGTCTGTTCCGCACCCGCTTTTTATCAACCGGGCAGGTTTTCATTTAAAAAATTCACCTGAATCAGATTCTTTTATAACCTTTGTCAATCATAGCAGCATCAAGAAAATTGGTGATAATATCCTCCACCGCAAGATCAAATCCCGACTCTTCTTTAAGTTTAGGAATTCTGACATTCTTTATATAATGCCTGCATTCATCACAATAATATACCCTGTAGAGATTATTATCCTCATATTCAAAAAAACCATGCCTGGTCTGATCATTACATCCGCATGCAGGGCAGACAAGCCTTGGGAATTCCCATTCATTTTCACAGATAGCACAATGGAGGTGCCTCTGGTTTTCTTTTGCTTCAACAATTTTACTCATATCAGGGAGATAACCGCAAAAGGGACAGGCACTTTCCATCCAGTCTTCTTTACCGGGTTTAATGCCTGATTTATTTTTCAGGGCCACCATAAACGGTTTGAAGACATTATGTATAACGAAAATAAATTCATCCAGCGCCAGCCGGCAATCTGCTCCTTTCTTTTCCAGAAAGGGATAATCCTGTTTTAACAATCCCCGAAGCAGTGAATCTGCGTCATTTTTAAAATTTTCTTTAAAACGCGAGAAATCCATCCCTTCATTTACGTTTGAGATTACCTCTGTCAATTTCAACATCAGGTCGTATAGAAGAGATTTTGTGTCATCATTAAGAACGAGCTCATCTGCTTTTAATACTGGAAATGCATCATTCTCAAAAAAATCAGTATACTCTTCAAAATCACCGGCCTTTGAAGTAAACTCATCCTGGGCAAGGAAAATCCCCATATAAAAATCAAATAATTCCGCAGTCATAGAGCCGTTATCTAAAACGGCATCTTTTTTTTTGTTTAAATATTCACTGTGCTTTATCATTAATTATTAATCTTCTTTATCAGATTCGCCGGATATCGCTTTTTTAAACTCTCTGATCCCGCTTCCCATATCTTTCGCAATTTTCGGAATTTTACCGGCACCAAAAAGTACCAGTACTATCATAAAAATTATTATCAACTCACCAATTCCCGGCATACTCATAACTATTCCCTCCACGCAATTATAACGATTTTACTGAGATACATCAGCTGGATACATAAGCATTAATCAAAGAGTTGTGTCAATAATTCTATATTTCGGTTACTAAAAAAATAAATTTGCCGGATTTCGAGTTTTACCGTTCAAAAAAACTCATTTATTATGGAAGAAAAAAAACAGCCGGTTTTAAGTGGCAGCTACAAATCTGACACTTTTATCAAGCTGGTCTTCGTAAAATTTAACATTCTCGATAATATGATCAATTTTCTTTACGCTTTTCCTGACGTTTACTACAACTCCGGGAAAAACCTTGTTTGTCGCAATAATTACCGGTTCTCTATCAAGTTTCAATTTTTCTTCAATTACTTTGGCTTCCTCTAACAGCTTTTTCAAAGATGAACTTGCCGTACCGAGGTCATTTAACAGCAGAAGGCATGTTTTCTTTTTCAATGCCGGAAGTATTTTAATATACTCTTTCGGATTCTTAAAGATTTCTTCACCGAACTGCATTTTTATGGAAGTATTGTACTCTTCAATTCTCTCTTTAACAATTATTATTTCATTTCTTTTTTTATTGATTTCATTTTCCAGTATAAAATTTCTGCCAACAGTAAGAGATGTCATTGTTTCAGCCTGAGTTCCCATGGTGTGAGCCCTTATCTCATATAAAGCGGCAATTTTCCCGCCTATTATTTTTCCGTTTTTTCCTGTTACTGAAACTTTATCATAAGAAACAATATCACAATTTATTATAGAATCATCCACCGTCACGCTTTTCCCGGCTTCAACTTTTACATTCTGCATAAACCGCGCGGTAATATTACCTTTAGCAATGAGCCTCACTGATTCTTTTCCCACAACTCCGAGCTTTATTGTTATATCACCGCCGGCAGTGAGCTGCCCGTCTTCTACATCTTTATCTATAATTATATCGCTGTCTGCCTGAACTTTAAAACCGGGAAGTACAGATCCTGTTACATGCACCGTACCATTAAAATTGATGTTACCTGAGTCAAGGCCCACATCACCATTAATTACCGCAACAGGGAGCACATCAACTTTACCATTAACGACATTTATGCATCCATCAATCGCCGAAACATATATTGAAGGATCAAAACCTGACTGGAGCAGATTGTCACCTTTTTTAAATCCGCCTTTGTCCACCTTCACAGCAAATACCTTCTCACCGAAGACATCATATCCATCTTCAGACTTTACAGATGGTATGGATTGCAGAATTTCCTGATTTTTCTGTACCTGGATAATTGAACCGACTTCTTTGTAATCCATACGGCCGTCAGAGAGAATCCGCCCTGCCTGTTTCTCGAAACTTAAAAGAGGTTCAAAATACTCATCATAACCGTTTATCGGATCTCTTCCCTCTGCGACAAGAACTCTTGTCAGGCGGGGATGATTGATATCAATCCCGGCCATCTGTTTTCCGAATTTATCCCCGGTTATAACTGAAACGATCTTTTCAGCATGAAGGACTTCAACAATTTCATTATAAGTCGGCAGATTCCCGAATCTTGTCGGCATAACATTATAATAAGCCCGGATTTTATCTTTCGACAGAATGAGAGGCGACAACAGCATCAATTTAGATTCTTTCAACACTACAAATCCGTAATAGGAGGCTTTGTATGATTTTGTGGATTCATCAAAATATACTCCGGAACCGACAGAAAAATTAAAATAATCTCTCACATGGTGATAATTATATCCTTCGTCGATGTGAGAGTTAATATCATCTTCTGATTTAACATCAATTATTCGCGCTACAATTTCATTTTCAGAAACAAAATTATGCTTTGAAGAGAGGACTACTTTAGCCTCTCCATTTTCTGCAGTCTTCTTAATAAGAATCGCCGGAGCTGCAGGATCAAAATAAAATAATACTTTTCTCATAATTTTCTCTCTAAAAAATTTTTACCCTTCGTTATATTTTCGGCAGATCAAAATAATAATTTAGAAATATAACTGTATGTTAATTATAATAACCAGGAGTTACATTGAAGTAAAGCAAAATGCGCAGTTTAAATTCAATTCTTCCCGGCCGCAAAGCTGTACCTTCCCGATAAAAAATCGGCGAGACACCCATAAAGGAGCATTTCTAATTTAATGTAATGTAATTGAGGGTAATGACCTCCCCCATTTTTCATTGGGGAAGGTGTGCCCGAAGCGATGCAGTGAGCCGGTCTAACTGACGGATGGGAACGGTTAAACAAGTCCTTTTTCGATAAGAAGTTCTGCTATCTGAATAGTGTTAAGTGCCGCCCCTTTACGGATATTATCAGATACAACCCACATGTTGATACCGTTATCAATTGATTCATCTTCCCTGATTCTTCCGACGAAAACATCATCATGGCCTGCCGCGTTTACAGGCATGGGGTATTCTTTCTTTGAAGGATTGTCAACCAGGGTTATTCCCGGCTTCCCTTTCATGAGTGCCTTTACTTCTGCAGCGGTTATCTTTTTCTCTGTCTCAATGTTTATAGACTCGGAATGTCCGTATATTACAGGAATTCTGACAGTTGTCGCGGTCAGTCTTATGGAGTTATCCCCCATTATCTTTCTGGTTTCATTTACCATTTTCATTTCTTCTTTAGTATATCCGTTTTCAATAAAATCGTCTATCTGCGGGAGAGCATTAAACGCTATCTGGTGAGGATACACATCCACCTTTGAAACCGGTTTGCCCTGTGAAACTTCAAATGCCTGATTGCGGCATTCTTCTATAGCTTTTATGCCTGTTCCCGAAACAGCCTGATATGTACTTACTACTACACGCCTGACTTTAGCAGCATCGTGAATCAGTTTAAGAGGGAGTAACATCTGGATTGTGGAACAGTTGGGGTTTGCAATAATCCCCTTGTGCCATTCAACATCGTGCGGATTAACTTCCGGAACAACAAGCGGAATCTCCGGGTCCATTCTCCATGCAGAGCTGTTATCTATAACTATACATCCTGAAGCAGCCGCCTGTTTTGCGACTTTTAGACTCACATCCGCGCCTGCAGAAAAAAGCGCTATATCATAACCCTTGAAAGAATCATTATCCGGTGCTTCAACAGTAACCGTTCTATCTCCGAATTTAACCTGTGTGCCGACATCGGTCAGATCAAGAAACTTTATCTTATCAATAGGAAAATTTCTCTCAAGCAGTATTTTTCTGAATTCATTTCCAACTGCACCGAGCGCGCCGAGAATTACAACATTGTACTTTTTCATATATATCTCCTGCTAACATTTTTGTTTCATATAGTTATGAACCATTCTGTGAAGCCCCCGAAACCCAGGGATCCTCCTATATCTTAATCTTCTCATCCTTCGGGCGTTCCGGATTTTCACGGTAAATAATTGCAGTGTTTCCTATCATATTTACAAGAAATGAGTTTGTATCACCGACAACTTTGCCGGCTAATTCAACCTTCTCATCTTTAAGATCAATAAATTTTACTTTTATCAGTTCATGGTCTTCAAGCGCTTTATCGACTGCTTTTACAAGACTCTCTGTTATACCCTTCTGACCGATGAGAACTACAGGTTTAAGCTTATGCGCAAGGGACTTAAGCTTTCTTTTCTGACTTCCGCTGATTTCTTTCATTTAAACTCCATATAAACTAATTAATCCAATTATTTAACAGGGTACAGGGAATCAAGTGTTTTTCAGAATTTTA
>Ga0116171_10001357_pt1 | contig 24432 bp, 21 predicted proteins | sample AD_JPNHW2_MetaG_FD_89798 | JGI IMG/M metagenome (GOLD analysis project Ga0116171, IMG submission 89798) | Active sludge microbial communities of municipal wastewater-treating anaerobic digesters from Japan - AD_JPNHW2_MetaG | ecosystem: Engineered > Bioreactor > Anaerobic > Digestate | place...
ATCGTAGAGTCAAACGAAGACAATAACTGTGGAGATTGGACAACTTTTACCGTAACAAGTTCTCTCCCCACAGAAGGTGTTTTGAGTCAGTGTAATGATGATATGGATAATGATGGAGATAAATTAATAGACGAACTAGATCCCGAGTGTCATATAGATGGTGATTTAGACAAAGAGTATTTACCAAATTACAATTCTGAATCAAATTCTCCTGTGGAGTGTAATGACACGATGGACAATGATGGTGATGATCTAGCAGATGAAGACGACCCACAATGTCATGTGGACGGAGAATTAAGCAATCAATATTTACCAAATTACAATTCTGAATCAAATTCTCCCGTAGAGTGTAATGACACCATAGACAACGGGGATTACGATATTTTGGTGGACGCAAAAGATCCCGAGTGTCATCTAGGTGGTGTTTTAAGTGGAGAATATTATCCAACAAATACATCAGAAGACCTAGCCCCTGTTGTTCCTAGTGTTTGTAAAGATATTTCACAAAATCCACTCTCTTTCACAGAGGAAGAAAAGGCAAAGCTAGCAGTACTATTGCGTAAGTTTTATCTAATAGCACCTTCTCTTAAAACAGAAGATGATATAATTTCTATCTATAGTGATATTGATCAATATCAAAATCTGATCAATCAAGCTGACGGTCTAACCAAACAGTGCAAAGCACAAACAGCAGAAGGTACATATTTTGGTATATACATAAATGAAAAAACTGGCTCTCATTATACACCTTCAACACTACCAAGAAGAGGAAATCCTTGGTACCGAGAAGGAACGGGTGGGGTATACCCATTCGGATCTGAATATGACACAAGGGGATATCTAGATTATGATGCAATGACATGGAACGGAAACATAGGACAAGGACCAGACGGCAAGGGTGGAGCATGTCCTCTCATTTCTGGATATTATTCTGGAAAGACAGTTGATGGGGAAGACTGTGCAAAGTTCACACCTCCAGGAGAATGTTGGGGAACTATTTATTCCAATCTTCACGGTGATGACACTACTGTTTCCACTCAAAAATACAACTATTCTGGAAAAAAGATAAGTCTCCTTGAGCTTGAACACGAGGCCGAATATGATATTCCAAACCAAGTATTAATAAAGAAAGGGTGTACTTGGCACGAAGGAGTTTTCTTGGATTACACAGAAAAGATTCTTAATATTTGGTAAAATATTAAGTGTTTAGTTTGGCGGGTAAAAGTTTTTAAAAAATTACGTGAAAAAGACACTGATATCCATTTTAATAGTTATTTCTATTGCACAACTATTTGTGCCTTTTGGGGTTGGAATTAAAAATAAACAAATAGGAATCAGTAAAAACATCGCAGAAGCCGTAGATGCAATTAAGGTTAAAACAGTAGCGACAAACACAGACACGAAGATATATGTAGATGTAAAGGTGGACTGGGGTAGAATTGATGAACTTACGGGAGGAGAAGGAGTGATGGTTTCTCTTTTGGATATTTCAGGTAAGGTCCTAGAAAGTAAACAAATAAAACTTGTAGATGTGCCCCCAGAAGAGTGGGACTCTTCTGATCCAATGCATGCAGATGCGGTACAAAAAGGCTCAGATTTTTTTGACGTAAGCCCCGATACTCAATACGGGATAACTACAGTGGCCTCTCATCTGGCTATATCTGTATGGGACTTATTAAGATTAATGCCCGGTTCTCTCTTTTCTACCATTTTTGGTAAACCAGAATTCGATGTTTCAAAAACAACAATAGCAGATCCAGATCCTTTACCGGTAACCACAAGTCCAAAGGATCAGACAACTTTAAAATCAGCAGGGGAGCAAACTTCTGTAAATGAAAACTTTGCATTACCGGTATGTGGCTTAGATAATATTGGGGGGTGTGTTGGAATTGTTTTATATCGTCTTGTGTTTCAGCCAAGTTCTTATCTTTTTGCCATAACAGGGAAATTGCTTGATTCAACTCTTTTCTATTCAATACAAGATACATCTTATCGTTCACAATTTGTGGTTGAGGGGTGGGGCATAGTAAGAGATGTGTGTAATATGTTTTTTATTTTCATATTACTTTATATTGCATTCTCTACAATTTTAAATACGGGCGGGTCAAAGACCAAAGAAATGATTATTCATTTGGTTGTAATTGGACTCCTCATAAACTTCAGCCTCTTTGCTGTTCAGGTTCTTATTGATACTTCTAATGTTTTAACCAGGGTCTTCTATAATCAGATAACAACAGGACACGAAGATGAAAATGGTAATATTGTTGAAAACCTAGGAGTAGATGGTTCCAAAGAGTTAACGGCTGCCCTAGTGAAAAAAATCAACCCCCAACAACTAATCATCAGAGCCAGTGATGCCGGGCAAATAAAAGCAAAAGGAATCACTAGCGACGAACAAGAGAATCGGCTTGCTAGTGGAATAGATAATGCCACGTTTATCATGGTTGTAATTATGAGTTCGATTATGAATATTGTTGGTCTGTGGGTCTTTTTTGTAATCAGTCTTGTATTTATCGCTCGTGTTGTGGGATTATGGATGGCTATGATACTTGCTCCTGTGGCTTTCTTTAGCTATATTGTTCCAAAAATGAACAATATCGATATGATTGGTTGGAGCAAGTGGTGGCCGGAAACTATCAAGCTTTCTTTTGTGGCTCCTGTATTTATGTTTTTCCTGTATATAATATTACAATTTTTAGATTCCGGATTGGGAATATTGGACGCAGGGGCTAAAACAGGTCTTGATTTCTACATTGCTATTATTGTTCCTTTTGCTTTTTTGATGGTTCTACTAATGAAAACCAAAGAGATTACCACCAAAATGTCCGGAACAATTGGGGAAAAAATGGTTGATCTTGCAAAATCAGTAGGGGGTGCAACAATTGGAACAGGGCTTGGTTTGGCCACAGGAGGAGCAGCCATGCTCGGTAGGGCAACAATAGGTAAGGCAGGAAATAAATTAGCCAATTCTAAGTGGGCAAAAAATATGGCGGGTAGTGATAATGCTCTTAGTAAGTTTATTGGAAACAAAACGATCAATGCTGGGGAAAAAATTAGTAAAAAAGACTGGGATTTCAGAAATACCAAACTTGGAGGAATTGTTGATTCCAGTCTCAAGAAAGAAACAACCGGGAGTATGGGCAAGGCAGACAAAGTGGGTGGATACCAAGGCATTCAGGATAAAATAGCAAAAAGAAGAATCGAGGAAGCAGAGCGATTAAAACTGACAGCAAGCGAAGAAATGATACAAAACGAGAAAGCCAAAAAATATAGCGACCAATATGAAAAAGATATGCTTGCGGAAAGAAAAAGGGCAGACAGTCAAGGAGTTCCATTTGACGAAGCTAAGTTTAAAGCAGACTATCAAGCTGGTTTGATGGTCGACTGGGAAGGCAACCCTGTGGCTACACACGAAAAGGTTAAAAATGCAGATGAAATAAATAGAGATAGAATGAAAAAACAAATGGAAATAGCAAGAAACGGAAACGGAACCGGGGATGAAGACACAACAGCAAAAATAGTTAAAGACCTAAAAGCAAAAAGCAAACCAGAAAAACAACCTTTGTCAGACATACAAAAATACAACGCAGAAAAAACAATAGAAAAGAGCGAAAAACAAATAGAAGAGGCTCGAAATAGAATACTAGAGATAGAGAACGAGGTTATGATTAAAATAGAAAGTGAACTAGACGATGTAAACAACAGCCTAGAATCTGTCGCTGTGGAAACAGGAGTATCTCTTAATGAAATAAAACCAGAACACATAACGAGAGTTGCGCTCCGTCACGAGAGCTTAATATCAGAAAAAGAAGCAGACATAATCAGGCTAAATAAGGAGCTAGAGAACAACCCAACAAGCAACAGGGCCAGATTAGAACTAATAGAAGTAAACAAGCAGAAGAAACAAGCAGAAACAGAAATAAAGAAGTTAAATTCACTGTTAACAAACAAGGAAAAATGCAACACGGCGATAGAAAAACAAAAAGAAACAATAGAAAGACAGCGAGAGAAAATAATAAGGGAAAATGATAAAATAATTCAACAAAACAATATTTTAGCAAGAAGAGATTAATAAACATAAAAATGAACTACACAGCTGAGCAAATTAATGATGCGTTTTCCAATCTTTCTTCTGAAGAGGCAGAGGCAATGTTTCAAGTTGATATAGATGCCAAAATTAACGAAATCGGAAATAATTATAATTTAAACACAGAAGCAACGAGCATTCTTTCGTTGTACACAACCCTTAGTATTATAGGCCTTATAAAAAAAGAAGAGTTTTCTCAGATTATAAAAAACGAATTTTTAAATATCTCAGAAAAGGCAACCCAAATAACCCTTGATGTTGATAAAGATATTTTCGAAGAAATCAAAAAAATAATACAAAAAAAGAAAGAAAGAAGAGATATTATTGAGCAAAATCAAAAAGAAGTAATTGACCATCGTTTTGATCAGATACCTGAAAACACACAAAGTGCAATAGAGAAATCTAATTGGAGAGAAACCCTTTATGACATTGCCAAAAAATACAAGCTCAACATTGAACAAATGGGGGTTTTGGAGGATGCAACCGTTGGGGTAATATCTAACACAATCCATCCTGATTCTTATGAAAAAGAATTGTCTTCAAAAATATTAATCCCCAAGGAAGATCTCATTGGCCTAGTAAATGATGTAAACGACAAACTACTAAAGAAAATCCGCGAAATAATGAAAAATCAAGAGTCCACAAAAAAAGAGGTTGAAAATGATGATATCCCCCTTCCCCCATACAAAAAAATAACCATTACCAACAACTTAGAGGCCAATAAAGAAGACGAGGATATAGAAGTGCCAATCCCACCAAAAGAAAACACCCTTGAGATACAAAGAGAAATGCCCACTGTTGCTAAGAATTTGGAAATTCCTAACGAAACAGAGATTCCTAAGCCCACCCAAATAACTCCAAATATTTTTAATGTCCCAAAAAATATTGTTGAGGAAAAATTAAAGGGCGCAACCTCTAGTAAACATTCCACTTCTGATTATTCTACTCCTAGCGCTGGAACAACTTCTTCTAAGTCTCATGATCCTTATAGGGAAGAGATTTAAAATAATTAATAATTACGAATTACTAATTAATAATTAATAATTAAATGAAAGAAAATATAATTCAACAAAAAAGCCTTAGTTTTGCACTATTAATAATCGAATTATATAAAAAACTAATTAAAAGAAACGAGTTTGTTCTCTCAAAACAAATTTTAAGATCGGGAACATCTATTGGAGCTAATATAGAAGAAGCGATGGGTGCTCAGTCTAGGAATGATTTTATATCAAAACTTTCTGTTTCATATAAAGAGGCTCGTGAGACTGAATATTGGCTAAAGTTGTTACTTGGAGGAAGATATATAACAGAGGAAGAATTTAATTCCCACAACGAAGAGGTTGTAACAATTTTAAAATTGTTAACAGCAATACAAAAAACAACCAAAAACAACACCTAGTCGATCTCAGTATCTATTTTGTGATATAATTTAACGGTAGAAAATGTTTTTTGTTTTATAATTAGTAATCATTAATTGTTAATTAGTAATTATCGAAATGCAATTTAAAGTTCCACAATTTATTGATGTAGAGGATAAACTTTTTGGCCCCTTTACATTTCGTCAGTTTGTATATCTTGCCGGTGGGGCTGGAATAATTTTTGTTATCTATAAAGTACTTCCATTGTGGATTGGTATTTTTTTAATTATCCCCATAGGTATTTTGTCTGTATTGCTTACTTTTTATAAAGTGAACGGAAAACCATTTATTTTTTATTTACAGGCCGGTATAAGTTATTTCGCATCAGGAAAGCTCTATATTTGGAAGCAAAGACTGGCCAAGCCAAATACCAAGGAGAAAGAAGAGCCGGTTGCGCCTTTGACGACCATTGTTCCAATGACTACTACAAACAAATTAAAAGATTTATCGTGGAGTTTGGATATACAAGAAAAAGAAGCCGAAAAGTAATTGCGAACAAGAAGACTCCGAACAAGGGCTTAATTACAAACGAAGTATAGGGATTGGGGAAATTTGTAGTTGTGTTATACTATTAGTAGTTTTTAATTAGTAATTTTTAATTAGTAATTTGTAATTATTCTACATGGCTATTAGTGCAAAAAGTTCTCAAGAATTTGTTCCAATCAAAGAGGTGCGAAATGGAATTATCGTCCTTAAGGATGGTGGTCTTCGTGCCGTGCTAATTGCATCTTCTTTGAACCTTTCTCTGAAGTCTTCAGAAGAACAGGTGGCAATAATAAACGAGTTCCAGAATTTTTTAAACGGACTAGATTTTCCAACCCAAATCTGCATGCAATCTCGAAGACTAGACATTAGACCATACCTCCTAACACTAGAAAACAGAATAAAGGAGCAGGTGGAGCCTCTTTTAAAAATACAAACAAAAGAATACATAGACTTTATAAGATCTTTTACTGATGAAGTAAACATCATGACTAAGACATTTTTTATTGTTGTGCCATACAGTCCAACGATGATAAAACCAACTGGCAAAATAATGGACGGACTACTCGGCGGGGGGGCATCAAAAAAACAAGTTGATGATACAAAAAAGGCAATGGATTTAGCTTCTTTTGAAGAAAAAAGAACCCAGCTTGATCAACGTATTGGTGTAATAATGGGAGGGCTTGGAAGAATAGGGATTCGGACATCGGAGCTTAAAACTGATCAGGTTGTAGAACTTTTTTATAAAACATTCAATCCTGGAGATATTAGTCAGGGAATTAAACTAGAATAACAATACGTGTCCCGTTAGAAGCCACGATTATAATAATAAAAAACAAAATGATAAAACTAGATGCAGATAAAATTAATAGACTAACTAAGCAGGGCGGCGAACAAATCGCGATCTGCTTCTAATGGGATGGGATTATTTTCATCTTTATTTAAAAAAGAAGATACGCTGTCTAAAAACAAAAGCAACATCATGCCTGTTTTGCCTAGTGAGATCTATAAGGCTGCGACCCTTGAGCTTCAAGATATTATAGCCCCCTCTGCTCTTCAAATAACTCCCAGGTCATTAAACCTAGGAGATAAGATTGCGAGAACGTTCTTCGTAATATCATACCCAAGATATCTCAGCGATAACTGGTTTTCTCCTATTATAAATCTTGATAAGGTTTTTGATGTTTCTATCTTTATTCACCCAATTGAAACATCCGAGATATTGAGATCTTTTCAGAAAAAGGTGGCCGAGGTTCAAAGTCAGATTTCTATTCGTGAAGCAAAAGGACTTGTTCGCGATCCCATGTTGGATACGGCTAATAGTGACCTTGAAGATTTGAGAGACAATCTAATGCAAGCCCAAGAAAAAATGTTTGATGTTGGTCTTTATATCACTATTTATGCCGAAAGTGAAAATGATTTATTTAAAATAGAAAACGAAATTAAATCTCTTCTTGAGTCTAAGCTTGTTTATCTCAAGCCGGCACTTTTCCAACAAAGCGAAGGGTTTAATAGTGTAATCCCTCTAGGTACAGACATCTTAGGGATTCATCAAAAATTAAATACAGAGCCACTTTCCAGTCTTTTCCCATTTGTTTCTTTTGACCTAACGGAAGACAAGGGAATTCTGTATGGAGTGAATAGACACAATTCTAGTCTTATTCTTTTTGATAGATTTTCTTTACCAAACTACAACTCTATTACCTTCGCAACAGCAGGAGCTGGTAAATCATATGCGACAAAGCTAGAGATTATTCGTACCCTAATGTTTGATACTGAGGTTATTGTTATTGACCCAGAAAGAGAATATGAATACCTAGCAGAGGCGGTTGGTGGAAGATATTTCAATATCGCTCTTTCTTCTGATCACCACATAAATCCTTTTGATTTACCAATTCCCACAGGAGAAGAGACTGGGGCAGATGTGCTAAGAGCGAACACAATAAATCTTGTTGGGTTGTTTCGCATAATGCTCGGAGGACTATCTCCAGAAGAAGACTCTATTATAGACAGAGCAATAACAGAAACATACGCCTTAAAAGATATCACCCCAGACTCAGATTTCTCAAACATAGAGCCTCCAATGCTATCAGACTTTGAAATTGTTTTGTCTGGAATGGAAGGGAGTGAGTCTCTAATTCAAAGACTGGCTAAATACACACATGGATCTTGGTCTTCGTTCCTAAATCAACCATCAAACGTAGATATAAATAGAAAGTTTATTGTTTTCTCTGTCCGAGATATGGAGGACGAGCTAAAGCCCGTCGCTATGTATATAGTTACTCATTATATTTGGAACGCCGTGCGTAAAAACATAAAGAAAAGACTTCTTGTTGTGGATGAGGCTTGGTGGATGATGAAGTCAGAGGACACCGCATCCTTCCTTTATTCTATTGCTAAAAGAGGTAGAAAATACTGGCTAGGATTAGCTACAATAACCCAAGACGTGGGGGATTTCATGAAAAGCCCTTATGGTATTCCTATTGTGACCAACTCTTCTATTCAGTTGCTTCTTAAACAGTCACCGGCAACAATAGACATTCTACAAAAAACATTCAACTTAACAGACGAAGAAAAATATCTATTACTGGAGGCTAATGTTGGGGAGGGAATATTCTTTGTTGGATTAAAACACGTTGCCATCAAAACAATAGCCTCATACACAGAGGACCAGATAATAACATCAGACCCATCACAAATCCTTGCAATCAAAAAAGCAAAGAGTGAACTTTTAGCCTCTGGTGGAAGCAATTAAAGTATAAAATGACGGTTGTTTAGTGAATCGGGTTATTATATAATATATAAAGTGAAATTCGCAAAAATAAAAATATCTCTCGCTATATTTTTTGTTTCCTTAGGGGTAATTAATATTCCCTCTATTTCTTTTGCTGAAATGCAAATAGAAGTTCAAGAGTCTGAGATTAATGTTGAAACCAGCCCAAGCAGCCCTCGCCCTTATCAGGATGTAACAATCAGTCTATCCAGCTACGCAACAGACTTAAATAAAGCTTTTATTACATGGCAGGGAGAGACTGGCACTGTTCTTTCTGGTATAGGAGAAAAAAGTTATACATTTAAAGCCCCTGGGCCAAACGATGTCTCTTCTTTTAATGTTAGTATTTCTCCCGCAGGAGGAATGAGTTCCATAACAAAAAAAATTATAATCGCCCCTTCCGAAATAGAAATTATGTGGGAATCTGTTGATGGATATACCCCTCCTTTTTACAGGGGAAAGTCTTTACCCGCAAGTGGAAGCTTGATCCGAGCCGTTGCCATCCCAAACACAAACACCATTAAATCCGGCAGTGGTAGTCTTACATATACATGGAAGAACGCAGGAAAAACAATACTAGACGCCTCTGGATACAACAAAAACTCTTATACTTTTAAAAATAGTATGTTTGATAATTCAAATTCTATAACGGTAACATCTTCCTCTGTAGCTGGAAGCTATGGATCAACAAACACTATAGAGATACCGATGTATAAGCCCAAATTAATATTCTATGAAGTATCCCCCTCAGAAGGAATTTTGTATAACAAAGCTCTAAACAGGGAAGCTTCTTTTTCTCTGGATGAAGTTTCGATAGTAGCCGAGCCGTACTTTTTGTCACTAAAAGGCAAGTCAGATAATTTTAGTTACTCATGGAAAATAAACGGCAAAGATGTTTCTACTCCGTCTAAGAAAACAGAGCTTACCGTGAGACCAACATCACACGGTGGATATGCTACAATAAATTTATTAATTGAAAATATGAGCGAGCTATACCAAGAGGTCAACAACAGCTTAAAACTAAACCTATAGTATGAATAAAAGAGATACACATTTTTTAATAAAGTTAACTATGTTTTTAGTATTTTTCTTTACTGTTTTTTCTTCGTTTCCAAATGCAACAAGGGCTGAATATGTGGCTGCTGTAATAACAGCAACCGTAAAGAGTACAGAAATAAAGGTAATTATTGAACCCACCTGGGTTAATAAGTTGATTCCTGTATCTAAAAAAGCAACCATAATACTTAGCGGGGAGGGTGGTTACATAATAAAAGAAACGATAAACAGAAACATAAAAGACGGAACCAAACAAGAGTTTGTTACTTTTGGAGGCTTGGCACCAAACACAAAATATCAGATAGAAACCAAGTTAGAGCAAGTGGTGCGCGATGCCAAAGCAGAGAACATGCAAACTTTCGTTTCAGGTGCAGCCAGCCCAGAAATTTTTAAAATAAAAACACTAGAAAAAGAGAAAGATCGTGGTTTTTTTATGCCAGTAGAACCTGGGGGGAAACAATTAATACTGGACAAATCAGCTAGTGAGGTAAAAGAAGTGGAGACTCAAAAAGAAAAGGAGGCGTCAAAAGGTGAATATAATCTACTCGCACCAATAGGGGGGATGACAAAAGCCCCCACAGATGTCGGAGACTACTTCAATAAAATATTCTTAATAGCCATAGGCCTATGCGGGGCACTAGCTGTGGTTATGCTAATAATAGGAGGGATTCAGTATATGGGGAAAGAATCAGTCTTTGGTAAGGCTGATGCAAAGAAACAAATGCTTGGGGCTCTTGGCGGACTAGGAATAGCACTTGCTGCATATGCACTACTAAACACAATAAACCCAGATCTTTTGGGAAAGGGGGGTGTAAATATTAAATCATTAAATATAGCTATTGATGATGAAATTGAAACAGAGCCGTGGCTTGGTACTGCGATTCTTATACAGCCAACAAAAACCTGCCCAGAGGGATATGTAAACGTTACAACAACAGGAAACCCAAAAACAATAAATGTGTGTAAATCTATTAGTGGTAATTTAACAAAAATGATAAACGCTGCAGCGAAAGCGGGATTTGTTCTTTCTGGATATGGATCTAGAACATACGACCAACAAGTATATTTAAGGGAAAAACATAACTGTAAGCCCGATGTACTAACCTCTCCCTCAAAAAGCTGCACCCCAGAAACAGCAAGACCTGGATTCTCCAAACATGAATCTGGAAAAGCTGTTGATTTTAGCTGTAATGGCGGTAGTCTAAAGGGGACCCCTTGTTTTGATTGGTTAACACAAAATGCAAAAAAATATGGTTTTTATAATCTGTCTGGAGAATCTTGGCACTGGTCTGACGACGGTCATTAATTAAAATATTATGCCTAGAAAAACAAAAATTATTTTCATAACTGTATTCATAATTGTAGGGATGCTCATCCTTGGTTTTTATCTGTGGTCAAAAGACAAATCGGAAAGTGGAGAAACTGGAACTAAGTGGTATCAAAATTTTAACCCTTTTGGCTTAGGTAAAAAAGTCACGAACATAGGAACTGTCGGCACCACAGATGAAAACGGCAACATAATAACAGAAGAGGGGGAAGAAGTCTCACGATTTGAGCAAATAACAGACTTTGCTGTATCGGGAGCAACGTTCTTGTATGACAACAGACTAAGAGAGGGTGATAGTGTGAACACCCCAGAGCCAGTAGAAATTAAAACTATAGTTTCTGCAGGAACAATAGAAGGCAGAAAAGAAATCCAAAATATTTTAAATAAAACACTGTCATTAAAACCACAGCTTACAATCGATGGAGTTCTCGGGAAGTCTGCGATAGAAGCAATAAAAAAATTTCAGGAGCTAAATAATATTCCAGTCACAGGTAAAGTAGACGAAAAAACAGCTCCGTATTTTACAAAAACAACCAAGGAATTAGAAAATTTAGAGCAAACAAAATATGAATCTGTCCCCTCTATAAGATATGTGGAAAGGAAAAATGGACACATTTATAAAATGTTTTTGGACACAAAAAACAAAGATAAAATCTCAAACTCAACCATTCCAAGTATTTATGAGGCCCTCTTTAATGCGACGGGCAACACGGTTATTTATAGATATTTGTCTACGGACAACACAATAAATAGTTTTATGGCAACACTAGGTAAGCCCAGAGGAGAATACCTACCGGAAAACATCACAGACGCAAGTGTTTCTCTTGATAAGACTAAGTTCTTTTATTTAACAGAAAGCTCAACCGGCGTTGTTGGAACAATAGGAACATTTGGTAATACAAAAAGAGATATCGTTTTTTCTTCTCCTTTTACAGAGTGGCTTTCAGACTGGGATAGTTCACAAAGAGTGTATTTAACAACAAAGGCTTCTTACGCTGCACAGGGAAGTGTATTTCTTTTAAACGAAGCAAACAAAACCATTACAAAAATATTGGGCGGAATATGGGGACTTACAACAAAGATCAGTCCAAACGGTGAATTTGTTTTATACAGCACAAACACAGAGACAGGCCCAAGACTCAGTATTTTTAACATAAAAGAAAACTCCTCAAAAGATTTGGACACTTATGGCCTCGCAGAAAAATGTGTTTGGAGTAAAAACAGTGTTAATGTCTATTGTGCTGTTCCTAATGTTATAGAAGGGAGTGCCTATCCAGACTCTTGGTATCAAGGACTGGTTTCATTTGATGACTATTTTGTAAGAATAAATGCCAACAGCCAAGGGAGGGAAACCCTAGCGAATTCAATTAATGAAACCCCCGTTGATGGTACATATTTATTCTTGGACAAGGCGGAATCTAGTTTATTTTTCATAAACAAAAAAGATCTTACGTTGTGGAAACTGCGATTAAACTAACAAGTAAATTAAAACAAATAAAAAACACAGATTCTACTGTGTTTTTTATTTGTTTTAATTTGTATTAAATTTCTCCCGTATATTTTATAACAACCCTGCGATTCGGACCAAATCCCTCTGATTCAGTTTTAATATCCTTATCTCCCTCTAGAAAAGTGTGGATTATTCTTCTTTCGTATGCAGGCATGGGATCAATCTCAATATTGCTCTTAAAATATCTGGCACGTTCTGCCATCATGTGTGCAATATTTTTTAAATTATCAAATCTTTTTTTCTGATAACCATTTATATCTATAAAAACGCCAGAACCTCTCTCTTCTTCAGACCCTTTTTCTATTATCTTTTGAACAAGATGATTCAAAGACCGCAATGTCTCTCCGTCTCTTCCTATCATGAAACTTGAGTCGGGTGTCTCTATCATACACCAAAGCATTCCACTTTCTTCAGAAAATTCACACTTGGAAAGGGTGCACGATGTGTATTTAAAAATTTGCTCTATTGCCTCTTTTATTTTGTCGCTATTATTCATATTATTAAATTAAATTACGTGTCAGTTTTCGACGAATATACCACTCTTGAACGATAGTAAATATATTACTCACAATCCAATATAATGCAACCGCAGCAGATATTTTCCAGGCAATAAAACCAATAAAGACCGGTAAAATATACTTAACATTCATTTGCATACTGTCTGAGAGCTGCTCTTGAAAACCCTTAGGATCTTCTTTGCCAATTTCTTTAACCACCTCAACCTTCTTTGGTTTTACAGGGGAGGACAGGTATCCTTGAATAAACTGAGTTATCCCAGTAATAATACCGAGAACAAGGCTTTTTTCTCCCATTTCTAATATACCAAGAAAGTTTGTGGATAGGGTGGCAGGAGTATGAACAAATGAATATATTAAATTTGGATCAATTACTATCCCTTTATAAAAGACATAATAAAGAGCAAAAATAACTGGCATTTGAAGAATTAACACCAAACACCCAGAAAATGGATTCGTGTCATATTTTTTATAAAGTTCAAAAGTCTTCTTTGCTTGCTCTTCTTTTCCGGGAAAATCTTTTTTAATTTGGGCAAGCTCTGGCTCCATTCTTTTCATTAAAACCTGGCTTTTTATAGATCTCCTTGTGAGAGGGGAAAGGGCAAATTTGACAATAATAGTAACTAAAATAACAGCAAAACCAACATCGCCAAAGGTAATGTTATTTATTATAAACATAAGAATGTTATATATTGGTTCGTAGAATATGGTGTTCCATAAAGCGCTCATTGGTCTATTGTATATTAAAACCACCCAAAAACCAAATTGGCTCACTTAATAATGATTAGAAAGAAATTTTAAAACTAGACTGGGTCGTAATGATTTTTCTGCCAGGGGTGGCAACGTAAGATTCTAAGAATCCCACGCCACAAACCTTTAATTACCCCATATTTTAATATTGATTGTTTTGTATACTCAGAACATGTTGGAGAAAAAACACAAGAGTTGTGGGTTCTTAGTGGTGCCTTTTGGTAAATATTTATAAGCCAAATTATTATTTTCCCCATGTTTTTAAATGTTTGTTTTATTTATTAAAGAAGCAACGGCTTCTTTAATTTCCTGTTGTGTGGCTAATATAGCTTGTTTTTTATATATAAATACACCAAAACAAGATTTTAGCGGAATAGACCTTATTATATTATATCCCATTCTTCTATATTTATTCCTTTTTGTTGCGTTTTTAAAAATACCCTTAGGTGCAACAAAGGAATAGTGAGGGGAGTCCCCCCTCTTAAAGTAAAACAAAAAAAGCGGAGTAGAAAGAGTTTTTCCTTCCTTCAGTAGAAGGTGGAAATCCTTTTTCGTAATCCTCTTTTTCTTTGGAAGCATTTTATTTCTTTATGGAAACATTGGCTCGACCCTTTCGGCGGCGTGCGGTGTTTACCTTCCTACCATTTTGTGTTTTAGTACGAACAAGAAAGCCGTGTGTTTTAGCTCTTTTTCTTCGGTTGGGTTGATATGTTTGAGACATAGTAAAAATATATACTAAATTTGATAACAATGCAATATGTGGCTTAAAACATATCCACATGATATCAACATGTTAATTAAGGTATTTTATTGTCAGCGTTTTTAAAAACAATGTATAATAAAAACCATAAACCCAACACCAAAGTGTTTTAAGGGTAAGCTGCTTGTTTAAACCACAATATGCAAGCCTTTGGGATATTATTTATTAATTAACAAAACTCACAATAGATGGATACAAAAGAACTCTGGAATAAATGTTTGTCTGAAATTGAATTAAATATATCAAAAGCCAATTTTACCACTTGGTTTAAAAATACATCCATCCTAAAGGATGACGCTGGGGTTATACAAGTTGGTGTACCAAACGAATTTGTAAAAGACTGGCTTTATAATAAATTTCACAAGCTTATTTTAAAAACACTTATTGGAAACGATGAGCACATTCGAGGTGTTGAATATATTATAAACAAACAAGAACAACGACACGATCAAGATGGAACAACAGGAGATAGACTAGGAATAAGACCAACAATAAATAAAGAGTTGCCACTAAATGACCTTTATATCAATAAGGATGATAACTTAAACCCAAAATATAATTTTAATTCTTTTGTTGTCGGACCGTTTAATGAGCTAGCTTATGCTGTGGCTCAGGCAATTATTACAAACCCCGGCCAAAACTATAATCCGTTCTTTGTTTATGGGGGAACAGGGCTTGGAAAAACCCATATGATACAAGCCATTGGTAACACAATAAAGGTTAAACACCCAGAGAAAAAGGTTTATTATGTTTCTTTGGAAAGATTTGCCATTGATTATATAAATTCGATTCAAAACAAAAATCCAAACTCTTTTAAAGAAAAATACAGAAAATACGACGTAATCATTATGGACGATATCCAATTTATCTCTGGTAAAGACAAGACACAGGAGGAACTATTCCATCTGTTTAATACTCTATATGAAAACAATAAACAAATTATCTTTTCTTCAGATAAACACCCAAATTTTATTCAGGGACTAGAAGATAGACTGCAGTCTAGGTTTGCTTCTGGTATGACAGTTCAAATTGTTGAACCAGACTATGAGTCTAGGGTGGCTATAATAAAGGCCAAGTTTGAATCTACAAACTGTATTATAGAACCAGAAGTGATAGCTTCTCTTGCTGAGTCTCTTAATGGAAATATTCGGGAGCTCGAGGGAAGCCTAAACACTGTTATTTGTCAGTCTCAACTGAAAAACAAAGCTCTTTCTCTCTCTGAGGTTAAAATTCTTATTAAAAACAATATTAGGCCTAAAAAGAATGTGGCTATTAAAGATATTGTAAAAGTTGTAGCTGAACAATATGGTATATCAGAAGACGCAATATATGAAAAAACAAGAAGAAAAGAAATAGTCAGAGCTAGACAGGTTGCAATGTATATACTTCGTGAAGATTTTAATATTTCATATCCTCTTATTGGACAAAAACTTGGAGATAGAGATCACACAACAGTAATTCACTCTCATTTAAAAATAAAAGATGACCTAAAAACAGATCCATCTTTATTACAAGAAATTGAGAAAATTAGAATCATGTTGAAATAGTAATTATAAGTATGTGGAAAAGGTGTGTTTAAAAAAATATAAGATGTGGAAAAATAAACATTTATTAATTTTAAAAAAATAATCAACAAAAATAGAAATTGTTTACATAAAATAAAAACCAAAATACATTTATTTTAATTAACTTTTTTAGTAATCCACATATTCACAGTTATAATAGTAGTAATAAATATTTATAAGATAATATATAAGATAATATGAAAATAGAATGCTCCATAGAAAAAATTAAAAAAGCTCTAACCTCTGTTGAAAGAATAACGGGAAAAAATTTAACTCTCCCTGTTCTTGGTTCTGTTCTTTGGGTTGCAACAGGTAAAACACTAAAACTTAGAGCGACCAATCTAAATATTGGTATAGAAATAGAAATTCCAGCAAAAATAGAAGAAGAGGGTGTTGTTGCTGTTCGTGGAGATATATTATCTTCATTATTTTCTATTCTACAAGGAGATTCTTTTATTAAATTTGAATTAATTAATGGAAATCTTTTAGTAAAAACAAATACAAGTACTATTTTACTAAAGAGTATTTCCCATGAAGATTTTCCAACCATTCCAATAATAGAAGGAGAAAATATAATAATATCAGGTCAGAAATTTATTGATGGAATAAAATCTGTTTATTATAGTGCCTCAATTTCAGAAATAAAACCAGAAATAGGAAGTATTTATGTTTATCCAGAAGATGATATGTTGGTTTTTTGTTCCACTGACTCTTTTAGGCTTGCAGAAAAGAAAATAAAAATAAAACAAAAACTGTCTTTTTCTGGTATTTTAATTCCATTTAAAAACGCAACAGAAATAATTAAGGTTTTTGATGGGTTAGACGGTGATATTAAAATAACTCTACAGAAAAACCAAATAGCGTTCCTTTCAGAAAACATATATTTAACATCTAGAATTGTTGATGGGAGTTTTCCCGACTATAAACAAATTATTCCAAAAAACCCAACAACGAATGCTGTTGTATTAAAACAAGACCTGTTGGCTTCTTTAAAAATTTCTAATATATTTTCAGACAAATTCAATCAAATAGTTTTTACTGTTAATCCTGGGGGTAAGGTTTTTGAGATAGAATCAAAAAATACAGATGTTGGAGAAAACAAAACTCTTATTTCTGGAGCACTAACAGGGGAGCCTGTTTCCGCAAACTTTAACTATAAATACATATTAGATTGCTTTCAGTCTATTTCTGGAGACAGTCTAAGTATAGAACTAAGCGGAAACAATAAGCCTATGGTTATAAGGGGTGTGGGGGATTCGTCTTTTATGTATTTAATTATGCCAATGAATAGATAATTTATTTATAGCCATGGATTATAATCACATAACAAATTTTTTATCTAAATTTAAGGTTTTAATCAATCAAAAAGAAGAACTAAAAGAGATTATTGTTAAAACAATTTCTGAAGAAATATCTCATCCTATTGAACCAGGCTCAGTAAAAACAAAAGGTAATATTATTTATGTTTCCGGGTCGCCAGCTCTTCGTAATGAGATTATGATCCACAAAAAAAAGATATTAGTTAAATTAGAATCTTTATTACCACCAAATAGATTTATAGATATTAAATAAAAAACACCGAGGATAATCCTCGGTGTTTTTTATTTTTAGTTTGTTTCAACCAAAAAAGTTGTTGTTGTTTCTCCAATATTTCCAAACACATCAGAACCTAAAACTCGAAGTGTATTTGTTGTGGATATACCAGCTACATCTTTTGGAATAAAGTATGTAGTAAAGGGTGACTCTTTTAATGATGTTAAATATGTATTATTTATAAAAAGATCAACTTTATTAATTTTATTTTTACTTTTAGAATTAATTAAAACAGTAATTGTTTCATTGTTTTTGTATGTTTTATTTTCAATTCCGTTAATTTCAAAAACAGGTTTTGATCCTTCTGTGTGGAGATTATCATATCCACTGGGCATATCAGACTCACTTGTTGTTTTATACTTGTTTTTATTTGCGTTCCACCACACACTAACCCCATATTCCCAGTTTTTATATTGAGAGTCGTTACTTGGGCCGGGTGCTTTCTTTTCAAGAGGGTTGTTTTTGTCTATCCAATAAAGGATGGTGTGAACATTGGTGATCGAGATTTCTTTTTTAGAATCATTGGGTGTATATTCTGTGGCCAGTGTGTTTGAGAAAGAATCTATTGTGTATGTCTCTCCTCCCTGCCAGAAACCACGAAGAATTGGAGGTATTGTTGGGTCTATTGGATCTGGAGCCACAAAAGACTCTACGGGTAAGTTTTTAAGAGCTTCTGTCATAACCTGATTCCAAATGGGACCAGCTAGGGAGGCTCCTCCCTTTTTCATGGGCTTGTTGTCATTATTACCAACCCAAACACCAACAGCCACAGAGGGTGTATATCCTATTGTCCAAGCATCTTTGTTGTTGTTGGTTGTTCCTGTTTTGACGGCCACCTGTCTTCCTGGAATATTAAGGATAGAGTTTGCTCCGAAGGTTGGAGTCCTGGCTACGTTATCAGAAAGAATACTAGATAGAATTCTTGTTGTGTTGTTTTTAAGAACCTCTTGTGGTTTACTCTCATATTTTTCAAGGACCTTTCCGTCGGCATCTTCCACAGACAAAATTCCTTTATATTGATTTCTAATTCCACCATTAGCAAAAACACCATAAACAGAGGTCATATCAAGAAGGGTGGTTTCTCCTCCCCCAATAACGAGAGAGAGACCATATCTATTTGGGTCATTTTTAAGAGTTGTTATTCCAAGATTTTGAGCCATCTTAATCGCATCAGATACACCAACTAAATATAGAAGTTTCACTGCATTAACGTTTATTGATTGAGCCAAGCTGTTCCTGAGTGTTAAGGGGCCTCTAAATGCATTGTCGTAGTTGTCGGGGGTATAACAGTCTGTTCCTGTTGAAAGACCAGAAGGGTCACAAGAAGAATTAAATTCAGTTCTCACATCAAAAAGAGTGGTGTTCTCCGTATATCCTTTTTCAAAAGCGAGTGCATACACTATTGGTTTAAAAGAAGATCCTGGCTGTCTGGAGGCCGTGGCAACATTAAAATTACCATCTATGGTGGTTGTATTAAAATAATCCCTAGAGCCCACCATTGAAAGGATTTGGCCTGTTTTAGGGTCTATTACAACAACAGCTGCATTACTTCCGTCCCAGTTCACCTCATTATTTTTAGCTTCTGTGAGAGCTATCTCTTCTGCTTTTTTTTGTAGCGGATAATCAATGGTTGTAATAACTTTTAACCCCCCAGCTTCCAAGATATCTGTGCCATATTTTTCTTCTAAGTAGTCCTTAATAAAGAAAACAAAATGCGGAGCGGCGATGTTTGTTGGTTGTTCTGGTAAAAAAGATACTTTTTCAGCTTTTGTTTTCTGGTATACCTCTTCTGTGATGTAATTTAAACTAAACATCCTGCTTAGAACCAGGTTTTTGCGCTCATCAAGCTTGTCCTTGTGTTTACCATATGGAGAATAATATGTTGGGCCATTAGGAATGGCTGCTAAATATGCAGACTCGGCAAGAGTTAGGTCTTTTGGTTTTTTGCCAAAAAAAGCCTTGGCTGCTTCTTCTATTCCATAAAGATTTCCCCCGTATGGAACTTCATTTAAATAGCGCCCCAAAATTTCATCTTTGCTCATAACCCTCTCTATTTTTATAGCTAAAATCCACTCTTTCATCTTGCGGGTAATAGATCTTTCCGGGGTTAAAAGTGTGTTTTTAACCAGCTGTTGTGTTATGGTTGATCCACCCTGAACCTTCCTCCCTGTTAGTCTGGTCCAAATTGTGGCTCTTATTATAGAAGAGATTCTTATTCCTTTGTGGTTATAGAACTCAGAATCTTCTATCGCTATGGTTGCGTTTATGGCATTAGTTCCAACCTCTTCTAGGGGGATGACTGTTCTTTTTATGTCTTTATGAATATCAAAAAGAAGAATTGTTCCTGTTCTATCATAAATTTTAGTAGAGCTCTCCATTTTTTTCTCGGTATAAGATTTGAAGTCTGGAAGTTTTAGACTACTAACCCAAATGGTAAAAATACCGGTTAATAGTAATCCTATTCCAATAATAATTAAGATTATCCCTCTGGTTGTTATTTTTTTAAGTTTTTTATTTTTCATTCTAGTACTAAAATTTATTAATAATTTAAATGTTTTGACCACAAGATACAATGCCTTCGTTTTCTTTTTTATTTTTTATTAAAAATATTAGCACGGGGACAAGTATTCCTATATCATATCATAATATTTACCACAGCGGACAAAGTATTTTTTATGTGGTAAAGTATAGTTATGAAAGAAAAAAACGACGAACTATTAACCAGGGGGATTTCCTCAATTTATCCATCCAAAGAGTTTTTACAAAGCAAAATAGACAAAGGGGAGAAACCAACAATATATTTAGGAATCGACCCCACTGGACCAACACTACACCTTGGTCATACTATTCCTATTAAAAAGCTAGGAGAATTACAAAAGGCTGGATTTAAGGTTGTGTTATTGATGGGTGACTTTACTGCTATGATAGGAGATCCTACAGACAAGGGGACAGCAAGAAAACCGTTAACCCACAAGCAGGTGATGCTTAATTTAAAAAATTACAAAAAACAAGCAAGCGCCCTGTTGTCTTTTAAAGGAAAGAACGCTGCTCAACTAAAGTTTAATTCAAAATGGTTAGGGAAGATGAATTTCGAAAAAATAATTTCTCTTGCATCACAAATGACAGTTCAGCAAATGTTGGAAAGAGACATGTTTGATAAAAGAATAAAAGAGGGCCGCCCTGTTTTTATGCATGAATTTTTATATCCTCTTATGCAAGCATACGACTCTGTTGCCATGGATGTTGATGGAGAAATAGGGGGTAATGATCAGACCTTTAATATGCTTTGTGGTCGCGACATGATTAAGACAATGAAGGGAAAAGAAAAATTTGTTATTACCACAAAACTCCTTGAAGACAATTCTGGGAAAAAAATGGGAAAGACAGAGGGTAATATGGCGGCCCTTTCTGATACTCCAGAAGGGATGTACGGTAAAATAATGAGCTGGGCAGATGGTTTGATGTTTTCAGGCTTTGAGTTGTGTACTAATGTTCCAATGACAGAAGTCTCCAAAATATTTAAAGATCTTGAATTAAATAAGATTAACCCTCGTGATTTAAAAATGCGCTTAGCAAAAGAAATCGTTACTATCTATCATGGAGAAAAAAAAGCAGCACAGGCAGAAGATGGATTTGTTAAAACATTTCAAAAAAACGAGATTCCAGAAAACGCAGAAACCATTTTGGTTAAAACAGGAGCAAAGCTCATTGATGTTTTTGTTGAAAACAAAATAGTTTCTTCGAAGACAGAATTTCGTAGGCTTATAGACAGTGGTTCCATCACCAACCTAGACTTAGACCAAAAGATTTCTTTGCCCACAGAAAACGCTATCTCTGGATCATATCGTGTTGGGAAAAAAAGATTTATTAAAATAAAAATGGATTAAGATTAATAAGTTAATTAAAAATAAAACCCTTTATGATTAAATCATAAAGGGTTTTATTTTTAATTATTCTTCGGTTTGTTCTCCAAAACCTCCATCCCAGATTTCGTCTTCTCCTATTTCACCACCAAGACCATCCTCGTCTTCTGGATCAAGGAAATCATCATCCAAGAAATCATCATCAAGAGGCTCTTCTTCCTCATCATCGACTTTAATTTTATCTTTTTTACCAACCTCTTCCTCTTCTTCTAAATCTTTTAATTCATCTTCGTCTACCATAGGACTCGTTTAAAATAAGCTAAATTATAATGCACTATTTGTATCAAAATATTATTTGCTTTGCAACACTTTTTTACCTGTGGATAACCATAAGTTTTAGTGTTTTACCAAGTTTGTTTATAAAGTAAAAAAAGCGTTATTTTATAAGCTCTTATTTAGTTTTTCACAAGCAAGTAGAGTGAGCCCGATTGCGATGGCATCAAGTTCGTCATCTGAATTTATGGTGGAACTTATGTCTATTAATTTTGGAACCATAGACATCACCATTTCTTTGCTGGCTTTCCCATATCCAGTAACAGCTATCTTTATCTGGGGAGGGGTATATTCATAAACAGAAAGATTGTTCTTTGCGGCAGTGTATATGATAACACCACGAGCTTCAGAAACACCCATTACTGTTTTTTGGTTTGTTGTAAGATAAAGTTTTTCTATTCCCAGAGCTTCTGGTTTGTATTTTTTTATAACCCTTTCCACCTCTTCCCCAATATTTCTAAGCCTTTCTGGAAAGGGGATCTTGGCTGATGTTTTAAAACACTCCGAAAAAACCAATTTATCTTTTTTTAAAAAAGTTTTTTCTATAACTGCTATTCCTATTCTTTCGTACCCTGGGTCAATTGATAAAATTTTCATCCCATTAGAGATAGCCCCTCGGTAGATGGGGCGCTTCTTTTTTAATTATTAATTAATAATTATTAATTACTTTCATATCCTAGATGTTCGTAGCCCCTCTTTGTAACAATTCTTCCTCTTGTTGTTCGGTCTAACAACCCCAGTTGTATTAGATATGGCTCGATTACTTCTTCTATTGTTGCCTCCTCTTCGCTTGTAGCGGCTGCTATTGTTTTTAATCCAACAGGACCGCCATTAAATTTAGAAATAATAATATCTAAAATCCTTCTGTCAGAGGAAGAAAGTCCGAGCTCGTCAATCTCAAGTAGCGACAGAGCTTTCTTTACGGACTCTTTGGTTAGAGGTGTTTTGTGAACTTGGGCATAGTCGCGACATCTTTTAAGCAAGTAGTTGGCTGTTCTTGGGGTAAATCGTGCTCGTTTTGATATTTCTTCTAGTGCTTCGTCGTCTAGTTCTACACTTAATATTTTGGCGGAACGAGTCAGTATTTTTTTGATCTCTTCATTTTTATAAAACTCAAGACGGAAGACACCGCCTGAAAATCTAGATCTAAGAGGGGAGGATAGTAATGCGATGCGAGTAGTAGCTGCTATTAAAGTAAAAGGAGGGAGCTCCAGTTGGATAGTTCTAGCAGATGGGCCCTTGCCGATAATAATATCAAGAACACCGGACTCCATAGCGGGGTAGAGTATTTCTTCAACCATTTTATTTAATCGATGGATCTCATCAATAAAGACAATATCACCCGGTGCGAGATTCGTAAGTATGGATGCCAAGTCTCCCACTTTTTCTATTGCGGGGCCAGAGGTTATTTTGATCTGCCTACGGGTCTCTTTTGCTATTAAGTGTGCAAGTGTTGTTTTCCCTAACCCTGGAGGACCATAAAAAAGGATGTGTTCTGCTGGATGAGAACGCTCTTCTGCTGCTGTTAGTAGTATTTTGAGGTTGGCTTTTATATTTTCTTGACCAATATACTCGTCCCAGATTTCTGGACGAAGAGTTTGGTCTAAAAAGACGTCATCTTTTTTTGTTTTATCAGGGCTTGACATTATATTTTTAGTATGATATACTCCTTCTTGTAAGTTCGTACAAAATCATTATAGCATTTTAATCAAGAGGATATAAATCTCTAAGCAATCGGCCCCGTGCTCTATATCTGGGCGTAGGACGTTCTGGTTTATTTTTATTTACTGGGTCTATCCTGTAATCTTATATTACTTTGTTAGTGTATTCTTTCAAAGGATTGTTTAGAGATTTATGTTTTCTTGAATAATAAAAACCCTTCGATTTAAATCGAAGGGTTTTTATTATTTCTACTAATCCTCTAGTATATCCACGACACTTGCAACCTCCTCTAGAGAGGTGACACCCTTAAGAACTTTTATAATTCCATCTTCTTTCATATCTAGTGTTCCCTGTTTTGTTGCTATCTTTTTTATTTCACGCTCACTTGGGTTTTGAGGAATTATTTTTTCTATTTCCTCACTATTTTGAATAGCTTCAAAAATTCCCATTCTTCCGTTGTATCCAGTTTTGTTACATTTATCACAACCAACAGCCTCATATATTTTAAATGGAGCATTTAGGTCTACCCCGTAGTTTGCAATATCTTTATTGTTTGATTTAGCATTTTCAAGAATGTGGTTTATTATTTTTCTTTCATCCTCTGTGATTTCTTTTTCTTTTTTACACTCGTTACAAAGTATTCTAACTAATCTTTGTGCTATAGATAGAGAAAGAGCAGAAACTAAAGTCTTTGGATTTACATCAAGGTCTATAAGACGAGGAATAACACCTGCTGC
>Ga0116171_10001358_pt1 | contig 24428 bp, 23 predicted proteins | sample AD_JPNHW2_MetaG_FD_89798 | JGI IMG/M metagenome (GOLD analysis project Ga0116171, IMG submission 89798) | Active sludge microbial communities of municipal wastewater-treating anaerobic digesters from Japan - AD_JPNHW2_MetaG | ecosystem: Engineered > Bioreactor > Anaerobic > Digestate | place...
AAGGACGAGGTCATCACGACCGTGATCCCCGTCCGCGAATTCCGGCAGGACAGGTACCTCATGTTCGCGACAAAACTCGGGCAGGTTATCAAGATCCCGGAGACCGAGTTCTCGAATCCCCGGTCGACCGGGACGAACGCGATACGGCTCAAGGAAGGAGATCAGCTTGTTGACGTCATCATGACAGACAACACCAGAGAAGTCGTCCTATCGACCCGGTTCGGATACGGCCTCCGTTTCCACGAAGAGACTGTCAGGGTTGTGGGGCGGAATGCATCCGGTGTGATTGGCATGCGGTTCCACATCAAGGAAGATACGGTATGTGCCATCACTCTCGTAGATAATGAACACACGCTCCTCACGATATCCGATGTCGGGTTCGGGAAACGGACCGAATTCGACGAGTTCCGCGGGCATGGAAGGGGAACAAAGGGCGTCCGTACCATGGTGCTCGAACGTGATGCCGTAGTCATCGAGTCGCGAGCTGTATCCAAGACAGACGAGATCTTTGTCATGACCGCTTCCGGTGTCGTGATCAGGACCCCCGTCAGCGAGTTCCGGATTATCGGCCGCGGAACCAAGGGGGTAAGGGTCATGCGCCTCGATGAGGACGACAAAGTCGTGGGCATCGCCATAGTCCCCGCAGATATGGTCAACGGTGACGAACCGGTACCGGAAGAGAAGAACGGATCCTGAGTGCCCCCCGCGCTTTCCATTTTTTAATTATTAAAAGAGACATCCGGCTGCTGCCTCTGACCAGACATGCAGGAACCGGCACGTCGGAGAGGGTAACGCAGACTCATGGGACTTCTCCCTTTTTATAACAGAAAAGGATGCACCGGCGGGAATTGAGATCCCCGCTGGACTTTTCCCGCCAATTCAATTACATCGCATTGCCTGCCCGGTTAGGTGTCTGCCTTACCGTTCCCATTTTCCGCACCGGGCTCACAGGGGTTCCTGCTTTTTTTGATATGCATAAAATAGGGCTGCCAGGAAAATACGGAATCCTCGCAGGCGGTCATGAACGGGCATTAAAAGGTTCTCATCGCGGGCGAAGCCTGGTCTTTTCTCCTCGGAATTGCGTGTCCGGAACCGTGTAATAGATGTTGACAGGCAGTCTATAGGATTCCGGCATACAGACTGCCGGAACCGTTTTGTCCCAACCCGTCCAGATGGATATACGGTGAATAGATGTTCCGTACGATCCTGACCATTACCTCCATCCGTGAAGGAGACATCATCGATATCACCCCGCTCGTGGTAAACGCCATCAATGAAAGCAGGGTAAAGACCGGACTGGTCCACCTGTTCGTGCAGCATTCTACAGCAGCCCTTACAATGATCGAGTACGAACAGGGCGTTCTTACCGATCTGAAACGTGCGCTCGCTGTTCTGGCTCCTGACAATGAGGACTATGCCCACAACAGCCGGTGGGGCGATGGCAACGGGCGCTCGCATGTCAAGGCCGCCCTGGTAGGGCCCTCGCTTACGATACCCATAGAAAACGGACAGCCCATGTGCGGGACATGGCAGCAGCTCGTGCTGCTTGAACTCGATGTCAATGCAGGGAGGCAACGGACGGTTGTATGCACGGTAACCGGTACCTGATACGCTCTCCTTCCCTCCCGTTAAGGGATACCTCTCCGTACCGCGGGTTCATTTTTTTAACTCTGAACCATGTCTATTCTGAAAACAACAACCAGAGCCCTGCAGCAACAAGGATATAGCCGCATACCCTCAGCAGGATGAAGGTAATTTCTGGAAAAGCAATACCTGAGAGGATGGTGAAGTGCGAAAGGCCGAACATGCCAAAACCGATACCTATCAAAAGTGCGCTGATCCTCTCCTGCTTCCGGTAAACGAGGTACCCGAGCAGGATAATCACGATACACAAGAGAAGGTTGATGCCATTGGTGAGGTCCGGTAGTACCGTCATGGTCTGGGGACTCCGGATATAAAATATATTTGAACTCATATATAACAACATTGTTTTTTACACGGCCGGGCTGTTCTTGGGAAGCCGCCCGCACCTGACCCGGGCAAATCCATTTATTGCCACCCGGAGTATGCTCTCTCATGAGTGCGACAATCCGCCGGCAGGTAAAAAAGATGTGCGCAGGGCTCGGCATATCCCTTGTGGGATTTGCTCCTGCATCCCGCTGGGATGAACCTTTGTTCGAACCATGGGTACAGGAAGCATTCCGCCCCCGGGCCATATTCCCGGAAACGAACACGGTTATTGTGATAGGACTGCCGGTTTCCCTGCCGGTCCTTGAGTCCGCTCCGTCTATCTGGTACCACGAACTCTACCGGACCGTCAACGCCCTGCTGGACCAGGGAGGGTACCGGATTGCTTCTGCTCTTACGGCTGATGGCTGGCCGTCGGTCTGGATCCCCCGTGACGGATACGGTTCCATACACGTGCTCAAGGAGCATCCTGTCGCCTTCTTCTCCCACCGCCATGCCGCACTGCTTGCCGGCCTCGGGAATTTCGGTATAAACAACGCAATCCTCACACCGGAGTTCGGGCCACGGGTACGGTTCGCGTCCATCCTTTCCGCGGCAGAGATAGATCCGGATCCGGTGCGGGAAAAACCGCTCTGCATCCGGTGCCGGCGGTGTGTGAACGCCTGCCCGGTCCATGCACTGGACGGCCGGGACTACCCCCGGGGACTGACCGATAAAAAAACCTGTGCAACGCGGTCTGAAACGTTGTCAAAACGGTTCATCTCACCCTGTGGTATCTGCATCAAAGTCTGTCCTGTAGGTGAAGATCGCAAACAATTTGGCAGGGAGGATCCGGGAATATATGATGAAGAGAATCCCCGTTTCGATCAGTATCACCGTGCGTGGAGACATGTCAGGGCCTATGGCGGACGATAATAAAAAAAGGACCTTTTATGGCAGGGACGGAGATATTTTTAAAAGAGCCCCCCTATTGACCAGTTAGTCATTGAAAGAGAACCAGTATGCTCTATCGCAAAGTCCCAAAAACCGGCGATGAACTCTCGATCCTCGGGTTCGGCTGCATGCGCCTGCCCGCAAAAAAGAACGGCAGCGGGATCGATGAAGAGCGCGCGATCCGTCAGCTGCGATACGCGATTGATGACGGTGTCAATTACGTTGATACGGCACCGGCATACCACTTCGGCAGAAGCGAAAAGGTACTTGGCCGTGCGCTTGAAGACGGGTACCGCGAAAAAGTACGGCTTGCAACAAAACTTCCGCCATGGTCCGTCCGTTCCCGCGGGGACATGGACCGGATTCTCGACCACCAGCTCGCCACGCTGAAGACGGACCATATCGATTACTACCTGCTCCACAGCCTTACCAAAGAGAGTTTTTCACGGCTGAAGAACCTCGGCGTGCTGGAATTTCTCGACACTGCAAAAAAAGATGGCAGGATCAGAAACGCCGGTTTCTCATCGCACGCGGACCTCACGACTTTTCAGGAGATTGTCGATGCATATGACTGGACCTTCTGCCAGATCCAGTACAACTATCTCGATGAGCATAACCAGGCAGGGACGGCGGGTCTCGAGTATGCTCAGGAAAAAAAACTCGCGGTTATGATCATGGAACCTCTCCGCGGGGGGAACCTCGCAGGACCGGTCCCGGAAGAAGTAAAAAAAATCTGGGATACGTCACCTATAAAACGCTCTCCGGCCGACTGGGCACTCCGGTGGGTGTGGGACCATCCAGAGGTCACGGTCGTGCTCTCCGGCATGAACAACGAGGGGCATATCGATGAGAACCTCAAGGCGGCCGAAGATGCATATCCCCGGTCGCTGACGGAAGAAGAACGCTTGCGCATCGCACAGGTACGGGATACTTATGAGAGGCTGATGAGGGTAGGGTGCACGGGCTGTGGTTACTGCATGCCCTGCCCGGCCGGTGTGGATATCCCCGGGTGCTTCTCGCTGTACAATGCGCATTACCTGTTCCCGTACGACCGGAGCCCGAAGTTCCAGTATTTCGGCCGGCACGGGGGACTGATGGGGGGCGTTTCGTACGCCGGGCTCTGCCGGACCTGCGGGAAGTGCGAGAAGGCATGTCCCCAGCACCTGCCGATCCGGGACCGGCTCAGGGACGTTTCCCGGGAGATGGAAGGGGGTATGAGGATCATCATTCCGGTCCTGAATGGCGGGCTCTGGTGCATGGACCAGGCCGGGAAAGTGAAACGTATTTTTATTCGGGGTAACCGGTCCTGAGTGCCGGTACCCCGACAAACGGGGCGTGATCCAGAGAACTGCCCTTCACCTTTTCGGGGAACGGGGGGGTTTACGGGATGCCCACGTTCCCGGACCTGCCCGGGAAAGGGATCTCACAAAAAAACCTTATCCGGCATGGCCCTGATTTGAGCCCGGTGCCCCCGGGATCTCCCGCATCGATTTGAGCAGGAAGAACCCGACGACCCCGAAGGTGATAAGCGGCGAGACAAAGAACGGGATACTGATCCCGAAGCTGTCGAGGATCATGATGATCCCAAGGAAGAAGATGGAATACATTGCCCCGTTTTTCAGGTACCGGTATTTTTTAATATTGTCAACATTGCGCAGGGTCAGTTCCCTTACCACGAACGCACCAATCCCGTTACCGATAAGGATGAGCGGTACGGCCATCGTGAACGCGAACGCCCCGATCACCCCGTCGATCGAGAACGTGGCGTCGATGACTTCGAGGTAAAAGATCTTGCTGACATCCGACATATCGGACGAGTGGAGCATCCGGTGTTCCGCCTGCTCGGCATTCTGCCGGAACCCGTGGACAATGAAAAACGCCGTTGACCCGACAACTGCCCCGAAAGCCATGAACGGGTTTCGTGCTACTGCAAACCAGACAATGCCCGCGAGGATGATGGAAATACTGGCAAAGAACCAGACACCTTTTGTCGAGAAGTAACGTTCTCCCCGGAGACCGAAGTTCTTGGTCTCCAGAAACAGCCAGTGGAAGAAGAGGAAGATGAGGAACGTTCCGCCTCCGATGAGAAGGATGGGTGCTGACTGTTCGATGGCTGTAATGACAAGCGGGTCGCTTGAGAAGGTAGCAGTCAGCGCTTCGACCGGGCCGAGTGACGGTGTGGAGAGCCAGACGATCAGCCAGGGAAGCAGGCCCCGGACCGCAAAGACAGCAAACAGGAGTCCCCAGACCAGGAACCATCGCCGCGTCCGTTCGTTCATTGTCGCGAGCACCTCGGCGTTGATGATCGCATTATCGATACTGGTTATGGTCTCGAAGAGGCAAAGCCCAGCGATGATAATGAGGACTGAAAGGATATCCATGAACCAGAATCGTTTAGGATTTTTCCGGCAATAAACACTACGGGTACGATCGAAAAAAAAGAGAGGATAATTATGCCGGTGAAGCAGATCCTTCGAACAGGTATTTCCAGACAAAAGCCGCAAGCACGGCACCGATGATCGGTGCGATGATGAAGAGCCAGAGCTGGGAGAGTGCGAGTCCTCCGACAATGAGTGCGGGGCCGAGACTCCGGGCAGGGTTGAGCGATCCACCGGTGATCGGGATTGCAACCATGAGGATCATCGCGAGGGAAAGACCGATCGGGATGCCGGCAAATCCTCCGGGAGCTGCCTTGCTGGTTGCCCCGAAGATGACCAGCAGGAAGATGAAGGTGAAGATCACCTCAGCGATAAGACCTGATACCAGCCCGAATCCGCCGAATGATGCTTCCCCGAACCCGTTCTGCCCGAGCCCGTCGGCAGCAATACTGTAAGCCGGGGTCCCGGACATCACCGCAAACAGCAGTGCGGATGCAATAATCGCACCAATACACTGGACAATGATGTAGATAACAGCGTCCTTTGATCCGATCTTTCCGTTCACGAGCATGGCGATCGTGATGGCCGGGTTGATATGACAACCGGAGATGGCACCGATCGCGTATACCATGACGAGCACGGCAAGACCAAATGCAAGCGCAATACCGAGGAAACCGATGGATTTCCCGGCAACAACCGCTGCACCGGTGCCGATAAAGACGAGAACGAATGTCCCGAGAAGTTCAGCCAGGTATTTCCGTGTGTCGCACATAGAGAACAATCCTGCGGCTTTTTTTATTCCAGAGCCGTTAGAAGCCGTTTATTCTGTATCTTTATACAGGTATCGGGATAAACAGGGTTTTTATTGCTTTTTAATTTTCGGGCAACGCATACCTATTATTGTTTCAGCCGAGATATTTCTGCTACAGATGCGGGACATGAGGGACGCCGTTACGGGAGCAGCAGCCTGTAACGGCAGGGATGATCCGGGCAGTTCCATGCGCGATACCGCTGCCCGATTACAATCGGCACGGACCAAAGGCGAGCTGGGTACTATCATTGCACAGGAAATTTACCGGTATTCCCTGTTCGATCTCCAGATCATCGGCGGCCGGCTGAACAGCGATATCGAGAAACTCCCCTCGCCCTACCGCGAGGCGATCCGCCCGTATTTCCAAAAGCAGCTTTTCGGGAAACACCACGAACTTATCTCAATGGACCGGAGCGGGACATTCCGTCGCATGACCGGTCCGATCCGTGACCGGGAGAATTTTGAAAAGTTCTGCGCCATGCTGCCCGGGGGGTGTTTTGTCTGGGAAGATACAGGCGAACGCAATCCTTATTTCCATAACCCGAAGAACCGCCTGTTCTATTACCTTATCGCTGCCTTTACTATGTTCGTCTGCGAAGAACCGGGACATCCGGTGGGGATGCCGTTTCCCGGTGGTTTTTTTGTAGAACAGCGGGGAGGGGAGTATTTCTGCCTTATCCGTGACAAGGAGAAGGAAGTCACCTGGTCCATCTGCAACTTCTGCCCGGCACACCAGACCGAAGAACAAAAAAAGTAAGCGGTTCACACGCGTTTTTTTCCCGTCTTTGTGCCATGTCACGGTGAGGGAAAGCATATCACTCCTGCACGAAAAAAAAGAACTATGACAGAAAAATACGGTCCGCTCTACAATCTTGCACTTTTCAAGCAGCGTTATACAAGGGGGACATCGTGGACCCAGATTGCGCTCAACTTCGGTATCATCACCGCAAACGCGAAGCTCTTCGAAGACTTCTTCTCTCTCCATCTCGGCATGACCCTGCCCATGGTCATCGCTCTTTCGGTCCCCTGCTATATTATTGTCTGCTATATAATCGGGCACTATGACGAGAGGAGCGGGTTCTGGCAGATGGAGAACAATCAGTTACCGGTTCACCCCGTACTCGGAGGAGATGCTGACCAGTATCCGCGAGATCAAAAAACAGCTCGACCATGCTGAAGGTCGTCAGCGGTAAAATCCGGCTGATACCTCTTTTTTCTTTGTCACGATTCCGATGAACCCATAGGTCATCAGACTTGAAAAAGAACAGATCAGCGTTTAATATAACTGCCCATCTGAAAGCAGGTGAAGACCGCATCTCATCGGAGATGTGGCAGGGATGTCTGGAAAATTTCGTTCTTGTTGTAAGAATTCGGACCAAATACCAGAAAAACGAAGTTCTTCAACCAGACGCATGATAGTCCCCTGACCGACTCCCCGGCACTCCATAATTCTGAACGCGTCCGTTACCCATGCTGCATGGTACGATATACCGGTATCCTTCCGCTTCGTTCCCCGGGTATAAAACCTGACGGTGGCGTGATCCACTATGGCATTTTATTCCTCCAGGTTGATGTTGCCAGAAACCGCTACGTGTACGTATGTGGGTAAGCGGGAAAAATCAGGAGTTTTTTAAGAGATTTAAAAGGAACCGAAGGAAAAAGCTCCAGTCAGTCAAGCGGGATGGTTTCGAGTTGTGACACGAGTTCCCAGATCCGTGTCCGTGCATGGATGGGCATATTGGGATCATTGGAAATTTCATCAATCTTGGAGATGGCTTCCGCGGCGCGCAGCCCCATCGCCTTGGAATTGTTCGTAAGCAGCGTCCGGGTCTCGTCAGCTACGCGCCGGATATTTCTGGGTATCGAGTTGTCCTCCTGGATGTGCTGCAGCATCAGGATACAGTTTTCCATTGTTTTTTCAGGATTCGGCATGGTATCACCTACCTGTGTACCTGTAGTTAATATGCCGAACCGACATATATAGGTTAAATATCGATCCGACGGTGATCAGATGCCAGTCAAGAAAGAAGACGAAATCATGGCTGAATACCTCCTAAAGGGAGGAAAAATGCTGGAAAAGTCCTGCAAGACCTGCGGGTGCCCCCTGTTTGAAGTCAAGGGCAGGACGCTCTGTGTCGTCTGTGCAGAGAACGAACCAGCTAAAGATGCGAAGGGAACAAAAAAGCCAGCTGCACCCGCGGAGGAAGCAATGGCCGCGACTCATGTCCATGATGACGGAACCGCATGTACCTGCGGGGGGGATCATAACGAGGATTCGTGTACCTGCGATGAGGACGGGGGTCTTGCAGAGGAACTTGCGTTCACCATCCATTCCCTCTGCGAGCGGATCCAGAACGAGAAGGACCCCGAGAATGTCCTCCTGCTGATGAATGCGGTGAGAGAAGGGACCGGGGCGCTCGAAATTTTGTGCAGACTTTAGGATATCCCTCCTTTTTACATCTGACAACCCTCCCTGTCTTTTTTTGCCCATGGGTTGAACGCGATCCTGATTATGGGATGCATATCGTCTGCCGGATTTTTTCAATGGCAATCGGAGGGTGTCAGCAAACCTGCCGGCCGGTGGATGCTTTTCCTGCATCCTTGTATATCACTGACACTGTTGTGTTTTCTCTGGCGACACGCTATTCAATAAAGTCACTGAAGTACCGGTACCGGTAATAGTGTAAGGTTGGGGAGCAGGACGTGGATTTTCAGGGTATTTTTTTATTTATTGAGAGAATACCGTACTGTAGTGACCTCCCGTTGATTAGATCTGCATTGATTATTCTGATATGCCGGCAGGAAGATCTTTCCAGGGTTGTTGGATCTACTGAGTGCCTGCTGGCATAACAAGTCACGATATTTTTGATGGTTAAATTATTGAAAGAATGCTATTTTGCCCTATATTGAGATAAAAACTATCAATAACCCATTATATTTTCTCAAAAACACTCATTTTGGAGAGTTATACCCAAATTATTTAATATTATTATAACGTTCGTACTAGGCATAGCTATTGAGAGATGGCTACCCAAATACATCCCTGGAGACAGCAATACACACACCTCTAGAGATGGCCAAGAATACTTTAAAAAAATTGCTAGGCACGGCCCCGCGTAATGGGGAAATGGCTGGCTGTTGCTGTGGAGCGATAGCTATGCATGCCTGGGGAGAGATGGCAATGAAAGACAAAGTTGAACTGAGCATGAAGAAAATCCTTCTGCTAAGCGTTATCGTAGTGGCAATAACGGCTACCATTGTCGGTGTAGGCACGTTTGCCTACTTCAGTGCAACACAGGTGAGCAGTCCCAATAACTTCTTTACCGGGAGTATCGGTTTTTCCGTAGACGGTGCCGATCCTTGGGCCGGAAACTTCAATGCATCCCTCAGTGATGTAAAACCCGGGATGACAGGCTGGGGTAATGTGACCGTTCAGAATACCGGACAAAACCCCGCAGATCTCTGGATGATGATCACCAATGTATCTACATCCAGCTTTGGAACAAACAGCGCAAAAGCTGCGGAAACGCCCGCAACAGATATTGACGGCGTTATACACTATGGTGTTTATAAATGGACGCTCCCGGGCGTATTCCCGACAGCATATGTGGATCCCGGTCAGTATACCGTCAGCGCTGGTTCACATTCTGTTGAAGGGACAGCTGCCAAGGACCAGTGGATTTACCTTGGTACAATCCAGCCCGGGGAATCGGGTGCATACCTGGTAAACGAGAGTTTCACGATGGATCCGACCGTCACCAACTGGGCACAGTTAACAAATATGACATTCACGGTCAATTTCTATGCCCAGCAGAGCCAGGGAAGTCCGCGGCCGTCTGCTCCTGCTACAGAACTGGCTGGCCATGCACGGGTATAATCTGAACGGTAAAGCTACCCATCCAGCCTAATTTTTTCTCTGTCATTCAAAGGAACGAGGCGAATGTTTTGGCACCTGAGGAGCGGAATTTCCGATCATCACCGTTAAAAAAGGCCGGAACAGCGGTCAGCGTGATTATCCTCTTTCTCGTGATCACCAGCGTTCTGTTCGTTCTTATCACCCCGCTTTTTGGCTGGAGAACGGAGATCGTCCTCTCCGGCAGCATGGAACCTGCAATCCAGACCGGCAGCGTGGTGGTATCCCGCCCCATCGCCGCTGATGATGTGCGTGAAGGGGATGTTATCATGTTCTCATCACCTGACGGGCACACCCTGACTACCCATCGGGTTATCGATGTCGAATCGGGAAAGGACGGGCTTCATGTAACCACCAAGGGGGATGCAAACAAGGGAGCAGATATCAATACGGTTCTCCCTGCCCAGATTGTGGGGATTATTGTCTTGAGTATACCTTATCTCGGTTACCTTGTCGCGTTCATCAGGACCCCCTTTGGACTCGTGTTGTTCGTGGTCGTCCCGGTAGCGATCCTAATCATAAGTGAATTAGTGAAGATTTATAGATCAATGGATTAATTATTCCGCCAGATTATGCAGATGAGGAGTATCGGAATCGGAGTCATGATAGCAGCCCTTGTTCTCGGGGCACTGGTAGCTGGTTCGATGGCCGGTACCTCCGCGTATTTCAACAGGGCCCAGGTTACGGGCAGTCACACCCTGTCAACCTGGCAATGTATCCTCTGGCTGCAGACAACCCAGGCGGACTTCCAGACAGATACCGGTGTCAACGTGAGTACAAGTGCGAGCCCGGGCAATGTAACCCTGGCCCGTCAGACAATTGCCGGCAGTTCTTGGGGATCTATGTATGGCCTGACCGGGGATAGCGATCCAACCTTTTCGCTTTATAATCCTTCCACCAATTCCTGGACGGGAAAAGCTGATGCTCCTGACGATGTGAGTTACGGGGGGGCGCTCGCATATGCCGGGGACGGAACCATATACGCACTGCAGGGGGGGTGGTCGAATGCGTTCTGGCGATACAATATCTCCACGAATACCTGGTCTGCAAAAGCGGATGCTCCCGGTTTTGTGAGTGATGGCGGGGCGCTCGCATATGCCGGGGACGGAAACATGTATGCATTTCGAGGAGGAGGTTTTTCGGATGCGTTCTGGCGATATAATATTTCCACGAATACCTGGACAACAAAAGCGGATGCTCCCGGCCTGGTGAATTTTGGCGGGGCGCTCGCATATGCCGGGGACGGAACCATATACGCACTGCAGGGGGGGTGGTCGAATGCGTTCTGGCAATACAGGATCTCCACGAATACCTGGACAACAAAAGCGGATACTCCCGGCCTTGTGGGTTATGGCGGGGCGCTCGCATCTACCGGGGACGGAAACATGTATGCGCTGCAGGGAGGCTACACCACTTCGTTCTGGCGATACAACATCTCAACAAATACCTGGTCTCCTAAAGCCTCTACGGGTAATCCCGGCTCGGTAGGTTCCGGCGGGGCGCTCGCATATACCGGGGATGGCAACATCTATGCGCAGCGGGGGGGAGTGCCGCCCGGTGGCGGGAAAGAGTTCATGTATTACAATATCTCCGCTGACAGATGGACAAAAAGAGCTAACACCCCTCTTCCCGTGAGCTGGGGGGGCAGTCTTGCCTATGTGCCAACCACCGCCTCAGGATATCCCCCGGCAGGGAACCTCTCGTCAGGGGTCAGTGACTCGGGTAAGGCAGGTACCGCATGGAATCCTCTTATCTGGAGCGGAACAACCAACCCCAACGTGACAAATATCACCTTCCAGGTCAGGGCAAGCGATACCTTTTTTTCTCCGGATGCTGCTTCCCCGTCCTGGGTTACCGTCAGCTGGCCTTCCCCGGTCACCACCGGGCTCCCGACCGGGAGGTATTTCCAGTGGCGGGCCACGCTGACAACCACTGACTCCGGGCAGACACCGGTCCTGAGCGATGTCAGTTTGTGTTACTCATAGCGATGGCAGAAAAAATGGATTACCCGGAAATACGCAGCAAACGAACGGAGGTTAAGGCCATGCAGAGAAAACGAACAAGATTCCCGTCAATACGGGCAAGCGGGCTTCTTTTTGTTCTCATCCTGATAACCCTTTCCGTACAGGTTTCTGCCGCGGGTCAGGCCGATATCACGGTAGGAACTACCGGGGCATTCCCCTGGTCTGTATCCGGTATCGTGCCGGGGATGTCGGGTTCGACATCCATCGAGCTGCGTAACAGCGGGACTGGCGGGGGGACTCTGTATATCTGGCTCGACAATGTCAGCGAGACGGATCCGCGTGGCAGCGGGAACGCTCTTCAGAATTATATGGAATTCAACGTCTCTCACCCCCGCCTCTCATCCTCGGTCACGCTTCCCGCGAAGGTCAGTTCATTTCCCACGGCCCCCATGAGTACGGATTATATCATTATTTCCCCGTTCTCTGCCGGTGAAACGATAAAGCTGAACTGGACATGGGTGTTCAGGGAGACCGGAACCCCCCAGAACGATGCACAGAATGCAGCCCTCCGGTTCAATATATCCTACATGCTGGTAGTCATGCCAGCGCCTCCGACGACGGTGCCAACCCGGACTCCAGTCCCGACACCAACGCCGCCCGGAGGCGGTGGAGATGACGGGGGTGATGACGGGGGTGATGACGGGGGCGGTGGTGGCGGCAGCACCAGCGAAGGTGGCAGTCACAGTCCATTCACGGGGCCAGGGGCAAATCAGGAAGATGCCGGGTATTGCTATACCATTTCTCAGAACTATACCGCAGGGTTTGAGGGAATGCTGTACAATGCTGATAACGAGAAGACTCTTGATCTGAATATCAGCAGCGCCCTTAAGAAAAATACCATGGTAACAATATATCCGGATCACATTGATGTTTACCAGCGTGATTTGACGGTATACCCGGATCACACCGATTTTGACCGCCGAATGTCGGGAGTTCTCTTCAGGTTCTGGATGGATACTTCTGATATCGGGAACGCGACAAGAATCGTTAAAAAAGCGGACAGCGCCGAACTCTGGACGGACCCCCTCGTGGCAAACCTGACCACCGGGACGTATACCGGTTCAATTCATGCAATTCCACTCCGCATATTCCCGCAATCCGCAATAAGAATCACTCTTACCGATTGTATCGCTCCCGGGATCACCGGTGAGATACGCAATGCATCTGCAGAGAACAACCTCGCGCTCATGAGTATTCCCTGCACGATGAATGTGGAGACGTTCAACCGTACCGAGATAGGTGAAACCAACGTGACCATGACGGTGCCCGTATCATGGGTCGACCGGCAGGGGGGAAGGGCAGACCTGGTGCATATTGCCAGGTTAACCAACGAGAATACAGAAACGACACTGCTCACTACCGTCTTTGCCGGAAACGATTCAGCTGCGAACATGATCTTCCGGGGCAATTCGCCCCACGGTTCATCGCTCTATGCAATATTCTCTGCACGGGATCTGGAATATCCAGAGCAATCCCGTGAAACAATACAGAGTCCAGCCATGATTGTCCCGGCAATGCAGTCATGGTGGTCTTATCCCCTTTTGATTGCAGCGATCCTCAGTATCATAGTACTCACACTCGCTCTTGTCATCATCTATTTCCGGCGGTTTCGGAAAATGAAACCCTGAGCCTATACTTTTGGTTGCAATATCCCTTTTTGGAGTAGTAAGCAGAGTGTGCCTGTACGTCTTTCCTGAAACAGGGAGAGAACGGATGTGCACGGATCCAGGAGTACCGGCCGGGTACCCGGGTCTGGCTGCTGCCCCGGCTGCACGTGATTCGATGATCAGGTTGTTCAATTGTTACGATGAGACACCGGACCCCAAGAATTTTTTTCTGGTTAAAGAGAGGAGACCTTTTTTATCACAACGTGATCCGATCAAAAGGTATTACCCGATGTTCAGATATTGTTTTAAGAAAACATTCGCAGATACTGTAGACGGGCAGTCTCTTTTTTAAAAAATGAAACGTTATCTGAAAACTGTTGTGAGGGGCAGATAATTATCCAGACATCCCCTCCATGGCATCTCACGAAAAGATTTTTATAAAGGGTATCAGATTCTCCCGCTGTGAATTAATCCCTTTTTTCCATTTATTGAACTTTTTTAAAGAAGATCTGGACTTTTTTTAAGAGCAACCCACAGGGTTCTATAAATAGGGTGTTGCCCCGTACGCTTAATATTAATTTAATTTAGTATTAAAAGGTATTGTAAAATAAAAAATCCGTCTGAAAGAAATTCAGAATTATTTTCAATAACTATTTTGAACTAATTCTCCAATTATCTACGATATCAAAATGAAAAGATTTATACTATAATAGAACAAGCAATTTCGCATAACAGCGATTTTCCAAAACGGATGATTGCGGGTATTATATAAAGTGACTTCCGTTGCCGGGCGGTCTCTGCCCATGCCGACGGGACTGCTGTACAAAGGAAAAGACACTGCCATGAGCGGGAACGGATCCCCATTTGACAATCATCAGGCTGTCCCGTTACGGTACCTTTTGCTTCTGGGAGGGTTCTTTACCCTCATTCTTGTGTTTGCAGCCTCGGCAGGAAGCATCGCAGCAGGCATTCCCGCCTCCCCCCCGCCTGGTGTCCCGGATATTTCCGCCTCACCTTCTTCCCTTCAGCCGCTTCCGCCCGCGGATGATCCAGCCGTACCGTACCGGATCAATCTGACCCTCCATTCAGCGCAGAAAATCTCCCAGGTACAGGGTGTTGCTCCGGAGAACGGGGTTTGGCTGGTTCTTGATATTTCCATAAAGAACTGCGGGTATGAAACTGGTTTACGCCTGAACAATGATAACTTTGTACTAATGGATCTGGATAGCCGTCAGAATTTTTCACCGGTATACGGGGGAGATATGGTCAGCAATTCCTGGACAAGTGCTATAATTCCCTGCGATATCCCAAAAGAGGGCGAAATTGTTTTTATTACTCCCGCCCCTCACGATAGCTACCTGCTCATCATTCAGGATGACCGGGGAATCCCCCTTGTCCGGGAGCAGGTCAGAACGGTCCGTGCCGGGGACTATTCCCGTCATATCTCCGATGAGAACAGGGAATTAATAGATAGCGGGAATGTATCCTTTGTTGTTGATCGCCTTACAACGCCGGCAAAAACGCTCTCCTTCCTGCGGGAAGCAATCACTTTTGAGGTTCACGGCAGATGGGTCTCGTATACTCCAGAAGAATTCCTGTCTAAAAAAAGGGGAGACTGCAAGGATTATGCCACCTTTTTCTCGTACGTTCTTGCCCGGCACGGATACCCTTCAGAAATCGTAAGCCTGCGCTATGACGGGAACTGGGGACACGTGGCCGTGGTTTTCCGGGACAATGACGGGCAGCTGAAATACATGTCGAGTGACAAGATGAACGGATTCCGGAAGGTGAATTCCGTTGAAGACGTGGTGGAACAGGAAAAAAAGAGACTGGGAAAAACCTCCCTGACGTACAGGATATTGCCTGCCGGTTCTGTTGATATGTGTCCCGGGTGCAGGTAAGCGGTTGGGTTTGAACGGGCATTTTCTTTCCTGTTTTGGTAATCCGCTCCTTCCCGACCGCCCTGCCCGTGCCAGACAAATTTTCCCTCGACCGGTCGGACGGATCAAATCCCCCCTGCAGGGCACGTTCCGGATGAGCGCCGTGCCTTGGGTCGGAGATCTGTTCCGCGTTGGAGGAGGGGACGTACCGGAATGTCCCGGCTGCCAGAGGTCCATGCAAAAAATTTTCACGGTATCAATTTTTTTTTTAAAAAAAAAAGGTATGGTCCTGCATCCACGGTCCCGGCGTTTCCTGCCTTTATCAGTAATTCCGTTTCGGATTCGTGCCCGGTTACATCAAAGAGTGTTGGATACGGTACAGGTTGTTTCAGGGTCCGGGAAAAATTCCAGAGATATTTGGTGAAAACAGGGAGATTTCAGGTTTTTCAATTTAGAATAATTTATATTAGAGTGAATAAGTATATTGAGTCTGTTACAATCAGCGATCACCTTTGTATTGTTAAGTCATTCCACAGTCAGGAAGAATACTTTATGGAAAAAAAAGATCGGTCTTATAAAACCCTGCTTCCGGTATCGCTGCGGGTACTCCTGATTATGCTCATTGCCGGCACAGGAGTCCATACGGAGATTGCATGAAACTGCTGTCGCCAGTATCGTTATGCCTGTTCATTGCAGTCCTTTTGCTGCTGGTCGGTACTGCCAGTGCGGCAACCAGGACCTGGACAGGGGGGACCAGTACCGGGTGGGACACTGCCGCAAACTGGAATCCGAACGGTGTACCGGCCACGGGTGACGATGTCATCCTGACGGGCGCGGGAACATACCGCCCCACGAACCAGGATATCCTGCTGCTCCATCTCAACTCCCTGACCCTCGATTCCAGTACGGATACCGCGTTCACGGTCAGCGGATATACCATTACCCTGACCGGATCCGACACAACGTTAACTGTTGCTTCGGGAGCGGGGGGGCACACGATCTCCTGCCCCATTGTACTGGGCGCCTCCCAGACATGGCAGCAAAACAGCGGCAGCACCATTACCGTAGACTCGGCCGTTGGTCAGCCGCTACTGAGCTCGTACGGTCTCACAAAAACGGGAACGGGAACGCTGATCCTCTCCGGTACCAATACCTACACAGGCACCACCACGGTGAGCGACGGCACCCTCCAGCTGGGTGACGGGACAGCAACAGGGCATATCATTCCCTCCGTAAATCTCATAACAGACAATGCAGCGCTTACATACAATACGCCATCGGCAATTACGCACGCGGGCGTGATATCGGGATCCGGGACCTTCACAAAATCGGGTACGGGAACCCTGACGCTCGCCGGCACCAATACCTACACCGGCACCACCACGGTCAGCGACGGCACCCTCCAGCTGGGAGACGGAATAACAACCGGGAATATCATTCCTCCTGCCAATCCCATAACCAACAATGCAGCGTTACGGTACTTTACCCCGTCGGCGATAACGCATGCGGGCGTGATATCGGGATCCGGTACCTTCACAAAATGGGGACTGGGGACCCTGACACTCTCGGGCGCCAATACGTACACCGGCACTACCACCATAAGCCTCGGCACCCTGCGGTTAGGTGACGGGACAGCAACCGGAAATATCATTCCCGCTGACAATCTCATAACGGACGATGCCGCGCTGGTATATAATACCCCGTCGGCAATAACGCATGCGGGCGTGATATCGGGCATTGGCACCTTCACAAAAACGGGAACGGGAACCCTGACGCTCTCCGGCGCCAATACGTACCTCGGCACCACCACGGTCAGCGAGGGCGAACTCCGGTTCACTGGCGTAAATACAGGTATAAGTGCAAAGACGGCAGACGGCGGCATGCTCGCAGGCACCGGTACCATTCCCGGTACGGTCACGGTCGCGGACAGCGCAGGGAGTTCCCTTCGCGGGGGTACCGGTTCGGGAAATACCGGAACGCTCTCCATAAACGGGGGATTGCTTTTCAGCGGACCCTCCTCGTCGCTTGACGTTACCAGCGATGGGACCGGCCTTTCCCAAATTTCAGCCGGTACGAACGCCGTTACGGAAATTCTCGGAATGACGGTGAATCTCCTGGAACCGATGCCGGCAGGAACCTATACGCTGATATCCAGCTCAGGACTTTTACCCGTCACATTACCCACATTGGGGACAAATAATTCCGGGAAAAATGTGGTCTTTGACTGGCAATCAGGAACCGGATTAACCGTAACCCTGACCAACCCGGCCCCGGCGTTTTCCGGCATTACACCTGATTCCGGCCTGACCACCGGCGGTACCCCGGTAACGATTGCCGGTACGGGCTTTGTTTCCGGGCCATTGCTTGACGTGACCATTGGCGGCAACCCGGCAACGGGTGTCAGCGTGACGGATGCTACCCATATCGCAGCAACCACGCCGCCCCATGCGGCCGGATCTGTCTGGGTCAATATCACCAGCGGGGACGGCCAGTTCGTAAACACCACGGGAGCATATACGTATGTGGTGCCGTCTGTTGCGATCAGCCTGAACCAGACCTCGGTATACCTGCCATTGGCAGCGGGGTCGACTGCAGCCAACCGGTCGCTTGGGATAATTGTCTCGGCAAATGCGCCGTTCACCATTTCGGTTGCGGATGATACCGGGCGGACAGAAAACCAGGGGTACATGGGAAGTTATACAAGCGGTACCTATGATGTGCCGGGTGCGGTGCTGACATCCCCGCTGGGGCTGGCCGGGACCGCAAACGGCACGACAACGGTGCAGGCAGTTACACCACCCATCACGACAAATCCTCAACTCCTCTATGCCGGAAGTGCGGCGGTCACCAGCCAGTTCCTCGCTCCCAATACTTTCAGCCAGCCGGTTGTCATGAAGGATCCGTCCCTCCCGTATGGTTCCATGTACAGGACCGACCTGATATTTACCATTGCTGCAGCATAAGGCAGCTCTTCATCCTGAAGCACCGGCCGGGTGCCCGGGGTCCCGGCTGCCAGATGTCCAAGCAAAAATTTCCAGGGTATCAATTTTTTTTTTAAAAAAGGGTGGGACCCTCCATTCACGGCCCCGGCTTTTTCCCGCATTTTCTGGGTTTTCCTCACCGGTCTGCGGTTGCCATAAAACCATAGTCTGCCGGGTCCGGAACGGGATTTTTTATCGGGATTCAGGGAGAATTCCAAGTCTTTTGATGAAAAAAGTTGGCTTTGAGGCGTTTATCGGTTAGAAGGATTTATATTATAGTGAATCGGTATATTGGATTTGTTACAATCGGTGCTGCCCCGGATATGTTGGATCACCATAAGGAAAGACAGGATGCGTCATGAAACAAGATTCGATGTTACAAAACCCGGTTTCCGGTATTGCCGCGGATACTCCTGATTGCGCCCATTGCCGGAATGGCTGTCAGGAAGGAGACCCTATGAGAGAGACTTCCTTTGGGGAAGAAACGGGCAGCCCCCGCTGGTTCAGGCACAGCCTGATCGCGACGCTTGTTTTCGGTTTTCTGGCAGTATGCATCCTGCCATTTCTGGTCCTGCCTGCCGGTGCTGCTGTACCAAACAGTTCTTTTACAGCAGACCCGACACACTCTGCGATTTATCCGATGACCGTCCAGTTCACCGATACATCAACCGGTTCGCCAACCGCGTGGAACTGGACTTTCGATGATACCTACACCAGCACGGAACAGAACCCGGTTCACGTGTACACGGTTGCAACTGCCGATGACTATCACGTTCTCTTCAACGCATCGAATGCAGAAGGCGTGGGCGAAACCGTTTTCGAACATGTCCACCTTACTTCCGATGTGGACAGTAACCTGATCAGCTGGCTGCATTTCAACTCGTCGGCTACCCGGGGCGAACTGGGGAATGCATGGGCTGCATCAGGGGCAACATTTGCAACAACACCCTATAAATTCAACGGGGGATCGCTGGCAATCCAGACCAACAAGGCATACCTCTATTCCGGTTCTTCACCGGTATGGAACATCGGTTCGGGTGCTGCTGAAATCGAGTTCTGGATTTATGTCACGCTTACACAATCGGGGGGTGCTGGAGGGAGAAACATTGTCTCGCGTTCAAGTCCGGGTGGTACCAGTACAACGTCCGGGTGGGGATTCTATAATGGGAACAGCGACACCTCGTACCGGTTCTGGATGGGGTCGCTCTCGAACGCAACATCCCAGTTCACGATCCCCAGGAACGAGTGGCATCATATCGTTATCGCAATCCCGGCAAGCGGCACGATCAATATTTATAAAGACGGCGTGATCGCGGCAACCGGGACCCGTCCGCCCGGATCGTACGATACACCAAACCCGATAGTCATCGGCAGTGCGAATCCCGGAATTCTTGTAACGTATTATATGAACGAGTTCCGGATGAGCACCGGCACGGAGCGGTTCACGATGGACCATTTTTCCCCGCCGTATGATATGTACCGGGGAAACCTGACGGACACGTTCGTGGACATCAACGAGAATGCGACCCTCCTCTACAAACCATGGCCGGGGACTGCACCTTCCGCTGCATACAATGGAACCTGGGCGAACCGGACTGCCCAGATAATGAACGTGACCAATGTTGCCTCGATCACCACCTCGGTCATTTATCCACCCATATATGAATTTGCCGCAAATCCCTTCCCCAATACAACCGGGTTGGCGAAATACCCGGATTTGCAGGTGACCGGGATCAGCATCGACAGTACCAACGGCCTGGTGACGTTCACGGTCTCACGATCGGGGGGCGGCGGGATTTCATCCCTGTTCGATAACCGGACCAGCCTGGTAGATATCCCGTTCATGTATTACAACTACTCGACAGACCAGTACTGGGAGACCTATTTTGCAAATGCGCACATGACCGACGGAATAAACCATATGACTTATCCTATCCACAATTTCCTGAATACAACACGCCCGGTGGGAACATGGACGATCTATTCCGATTTCACGGCAAACAGACTTACGGCAGTTGTCGGAGAACCCATCGCGTTTACCGATTTATCCAGGGGAGAACCCACCGGGTGGACGATATGGAACTGGTCGTTTGGCGATGGATCGTGGACAAACGGCACCACGAAAAATCCCGGTCATACCTATGCTGCCCCCGGGACCTATACCGTCAGCATGACGTCATGGCTGCTCGCGAATGAAAGCATCACCAATACGACAACGCGGACAGATTACATCACCGTAACATCTGCGCCCCCGGACCTGTCGATCAGCATCAACCAGAGCTCGATATACCTGCCATTGGCCACGGGTTCGACCGCAACCAACGGATCGCTTGCTCTCAATGTCTCAGCCGGCGGCCCGTTCACCATTAAGGTTGAGGGCAATACCGGGCGGATCGAAAGCCAGGGGCATATGGGGAGTTACACCAACGGTGCATATGATGCGGCGGGCCCGGCACTGGCATCCCCGCTGGAGCTGGCAGGAACCAGTAACGGCACGATAACGGCGCAGACGGTCACCCCGCCCATACTGCCGAGCGGGTCAACACTGTATACGTATACAGAAAGTGCACCGGTCGTAAACCAGATCCTTGCTCCCAATACCTTCAGCCAGCCGGTTGTCATGAGCGATCCGTCGCTGTCCAGCGGTTCCACGTACCGGATCGATCTGGTATTTGTCATCACGTCTGCATGAATACTACCCCCCATATAAAAAAATCACCGGATGATTCAGCTCATTTTTTGTTTTTTTTCAGCTAAAGTACCCCGTTTTAGATGGATTGGTAATTTAGAATAGTATAAATACTACATAGTACATAACAATGGTTGCCTTAAACGAGGTGTGTGTAAGCCATGAAAACAAAAGCATTAGTACTGATAGGAATACTGATCATAGCGTTCGCAGCAATGGTTGCGCCGGTTATGGCAGCTACCACTGCGACAATCACGGGAAATCCCGACAAGACAATAACGGTCACAGTAACCGGTGGCATTACCAACTGGGCTCTGGCCCAGGGACTGAACACGGATTCGACAAACGTAAAATTGACGGTAGAATCCAATTCCCCCGGGTGGGTTGTTGCTGCTAAAGATGCGTTGGATGGTTCAAAACCCAGCGCTGGAAAAATGGTAGATTACAGTACAGACACAGAGACATATAACACTCTTGCATTGGGCTCAGAGGTGGTAATCGGCGGTGCAACCAGTGCAACTCATTACGCCGGCTCAGAAATTACCTTATCCGGTTCAGATCAGACCATTGTAACCGGTGATAGCGCCTCAACGGCTGCCGGTACATTTACCGATACCGCGGTTACCGTAAAGCAGACGGTAGCAATCACCGATTCGGTTCTCCCGACGAACCACGTCTACCGGATCATTGTGACCATGACCGGTACAACCCCGTAAATTTTAATTAACACCTCCCCACCTTTTCATCTCTCCATCTCTCACGCTCTTAGGTGAACGGAACGGGTGACAGGAATTCACAAAAATGTATATAGAGTCTACCACTAATTATCACAAAAAGGGGTTGTGAATGAGTTCTTCTTCAGGTAAATTCGGGATGATCGGGCTTGTAATACTGTGTCTGTTGCTGGTGCTTCCGGCAGGCGTATCAGCCATCAGCGTTTCTGGATCAAAGTACATGGGCAGTATCGCAGCAGGCGGGACAGATACCCACACCATGACGGTGAGTATCGGTTCCGATGAAGACCCGACTGACGTCCTGGCGGAAGTGTACGGTTTTGGCCAGAATCTGGATCAGGGGTATTCTGCCCTGAACCCGGCAGAGGATACAGGTCCGTATTCTGCCCGCTCTTTCATCACGCTCGATAACAGTTCCCTTCACCTGCAGCCCGGTGTCCCGCAAAGCATAAACGCAAAAATTGCAGTCCCGGCAAATGCCGGTTCGGGGGGAAGGTATGCTCTCATCTATATCCACGCCCTGCCGGGGGTCGGGAAGTCATTCACCACGGCAGTAATGGTCCCCGTTTTGATTACGGTTGCCGGGACCACCCCGACCGAAACCGGCAGCATCACCGACCTTTCGGTAGGAACGGTGACGCCGGGCCAGCCGGTCACCGTTACGACATCGCTCAAAAATACCGGTGATTACCATTATTATCGGACCGTCAATTCCGTGATAATCAAGGATGCAGCCGGGAATACCGTCGGGAACTTCTCGACGCAGCCATCGGTCTATGCGATTGTTCCGGGCAACACCATCAGTTATACTGCAAAGCCGGACCTCCAGAACATTCCGGTCGGGACGTACACGGTGAATTCCCAGGTACTCCTGGAGAGCGGCACGGTCCTCGATGAGAAGACCACGACCTTTGCGGTAAAGACGGATTACATTGCCCCGGTGACGGAGTCCACGATCACCCTCACGCCGGGAAAATCCGGAACCCTGAAGTCTCCCGATGGCCGGTACTCCATCCTGTTCCCGCAGGGTGCGGTGCTGGGCGATGTGGCGGTGACCCTCAAGCCCGTTGACAGGGCTAAACTTCCGGGAGCGCCGGCAGATGCAAAACTGGGGACAACCTGTTTTGAGATCACCGGTCTCTCCGGCCTGCTTGGCAAGGATGCCACGGTCACGGTCACGTATTCGGCAGACGACCTCGCGGCCGCCGGCGGGGATGCCTCCCGGCTCAGACTCGCCTACTTTGACGCAGCCCAGAATGCGTGGGTCGTCCTGCCCACGCAGGCAGACACCGGGAGCACAAAGCTGACCGCAGGTACAAACCATATGGGTGTCTTTACGGTCATGGTCTCCTCATCAGGTACGGAATCCCCTGCCGGTGGAAGCGGGGAATCGGCCCTGCCCCTGCCCCCGGTGCTGAGTATGATAGCCATCGCTGCCGCTGCGATTATCGCGGGTAAAACAGTCAGGCGGAGGAAATGACACCGGAAAAAAAATCTCCTGTTTTTTTCATCATCTGCTGCTGTCTTCTTACCGTACCGTTTGTCCTGGCGGGTCCTGCTGCTGCTCTGGATACCGTCTTGATAACCGGTAATCCCCAATTGGTAGTGTACGATATCACGGTCACGGGTATCGGTACCAACCATGCGACCATCTCCTGGAAGACCAATGGCGAAGCAAACAGCACGGTCGAATATGGCCCGACTGCCAGCTACGGATCCCTCGGCAGAGAGGGGACCATGGTAAAGGACCACGCGATATATGTCGATCATCTCGTGTCAGGCAGGACATACCATTTCCGGGTGAGGTCGTGCAACCTTGCCGGTACCTGTGCCGAAAGTGCCGATATGACCTTCACGACCATTCCGACATCCCCGGTCCCCCCGCGACCGGGATATAATGACTGGAGTGACGGGGGTTCCGATGACTGGTGGATACCCCCCACGACCACGCAGCCGGTGACATCTCCGCAACCCACACTCACGGTGATACTGCCACCTGTGCTGCCTCAACAAACACCGCAAACTTCGCTCACCGGACCGAACCCGCAACCCCCTGTCCAGAACCAGGAACAGTACGGGCAGATCAATCCTGGTCCCGCAACAGGTGTCCCGGCCGTGCAGCCGGGGTGGCCCGTAAGCCCCCTCTGGATCGCAGCGATCCTCATTCTCGTCCTGCTGGCACTCGCAATCATCGCACTCTATCTCAGGCAGAGCGAGCAAAAGAAAACCTGATCCCCCCGTTTCTTTTCTCCTGTGCAAGCGTGAGCACCTCTCCGGCGGTCCAGCACCCGATGGCCTGGCGAACGGGGAGAAGGGGATCTGTTTGTTTTGGATCTTAAAAAAATCCGGATGGATGGCCGATTATCTGGTATCGGTCGTTTAACTCCGGGAAAATATAAACCATGGTAATGGGTATTCCTGAGTGGTATGTTCTGTCACCGGTGCGGGACAAAAAACCCGGATGATGCTTTTTTTTGTCACAGATGCGGGACTGCTTTAATACGGAGTCC
>Ga0116171_10001361_pt1 | contig 24385 bp, 19 predicted proteins | sample AD_JPNHW2_MetaG_FD_89798 | JGI IMG/M metagenome (GOLD analysis project Ga0116171, IMG submission 89798) | Active sludge microbial communities of municipal wastewater-treating anaerobic digesters from Japan - AD_JPNHW2_MetaG | ecosystem: Engineered > Bioreactor > Anaerobic > Digestate | place...
AGCCATCATATCAATCCCTCAGGGCGCGGCCGGTGAGGTGCAGGAAGACGGCTTCGAGGTTGGGCTCGCGGATATCAATGGAGTGGATCTTAATGCCGTGCTCGTTGGCGCGCGTAATGACCGGGGTGATGAGGTCCTCGGCAGCGGCGGTGACCACCGAAATCTCGTGGTCCGTGACGTTGGCCTGGGCCACGCCTTCCATGCCATTCAGAAGGTCGAGGAGAGATTGCGGGTCCTCATCCACACCCACATGCAGCACCAGGGTATCCATCTCCCCCACCTGCCGGGTGAGCTCGGCCTGGGTGCCGATGGCGATGAGGTCGCCGTGGTCGATGATGGCCACGCGGTCAGCCAGTTCCTGGGCTTCCTCTATGTAATGGGTGGTGTATAGCACGGTCATGCCCTGGCGGTTGAGCTCCTTGACCGCGTCGAGGATGGCGCGGCGCGACTGGGGGTCGATGCCCACCGTGGGTTCGTCCATGAAGAGAATGCGCGGTTTGTGCAGCAGCCCCACGCCAATGTTCACGCGGCGTTTCATGCCGCCGGAATAGGTCTTGATGCGTTGTTTAGCGCGGTCTTTCAGACCGATCTGATCGAGCACTTCATCGATGCGGGCGTTCAATTCGCTGCCGGAGAGACCGTACATCTGACCCCAGAAACGGAGGTTCTCCATCGCGGTGAGGTCATCGTAAAGGGCCAGTTCCTGCGGCACCACGCCGATGCAGTGCCGGGCGGCCATGGGCTCGCGGCTGACCGAGTGTCCGCAGAGGATTGCGTCACCGCTGGTGGGGGCGTAGAGGGTGGAGAGGACGGAGATGGTGGTGGTCTTGCCGGCGCCGTTGGGACCCAGCAGGCTGAAGATCTCGCCCTCCTGGATGTTGAAACTGATGCCTTTCACGGCGGTCAGGTCACCGTATTTTTTGACCAGGTTATGAACTTCGAGGATGGGGGGCATGCGCACCTCCTTAACAAAAGGTATTTCCATTATACGGAAAAAAGAGGCAACTCGAACAGGAAAGTTATCATTGAGAGCTTTTCTGAGTCCGCGAGAGAGGGCAATGATGGGGTCTTTATCCTTCGGAAGGTATGGTCCAATGTGCGGGAGGGAAACCTTCGGAAGGTTTTGTTTATCCTCCCGAAGGTTAGGACGTCCTCCGAAGGCACCGGGGCTTCAACCTTCGGAAGGTATGAAGCAACCTTCCGAAGGTTTGCCATCGGGGGGGATTCGTTTTCGTTTTTAAAATGGGATCGAAGAAATAACGATTCGAAAATGTTAATGGGACCCCATTCGCTTCGCTCACACCGCTCTCTCCGTTCGAGTGTGCAAACACCGCAGGGGCGCCAAATTCGCGCGAATCCAGAATCAGAAAGGCCAGGCATTTCGTGATCTCAATTTCCTTCTCGCAGAATCGGCGGGGAACGCAAACACAGCAACCTGGTATGTGCTTGAAGGGTTGGTCGGTGGGCTGATCGCTGAAAAGGGGATGCGTGGAGACAAGGTCGGGGGACAAGGTTTCTCCTGGGTGAGGGGTGGATAGGGAGATGAGGTTATTGCAAGATTATCAATTATAGAACAATATTTCTAAATTGTCAAGGGTTTTAGGAAATTTTAAGGTTGGATTTGGAAATTTTAAGAATCGGGATGTAATCAGTAACTAGGAAGAGCATGATCAGAGAAAAGAGAACAGAAAAACCAAAAGCTGAACATGAAATTCTCGAAAATCGGCGAAAAACACGAATATCTAATTAAAGAATATGGTGCGTTCAATAAACGAGCGCACCTTCACGCTTGTAAATTCCATATTGAGTTGGCGTTTATTCAACATTTTTGGGGATGGTTCAACTAATGTCAATATCAAGGAAAAGAAAAACGAACACCCTACCCGATTAGGCGGAGTGTTCGTTTAGTTAAGATGTTAGTAAATGGAGACTTTCCAAGGAGTAGACCACTTGCTCCAGTTACCGGCAGCATCTTGACATCTTACTCGCCAGTAAAAAGTCCCAGACTTCATAGTTGGAGGAGTAAAAGAAAGAGATGTTAGCTTTGATGAGGTGTAGATCACGGTTATAAATGTTATCGATTTGGAGTAAGAAAATTGATAATACTTTGCACCATTACTTGCTTTCCAGGTGAATTCTGGTGTGCCCGGGCTCTTGAAACCATTAGATGGACTGACCAGTTTGGGTGCAACTGGAGAGACAGTATCAATAGTTAGCGCCCGCGCCAACGTCCAAGCTCCATTTTCGTTAAGCACATTAATTGCACGAACTCGCCAATAATGTTTCCCATCTGGTAATGTTGTTGCGGTCAGACTAAGTAGACCAGAGGGAAGTACTTTGTCCTGCTCAACATTGAGATACTTATCAAGTATCTGGACTTGATATTTGAATCCATACGGCACTGCTTTCCATGAGAAAGTGGGCGTATTATCCCTGGTAAGAACTCCAGACTTAGGTGATACCAAAGTCGGAGCAACAGGAATGACAGGTTTGATTGTGATTTTCCGTTTATAGGACCAATTACTCCAATTACCGTGTTGATCACGAGCTTTGACATGCCAGAAATAAATACCGACTGCCTGAAGAGGAGGAGTAAAGTTAGAAATCGACATTTCTGTAGAAGTAAAGACAGGCGAGCTAAAATTATCGTCATTATCATATTGGAAGATATAGGCAACTGCAGATAATGGAGTAGTCCAAGAGTATGAAGGAGTTCCTCTATAAACTTTACCTGCGGTGGGTGTGAGCAATACTGGAGCTGCTGGTGGAGTGCTATCAAGCGTAAAAGAACGGACTACAGACCAAGCACCATAATTCCCAGCTAAATCGATCGCTCGAACTCTCCAAAAGTAATTATTGTCCGATAGAGTGCTTGAAGTATAGGTAAGTATTCCAGTTCCAAGAGAGATATCTTGAACTGTTGTAGAAAAATCTGAAAACAGACTAATTTGAATTTGAAAGTGATCGCTATCAGATACGAGATTCCATGAGAAGGTGGGCCATTTATCGATTAATGTTGATAGATCTGGTGGGGAGATCAACTCTGGAGCGACTGGAGGAGTGGTATCAATGGAAAACGATCTGATAGAAGACCATGCACCATTATTCCCAGCTAGATCGATCGCTCGAACTCGCCAATAATAGAGACTGTCATTCAGTAACGTAGCCGTATAGCTCGCCACACTGGGAGCGAGAATGATATCTTGAACAGTTGTTGCAAATGAAGAGGATAAGCTAATCTGGAATTGAAAATGGTCGCTATCCACAACCGTGCCCCAAGAGAAATCAGGAGTACTGTCAGTCAGTAGTGATGAATCTATTGGAGATATCAATAAAGGAGCAACTGGTGGACTTGTGTCAATCGTAAGAGTACGAATGGTAGACCAATCGCTATAATTTCCGGCTAGGTCGAAGGCTCGGACACGCCAGTAATAGAGATTGTCACTTAAAATAGTTGCTGTATATGTCAATATGCCTGAAGAGAGAGTGGCATCCTGAACTGTACTAGTGAAATCGGAAATAAGGCTGATCTGTATTTGAAAATGATCACTACCGATAGCTGTAACCCAGGAGAAATCTGGTGTGTTGTCAGTGCTGAGAGAAGCATCATTTGGGGAATTTAAAGTCGGAACCGGAGGAGGCGTTGTGTCTATCGTAAAGGACCAGAACGTAGCGTCACTACCGTTTGCATACGTGGCTCCAAAGTTATTGATTGATTTGGCTTGCCAAAAGTATGTTGTATTTGGAGAAAGCCCGATAAGATTAACACTTGTGTTTGTGCCGTTATCAAACCAGGTATTACATGTATTGTCATTCGTAGTATCTACACAATATTGATAGGAAGTTGCGCCACTGCTGACTTCCCAACTCAATGTTTGGTCGAGCAATTTACTTGTAAAACCATTAACTGGTAAAGATTTGCTAAATTCGTCAGGTAAAAAACCATATATTTCTGCACTAGAAAGAGAAGGGAAACCTCCAGTAACCAATACTTGGCCGTTGGAGAGCAGTGTAGAGGTATGATGATAACGTTGGGAGTGCGTCGAACCAGTAGTAGTCCATATACCTGTGGTGGGGTCATATAATTCAGCGCTTGTAATATCGTTATCACTGCAAGCAGTTGTCTTACAACCTCCGACTACTAACACTCTATCGTTAGGAAGAAGTATTGCAGTATGTAAGGCTCGACCTACGTTCATAGATCCTGTTGAGCCCCATGTTCCTAAGATCGGATCATACAATTCCGAACTTTTCCATGCGTCATACGATCCACCTGTAACTAATACTTTTCCATTGGATAGAAGAGAAGCAGTATGTTCAATGCGGGCATTTTCCAATGTGCCGGTTACAGTCCAGGTTCCTGTATCAGGGTCATAAAGTTCAGCGGTAGAATTAACTGAGGATACAGAACCATTTCCCCCAACAACAAGTACTTTACCATTATTTAAAAGAGTGGCGGTATGTTCTTGTCTACCAAAGTTCAACGATCCTGTAATAGTCCATATTCCTAAGAGAGGGTCATACAATTCTGCACTTGATAGTAGACCTCCTCCTTGACCACCAGCAACAAGTACTCTTCCATCTTGTAAAAGGGTTGCAGTATGAAAATACCTGAAATTATTCATTGCGCCAGTTATCGTCCACATACCAGTGGATGGATCGAATAATTCTGCACTTCTCAACTGATCTCCGTTTGCAGCAAAACCACCTGCTACAAGCACTTTCCCAGTAGAGAGTAGTATAGCGACATGAGAGGAACGTCCAATATTCATCGACCCAGTTGATGTCCAGATTCCTGTTGCAGGGTTAAACAATTCTGAATTAGCTAGACCCAGTACTCCCCCCGTAATGAGTACTCTACCATCTGATAATGATGTGGCAGTGTGATAATATCGCCCATAATTCATAGAATTAATTGTTATCCAATTACCGCTTGATGCTGAAACTGGCACAAGAATATGAAATAAATATACAAATGTGAACAATATGGCGATCAACAAGAAAACAAAGTGTTTTCTTCTTTGTGAAGGCTGGTTAATGGTCAATTTCCTCCTGATAGTGAATATTGGTTCTGAAATCCTATAGTATTATTTTTTCAATATTTGTTTTTCCCTTAAGAGAATATCTTAGAAACATCCTAAGAATAATTATACGAACCAACACATACTGTTCCATATAAAAACCAACCAAAAACCAGTATGATTCCTGCTCCACGCCTTTCCACTCTCTGTCAAATATTCCCTCTTGTGGTACTCAAGTATATAGATATTGTATATCAAATCAAAAAGTCGAGTTTATACGCGGTAAAGCCTTGGCAGTATTGTCGAGCCGGCGTACACAACCTGCACAAATCGTACATCCTGCCCTATGAGTTATCCATTTTAGTTATAATAAGTCAGACTCTCCTGCCACAGCGGGAGAAGGCTTTGCATTTCATACTTCTGTTCCTGGAAGAGGTTGCGGATTGACTCCTGCTTTTCCTTATCCTTCCATATGCGTTTTCTGCGGCTCAGCGGATGGGCTCTCCGTTACCTATACCTATGCCGCTTACCGCATAGGCGAGCTGCTTGCGGAGCGCGGCATCCGGCTGGTGTACGGCGCGGGGCGCACGGGCATGATGGGGGCACTGGCGCAGGGGGCGCTGGCGCAGGGGGCGCTGGCGGGTGGCGGCGAGGTGATCGGCGTGGTGCCCAGGGGACTGGAAAGCCCGCAGCTCATCTACACCAGCGGGCTCACCCGGCTGGAGATCGTGGAGGACATCCAGGTGCGTAAGGCGCGCATGAACGAGCTGGGGGATGCGTTCATCGCCCTGCCGGGCGGCTACGGCACGTTGGACGAGATGTTCGAGGTGCTCACCTGGTCGCAGATCGGGCGGCACCGCAAGCCGGCAGCGTTCCTCAACACGGACGGCTACTTTGACCCGCTGCTGGAATGGATCCAGCGGGCTTACCGGGATCACTTCATCTATGAGGAACACCTGGATTTGTTCGTCAGTGATGACACGCCGGAAGGGCTGCTGGATAAGCTGGAACACTTTACCTTTCCGCAGAAGATCGAGCGCTGGCTGGTGCGGGAATGAGCCCGCGACTTCCACTAAAAGGAGCAAGACTTTGAAAAACATCCTGGTGACAGGCGGGGCAGGCTTCATTGGTACCAATTTCATCCTGGGCATGTTCAAGGCGAGCGGGTTTGAGAAGCTGGTGACCCTGGACCTGCTGACCTACGCGGGTAACATCGACAACCTGCGGGAACTTGAAGGCGACCCGCGCTACCGCTTCGAACAGGCGGATATCCGCGACCTGGAGGCCGTCAGCCGGGTGGTGGCGGAGCAGGAGATCGACACCATCGTGAACTTTGCCGCCGAGACGCACGTGGACCGCTCCATCCTGGGACCGATCCAGTTCCTGGAGACCAACATGGTGGGCACGGGCTGCCTGCTGGAGGCGGCGCGCAAGGCCTGGGCGGGCAGGGGGGAAGACGAGGTGCGCTTCCATCATATCTCGACCGATGAAGTGTTCGGCAGCCTGGCGCCGGACGATCCGCCTTTCTCTGAGCGCACGGCTTATGCGCCCAACTCGCCCTATTCGGCCAGCAAAGCTGGCAGCGATCACCTGGTGCGGGCTTACCGCCACACCTACGGGCTGCCGGTGACCATCAGCAATTGCACCAATAACTACGGCCCCTACCAGTACCCCGAAAAGCTCATCCCGCTGGTGATCCTCAACTGTCTCACCGGCAAGCCCATCCCGGTGTACGGCGACGGCAAACAGGTGCGCGACTGGCTGTACGTGGAGGACCACTGCGACGCCATCCGCGTCATATTGGAGCGCGGCAGGGTGGGCGAGACCTACCTGATTGGCGGCGACAACCAGCCCACCAACCTGGAGATCATCCGCAGCATCACGGATATTTTCGACGAGATCCGACCGGACTCGCCTTACAATCCGCATTTCAACCTGGTGCAGTTCGTCAAGGACCGCCCGGGGCACGACCGGCGCTATGATATGGACATCTCACGCATTGAGCGCGAGTTGGGATGGTCGCCGAAAGTCTCGCTGCAGGAGGGGCTGCGCAAGACGGTGACCTGGTACCTGGAACATTTGGACTGGTTGGACTGCTTGAGCCAGAAACCGGAATTGAAGGACTGGATGGAAAAGAATTACAGCGGACGGAGGGTTGAAAAATGAGAGGCATCATCCTGGCTGGCGGGAGCGGCACGCGCCTGCACCCCATGACCATCGGCGTCAGCAAGCAATTGCTACCGGTGTACGACAAACCCATGATCTATTACCCGCTTTCCACGCTCATCTTCTCCGGCATCCGCGAGATCCTGGTGATCAGCAATCCGGAATATATTGAGGCGTACCGCGCCCTGCTGGGCACGGGGGATGAGTGGGGCATGCATTTTGAGTACAAGGCGCAGGATAAACCGCGAGGACTGGCGGACGCCTTTTTGGTGGGAGAGGAGTTCATCAAGAAAGAACCTGTGTCGCTCATGTTGGGCGACAACATCCTGTACGGCAGCGGCATGGTGGACAAGCTGCAGCGCTCGGCGCAGCTCACGGAGGGAGCGGTCATCTTTGCCTACCAGGTGAAGGACCCGCACCGCTTCGGCATTGTGGAGCTGGGCGCGGACCAGAAAGCGATCTCGCTGGAGGAAAAGCCGGTCAACCCAAAATCCAATTTTGCCGTGCCGGGCATTTACTTTTACGATGGGAACGTGGTGGAGCATGCCAGGTCGCTCAAACCCTCGCCGCGCGGCGAGATCGAGATCACCGACCTGAACCGCATCTACCTGGAGAAGGGGCAGCTCAGCGTGGAAACCCTGGGGCGCGGGGTAGCCTGGCTGGACGCAGGCACGCCAGAAGCCCTGCTGCAGGCGGCCAACTTCATCCAGACCGTGCAGGAGCGGCAGGGATTCATGATCTCCTCGCCTGAGGAAATTGCCTACCGCATGGGCTTTATTGACCGTGAGCAACTGGCGCACCTGGCCAAACGGATGAAGAACCCGGATTACGCGCGCTACCTGAAGGAGATCGCGGATGAGCACTGAGCCGGAGAAACGCACGCGCAAGCTGCTGCACTGGCTGCCGCTGGCCGCGTTCCTGCTGATCGTGGCGATCATATTCGGTGCGAGCACCTACCACCAGGTGAAACTGGTGGATTTCGGCGATCACCTGGACTGGACCAAGAAGATGGCGGAGCAGGGATATGTGTTTAACCTGCCGCACACGCTGTTCGCCAAGGCGGTGATCATCCTGCGCGCGCTGATCCCCTACAACCTGATCGCACACCTGAGCAACCACCTGATGTCGGTGGTGAATTTCAAGTCGTATGACATCGCCGCCATCCTGCTCATCACCGCGGCTTACGTGCTCACCGCCTGGCTGCTGTGGCGCAAGGCGTTCAAGGAATTCCAGGAAAAAGGTTTGCGCCATGCGAACCTGCTGGCCATGCTGACCGCGGGCGTGCTGCTGCTGGTGGGACCCGTTTTCATCTTCACTTTTCCGCGACAACTTTACATTGGCTATTACTCGCCCAACCCGCTGCAAAGCCCCACCTACCTGCTGCTGCGCCCGCTGGCGCTGTTGTGGTTCTGGCTGACCTGCGAGCACTTCTTCGGGCGCACAGGCTGGAAGACCGCCCTGTACGCAGGATTGCTCATCCTGCTGGCTACGTCCTCGCTGCCGCTATTCAGCATGACCTTCGGCCCGGCCATTGCTCTGGTTTTCCTCATTTTCTATGCCAAACGCTGGAAAGAATTCAACTGGGGCCTGGCGCTGAGCATGGCGGCGGTGGTCATCGTGGTGCTGGCGGTGCAGTTCTGGATCTCCTACACCTCGCCGGGCAGCGACCGGGTACTGATCGCGCCCTTCAAATCCATGCTGCACTGGACGAAGAACGTGGGCTGGGTGTTCCTGAAATTGCTCATGTCCATCCTGTTCCCGCTGTACGTGACGCTGTATTACTGGAAAGAGAACAAGCACAGCCTGGCTTATCGCCTGGGTTGGATGAACTTCGGGGTGGCGCTGGTGCTGGCCATCCTGCTGGCGGAGCAGCAAAAATATACCCACGGGAACTTCTTCTGGGGTGTGATGATCGCCACCTTCATCCTCTTTGTGCTCGCTGCCATCCAATACATCAGCGACCTGGCCGGCAAGCTGCAGCGCAAGGCGGCGACGTGGAAGGACTATATTCCCGCGCTGCTGCTGGCGGCGCACCTGGTCTGCGGTGTGATCTATTTCATCCAATCCCTCACGGCGAATGCCCTGGTGCTTTAAGGAGCCTTGATGAAAATTGCTTTTCAAAAAGTCCTGAAATTTATCGGGGGCATCCCCTTCCCGGTGCTGCTGTTGGGGGTAAGCTTTTTGACCTACGGGCTGTTCTTCCTGTGGCAGGGGTTCTACCTGGACGACTGGTACATCGTGTACACCAACCAGAATTTCGGGGCGCAGGAATTCCTGCAATTCTTCCGCAACGACCGGCCGTTCTTCGCCTACCTGTATATGATCTTCGTGCCCATTTTCCAGGACTCGCGGGTGGCGTGGCAGCTCTTTGACGTTTTCACGCGCTTCCTGGCGAGCCTGACCTTCTGGGTGCTGCTGCTCAAACTACTGCCCAACCGCCGGCGCCTGGCGGCCATCGCCGCGCTGCTCTTCACCGTGTATCCCGGCTTCCAGTTCCACTGGTTCGCGGTGATGTACAGCCAGTTCTACGTGATGATGTGCTTCTACTTCCTGTCCTACATCCTGATGATCGACGCTGTACGCGCATCGCGCCGCAAGGTGCTTTACATCGTTGGAGCAATCCTGTGCCTGGTGGTCGGCATCGTGCCCTCGGAGTACCTGTACGGACTGGAGTTGGTGCGGCCAATCATTCTGTGGGTGGTGCTTGAGAAAGACAAAGCTACGCCCAAACTGCGTCTGAAGAAGACTGTGCTCAACTGGCTGCCTTATTTGGCATTCTTTATGGCATTTACTGCCTTCCGCATCCTGTTCGGTCAATCCTACTCCTACAAGATCGAGCTGCTTTCAGACCTCAAGAGCGCCCCGCTGGACACCCTGCTGGGGTTGGCGGGCAAGGCTTTCTGGTCGGTGTATGACAGCCTGGTGAACGCCTGGGTGGGGTTGACCGGTATCTTCAAGCGCGACATGCTCTCCACGGCTTCGATCCTGATGCTGGTGGTGGTCGTGCTGGGCTATCTCATCACCCGCGCGGTATTCAACCGCAACCCGGATGAGCCCGAAAAGGGCGACCGCAGCGTGGTCAATATGATCTGGATCGGACTTTTCGCGACCCTGGTGGGGTTGATCCCCTTCATGGCGGCTTCTTACGAGGTCTCGCTGGAGTTCCCGTATAACCGCTTTCTTATTGCGCTGGCACCCGGGGTCAGCCTGGTGCTGACCGGGCTGGTGGAGTGGCTGATCCGCGCCGGGCGGCAGAAAGCCGTGCTGTTCGGGTTGTGCGTGGGGCTGGCCATGGGGTCGCAGTTCCTGGCGGCGCGCAGTTTCATGATCTACTGGCAGCAGCAAACCGATTTCTTCCGGCAGCTCTCCTGGCGCGCGCCGGCGTTGCAGGAGAACACCGCGCTCGTGACCGCGGAATTGCCGTTTTCCAAGTACTTTTCCGGCGGCTCGCTCACCGCACCGCTGAATTTGATCTATGGGAAGGATCAATCGTCCAAGCAGCTCTCCACCGTGATGCTGCTGGTCTCCAGCCCGCAAAAGGACGCCATCTCCGCGCTGCTGCCGGGCAAACCGATCAATTATGCTTTCCGCACGTTGAGTTTCGAGGGCAGCACAGACCAGATGATCGCCTTCTACCAGCCCACCAAAGGCTGCCTGCGCCTGCTTTCGGCAGCGGATTCGCAGGATGAGTTCGCCGTGGGGCATTACTATGACTTCTGGCATGACGTTTTGCCGCTTTCCAACCTGGGGCAGATCGACCAGGACCCAGCCAACGCGGTAACGCTCGACACGCAACTGTTCGGCAAAGAGAACAAGGAGCAGTGGTGCTACTATTATGAGAAAGCCAGCCTGGCCAGCCAGAACAAGGATTGGCCGGAAACACTGCGGCTTTACGAGCAGGCGTATGCCAGGGGATTCTACCCGTTGAACAACTCTGAATACATCCCGCAGATCCAGGCTTACTTGAACCTGGACAAAAGCGGCAAGGCGTTAGCGCTGGTGAAGAACCTGCCCGATGTGGACAGCTATGAGAACGCCAGCATCTGCAAGCTGCTCAAGACCTTCCAGGCGAAAAGCATCGAGGCAGGCGAGGATATTGCCCAGGCGCTGAGCGTGTTGCAATGCGGGACGGGCCAGTGAGCCGGCACGGGCGTTATAATATGAGCATAAAACTCTTCTCTCGAAGGCCCTGCCATGACTGATCCCAAACCCTCAATTTCCGTGGTGGTCCCGGTATATTTTGCCGAGCGCACCCTCATCGCGCTGGTGGAACAGCTGCATGCCTTCCTGAGCGAAGTAGCAGAGAAGTATGAAGTGTTACTAGTAAACGACGGCAGCACGGATGGGTCGTGGGCGGTCATCCAGCAGCTGTCACAGCAGTATGATTTTGTGCGCGGCTTTAATTTCATGCGCAATTTCGGACAGCACAACGCCCTGCTGTGCGGCATCCGCAACGCGCGCTATGACCTGACCGTGACCATGGACGATGACCTGCAGCATAACCCGCACAGCATCGCGGACATGCTGGAGGAAATGCACAAGGGATACGATGTGGTGTACGGGTCGCCCAAGGAAGAGAAACACGGCTTGATGCGCGACCTGGCGTCGATCATCACCAAAATGACACTTAGCACGGTGATGCGCACGAAGAACGCCCGGCATGTGAGCGCGCTCAGGCTGTTCTACACGCGCCTGCGCGAGGCCTTCGAGAACTACGATGGACCCTCGGTTTCGATCGACGTGTTGCTCAGTTGGGGCACGTCACGCATCGGATACGTGGAAGTGGAACACCACGAGCGCAAGGAAGGTGAATCGCATTACACCTTCGCCAAGTTGGTCTCGCATGCGCTCAACATGATCACCGGCTTCAGCACCCTGCCGCTGCGCATTTCCACCGCGGTGGGCTTCTTCCTGACCCTGTTCGGGATCGGAATCCTCATCTACGTGTTCATTAACTACCTGATCAATGGTGGCGCGGTGCCCGGGTTCACCTTCATGACCTCGGTGATCACCATCTTTTCCGGGGCGCAGTTGTTCAGCCTGGGCATCCTGGGTGAGTATTTTTCACGCATGTACCAGCGCAGCATGAACCGCCCATCTTACATCGTTAAAGAGAAAACAAGTGACCAATAAACTGAACGTGCTGGTGTTGGGCGTGGGGGGCAACGTCAGCCAGGGCATCCTCAAAGCCCTGGCACTCAGTTCGCTGGACCTGCGGGTGGTGGGCGCCTGCGTGGACCCGCTGGCCATGGGGCTCTTCACCGTGGACAAGGCTTACCTGTCTCCCATGGCGGCTGACCCGTCCTTCCTCGATTGGTTGCTGCGCGTGTGCAAGGAAGAGCGTATTGACGCGGTACTATCCGGCGTGGAGCCGGTGCTGCACGTGCTCTCCGAGAACCGCGCCGAGATCAAAAGATTTAGCGGGGCGGAGTGTATTGTCAGTACCCCAGAACAATTAGCGATCGCGGATGACAAACTCAAAACCTGCGAATGGCTGCGCGATAATGGGCTGAATTACCCCGGATTTGCGCCTTCGGAGGAGATGTCGAGGGTCGAACTGCTGGCCAAACAGGTAGGCTATCCGCTGATCGCCAAACCGCGCGCCGGGAAGGGTTCGCAGGGCATCATCATGGTGCGCAACGCCGGTGAGCTAATGCAGGCTTATGACCTGGAAAATTACGTGGTGCAGGAATACATCGGCACCGCGAAAGATGAATACACGGCCGGCTGCTTCTGTGACCGGGAGGGCGAGAACCGCGGCACGATCATCATGAAGCGCGAGCTGCTGATGGGCACCACTCACCGGGCGGAGTTGGGGGACTTCCCCGAGATCCGCGAGGAATGCACGCGCATCATTCGCGCGCTTAAACCCATGGGGCCCTGCAACCTGCAGATGCGGATGGGCAAGGGCAGGGTGGTCTGTTTTGAGATCAACCTGCGCTACTCGGGTACCACCCCCATCCGGGCACATTTCGGGTTCAATGACGTTGAGGCAGCGCTGCGCAACTACGTGCTGGACGAGGAGATCCCCGACCTGCCGCTGGTGACGCGCGGGGTGGCGATGCGCTACTGGAACGAGCTGTATGCCGACCCGGATGCGGTGGATGAGCTGCGCCATAAACGCGAACTCGAGAATCCACACAGCTACAACGTTGAGATCGATGGTCTCGGCCAGTAAACCCGGGTGCCGGTAATCAACATGAAGATCGCCCTGATCAGTGATATCCATGCAAATTTTGCAGCGCTGCAAGCTTTGAGCACTGACCTGGAACGGGCGGACCTGGTGGTGTGCCTGGGGGACTTCGTGGGCTACTACTGCCAGGTGAACGAGGTGCTGGATTATATGCGCCAGCGCCGGTTGATCTGCGTGCGCGGCAACCATGATGATTACCTGGTGAACGGACTATGCGAGGGACTGCCCGGCAGCGTGCGCTTTGGCATCGAGTATGCCGACCGGGTGATCGACGCGGAGCACCGCCGCTGGCTGGCGGAGCTGCCCCTGACGTGGGGTGGGGAGGTTGCGGAGGGGCTGCGCGTGCTGCTCTTCCACGGCAGCCCGTACGAACCGCTTAGGGAGTACATATATGCAAGCTCGGTGGGACTGAGCCGCGAGGTGGAAACCAGGGCGCTGGCTAGCCTGTCCTCGTTCGATTATGATGGGTTGTTCTTTGGGCACACGCACCGCTTTGTGCTGCGGGATGAGGCGCGGCCGCTGGTGCTCAACCCGGGCTCGGTGGGGCAGTCGCGCGAAGCGGAAACCAGGGGCCTGGCCAGCCTGGCGCTGCTGGACACTGACACGCTGGCGGTGGAACGCCGCCTGGCACGGTATGATACGCAACAGGTGATCGACCTGGCACGCCGAAACGACGCCGGTGATTGGGTTTACAAACACCTGGCATAACCGGGTGATCCTATTTTTCTACAGGTAAATTATGAATGAGACATTTATCCCCTTTAACTATCCTGCCCGCACTGAGAATGAGCAGGCTTATATTGCCCGGGCGCTGGAATCGCATCACCTTTCAGGGGATGGCGAGTTCACGAGGAAATGCCATGCCCTGCTGCAGGAGCTGGTGGGCGTGCCCAAGGCGCTGCTGACCACATCGTGCACGCACGCGCTGGAAATGAGCGCGCTGCTGCTCGGCATCCGGGAAGGCGATGAGGTGATCGTGCCATCGTTTACATTTGTCTCCACGGTGAATGCGTTCGTGCTGCGCGGGGCCAAACCGGTGTTTGCCGATATTCACCCGGATACGCTCAACCTGGACGAGCGGCAGTTGGAGGGATTGATCACGGAGCGCACCAGGGCGATCTATGTGGTGCATTATGCCGGCGTAGGCTGCGAGATGGACGAGATTATGCGCATAGCCGATAAATACAACATACCGGTGGTGGAAGATAACGCGCACGGTTTGTTCGGCAGGTACAAGGCCAGGAACCTGGGCACGTTCGGCACTTTCGCAACCCAGAGCTTCCACGAGACCAAGAACATCTCCTGCGGGGAGGGCGGGGCGCTGCTGCTGAACGACGAGCGATACTTTGAACGCGCCGAGATCCTGCGCGAAAAGGGCACCAACCGCAGCCGCTTCTTCCGCGGACAGGTGGACAAGTACACCTGGGTGGACCAGGGCTCCAGCTACCTGCCATCCGAGCTGCTGGCGGCGGTGCTGCTCTCGCAACTGGAATCCTGGCAGCTCATCCAGCACAAGCGCAGCAGCATCTGGCAGCAGTATGACCGCGAGCTGCGCGGCTGGGCGGCGGAGATCGGCGCACGCCAACCCTGCGTGCCGGCGCATTGTGAGCAGCCGGCGCACATGTACTATCTACTGATGCCTTCACTGGAAGTGCGCACTCGCTTCATTCAGCACCTGAAGGCACACAATATCATGGCGGTGTTCCATTACCTGCCGTTGCACCTCTCGGATATGGGCGTAAATTTCGGTGGCAAACCCGGCGACTGCCCGGTGACCGAGGACGTGAGCGACCGGCTGGTGCGCCTGCCGCTGTACTACAACATGCTGCCGGAAGAGACCGAACGGGTGATCGAGGCAGCGCTCGAGTTCAAGCCCTAAGACATGCAGGATCAGGCAGGGAGCGACCCCCTGCCTGTCGATTTAATCCAGCAGGTCATCACGGAGAGTCGCATGGCAGCGTACACGGTCAAACAGATCGACCTCACGAACCGGCGGCAGGCAGGGGAGTTTCTGAGCCTGCCTGAGCGCGTGTACCGCGATTGCCCCTATTGGGTAGCGCCGCTGCGCGGAGAAGCGCGGCGCATGCTTGATCCGCGCAAAAACCCCTTTTTCAAACACTCCGCAGCGGCGTTCTTTCTGGCGTATGACCCGGGCGGGCAGGTAGTGGCAAGGCTGTCCTGCCTGGATCACCGCCTGTACAACGAGCACAATCACGAGAAAACGGCTTTCTTTTACCTGTTCGAGGCGTTGGACCTGCCGGGTGTTTCACAGCCCCTTTTTGAAGCGGCTGAGAGCTGGGCGCGTGAGCGCGGGCTGGAGCGCATGGTCGGACCGAAAGGCTTTTCCATGCTGGACGGCATCGGGCTGTTGAGCGAGGGCTTTGACTACCTGCCCGGCATGGGCATGCCCTATAACCCGCCCTATTACATGCGCCTGGTGGAGGAAGCCGGGTTCCAGGTGAAGGAGGAGATCCTCACCGGCTACCTGGAACGCGGCGCGTCTGAAGACCCCAAGATCGCCCTGGTGGTAGAGCGGGTGAGGGAACGCAGGGGGCTGACCATCACCAGTTTCAAAACGCGGCGCGAGTTGCGGAAAATGGTGAATCAATTACCATCCCTTTACAATGAAGCCATCCGGGGCACCAGCGGGAATTATCCCATCACGGCTGAAGACGCGAGGCAAATGGCTGCACAGTTGGCGTGGTTTGCCGACCCCAACCTGATAAAGCTGGTGATGAAAGACACTCGCCCGGTGGGATTCCTGATGGCTTATCCGAATATCTCCTCTGCCATGCAGCGCATCCACGGGCGCCTGTTTCCGTTCGGCTGGCTGGTGTTGCTGCGTGCGTTGCGCACCACCCACAACGTAGAGGTGAACGGAATGGGCATGACCGGTGACTACCGCGGGTCAGGCGGTACAGCCCTTTTGATGAACGAGTTTAGAAAATCTGCAGAAAAACAATATATGTATTGCGAGGTTGACCAGATTGGAACCGTCAACGTGAATATGCTTCGGGAACTTTCCAATTATGGGGTAATCTTTCACAAGCGTTACAACACGTATGAAAAGGTAATTTGAAGTTGTCATTGTAACCATACCTGGTCGAAGTAAACCGGGGGCGGCATTGACCGGAAGTAATTCGGGTTGGTTATTGTATAATCATTTCATCACGATTAACAAAAATCAGCAGCCAGGAACACAGCCATGATCTCTGTCCGGCAGTTGCATAAGACTTACCATCGCGGCGAGGAGGCCATCCACGCGCTGCGCGGGATCGACCTCGAGATTGAAAAAGGGGAGTTCGTCGTCATCCTGGGACCCAGCGGCGGGGGTAAGTCCACCCTATTGAACATGCTGGGCGGTATCGACCGCCCGACCTCCGGTGCGGTGACCATTAATGGCTTTGAGCTGGAGAAAGCCAGCGAAGAAGCCCTGACTCTATTCCGGCGGGACCATGTGGGTTTCATCTTCCAGTTCTACAATCTCATCTCCGCCCTTAATGCTGTTGAAAATGCGAGCCTGCCGTTGATGGCCAGGGGGTTGGCTTATAAGCAGGCCAGGCAGCGGGCAGCCGCGATCCTCCAGCGGGTGGGGCTGGAGCAGCGCCTGGAGCATTTGCCGGCGGAATTATCGGGCGGGGAACAGCAGCGGGTGGCCATCGCCCGTTCCATCATCTGCGAGCCTGACCTGGTGCTGGCGGATGAACCCACTGGCGACCTCGACTCCGTGTCGGCACATGAAGTAACGTCATTGATGCACGAGCTGAACGCTGAGCTGGGCATCACCTTTGTGGTGGCCACGCACAACCTGGCACTGACCGAAAAGGCCAGCCGGGTCTTTGAGTTGCTGGATGGGCAGCTCCATCAAAAGACAAATGGGAAGGATTAGCGACCTGCTGCGCTTTACGTTCAAAGACCTGGTCAGCGACGGGTGGAGGACGTTGATCACGGTCACAAACCTGCTGGTTTTCCTGTGTTGTTACTTTGCCATGGAGGCGTTCGCGGAAGCCGCGTACAAGTTTGGCAACCAGCCCACCGACCGCTCTGCCTTGCTGATCGTCTCGCGCAACGTGTTCGATCCTTCCGAAAGCTTGGTGACCGACGAGGAGTTTCAGCCCGCCAGGGAGTTGATGCCTGCTTATGTGAAAAGCGTAACCCCGCTGATGTTCAAGATCATCCAGGCCAATACCAGCCTGCTGCAGCTCCGGGCAGCCAGCCTTGAGGATATGCAGACGGTACATTCCCTGTCGTTGGTCTCGGGGGAATGGCCAACCGGTGGCGATGATATTGTCATCGGGGAAGGAGCGCTCAGCGGCACGGGATGGACCGTGGGCAGCACCGTACGCATTTACGGCAGTGATTTCCGCATCTCCGGTATCGTGCGCGCTCCGGGGACCAAGTTCAGTTCCATCTGGATGCGCCTGGACCAGGCCGAGAACTTGTTCAACCTCCAGGGCGTCTATCAATTCGCCTGGATCCAATTACAGCCGACAGCAGACGCTGAGGCGGTTCGCATGCAACTGCAAAATGATCCGCGCCTGACGGACAGGTTCGACGTGTATTTCGTTGACAACCTGTACCAGGAATACACCAAGGCCGTGAGCGATCTGAAGGGGTTGAGCAGCATGCTGGTACTGCTGGCGCTTTCTGCTGTAATGCTGGGAACCTACTGCAATATCTTCCTCATCCTCACGGAACGCAGCCGTGAGATCACGATCCTGCGCGCGGTGGGATTTCAATCCGGGGCGATCCGCGGGTTGATCATCCTGCGCACCCTGCTGCAGATCGCTGTGGCGTATTTGCTGGCATGGGGGCTTACAGCGCTCCTGCTGAACTGGTTCAACCGCATCAACCCTTTGAGCCTGCACAGCATCCCGCTGCCGGTCTCCATCTCCGCCTTCGGGCTTTTGCTTGGGGCTGTTCTGGCGCTCATTTTCGGCTGGGTGGGGGTGTGGCTGCCCACTCGCCATCTACGCCGCCGCAGTGTGGCCAGTTTCATCCAGAAGTAGGGCACATGAATGGGATCATGCGCATCGCCCTCAAGGATTTGAAAAAACGCTGGACGCTGGCGCTGGTGATGGCGCTCCTGTTCAGCGTGACATTTGCCAGTTACCTCTCGCTGATCACTTATCAAAAATCGCTTTCCAGTACATATTTCTCCCTGAACGCCAACTGGCTGCTGGTACAGGCCAGCACCGGCAGCGGGGAAGTGCACGGAAGCCGGCTCACGCAAGAGATAGGGCAGCTATTGGAAGAGAATGGATACGAGCCCATCGCCGAAATCCACCAGGTGGTGGGGACGTCTTTGGCCAATGCCATCATGATCCGCGGGGTGCGCCCGCAAGACCTGTACCGGGTCAGCCCGTTCACCTTGCTCAAAGGCCGTGCACTGGAGCCGGGGGACGCGGAGCGGCTGACCATGATCGGCAGCAGCCTGGCGGAGCGCCTGGAGGCCGGGGTGGGGGATGAGATCCGGCTGCGTGGACGGGTCTTTACAGTGATCGGCATCTTTAAGACTGGCTCCTATGAAGATGGCCAGGCCTGGATCTCTCTAATTGACGCGCAGAAACTTCTGAATTATGGCTCGGACGTTTCCATTTATTACATTCCTGATGGAGGTAAGCTGCAGGAAGGCGATTCCATTGCCACGGGAATAGCGATCGGCAGGCGGGGAGATGCCGGTAATGCCTTCGGCCAGGAAGCGATGAGCTTCTTCAACTACCTTGGACTGGTAGGCGGGCTGGTGGGAGCCGCTACGCTGATCACTCTCTCCAGCTTGTTGTGGCGCCTGGCGTGGCTGCACCGGCGCGAGTTCGGCATCCTGCGCACACTTGGATTCCGCCGAAGGTCAGTGGTCATCTACCTGCTGACGCAAGCCGGGGTGATCATCCTGTCAGGTGCGATCATCGGAGCGGTTTTTGCCGTTTTGGTGGTCATTTCCCGCATCCAAAGTTTTTCTTCATTTGGAATCAGTCTCACAACTTCGATAGATGTGTATACAATTAGTATGACGATATTGATCACCCTGGTGATCACCGGATTGAGTATTGCGATGCCGGCAGCGCGCATCAACAGAATGTCCACGCCTGAACTCTTGGGGCGGGAGTAGGGTTATAAGTAATTATCAGGAGGATGATATGTATAAAAAGTTCTGGTCAATCGTTCTCATCGTCGTCCTTTTGTTTGTCGTCAGCGCAGCCTGTAATCTTCCTTTTGGATTATTCGGAGGTGGGAGTGATTCCGGAAGCGAACCCCAGGTGGTGGTAGTGCCGAATGGGGAGCAGCCGCAGCAGGAAGCCAAGCCGAACATTCTCAAGAAAGCACCTGATCCCAACCCGGTAACTTTTCAGAATGCTTTGGGCAGTTTTGATAGTTACAAATTCAGAGTCCATATTACCGTTTCTGATTCTCAAGGCAACTCCACAGATACCGATATCGTCACCGAAAGCTCGGTAGTCGACGGGAACAACCATACCACCACGACCGCATCCACCGTCTCGCCGGATTCCAGTGAGAATTCAACCGATACACAGGAAACCTACAACCTGGGAAATATTACCTGCTCCTATTCTGATGGAGAATGGTCTTATTCAGAGGTAAACACCCAGGACAAGGAGATACGCGATATCTTTTCGCAGATGATCGACTTTGTCCCTGTGATAAATGACCCGAAGTTTGTAGGGGAAGAGGAGGTGAATGGGGTGAAAACCAACCACTTCACATTCAAGGTCTCAGGAATCGGCGAGAAATCGGGGTCAGTGGCTACTGTAAACCAGGGTGATTACTGGCTGGCGCAGGATGGAAATTATATTGTTAAGTACATGCTCAACCTGCAGGTTCAATCAGCTAGTTCGGGAAGCAGCGGAGCAGAAGTCTCCAACCTGGCGATCAGCTACTCGCTCTATGATGTCAACGTGCCCGTGCCGTTGAGCCAACCTGCCGGTTGTTACGATACTGGTGAAGACGATTAGAGATGGGCTAATCCAGGTCCGGGCCAAGGCTCGTTTCTCAAACGGCTCGGGTTTTTCCGAGTAAAATGGTCACCGCTCTGACCCAATTCGCCGGGTACCTGGCGAAAAAGGTGTGGTTGCGGTATACGCTGTTCCTGGCGGCTGCGCTGGCTGCCATTTGGATCAACGGGTACCATTTTGGCACCTTCGACCAGGTCATCCACATTCCATTTCTAAAGAAATTTTCCGACCCCGGGCTTTATCCCGCGGATGCATTCCTTGATCTACGCAACGAACATTACTCGTATTTCTGGCTGATGTTCCTGCCGGCTTACCGCGCTGGCATCCTGGAGCCGGTGATGTTTGCTGTGCACCTCCTCACCACCTGGGGGCTGTTTGCCATGTTCTGGGAACTGACCAGCGCCTTGTTTTACAACCCGCTGGCCAACCTGCTTTGCGTTTGCATGCTAGTTTTCCCGCACCTGGGCATGCCCGGGTTCCAGATCATCGAGTTCAGCCTGCTCAACCGCACCTTTGTGCTACCGTTCCTGCTCGGTGCAATGGTGCTCTACCTCAGACGAAAAACAACCTGGGCTTTCCTGATCCTTGGGGTGATGTTCAACCTGCACGCCATCTATTCCGGCTTTGTGCTGATGATGTTCCTGGTGGATGGCGCGGTGCGCTGGCGCGAGATAGGCTGGAAGCGCATCCTGGCTGGGCTGGCTTTGTTCGGGCTGGCGGCGCTGCCGGTTTTCCTGTGGCAGTCAGGCGGAGTACCTCTGGATCTGACGCTGCGACCGGACCTGCTCAAACTGTCCGGCTCAGCCCTGTTGGCCGGGGTATATTACATGTTCTCCACGGTGCCGCAAATATGGTTGGGCACCATGCACGGTGCGGCTACGCTGGCGTTTTACCTGGTGGCGCGGCGGATGAATGTGTCGCCTCATGAGCGAGTGATCACCCATTTCATGCTGGCCATCGGCCTGCTGCTGCTGGTGCAGCTGGTCACCACCTACTGGCTGCCGGTTACGCTTGTGCTGCAATTGCAGATCCTGCGCATCGGGGTTTTTCTGATGATCATCGGCTACATTTATTTTGCCGGGTACCTGGCAGCGGCGCTGCAGCAGGGCAGGCTGAGCGGCCTGGCAGGTGGACTGGTGGTCTTCGCCTATGTCACTTACGTTTCACCCATCCTACCCCTGGTGATGCTGGCGCTCAACCGCTGGCTGGCCAGGTACCCCTGGCGTCAGTGGGCTGGTGCAGTTCTACTGGTATGCCTGCATGCAGTAACACTGGTGTTCGGGCTCAAATCAGGGTTCTGGTCGCCGGGCTATTTCCTCTATGAGCCTAAAACGGCCTGGACAGAAGTGCAGGATTGGGCACGCGAGAACACTCCACGGGAAACCATGTTCATCACTCCACCCCATATATTTATGCATTACATCCCCGATTGGCGCACTTTTTCCGAGCGAGGCACATTAGCCACTTTGGTGGAAATCTTTGAGTTCCCACACCCCGGTTATCTTTCCTACTGGCAGGAAAGGTTTGAAGCCATAGCCCCAGGGGCAATTGAGCGCTTCAACGGGAATTACTTTGACACATTCAAGTTCACGCGCGAAGAGTACTATTCATTATCCTCGCAGGATTACCTGCTTGCGGCGCAGAAATATGGCTGCCGTTACCTGGTGGTGGAAAAGCCGCACTTGCAGCCCTTCCCGGTGGTGTATCAGAACGAGGGCTTTGTGGTGTATGACCTGCAGGGATTGAATTAAGTTCATTTCTCGCAAAGCCGCAAAGAAACTAAAAACAAGAACGCAAAGAAGTGCAAAACCTTTTTTTAGGGAAGAACAAAGACCTAGAAAAAAAGTATCATGAAAAGGGTCTCTTTGCGGCTTATAAGTTATCCTTTGCGCCTTGGCGAGAGAGCTTCCCGTAGAGATGCAGAAGAGCTTTTCTCGAACACTTGCACTGGCAGCAAGTTCCAGGGAGGGCGCAAAAGAGCGGAAAATCAAAGAACGCAAAGAAGTGCAAAACCTTTTATAAGCGAAGAACAAAGTCGAAAAGATAAAAAAAATAAAAAAGAATTAACATTGCGCCTTATAACTTAGACTTTGCGGCTTGGCGAGAGAGATTTCTACAAAGTGCTACTTTGCCGACTCCGCGGCGCGCTCCTGCAATTGCTTGTGAAAATCGTCCATATCACGCGGGATGAGCAGGATGGCCCCGTTGATCAGCAGGAAGCACATCGCCCACGTGGAAATACAGACCCACAGGATGGCTGAACCCACACCAATCTTATCTGCGATAATGCCCGCGATGAGCGGTGCCAGGGCTGATCCGGAGGACTCCACAAAGGTCTGGATGGCATTAGCGCTGGAGCGTACCTCGGGCAGGGTAATGTCGTAGATGGTCGATAGCACGTTGGGAGAGGCGAAGGGCATGAAGAAAGCGGCGGCGAAGAGAAAACCCGCAAAGAGGACCACCTGCTCATTGGGCACGCGCATGCATATCCACAGGAATAGCGCTCCCAGGAAAATGCCAATAGCGCTGATGATGAGACGCCCGCGTTTATCCCGTTTGAACAGGCGGTCGTCCAACGCGCCGGCCACCGGGTAACCCGCGGCCATGACCAACACGGCCGGGGCCATGATCATCAATTGGGTGGTGTCGTTGTAGCCGCGTTCGGTGGCCAGGTAGCCAAAGATGTAGTAGGTGATGACGTTCCAGGGGAACGAGCCAATGAAGCCCTGGGCGAAGATGAGGATCAGGCTGCGCTTCTTGAAGAGCGCCAGGGCGGTGCGCCAGTTGAACTTGTACTTGCTCAATTCCACCTGCTTAAGCTCATCCTCACCGCTGCCGCGCGGGATGTCCTGCACCCCGAAGAAAATGGCTATAGAGAGGAGCACGCCCAGCGAACCGGTGATGTAGAACACTGAGCGCCAACCCAGCACGCCACCCAACAGCAGTGCCAGCACCATACCCAGCAGATAGCCGATGGGCGAAGTGACCTGCAGCAGTCCGTACACGCGTCCGCGCTGCCTGGGCGGGAAGTAATCCGCCAGCAGGCTGTACATGCCCGGGTAGCAGGAGTCGTCGATGCCGGTGGAGGAACGCGTGGCCAGGAAAGCCGGGAAGCTGGTGACTACTGCGCTCAACCAGGTGGTGCAGCCCCAAATGAAGGACCCAATGGCGAGCAGTCGTCCGCGGTTGTATTTGTCGTTGAGCCAACCCCACAGCGGGACGAACAGTGCCCCAACGATGAGCGCGCCGGTGTTGATCATGCCCCACTGGGTGTAGGTCATGTGGAAGGTGTCCATGATGGGGGTCTGCAGCGGGCCGATGAGGAGCTTGTCGGTCTGGTGCAGGAGCATGAAGAGAAGAACAGGCTGGCAGTGCGGTTGGCGGCGCGGCTGAATTTCCTGGTTGACATCATTGGGGGCCTCGGGTGAATGAGAATGGGTTAATTGTAGCGAAAATTTGCACTCTCGCAAAGCCGCGAAAAGCATATCTCGCAAAGACGCTAAAACTCATCTCTCGCAACCCATTCGCAAAAACCACTCAGGGCGCAAAAACCGCAAGCCGCAAAAAAAAAACATAAAGAAGTTTCTTAGTCAATGGTGCCTTGATTCCTGGTCTATGCATTCTATCAAGACTAATGCAAAAACCGGGTTTGAGGTACACAAGCCCGGTTTCTAATTGCTTCTTCTGATTACTGATTACTGGGTTACTGATGATCCACTAATCCCTGTCTCACTCCGGCTTTACCATGCGTCCCATGAACAGGAGGCTGCCGCTGGCGTTGTCACGCAGGAGGAACAGGAAGGGATGATCGGCGCGGAAGGTGGCAGCCGGGAAGCTGAGTGCCTTGGTGACCAACACGGCTAGGGTGGCAGCGGCGGCTTCAGTACCGGTCTCATTCACGGCCACAAAGGCCTTGTGCAGCACGGCTCCCAGGTAAAGGTCGTGCGCGCCGTTCATACCTGAGAAATCGGCTGCGTCGCTGAAAGCGTCCGTCATGCCCAGGGTTTTGAGTGCACCGTCCAGGCGGAATGGAT
>Ga0116171_10001365_pt1 | contig 24331 bp, 58 predicted proteins | sample AD_JPNHW2_MetaG_FD_89798 | JGI IMG/M metagenome (GOLD analysis project Ga0116171, IMG submission 89798) | Active sludge microbial communities of municipal wastewater-treating anaerobic digesters from Japan - AD_JPNHW2_MetaG | ecosystem: Engineered > Bioreactor > Anaerobic > Digestate | place...
ACCACTGTTACATCTGCTTCGGCAGATAGTGTCCCACACCCATCGCGGAAAAGGTCGTCGGTCCTGCCGGTGCTGCGGGCGAGGCCGTTTCGCCGAACAGCTTGGCCAGCTTCTTCTGGATCGCCGGAGCAGTGACATCACGCACCTCGGCAGCACTGTTCGCAACCTTCATGCGCTCGATGGCAGCATTCAGAGACGCACGCGTCACCGCGCTGAGCGTCATCGTCTGGATCGCCGTGCGCTGGACCACGCTCGCGTCGTACCCAGCGAGGAGGCAATAGCCCCGATCCTTGTCTTGCGGTACCACACGAACGAACAGGGTTGATGCGAGCATTGCTTTGTCCTCGAAGTTGTTCAGCTATTGTAGCAGGCTTTGGGCTAGAGGTCGCCCGGCATGTACTGGCAGGCGTTGCGGTAGATCTTGCCGTCCCACTCCGCCACGCGGACGGTGTAGCCCAGCTTGAGCCAGAACATCGCCTCGCCCATCGCCTCCGCTTGCCCGATCTCCCGCTCGGTGTGGTACGGGTCCGCAGGGTCCTCCTCAAAGGGGCGGACGATGCTGATGCGCGGCTGGGTGGTGTCGTATGCGGTGCGCATTTGCGGCTCCTTTGTTGCAGTGTCTATATAATAGCACCACTGGAGCTCTGCGTCAACCGCTGTTACATCTAAACCAGCGGGTACGGCAGGGACTTGATAGCCTCACGCAAGGCCACACCGTAGCCGACCTGGGCGCTGCGGGCGCGGAACTCCGCTTGAGCTGCTTGTCCGTCCTCGCCACCGTACACCACAATGCGATCGGCGTCGATGCACGATTCGACGACCTCGTCGTTGTCCAGCTCGCTGCCGGTCTCCTCGGCACACTGCATCAGGTCCGGCCCGATTGCTTCCCAGGTGTTGTGGATGGCTTGCACAAACATTTTGCTGAACATCTGCTGCTCCTTGTTGCGATGTATGTATTATGCAGCTAAATGGCTCCAGCTGCAATCTTTGTTACACCTGCTTACACCATTTCTCTTCCTCGGCCAACAGCTCTTGGTCGCTGGTGTCGTTTGCGAGGTACCGCCGGGCGTTGTCGAAATCGCCCTCTACACCTTCCGCCTCGTAGGCTTCCTCCATCGCGTTGACGATGCGCGAGGCGAGTTCGCTGCGCTGCTGCCTGGTAAGTGCTTGTGTGTGCATGCGTGTATATTAGCCGATCACAGCTTCCAATGCAACCATTGTTACACCTTGTTACATTTGGCCAGGGTCGTAACCTCCTCGGAGCACTGGATCAAAGGGCTCAGAACCTTAACGCGAGGCCGGCTATGTACCTCGGGACACGCCATCAACGACCTGAAGGCGGCAGGCCGCGATCCGCCAGATGTAAGGAGATGTAACAGTGGTTGCACCACCTCGGAAGTGGCGTTATAGTTAGAACATGGAAACAACGCAAGCAACACAGGAAAGCGAAAGCGGAACTGTTACACTTTAGTTGTTGACAGGAGCGCCCCAAAAGCGCACAATGTACTTACTGCAACAAACGCGCAACAGCGCAGAAAGGTCCACCATGGACAAGGGTATCCGTCCCGCGTGCAACGCCAAGTTCCTGAGCGAGCTGCCCGCTCGCGTCAACACCAAGGCCGGCAACACGCTGTTCCGCAAGACCGTGATGCACCACATCATGGAGGAGTTCGGGGCCACGCTGGCGTCCGCGGCAACGCACTACAACCACGCCTTCCTGGCTGCCAAGGAGCTCGCCAAGACGGACGCCACGCTCGCCACGCAGCTGGAGGGCCTGGGCCGCCCCGAGGACAAGAAGGGCGGGCGCAAGCCCAAGGCGGTGACGCCCCCGGCGGTCTCCAACAGCGTCATCCCCGTGCCTGTCAACAGCATCCTGCAGAACTTCATCAACGCAGGCGTGGTGCAAGGCGCCCCGGCGGCGACGACGGAAGCGGGCGATACGGCGCAAGCCGTGGAGGAAGCGCCGCAAGGCGCGGTGCTGCTGTCCGAGGGCATCAAGGAGAACACCTCCGTGCAGACGGTCACCATCAACCCGCCCGCGCTGTTCAGCGTGTACAAGGTTGCCAAGGGCACGCTGGTTGCCGAAGGCCTGACGCGCGAGCAGGCTGACGAGCTGGTTGCCAAGGCCAAGGCGGCCAAGAAGGCGCAGCTGGAAGTGCGCTAAGGAAGGGGGCGCAAGCCCCTTACCTAAGGTCAGAAGGGGGCACAAGCCCCTTACCTAAGGTCAGAAGGGGGCACAAGCCCCCTACCTAAGGTCAGAAGGGGGCACAAGCCCCCTACCTAAGGTCAGAAGGGGGCACAAGCCCCCTATTCACGCGACCAAATCCACCTTGGAGAACTGTATGATCCGCGTGTACATGATCACCGCAGCAGGAGGGCAAGCTACGAGGCTGCACCTGCCGGACACTCGCTGGGGCTTCTCTGTGCAGGAGTCGCTGGCCAAGATGGGCTATACCGTGCAGGTCACAGGGGAGGATCACTGGCCTGACCGCCGAGACGAAGCGGAGAAAGCCCGCGTGCATGCCCTTCTGGACCTGACAGGGCTGTAGGCGGTCTGCCTCGGGTTCACAGGTTCAGATCCTGAGCTAGCCCTCCCGAGGCACCTGTGCGATCAACCTCGCAATGCCGACCACGGTCAACGGTCTAGGCCTGCGAGGATTGTAACAAAATGTAACACACGAAACTGTTGTTACATTTTGTTACAAGTTGGAGACCGAGAATGCCAATGAAACTCACTCATGGTAACCTCCAAAGGGAAGCCATGAAACTCGGAGTGGAGGCTGTTCAGTATTCCGATGTGGATCCCACAGGTTGGGAAATCTTTTGGGGATCCAAACTCATCTTCACTAAGGTAGCCTTCAAGGACAGGCAACTTCTCAAGTTCTTGATCGTGATCCGGCTGCTGAAACAGTGCAAGAAGACCAAGGGCTGATTACTTCACAGCCCTGCTACTTAGCTAGCTGTCACAACTTTGCCCCTTGCTACAGGGGCATTACCTTTGCTTGCTTCGCTTGTAGATTCGCCATATTTTTGCGAATCTAGCTGACTACTTGCGTAGCCAGCTGCACAGGGTGCTAGAGCGTAAGCCCGTTGATGGCAGGGCTGGGAAGCAGAGGGTCCACCAGCATCTCTTCCAGCACGGTCGGGATGTCTTGCCCGAACTCGTCCAACTCCTCGTCGGGGTTGCTGGCATTGAACTCGCGCAGGGCGAGACGGATGTAGTGCAACTGGCGCTCGTTGATGACCAGTGTGTAGGTCGTGTCAGCCAGCGTGCGGGGATTGACAACAGGGGTTTGTGTGCTCATGTGTGTATAATAAGGCCTTTAGGTGCAAAGGGCAATAGGCCTTTAGGCCTATGAGCAGGAATCTGTCGCCAGATTTGGAATTAAATTTCCGATTTTGATTTGTAAATCTGACCGCAAGACTTAGATCGGAAACCTAGGCCTAGAGCTTGTCACGCATGCACTCGCACTCGTACCTGCAGAGGCTGTACTCTGTGGCCACCGGCTGCTTGGCATTCCCTGGCATCGCTTCCCAGCGTGCATCGGCACGAGCAAAGTGACCTCGGGCGTACTGGACAAAGCCTGCCATCAGCAATGCGAGGAGTGCCGCACCGTAGATGCCGGCCCACAGACCGTACACGAACATGCCAAGGAACACAGCGATGAGGAACTTCATGTCTTCTTCCCGAACAAAACGACCTTGGGTGCGATCTCGCCGAAGAAGTAGATCACTACTCCGATTGCGGCGAACATGTTCACGAGGGGACACAATGACAGGCCCAGCCCTTGGAACAGGTTAGCCAGCGTCATGGGCTCATACCTCGGGTTGTGCCTGCGATCCCATGCCTCCAGGCCTATGAGGCCAATGCCTGCTACTGTCGCACAGAGCAGGTAGAAGATGGCAAAGCCGCTCATGTCAGTGCTTCGTAGATGTGCTTGTTGGCGTAGACCTTGCCCAGCATCTCCACCAGCACGCGGAAGGTGGCCACGGCTTCGAACTCGAAGCGGTTGCTCAGGAGCTCGACATCGCACAGTTGCGACCAGCTCAGCGACACCACCACGGGGTCGTAGCCCGGGCTGTGACGGTCTTCCAACACCACACGCACGCCGTCCTTGCGGACAGTCAGCTCGATGTCGCGCAGGTCGTCCGGCAGCGTCACGGAGTCCTTTAGGGTGATTGCGTTCATGTTGTGCTCGTTGTTTGTGTTGCGATGTATGTATTATGCAGTCAACAGCTTGAGCAGTCAACCACAGTTACACATTTATTCAGCAGCAAGGATGGCCGACAGTTGATCCCGATCCTGGATGTTGAGCTCGTTGAACAGGTCCTCGAGCACGTAGTCCGCAGCGTCGGGTTCGCGTGCGAGGAGGCCATCGACGTAGCGATCAAAGTCAGCGATGTACCCACCCATGAGGCAGTCACGCATGCACGCACAGATGGCCAACAGCTTGCTCAGCCCTTGTTCGCTGAAGTTGTTGGGGTTGTCACGGATGCGACGGGTGACATCCGTGAGTGCGTAATTGACAGTGTCGACCGACATGCTGCTTCCTGTTGTGTGCTGCTATGTATGTATTATGCAGCAGAGCAGCCTGTGTGTCAACAGGTCAAAGAAAAAGGGAGGAAGATGTGGGGCGATTCCGCTAGTCGGTATCAGCGAAGTCCTCAGCTGGTGTAGTGGTCGCATGCAGCAACTCTATGACCACACGCCCTCTGGCGTGCTGCCTTACTCGCTTACCCGATCCCCTGAGGCAGGCCCAAGTCAAGACCGGGGCGGGCCTCCATCTTCCTCCCGCAAACTTACGCGGCCGGCTGCGCCTCGCTGCAGAAGACCTGCAGCTTCGCCTTCTTCTGGCGGTGGTGCTTCTCCAGCAGGGCGGTGGCCTCGTTGATGTCGGCCGTCGTCAGCACGACTTCGCCGTCCTTGACACGCGAGACGGTGTAGAGCTTGGCTTCCTCGGCTTGCAGCACCACACCCGGCTCGGGGACGAACAGGCCTTCCACGGGCTTCAGGAACTCCTCGACCATCGGGTGAACTGCCACCGGGCCGCCGGCGACTTCCTGCGAGAGCGTGGGCAGGCTCAACATCGCGGCCAGGCCTTCCCATTGCTTGGCCAGCAAGGCGCGAGACCGCTCGATCTCTTCCGCCGTCGGCACCATGGCCCGGTCGATGACGCGTTGCCAGTAGGCGCTCTCCAGGATCGGTGCGTGCATGCGGGCGTAGATGTTCAGGCGGTGTTGACGAAGCTTCATGTGTGCTCCTAGTTGCGATGTCTGTATTATGCTGGAAGAGTCCAGCACTGTCAAGGCATTTGCGGCGGCCTGTAGTCGTCTTTGTGTTCGTACTTGTAGGACTGCCAGCCCCAGTAGGCGACGATGCAGGTTCCGAGAAGAAGACCACCGATCATCCACAGGAAGAGTTGATCAAACATGATTGCTCCGAAGTTTGTGCTATTATAGCAGGATGCCTACTTGTATGCGACTTGCTTCTGTGGCCAGCCGGTCTGAAGTTGATGCCGCCGCAAGTCCGCAGCAGTATTAAAGGATGCGGTATCATCGTAGAAGTAATACCGCTGCCCTTCACGATGATGCACGATATAGATGGGCTGATCCCGCAGTTCTCGGAACTGGCTCGCCGTGACGTCGACGATGTGATCCGAGACCACACAGTAGACATGGCAACTACCATCAGACTGGATGCTCACATGAAGTGTAGCCTCGATTCCAGCCCGTGTCAGCCTTCTGTGCAGTTCAGCCGAGGCGATGGCACAGTAGCCATTCAAGTTGTGGGATTTCCACTGTTCGCGCTTGTATGCGAGCTCTTCGGCCCAGCCACGAACATCTTCGGCGATTGACTTTACTGTCTCCAGCAGAACCTTATCCATGATCGCAGTATATTACGGCTTCCTGGCCATGTCAACCTAAAGAAGAAACAGACCCGATTCCGAGACTGAATCCCAATCTACCTCGGGATCAGACCACGACTCGAAGCCTGCAATCCCCGAGGCTGAAACCCAGCCCCTGCCTCGCGTGAAACTCATCCTTGGCATTCGTCTCGCAACCGTTTCGTGCGGTCCGAGAAAAGGGTTCCATGGATTTCGGTTTCCGTACCCTTTCGAGCAGTGATCATGAAGTCCTTTTCGAACATGGAAGCCAAGAACAAGCGACACGCAAGAGTTTCAGCAATGTCCCGACTGTCGCCAATGTAGTAGTTGCGAACTTCTTCAAGGTCTGCGTTTGTGGCCCAGACAGTGTAACGTGTACTCATGTGCTGCTGCTTTACAGTTGCAATGACTATATAGTAATAGACTTCAGCACAGTAGTCAAGCACTTAGTATGTAAAGGTCACAACACTGAGACCACTAAGTACAGCCTCGCAATGTGAGTCGAGACTGGGTCAGCACAAGATCCGAGGCATAGCTAGTAGTGTATATAGATCAACAAGTTGCACAAGAGCCTCGCAATGACCCACGAGACTCATAAGAACTACTGTGCGAGGCATAGTTAAAACAGTTCAAGACACGCCTCGGGCGCACTGGGAGAGCCGGTCGACACAGTATGCCGAGGCTGTTGGCACCGTAGAAGATCGGGAGAAATGTTCGATCCGTAGTGACCACTGTGCCAGAACATGAAGATCTTACGCGGTTTTTTGGAGAAGTTCACTACGCACAAGGTCTTCTATAGTGAAAAACACTGCATGCATAGATGCCGCACAAATTTCGAACATAGAGAGCATTTCTACGCTGCAAAACGCGGTCGGATTTCAGTGTAGGAATGTAGTGCAGGATTCCTATACAGAATTCCTAGACAGGATTCCAATTCTGACCGAAACTCTTATCGAGAGAGGTTCACGCAAAACCGAAGAAATATGGTGCGTCCAGGATATTCCACACAATTCTGCACAATCCCACACATCCTTACACATCCACTCACAGTGTTCTACTAAACACCGATTCTTGATAGTCTTATACTGTATTCAGTGCCGTGTATATAGTAATATTCTACTAATGTTTCTATTAGCTTGGGGCGTGTGATATGTGCCCACTGTGGAGATGATAGTGCGAATAGTAGTCTTGTGCCTACTAGACTTCCTACTTCCCCGTCTTGAAAGAGTTTCTTATATAGCTTATAGGGTACAGTTGGTGGTAGACTATTCAGATAATCGATAGTTCCTTTGTAGGGAAGATGTTTCAGTATTACGAAGGTTTCGAGTTCTTTATTCATGCTGAGAATAGAAGGTGGTAGTTATACAGTGCATCCATTACCGCTTGGATTGCGAGTTCTTTATTAGCGGGTTGCCTGTACATGATATTCAATACTTGTTTCTGAGTATTGACATCCGGGTGGCTACCGAAGGTGCGATTGCCTGCCGTGTCTGAAAGTCTATAGGCTTCTCTTACAACGGCATCGGGAAGGGTTTCTAGATACTCAAGCGTGAGTTGTGGCTCTCCGTATTTCAGCTTGATGTAAAGCTCGAGTTCGGGATTCTTCTTTGCGGGCTTTACGTTATTGAAGATGCTCGTTCGGTGTCCCATTCCTTGATTATCTGGATCATCCTTGCATTGGTTTCGCGTTCGGCGTTTATCTCAGTGGTACTCCAGAGCATTCGTTCTTGCATATACCTATCCCAAATATCATCTGGGAGATGGGTGAAGTCTGTGGTATCCTTTGTTACTGGATATCTTATAAGGTCGAATAGGCTCATGGTTGACTTACTAGAAGGAGAGCAAGGAGTCTGATGGCTTCTTGCTCGGTTTTCTTTAGTTTGAGGGATTCAATAAACCATTTTCGTTCTGCTTTGGAAATCATATTGGCGTCATCACGAAAAGATGTATTCTTCGTATCTTCAATCTCAAGCATTACCAGGTGTGCATCGTAGCAATGAACAAACCATTGTTGGCACAGGTCGCGAGGTAGTTGCTGGCACATCTCTTCGGATACGCTGAGAGGTGAGTATTTGATAAGGTCGAATAGGCTCATGTTTCCCACTCCAGTATAATTCTACGTAGGAGGTTGATGTTTTGGTTGTTGAGTTCCATTATCTTGCGATCTTTTCTATCGTGGTCGCGTAATGGATAGATTTGCTGAAACTTAGGATGGGCAACCCATTCTTCCCGTATGCGGATGGGGATAGCACGAAACTCTTCTATCGACATTTTGTCCTGTACAGGATGTCGCAATGCATCGAATATAGTCATGGCCACTCCGCGATTATCTTGCGTAGGAGGATTATATTCATATGGGAGATCATTTTTGCATGCGCAACAGCATCAACACTGGACGGCGTTGGATTGTTGATATAGTCGGGATGTTCTACCCAGGCTTCGCGCATTTTAAGCGGAATCGCACGGAAATCGTCAATGGGCATGTTGTCCGACACTGGATATTTGAGTACATCGAATACCGTCATAGGTTATTCTTCTAGGGCTAATATACGAGCACGCAGGAGCTTTAGCGCCCAGCCCCTGGCTTTCATGCTGGTACTGTGATTGAGGTACTGATGCAGTCTATCCGCTGTGGGTGGAATGCGACTGTATTTCGGGTTGCCGCCACTATACTTTTGGATGAACTCTTCCCACCAATAATCGAGGACAAGCGGCGGCAGGGCCTCGAGGATCTCCCTTTCGAAGCGTATCGTAACCGGATATTTGATTAGGTTGAAGATGTTTTCCATCAACTCGTTACTTGGAGATTCAACACAACGATCTCCGTATCGTCGTGGATATAGTCCAGCGTCCCTGCGCGCCAGGTGCAGATGTGGACGGCATTCAGATGCGTGGCATTGCTGATAGCCTTGATGTAGGTGTAGGGCTTGATGTCGCCCCAAGGCGAGGGTACACGGAAGGGTGTGCCCGGAGCAATGTCTTTGAATTTCATATTAGATAGGGAGGGCAAGGACTGCCCACACGCAGAGGATGGTGGAGAGGATGATGAGCATGGAACCAGTCGGAGGATTGATCACTCCGTTCTTGTGCAGTTCCTTCACTCCCATCACCGTAAGCGCGAGGAAACCAAGCGCCAGAATGATTACAATGAAGCTCATGTGCGTGCCCTTTTGTGCGTGAGCCAGTATGCTACAGCAGACGCAAGCCCTGCAGCAACCAGGATTGCCGCAAGGTATAAGGCGGTTGCTCCGAACGGGAACCCGTGCAGCACCACAAGACCAAACATGAGCAGGGCAAAGACACCCGTGTACAGGATTGACACGAGCAGCAAGAAACCCTTCATGTGGTCGTTTATCATGACTTCCACCAATCGATCGCGTAGTTCAGCGCCAGCGACAGGATGAATGTCACCACGAATGCACCGATGGCGCTGTAGATGCCCCAACCACCGAGGAGGTTGATGATGGCACCGAATACCGCTGCCAGCAATGCAATGGAGAAGTTTGTGTTCATTGTGTCCTCTTCCACATCCAGAACTTGATATTGGCTGCGAGGTTGGTCACCATGTCGATCATCGTCCAACCTGTAGCCCAGAGGGTGATGCAGACACAAGCGAAGAGAAAGAGTGCAAACATGGATTCAGAGAGGTAGGCCGAAAATCATCCAGCTGGCGCAGACCAACAGGCCTGCAGCCAAGAACGGAACGACCACCAGGATGTGACGCCCTGACGGCTTGCGACCGGTGCCTCCTGCAACCCATTCCAGACTGAGACCGGCCACCACAGCGGCCACCAAGATAGCGATTCCAAGCCAAATCATCACATGCTCCAGTAGATTGATTGCATAAATACATTATGCCACAGGAGCCGCCTAATGTCAACTCAACCTTTCACTTATTTTTTATGTCACATTCCCACAGGAAAGAAATATTACGGCGTTCGGTATTGTCGAGGATGCAGTCCGTCTGATTTGTGGACGAAATACTTTTCGAGTTCCGTAGAGGTAAAGAAACTCATAAAGGAGCACGGTAAGGATTCTTTTACCTACGAAGTCCGAAGGGTGTTTGATTCAGCTGAGCGTGCTAAACTATGGGAGAGCACTGTGCAACGCAGGCTTCGCGTGGATATCCGTGAGGATTGGCTGAATCAGCATGTTCAATCTGGGAGATTTTACTGCACAGGACACAGTGACGAAACTCGTGCTAAACTTTCGAAGTCTCTATCCGGTCGAATTTTGGCTGAGGAGCACAAGTCTCGCATCAGCCAGAGGGCCTTAGTGGACAGGCAGAGGAGAAGAGATGAGGGCTGGAGAATGCCAAGAGATGCAGTGGAATGTGTCCGGCAGTCCAACCTCGGAAGAGTTCACGATCCTGTGGGTGTTGAGCGCATGAAGGCAAGCAAGAAAGGAACCAAACGGTACTATCTGCCCGATGGTTCCTTTGTGATGCGCCGGCCCGATCAGCAAGACCAGTAGAGTTCCGTTGAAGGATCACAGGCCCGCGGCGTATTCACGGACTGGACGACATCCTTGCCGGACATCAGGTTCTTCACCGTGGTGGTCTTCTCGATCTTGTAGAACTCCTCGGAGCTCAGGACCGCGAAGTCTTCCGCATTGATCGCACCGCGCTTGGCTTCGCGGGTGATGGCAGCCTTGGCAGCACCGGCCGTCTCGAACCACTCCTTGTCAGTCCTCACCTTCGGATGGAACGCCAGGTAGCGGGTCGTTTCCTTGTGGTATGCGCGGTATCCCATTTTGCTGGCCTGTTTGTGTTGCGATGTATGTATTATGCGGTCGTTGGCAGGAAGTGTCAACCTTTACACTTCAAGATTTCCTTCCAAAACATCAATGAGGACACTACACCACAGCAGATGAACACCGAACCGGCCAAGTAAGCCCCTGCAAGCAAGAGCACAGTGCCGCCTATATAGCACAGCAAACCGATGACTAAAGCCCCTAATATCGTCATGACTTCAACCCCAACTGTAGGTGTCGCCACGCCGGACACGCATTTCGTCCAGCAACCGATTCAGCGTAGCCTCGGGCAGGATCGCCTGGCCCTTGTCGTTGTGCAGCAGAGGCACAAAGAAGGTACGCCGACGGCCGGGACTCGCGTAGATGTTCACAGCAGTGAGCTTGGTGTGCCCCGCCTGCTGCTCCTGTTGGATGCATTGACCGTTCATGTTGCCTCCTTAGGCGTAGAAGCTGGCCGGAATGCCAATCTTGGGAGCGTTGGCCTTGAAGGTACCACGCGCCAGCTGGCGGTCGTAACCGTTCGCGGCAATCATCGCCTGGATGATCACTTCGTAGCTCTGCCCCGATTGGTAGCCGCTGAGCATGATGCGACGGCTGGTAGCAGCCTTGGATTCGCCCGCATGCTGTGTCACTGCACCGACCGGGAAACGGTTCTGGATGGGGGCGGGCACCAGCTGGCGACGCCGCAGTTCGTCCACCATTGCCTGGCGGCGTGCCATTTCAGCGGCATCCGGCTGCGGAGCACGCACGGCAGCTTCGATCTGCGCAGGGTGGTTGACGGGCTGCTTCACGATCGGTGCAGCCAGCGTGCGGCCTTGGTGCCCGACGATGCTGTACGCACAGGCCATCGTCACAGTGCCCATGCCCTTGCGGTAGCGTATGCTGCCGCCGGACTGGATGCGCTTGTGGTGTCGGTCGTTCATGCGCACCTTGTGTCCACGGTCCGTGGTGTATTCGTAAGTGGTGCCCTTGCCGTACACCACCTCGTTGTCGTGCGTGCGGTTGCCCGTACCACCCAGCGCACGGCAGACCGAAGCCCAGCCGTAGTCGTGGTTCCTGCCCAGCGTCGGGTTGATGAAACAGACGATGTGTGCCAGTTCGTGCGGCACGGTGTCGTTGATCATGTCCGCCAGGACTTCGGGGTCACCGCGGGTGATCATGTCATGGTTGAACTTCACCTGGTACTTGCGATCGAACAGGGTGCCACGCGCACAAGCCCAGCCAGCAACACGGCCCTTCAGGTTGAAGCTGATCGCCACCTTGCTCAGGTCGATGTTGTACTTGGACTTCGCCAGCGCAATGACTTCGTTGCACTTGGCGCGGACTTGTTCGATGGGGGTCATTTTGTGGGCCCTGTTTGTGTTGCGATGTATGTATTATGCAGTCAGGAACCGGTTTGGTCGACCATAGATTGGATGCGTTTTCGTTCCGTTACCTGCCCACGCACCCGTGCCATGTTCCGCAGGGCAACATCCTCGGCAGTCTCTGGATTCACATGCTCCAACCACCGCAGATAGGAAACGATTTCATCGTCCGTCCATTCTTCTTTCTGCAGGCCGTCAATCGCCGTGATGATGCATTCCATGTCAATGGCGTCCGGCCCTTCGGGAAGGGAGTAGGCCAAGACGCGTTCGAGAACAGTCCTCATTTGTAAGCTCTCCAGGCCGAGATGACATTGCGGTTATAGGGCGTGCTCGATGTTCACGGTCCAGATCGTGCCCGGAGCGTAGGAGCGATTCCATTCGACAGCCTTGAAGGTCTTGCGATTGACTTTTGTGACTTTCGCAAACACCCGTACATGACCTCCACGGCCTCTGCCGTTGCAAAGGAACTCCACATGGTCGCCTTCGCGCAGGTTGCGTTCGGCGTTTTCGAACCTCCAAACCAACGGTCTGTTGGTCATCCAGTCCTCTGGCAAAGCAGGATTGAACTTGGGGTTCGGGTGGAGTTGCTTTGTTTGTATCATGTCAGTATTATGCGGCTACAGGAGCCGCATGTCGACCATTACATGAAAAAGGCGTGGACGACCCAGCCGACGAACAGGATGACACCTGCGTTGACAAAGCCGTACCCGAAGAGCTTCGCAGCCTGGTCCAGGTCATCGTGGCTGCTGGCACCCGGCGGGGAGATGCGCGCCTGATGCGTGAGAAATGCGGCAACCAGGCACAGGCCGATAGCCATCGGAATGGAGATCGGTGGCAGACCGAACATCGGGATCACGAACCACATCCAGAGCTTCGTGAAGACAAAGCCTTTCCAGATGGAGAGAGCAGCAGTGACGCCCACTGTGAGGGCAATGACGATCAGGTATTCCATGATGTTTCCTTGGGTTGGGGTTTATCCGTGCGCGGCGATTGCACTTGCAATCGTCTTCGAAATGTACAAGTCGTTCCAGATGGTCTGATACTTCTGCATCAGTTCGATCACATCATCCGGAGCATTCATTCCGCCACCGTTCAACGCCAGCAGGGCATTGTAGATGCCGAAGATCTTGCCGATGGCCAGGGATGCGTTGCGCACGCCGCCGACATCCTTGTACTGTTCCCACTGCTGGATCCACATGTCCGCCGTTCTCGCTTGGGCGTAGATCAGCTGGATGAGTTTCTGGGTGTCCAGTGTCGTCTGCGGATTGGCCAGCGCCGCGGAGCGGGCCACCATGTCCAGCATGTTCTGTTCGATTGCGTCAGTGAGCTTGCTCATTTCATTGTCCGTTCAGGTAGCGCACAAGGGAGGCGCAGAAGGTCAGGCAGCCGCAGATGCCGAATGTGTATGCCAGCACCGTTGCACCCATCGACGCGCAGGCACCGGTGAGCACCACGAAGAACAGCATGAAGAGGAAGATTTGGCCGGAAGTGAACATGGCTATGCGATCCTTTGGTAACCGTCGATGTTGAGGACATAGATGCGATAGCGTTCCTTGCCGTCGCACATCGTATCGAAATCTGATTGGTAGAAGTGGTCCTGGCCGTACTCGGGTTTCAGTGCCCGCAGCGTGACCTTGTAGCCTTCTTCCACCTTGTAGCGGGATTCGTTGATCACGCATTCAGTATCCTCTTCCGGATTGCCGCCCACACGGAAAGCAATTCCCGGGATGATGCCTGCGTACTGGAGTTTGGACATCGGTGCGAAGATCCGAAGATTCCGCACACCGTATTCCTTTGCCAGTTCAGCGATGCCCATTTTGTTGACTCCTTGCTGCGATGTATGTATTATGCAGGAGTTGGGTCCTGCAGTCAAGATACCTTTGAAATCTTTCCGTCTTCCATGACAACCTCTGCGAAGAACTCGCGCTTGCAGATACGGGACAGGTGGGGTCGACCTGCCACCGAGAACCTGCCAGTTGCGCGGTATTCGGGTCCGAAGGCGCTGGTCTCCTGGTAGCGCAGGGGTTGCCCCACCGCGGCCTTGAGGTCTTTCTTGCTTGCGTAGAGTGCGAGGATGGTCATGATGTCTTTCAGTGATTTGTTTTGTGATGTATGTATTATGCAGGAGTTACCTCCTGTGGTCAACTATTTTTTGAATGCAGACCGGCCTTTCCTCCATCCTCTGGTCAGCCAATCTTGAATATGTTCTGGATAGATGCTTGTGTTTTCTATGCCATTTGTCATCCAGACTTGACCTTTTCTAGACTTTCCGCCGGTATTTGAAATAGAGATTTTCTTTTTAGTTTCTTCCGAGGTCTTGTGCCCGATTTGTGCTTCTCGACTGCGCCTTTTAGCATCTTCGGCGGGACGGTAGTTCTTATTCTTTTCTCGTAGCTTTTGTCGCGTGTCTTCACTTACAATCTTACCCTTATGAAGCTCAGACATCGCCGCAGAGCGGGCAATCTTCAACCTCTCATAAAGTCGGTTGGACCTTTGCAATCTGCCCGAGGCAGAACACATCATTGCGGCAGCATATACCAGCTTGGGATTTCCTGGATATATTTTTATGAGAAGAAGATGTGCGATATAATGTTCTCTTGCGGTGAGAATCACTATATTTTCGGGATTATTGGAACCCTGCAAACACCGAGGGGTTATGTGGTGTTTCTCCACATAACCCGTTATTGTTCTATTTTGTGCTCTTTCTATTAGAGCATCGTATATTTTTCGGTAGTTCACACTTTATTTATATTCCACTCCGTCAATCCGAAGAGCCACAATGGACTCTGCCTTGAATGTGCGGATGATGACTTTGTTTTCCAATCCACCTTGTTCGCCAGCAGATTGACTCTTCAGGCCGATGATGGCCGATGCATCGATCGGGTTGCCATCCAGTTCGTAAGTGATGATGCCCGGCGACATCGCAATCACTTCCAGGTAGTATTCACCCTTGTGTTCGACAATGGGCATGTTCGGAATGCGAACACCCCAGGCGCGCTCGCCCAGTTCGAACTTGGCCGGATCCTTGCCTTCGGCAGCCAGCCGGCGATGCACCATGGCTTCGTAGGCGCTGAAGTTCTTGTTCTGGAAGGACATCACGGTCGCACCTCGCATGCGCTTCGTGACACGCCCTTGCATCGGATTCTTCTGGCCGCCGGTCAGGGCGACATCGGTGTGCGTGTCCAAACCAACGAAGCTTGCGCCGTTGATGTTGGCGACAGCATTGACAAGAGTGGCGTATTTCATCTGTGTCCTTGTTGCGATGTATGTATTATGCATGACAGGACGGATCCTGTCAACTACTAAATGAAACCGGCAGCGTTTTGACCGGTGTTTGGAGATTACGCTTTTACCTGGAAAGTGGGTGGTGGGTTCAAAACCAAGTTCAGAAACGCAGCCCACCGATCAATGTTTCAGATTTGATCCCTCACGATCTCCATCGTGTTATGTTCGTCTGCGTTTCATAGTGATCTTAGCCAAAGGCAATGATTGCCAACAGGATGCCGATAATCCAGTGCCCTGTCGCGAAAGCGATCATTGCAAGGACTATGAAGATTGTGTGCGGAGCGGTCATATCAGCGGGGCGAGCTAACGCAGAAACGGAAGTTGCGTTCCGGCCGATTTTCCAACCGAGCCAGCTGACGCTCGATGCCCTTTACCCAGGCAATCGAAGAGTGGATTTGAACGAGGGCGCCAGGCCAGCTGTCGCCGAAGCGTGCCACTTCGCCGTTGTGCTCGGATATGCGTTCGTACAGCCCTTCCAGCGCATCAGCATCCAACGCTTCGTGAGCGTATCGGATGAATTCCTGGCGCGTCATCAGCTCTTTCATTTTGCTGGCCGTTTTGTGTTGCGATGTCTGTATTATGACACCACAGGAGCAACCCGTCAACCGGTCTTTTTCTTCTTTCGTTTCGCCGCCGATGCAGCGTCCTCGGGAGAGCTTGCGGCACGCGCCACCGCAGGATGCGAGGCTGTGTGATGGTTGTAGACGGGTGGAGGCACGATGTTCGTTGCAGGCCCGATGTTCGTTGCAGGCCCGACACTGTTTCGTCCAGAGCCGCCGTTGGATTCGTGGTCGTTGTTGCCGCCCGGGCCCTTTGGAGGAGGCACGGAGCCACCACCTTTTCCGCCCCCTGCAGCAGCGCCAGCAGGGTGAGCAGGTTCAGGTGTAGCATGCACAGGCGCAGGGCCGGCGGGCTTCGGCGCCACAGGCGCAGGGCGTGCAGGAATGATGATGGGACGCGGGGCAATGAACACCGGTCGCGCCGGAATTACCACAATTGCGGACGCAGCACCAGCAGCAGCCAGCAATGAAAGGATGAGAAGTTTCTTCATGTCATACTTCCAACGAAACACTCTTCCCCAGCGGATAAGGGTTCCGTTCTCGGGCCGCCTTGTCCTGGATCGAATAGCGTTGCACGAGGTGGTTGCGGGCCTGGATGTATTGCATCCCGGTTTCATCCATCACGCGCTGGATTTCAGCGTCCGTCGGCAGTCGTGTCATCGCTTTCTCCCCAGTTGAAAACATGGCCGCAGTTGTCGCATTCATCGCCACGCACGGCAGTCGGATTGATCTCTTCGCCGCAGTCGGGGCAGACTCCGCCCTCGTATTGGTCCACAGCCGCCCCCTCCACCTTCACAAGGGCTTCCAGCGGCTCGCGGAACTCGCTGAAGTTGCGATCACGGATCCACTCCACCATGGCTTCGATCATGCCGCTGTTGTCTTCCAGCATGCAGAGAAGATCGCCGATTGTTGCTTTGGCGGTCAGTTGCCCGTAGCACATCGGGTCCTTGTAGCCCAATGCCCTGGCGATTTGGCACAGGTTTTCCACCCCGCGCCGACCTTCCATGTGGTGCATATTCTCCTGCGCCATATAGGCATCCAGGAGTTCGGAAACATCTTTGCTCATATCAGACTTTCGTGATGTAGTTGGCAGCTTCGATCAGGAGCTTGGTGTGGTCGGCGACCGTGCCTTCCAGGACATCCATGTCGAAGATCTGATCGCGTTTCCAGCGCGCCATGGCCGTATCCACATAGGCCTTGTTGTCGTAGATGCTCAGGATGGCCTTCAGGTTGCCAAACCAGCGGCTGGTGCCTCGCTTGCCGGTGCCGTGCCATCCGGTGATGACCAGGATGCGGTCTCCCTTCTTGAACTCCCAGTGAAACATGGCGCTCTGCAGGCGCGCATCCACGCGGATAAAACCCTTCGACTTCAGGATGGCCTGGGCCGACTTCAGGAAGGTTTCGGTCTGGCGCGTGACAGCCTCTTCTTCGGCTGGCCGCTCGTTCAGCGTTGCGATTTTCGGCATGATGTTCAGCGGTTGAGGTGGGACAGGAGGGCGTCGGCACGGACATTCAGCGATTGCTCTACATATTCGGTGTACCGCTGGCCCGGGACCATGATGAAGTCCAGCACGGCGATGCAGTGGCCATCCGGATCCAGGATGTTGATGCTCCAGCCCGTCGGGATTTCTTCGATCTGGTCCTTGGTGTACATGACTTGCGTCCTGTTTGTGTTGCGATGTCTGTATTATGCAGCAGCAGGAGCCTGCCGTCGACCTTTTGATGGAGACATATCCACCTTTGCCATGTGCTCCTTCACCATACGCCGGATGGTAGGAATGTGCCGCCGATTGAAAGTTGTGTTCCAACCCTCGTCGGTGCCGGCAATGGTCTTCAACTCCTTCGGAGTCAGGCGGCCGTTGTAGATGGGTAGTTCCATCAGGCGAGTACCTTTAGCTTTCACACCGTTGGAGTCGTAGTGCCTCAGCTTGCCGTTGTGCTCGAACTCCAGGCCGACATGGCCGAAGAAGACGCCGTTGTCGCTCCACTCTCGGGGATTGCCCTTGGTGATTTTCGGACGCACCTTGTCGATGTCCAAATCGGCACGCATGCGGTAGGATGCAGTGATGCCTCGCACATTCACCCCGAGCTTCACAAGCTCTTCAGCTACCAGTGCAGCATAGACGGCGCACCCACCGCAGTTGATGTTTTCGTACCTGGCGTTGATTTCTTTGCCAAGTGCATTCAGGCGGCGGACAAGGTTCATGTTTCGACTCTTGCTTGCTGATGTGTTGCGATGTCTGTATTGTGCAGGAGTTGAGTTTAGCTGTCAACTCCTGCTTGAAGATCGACCCCGGTTATTTTCCGGCGGGCTTGGTCTGACCCTTAGGGGGTGCCGTAACATCGATCAATTCGCACTGTGCCCGGGTGATTGCGACATATTCCAGGTTCGATTCCTGGACCATTTGCCAGTCCTTCCGTGCATACGGGCTGGGCATGAAAGTGCTGCGACCCAGCAGGAACACCCGCTTCCATTCGCGCCCCTTGGACTTGTGGATGGTGGAAAGCGTCAGCACCTTGGCCTTTTCGCCTTCCGGAGTGTTGCCGAACATCGTGTCGATTTCCTGCAGCAGGTCGGACAGGTTGTGCTTGTTTTGGCCTTGGCAGCGGGTGATCAGCACGCGGAGGCAATCGATCTGATCCACCAGCGCACCGACCTTCTCTTCCTGCCCTTTGGACATGAACTTTGCAGTCATCCGGGCTTCGTAGTCGTCGAGTTTGTTCGTCAGCGCGGCCAGCGTGGTGATCCTCCAGCGGGATGCCAGCTTGGCAAGGCCTTCGCCGATTTCACGCCCTTCGACGCGGCATGCAGTTCCGCGCGCCAGCAGCGAATAGGCAGTCTGGATGAGCGGAGCGGTGTTGCGGCACAGGATGACATCTTCACGAGTCAGCTGCTCCTTCTCCATCATTTCCATGTAGGTCGTTGCACGCACCACGCCGTCCGGTGCAGTTTCGTGTGCTTCGATGTCCGGAACCAGGCGTTGAGCTTCCTTGACGATGTTCTTGGGGCAACGATAAGTCAGCGTCAGCGGCAGGGTGGTAGCCTTGGTAGCTTGGCGCAGCTGATCCATGGAGTTGGAGTCAGCACCGGTGAAACCGTAGATCGCTTGGCACGGATCGCCAACGAAGATCATGCGTCCCACACGCGGAGCCAGCATCGCCAGCGCCAGCGCACGACGCGCCGGGTTGGTGTCTTGAGACTCGTCAACCAGCACCCACTTCTTGGGCCAGAAACGAGCCTTGAAGTACAGCGGAGCCAGGATCATGTCATCGAAGTCGATGACTTCACGGCAGCTATTCAGGCTGATGCGGTAGATGTACTGCGCCGCCTTGATGACCTGTTCGTCCGTCCAACCTTCAGTGACATCGTTCTCCAGGTCGAAGTGATCCCACATATCGTACCAGACGGACTGGTCATCCAAGGGGCACAGGTGTCCGACGGCGCGTTGCTTCGCGTAGCCAACCAGCTTGGCGATCGCTGCGCCGCACTGCTCGAAGATTTCAGCGCCTTCCGTGAACTTCTGCGCGTCGATGATTTCGAACACCTTCTTGGCGTTCAGCTTGGCTTCCGGGGCAACCTTGCGCCACGCGCCGTAGCCGAAGGAGTGGACGGTACCCGCTTGCGCAGCCTTCCAGTCGTAGCCAGCGGCTTCGAGCTTGCCCTTGATTTCGGTGGCGATGCTCTTGTTGTAGGCCATCACAGCCACATCGCCCAGGCGGTTGCGCACGATGGTGTCGATGACAACCATCAGCGTGGAGGTCTTGCCGCAACCAGCACGGGCAACCAGTTCCAGCGAACCGGTACCTTCCAGGACCCACGCATCGACCGCAGTCTGTTGCGCGGAAAGTTTGAAAGGAGCGTTCATTTTGTGTGCCCTGTTTGTGTTGCGATGTATGTATTATGCGGCAACAGGAGCCGCATGTCTACCGCTAAATGAATAGCCAGTTGAACACAAGCACGGCAAGTGAAACGGAAGCCGTTGCCGAGGCCAACATGATGAACCAGTTGACACGGCTATTCCCGAGGAAGCGTTCCGCAAGCGTCAGCAGCCCGATGAAGAGCAGCATGCCTGCGAGGAGGGAACCACCGATCGGGATCAGGTAACCGCCCTCCCAAAATGCCTGCTGGGCAGGGTTGTGGTACACGATGATGGATTGAGTGCTACTCATGTTTCACCCCTTGTGCCACCAGTCGCGTACACCCTTCAGGATTTGGTACCCTGTGAAGATCGCAAAGATGGCGATGACGATCTGAAGCACGACGCACCAGAGCGTCAGTGCGATGTATGGGAGGAGCAGCAGGATCTTCGCCAGCATCAACGCACCGGTATTCGGGCCGTGGTAGATCTCGTTCATCAGATCCAGGAGCGCAAAAGACCCCAGGACGACGAAATAGATGGCGCCGATTGCCAGTATCGTTAGGCCGACGATGATCCAGCCGTCCATGACATCAGCCGGTGATGTGCTCGAAGCTCGCCAGGCGCTGCAGGACACGCGGGTCCACCTGGAAGCCGTTGGCCAGCGCAGTGTCGCGCAGGTTGAAGGCGCTCGGGAGCGTCGGGTTCTGGAGGCCACCGAACAAGCTGTTCAGTTCCTTCTGGACGCCGTTGGCCCAGGCCCGGTCTTCTTCGAGGGTGCTCATGGGCGAGGTGCCCACATTGATCTTGGTGATCAGTTCCTTGGCGTACTTGATGAATGCCATCGATTGCATGGTGTAACTCTCTTCTCTATCACGCGGGATCTTAGATGTGGAAGATCCCTAACCACTGACTAAAGTATAACTGACTCTGTGTCTGCTGTCAACCTCTCTCTTTCTCTGCGTTTACGCTGGGCTTCTTTTAGTTTAGCCTTAGTTTCGGCAGAGAACACATGTCCTTGAAGTTTCTTGGAAATCTTCTCTTTTGTTTCCTGACTCCATACTCTTTTATTTTTTTGAAGATAATCGGAAACAGACTCTGAGACTTTTTCCTTTTGCGCATCGGACAAAGTTCTGCCACGATGAGCATCACCGATTTTCTTTTTATGTTCTTCGGTTAACCTACCACCGGAGTTCTTGCCGCCTCCGTCTGTTAGATTGAGTAGCGGGCCTTTCCCGAGATCTTTTCTTCCAAAGAAAGCAATAAACTCCATTTCTATTTCATAGGCACATTCTTCGTCGAATGTATCTATACGCCGAATCAGCGGAGCGATTCCCGCTCTCTCCATTAGCTCTAACCGCTGGATAAACGGATGCTTCTTTTTCTTACGCTTGAGGTGGTAAGTAGATCTTCTACCGGATCCTTTACCTACATAGATTGGCTCATTGTTCCTTGACGGGTCGAAGTAGATATAGGTGTAGTATTTCATACAACTATTTATCTACCTAACCAGTGTCTTACTATAACAGGGAGGATGAACCCTGTCAAGCAGGTTTTGAAAACTCCTCAATCAATGCATCCAGCCAGCGATGGCGATACTTCTGGACGACATCCTGGTCCTTTTCCTTGGCCGCATAGTAGGACTTGAAGCCAACGCCTTCTGTCCTTAGCCAGTCTTCGACACAGTTGAAGTGTCCCAGCCGTTCCATGACCATCTCCTTGGCAAGAAGGTAGTCACCGTAGGTGCTCCTTCCAAACCCGACAGTCTTGTACAGTGCGAAGCAGATGAACTGCTCCTTGGAGCCGATACTGTAGGTCTTGGAGAGGTGAGCCTTCGCGAGCACCAGTGCCCGATGAATGCGTTCGCGCTTGTTCACGCCGTCACCTTTTCAATCTTGGGTTCGGGATTCTGCTTGATGATCTTCTCGCCGGCTTCCAGCTTGAAGTTGTCACCGGACATGGGACCCAGGCCTTGCAGCATGACCCACTGGATGTCGGGGCGGTAGCCGACCTTCTCGTCGTACTTTTCGCTGGCATCGCCCTGCATCAGGAAGGTTTGCGTACGGCCAACCGTGCCATCCTTCAGCACCTCGACAACCGCGAAGCATTCGTTGTCGGGTTGCAGATCGTTGCCGGGTTTCGCCTTGCCACTTCCCGGCTTGCGGATGCCCTTGGGAACCGGTGCACGGCCCAGGCCTTCGACCGGCGCAGCCTTCTTGGCGTTGTTGTAGTGCGTGGCAGCCGCCGCCAAGGAACAGCCAGTTTCCGCCATCAGCGTGTCCATCACCGTCTTGCGGAAGTTGCGGCCATCCGTTGCCGCCAGCGCGATGTGCTGGTTGTAAAGTTCGATTGCGCGTTCCTTGGCTGTTGCCATTTGTGACTCCTTGTTGCGATGTCTGTATTATGCAGGCAGGATGGCCGGCTGTCTACCTGTTTACGAAAGCAAGATGACTTCGCGGCCTTCGACAGGCGCGTCTTCGTCGAACTCGTCGGCGTTGTTCACGAGCTTGTCCATCTGGTGGTATTCGCTGTACTTCACCCGGGCGACTTCACCCGGATTCGCGCCAACGGCCACCTGAGTGCTCCAGTGGTCTCCGTAGTTGTACGAAAACATCACTTCCTTGTCACCGTGGCCGGCATCCTTGAGTTCCTGGATGTGGTCGGCCAATTCATTCACAGTCATTGTCATGTTCTTACTCCTTGCGATCGTGGATGGGGACGGCACCGTAGGACTGGCCGCCGGTGATCAGACGAACAGCTTCGTGGAAGCGGCTGTCGGAAGTGGCCGCATAGTTGCCGCCCATCATGTACCAGCCATCGTCTTTCACCCAGCCTGCAGGCACGCGGCGTGCCGGAACGATCTTCACCAGGCCCCTGCCGTTGCCGGGGATCAGCAAGGCCTTCTGGTACTCGGGGTGGTCGTTGTCCGTCGGGCCGGAGACATTGATCAGCAGCAGTTGAGTATCCCGGCTGGAAATGCCACCGTTGGTGCAATCTCCCATCGGGTTCTTGTAAACCGAAACTACGAGTCCCATCTGTGGCTCCTGTTTGTGCAGTGTGTTTATATTAGCTGATCAGGGTGGGATTGTCAACTAACTTTTGGAAGCCATAATGTGAATCTGACCTCCGAGTTGGACATGCTTGTACATGGCTTCCCACCTGGCCACCAACGCAGAGTCACCTGTGAATCCGTGATCCTTTTCAACCCGACGCTGGTCGACAATCGCCGCACGGAGGGCGAACAGGAGATTGCTTTGATGGACAAGCATTTCGCTCATGACTTCTCCCAACCAGCGCACGGCCGCGGACTGATCCAGTATTCGCCAACCTTGTCCGACGCTTTGTATTCCTTCAGCGCCAGCTCGGCTTCCTTGCGGTTGTCGAACTCGTCGACGGTTTCCTTGCCTTCACCGCCCTTGTAGTTGATGTAGATGCTCATGATATGACGAAGATGTCCGCGCTGGTTGTGGTACGGCGGCACTTGATGCTGTTGGCATCACAGAAAGCCACCAGTTGGGCGTACTGCGGCTCCACTTGTCGGTGCCAGTTTTCGGCCTTGACAGTGATTTCCTTCCCGCGATAGTTCGGCGGATAGGTCTTGCAGTTGTAGGCAGCGGCCACCAACACATTCAGTCGCTGCGCCAGTAGCTTCTGCGCAGCAGTGAAGTTGCCGATGTTGGCCTTGTTTCGTGCTTCGATGTCCAACACAGCAGCAATCGGATTGCCGGGGCAGTTACCACGGCCGTCGTCGTCGATTTGCATGAGTGACTCCTTGTTGCGATGTCTGTATTATGCAGCCACAGGATGCTGTTGTCAACAACTATCAGAAAACGTTCTTGTGCCCGTCCCAGCCAGCTTCAAGGCCTTCCAACCCCTCGTCTACCTCGGTCCGTGCAAGGAAGGCTCTGTGTTGACCAGTGCGAGACTCTTGCTCCACTGCCTTGCATCTCTTGGAACAGAACCTTGCCCAACCGCGATTTCGATCGGCAGTTCTTGCCGTGAAATCCTTACCGCATCGGCAAGTATAGGTTGCGGTAGCTGCCATTATTTCGTTCCCTGAAGTTTCTTGATTGGCAGACCTTGCAGGTCTGCCAACTCGCCGTTGTCCACAAAGAAGTCGGTTCGCGGATCCCAGTACTTGCCTTCCGCAGGATCATAGTACAGGATTCGTCCGTTGCCGTAAGTGAACGGGCCTTCCAGCCCTTTGCGAGGGCCATAGCGTTCGTCGCGTTGAAACACAGTGTAGGCCATTATTGGTGCTCGAGCAGTGTTTGACAGTGTATGCAACGTCTGCACCCCTGCACAGCCTGCCGCCGCGCTAGGGGGATTTTTTCGCCACAATCAGTGCAATACTCCAAACTCTCCCCTGTGGGCATGCTACGCTGAATCGCAGCAATTGCATTGAGGGCATGATGGATGCCGTGAAGCTGACCCATCTCCTCTTCGGCGATGTTGGTGTGTTGGACGGACTCGACTTCAGTCATTTGGATGGCGGGGAGAATTGAACCCCGACAGCAGGGCGGAAGATGAGTGCAGCATCCGTCTGCTCATGTGAAACCATTAGTACCAAATGCTGGGCACTGACGTTGATGGTGTGCGATTTTCCGTGCGGATCCGTGTACATGATG
>Ga0116171_10001366_pt1 | contig 24296 bp, 24 predicted proteins | sample AD_JPNHW2_MetaG_FD_89798 | JGI IMG/M metagenome (GOLD analysis project Ga0116171, IMG submission 89798) | Active sludge microbial communities of municipal wastewater-treating anaerobic digesters from Japan - AD_JPNHW2_MetaG | ecosystem: Engineered > Bioreactor > Anaerobic > Digestate | place...
CATCAAACCTGAAATGGGGAAAGTGACGGTTACCAACCCGAATACGACAGTTGCGTGGGGAGCCATGTACTGGCAGTATTTCGAGCAACTCGACCGGATTACCCCGGCGCAAACGCCGCTGAACCTGAGCAAAAAGCTGTTCCGCGAGCGCAACACGCCAACCGGTCCAGTTATTGAGCCAATTACCGAAAGTACGCCTGTAAAAGTTGGCGATAAAATCGTGGTCCGCGTAGAACTTCGCACCGACCGCGACATGGAATACGTTCACCTGAAAGATATGCGGGCATCGGCATTTGAGCCGGTTGACGTAATTTCGGGCTACCACTATCAGGATGGATTGGGCTACTACCAGTCAACCCGCGACGCCTCGACCAACTTCTTTATTTCGTGGCTCGCAAAAGGAACGTATGTATTTGAATACAAGTTGGTCGCATCGCAAAAAGGCGAATTTTCGAATGGAATCACTTCGGTTCAGTGCATGTATGCGCCCGAATTTGCCGCCCATTCCGAAGGAATTCGGGTAACGGTGAAATAAAAGCCTCCCCTAAATCCCCTCCCAAATGGAGGGGACTTCAAAAAAAACGCTTATACGGAAGTTTTTACCATTTAAAATCCTTTGTGGTACTTTGAGTTTTGGAGTCTTTGTGGCATGAAAAGAAAGCCACAAAGACGCTAAGAAATAAGGAAACACGAAGAAAAAATGTACTTTTATTCTGAAAAATAATTCAGGAGGAATAACCCATGATCAATGCCATTATACTTATCAATACCGAACGGACAAAAGTCAATACAGTAGCCGAACAACTGGTTAGCTTACCCGGAATAGCCGAAGTTTACTCCGTTAGCGGCCGTTTCGATTTGGTTGCCATTATTAAATTACCAGGCGCCGACGACCTGGCCGTGCTGATGACCGAACAGGTGATAAAAATAGAAGGCATTACCCACACCGAATCAATGGTGGCATTCAAAACATTCTCTAAAAGTGATATTGCTGGTTTTTTCGAACTAGGGAATTAATTATTTGTGCGTTTATCACTTTAACAAAACATTAAAAGTTTACTTCTAAAAAAGTGTGAAACTTTGTTCCCGGTTTTTTAGGTCTACATTTAGGTTCATAACCTAATCTTAAACCTATGTCAGAGGATTCAGTTTTTGAATATAAGGGCCTCACGCTTCTGGTAAACCGAGAGTTCAACTATCTTGAAGTTGTCATCGACGAGAAAAATTTTTCAAATCAGGAAAAGTATATTTCATCGGTTTCACGAATGCTTGAATTTGCTCTAGATATCCATCCCAGATTTATTATTATAAATCGGGAAAAACATAAATTCACCATTACCTCTAAGCTCTTTCCTTTTACATCAAACAACATAATTAATCCGCTAAAAATCGATAACGTTAAAAAAATTATTTGTATCGGAACAGAAGAAGAATATCAAATTCGGTACAAAGAAATTGAAGAATTAGAACCATTTATTAAATGGGTAAATTCGAAACAAGCCGCGATCGAATGGATCAAACAAACCGAGCAGGAAAACCCAAATCCTTAATATTTCTTAACTTGAAGCCTTCGTTTCCTTTAAGATAAACAAAAGTTAAGTCTGGCTGTTTACCATCCTATGAATCAGCAAACAAATCAGACAAACTATATTAAGAAAAGATGAAACGAAGAAATTTTTTAGCACTTGTAGGAACATCTCTTGCAGCTGCGCCAGTTTGGTCGAACATATACAGTGCTCCACAACCTTTGCAAAAAGCTGTTGACGTTACTTTCCCCGAATTGCCATACGCTTTCAACGCTCTGGAACCGGTTATTGACGCCAAAACCATGGAGATCCATTACACCAAGCATCACAAAGCTTATTTCAATAATTTCTTGGCGGCCTTAAAAGATTCGCCAGCCGCTGAAATGGATTTATTGGATCTTTTCGCCGGAATAAGCAAGCAAAGCGCGGCTTTACGCAACAACGGCGGAGGTTACTACAATCACAAGCTGTTTTGGGAAAACCTGAGTCCGACAAAAACAAGTCCATCGCCTGCACTTAAATTAGCGATTGAAAAAAGCTTTGGCACATTTGAAAAGTTCATAGAAGAATTCTCAAATGCAGCAAAGAAACATTTCGGGAGCGGATGGGCATGGCTCTCGGCTGGAAGTGACGGAAAATTGTTTGTTAGCGATACATTGAATCAGGACAACCCGTTGATGGACGTTGTTGACAAAAGAGGCAAACCTCTGCTATGTCTTGATGTTTGGGAACATGCCTACTATTTGCAGTACCAAAACCGCCGCGCCGATTATGTCGACAAATTCTGGGAAATAGTGAACTGGGATACGGTGAGTAAACGATTCGAAAGTAGATAAAACGATAATTTAGATTTTTTAATGGTGAGCGGACGACTTTTGAGCGGGCCGCTCACTAAGTTTTAAAACATTTCTGATGCACTTTTTATACCTTTCCACACCGAAAAAAATGAAGCTATGATCGAAAATGTTGCACTAATCGGAGCAGGAAATCTGGCTACTCAACTGGCCATTGCGCTGAAAAAAAAAGATATAAAAATAAAGCAGGTGTTTAGTCGAAATAAAAACTCGGCAAAAGAGCTGGCTGAAAAAACCGGTTCTGCTTACACCAACAATTTATCGGAACTCGTGCCCGATGCCGATATATACATTATCGCGGTTAAAGATTCGGCAATTCTGGAGGTTCTTGAAAATTTGCAATTAAATGAAACGAAGCTGATTGTGCATACTGCCGGTAGTGTTCCGATGAGTATTTTGGAAGGGTTCAGCAATAATTACGGTGTGTTTTATCCATTGCAAACCTTCTCGAAAAGCCGGGAGGTCGATTTTTCGAACATCCCCATTTGCATAGAGGCAAACCATCCGTCAGTGCTGATGAAACTCGAAAATCTGGCTAAAAACCTGACCATTTCAGTAAATCAAATTAATTCCGACGAAAGGAAGACGCTCCATTTGGCAGCCGTTTTTGCCAACAACTTTGTAAACCACATGTATGCTGTGAGTGCCGAAATTTTGCAAAACAAAAAGCTTGATTTCGAATTGCTAAAACCTCTCATTGCCGAAACGGCGGCCAAGGTGCAGGAACTTTCGCCCATTGAGGCACAAACCGGACCGGCCAAACGATATGATCAAACCATTATTAATGCACATCTGAATATGCTCGATAGCCAGCCTGATTACCAGAAAATCTATAGTTTTGTGACTGAAAGCATTTTTCAGCTTCAACAAAAACACTCGCATGACATTCTTTAAAGAAAAACTAAAAAACGTAAAGGCGTTTATTTTTGATGTTGACGGCGTTCTCTCGCTCGACACTTCAGCGCTCGACGAATACGGAGACCCTGTGCGGACAGCAAATGTAAAAGATGGATTTGCGATTCGTTACGCGCTAAAGAATGGTTTCCAGGTAGCAATTATAACCGGAGCCAATACTGTTCGCGTTAAACTCAGGTACAGCAAACTTGGTGTTGAGCACATTTACCTCAATTCATTCGAGAAGTTGAGCTGCCTGAATGATATTCTGGATAAAACCGGATTGAAAAAAAGCGAAATTCTGTACATGGGCGACGATTTGGTTGACTTACCTGTTATGAAAGAAATAGGAATACCAACTTGCCCGTCAGACGCAGTTCCAGAAGTTAAAGCTGCGGCTATTTATATCTCAGACCGGAAAGGAGGCGAAGGCTGTGTTCGCGATGTAATCGAACAAGTTTTGCGCTCTCAGGGGAAATGGGCCAGCCAGGAAATTACCGGACTAAAAGCAGATTAAAAAATAGTTCGAAGTGCCTAAAATGAAACTCCGAACTTAAAACTCCGAACTCCGAACTTATGACTTATGTTTCTACACAACCTTGAACAATACGAAATAATACTGGCATCAAAGTCACCTCGCCGCCAGCAACTTCTCTCCGACCTTGGATTAAAATTCACAGTGCAGTCGATGGACGTGAAGGAAGAATTTCCTGCTGGTTTGGGAATGACTGAAATTCCGGTTTTTCTTGCCGAGCTGAAAGCAAATGCCTTTCTCCCACAAATGAAAAACAATCAATTGGTAATTACTGCTGATACGATTGTTTGGCTCGACGGTAAAGTGATGGGAAAGCCAAAAGATTACAGCGATGGTTTTAAAATGCTGAGCGACTTGTCAGGAAAAAAACATGAGGTAGTAACCAGCGTTTGCCTGCTCTCTAGAACAAAAAAAATTGTATTCTACACAATTTCCGATGTTTGGTTTAAAAATCTGGCTGAAGATGAAATTCACTATTATCTAGAAAATTATAAGCCATACGACAAAGCCGGAGCCTACGGAATTCAGGAATGGATTGGCTACGTTGGTGTCAACCGAATCGAAGGGTCTTTTTTCAATGTTATGGGATTGCCCATTCAAGATTTATATGAACATTTGAAAAATTTTTAGTCCATTCTTCCTAAAAACTCGCTAATTTAACGGCCGTCAACTAATTAGCCTGCTCATGAAGATCACGAATTTGCTTTTTGTTTTTTCGGTCACCATTTTATTATTACAAACAGCCGGTTGTAAACCACAATCTCCAAAAATCGGCATTCTGTTCCACAGTTACGAAAACGAACGCTGGATCAAAGACCGTGATTATCTTGTAGAAGATTTACAAAAATTAGGGGCCACCGTTATGGTGAAAGTTGCCGATAACGACTCGAAAAGGCAAATTGATCAAGCTGAAACAATGATCAAGAATGGCGTACAGGCTTTAATTGTTATTTCAGTTAATCAGAATGAGGCCGCAAAAATTGTGGAAATAGCTCACGAAGCCAGCGTCGGTGTAATTGCATACGACCGGATGATAAAAAACTGCAAACTAGACTATTATGTCACAACAAACAGCACCAGGGTTGGCGAGCTTCAGGCAAAATACATCACGTCGGTAAAACCTGAGGGAAACTATGCGCTGATTTGTGGGTCAAAATACGACGATAATTCGAGGAAATTATTTCTTGGCCAGATGAATGTTCTTCAACCATATATGGAACGGGGCGACATTCGGGTAATTTACAGCGACTTCACAGAAGCATGGACTCCAGCCGAGGGAGCGCTGCATACAGCAAAAATTCTGGAACAATCTGGTGACTCCATTGCAGCAATTATTGCAGGCAGCGACGCCATTGCCACGGGCGTGCTCGACGTTTTGAGAGAAAAACGACTTTCAGGGAAAATACTGGTTGCAGGGCAGGATGCTGAGGTAAGCAACATTAAAGCGATTTTGTCTGGAGAACAAACATGCGACATATTGAAGCCGCTGAAACAGATGGCCGCTACTGCCTCTGAAATTGCAGTTATGGTGGCCAAAGGGAAAACACCTGAAATGAAATTTACAAGCGAAAGCAATGGCAAATTCCTGGTAAAGTCAGTTTTGCTTGATGCCGCAATTGTAAACAAAGACAATATTGAGAAAACGATCATTGCCTCAGGCCTTCATACGGCTACAGAACTGAAGTAACAGTGACTACGAGGCTTTATGCTTGTGTACAAAATTTGAAAATCCAACAATTTTATCTTTCAAATCCCTGCTGTTCAACTTTTAGATTACTATTTTTGGCATTCCAAATAAAAACTGAAAAGAATGTTCAAAAAACTGTCGCTCGTTGCCGCATTAGCTTTTTTGCTGGTTTTTCGTTCTGTTGGCAAAGAAGGAATGTGGATTCCCACCCTTTTAGAAAAATACAATATTGAAGAAATGAAGCAGATGGGTTTTAAGCTGTCTGCCGAAGATATATACAGCGTTAATCACGCCAGTATGAAAGATGCCGTGGTCCTTTTCGGAACCGGATGTACTGCCGAATTGATTTCGGGCGACGGGCTGTTCATCACAAACCATCATTGTGGTTACGATGCTATTCAGAACCATAGCTCTCTGGAACACGATTATTTAACCAATGGCTTTTGGGCGAAGAGCAGGCAGGAAGAACTAACTAATCCGGGGTTGACTGCCCGTATCCTGAATCGAATGGAAGATGTTACCAGCCTTGTTTTAAACGGGACCAATGATAAACCAGCCGATTCGCTACAAACAATTATAACCCGGAATACAAAGAAAATAGCAAAACAAGCAGCTGAAAACGATAGATACGAAGCCATCGTTCAACCGCTATTCAACGGCAATCAGTATTTTTTGTACGTGTACGAAGTTTTTGCCGATGTGCGGCTGGTTGGTGCACCGCCATCGTCAATCGGAAAATTTGGCGGCGATACCGACAATTGGATGTGGCCGCGCCATACAGGCGATTTTTCGTTGTTCCGCATATATGCCAATAAAGACAATCAGCCCGCCAAATATTCGCCTGACAATGTTCCGTATAAACCAAAGAAATTCTTTAAAATCTCTTTGAAAGGGGTACATGCCAACGATTTCACGATGGTGTTTGGTTATCCGGGCAAAACGCAGGAGTATCTGCCGGCAATAGCCATCAAACAAATTATGGAACAAGGTGATCCGGATAAAATTGCAATCCGCGACCTGAAATTAAATGTCCTTTCTGCCGACATGGAAAGAGATCGGGAAATCCGCATTCAGTATTCTGCAAAGTATGCAGCGACAAGCAATGCCTGGAAAAAATGGCAAGGTGAAATAAAAGGACTTCGCCGGTTAAATGCCATTGAAACAAAACTGCAATTTGAAAAAGATTTCTCTACCTGGGTTAATGCGAGCGACGAGCGAAAAAAACAGTTTGGCGAGGTGCTGCCAACTCTCGAAAATCTTTACAAACAGCTTGCCCCATATACCAAAGCCAACGATTTCTACACCGAGGTTGTGCAACGCGGAACAGATATTTTCTCTATTATTTCAACTTTTGAAGCAATAGAAAGTAAATGGAATTCGATGCCAGAAGCCGATCGCCAGAAGATACAGAAGGGAATCCGGCAGCGACTGGCCGACTACTTCAATGAGTATAATAAAAGCACCGACGAAAAAGTGTTTGTTTCGTTGATTGATTATTATGCCAGACATGCCGATCCGGCTTATCTTCCTGAAGACTTTAAATCGTTGATGAAAAACACCGGCCGCGAAGAACTGGCAAAACTCTACGAGAATTCTGTTTTTGCAAACCAGCCAGCATTGACAAATCTAGCGATGAATATCAACTCGAAAACATTCAAAAAATTGAATAAAGATCGAATGTTCGTGATGTTCAAAAGTTTAAAAAGTAATTACGAAAAAACCGTTGAGCCAACTTTCAACTCCCTTCAGAAACAAATTGATTCTACGATGAAAACATACATCGCCGCAATTATGGAAATGAAACAAGGGCATCCGCTATGGCCCGACGCAAATAAAACGCTGCGGGTTGCATACGGGAAAGTTGAAGGCTACGAACCAATGGACGGAGCCAGTTACGATTACTATACTACCATTGACGGGATCATTGAAAAAGACAATCCCAACATTTACGATTATAACATTCCGCAGGTGCTGCGCGACTTGTATGCAAAAAAAGACTATGGACGCTATGCCGAAAACGGGCAGTTACATGTTTGTTTCCTTGCCTCCAATCATACCACCGGCGGAAATTCAGGCAGCCCTGTTCTCGATGCCGATGGTAATTTAATTGGCGTAAATTTCGACCGTTGCTGGGAAGGAACAATGAGCGACCTGATGTTCGATCCGGATCGTTGCCGAAACATTATTCTCGATATTCGTTATGCCTTGTTTGTAACCGACAAGGTAGGCGGAGCCGGGTATTTGCTGAACGAAATGCAGATCGTAGATTAAGGCAAATATTCTTGTTCCTAAGGAAGTAATTTGAATGACGCTTTTAACCCATCCATCCCGATTCCCGAAACTACCACTGTTGGTTTGTGCGCTGTTGATTAATGTCTCCTTGTTCGCGCAAACGGCGGAAGTAGTATCTTTGGGCCAGGCAAAGGACATATTATTTACTGAAGTAAATCCGTTGCACGGGTTTGGCATTTTCACATTCAATACTCCATTTTACATCGGAAATCTCACAAACACCAAAAGTTCTGAGTTCGCTGTCGCTTATTCCTTCGGAAATACCTGGCACCCACAGTCAACTGTTTATTACCCGCAAAATTTAACTGCACAACAGCGGATAGTAGTCAACTCACTGTATGTTACCGACCGGCCACAATACTTCGAAGATCAAGGTATTGTAACGAAACAAAAGACCTTTGCAAGCGATGGAGTTTTGCAAAACCTGAGTTTTACTTACAAAACGCATTTCCGGGGGAAAAGCTCGGCGGTAATAAAACTCAACACTTATATATTGTCGGGCGGAAGTTCTCCATTGTATTATTTTGCCAGTGATCGGTTCATCGAGAAAATTCACACCTGGGTTGGACTCGAAGACAATTTTGGCAGAAAACAATTTCCATTCAACCAGTCGAAGCTATATTATGAAGACGAAAACGGCAGAAACATACAAATTGACAAACCAAAAACTTTCCTCGGAACACTCGACCTAAATTTTTACCAAATGCTTTGGCAAAAGGAAAAACCGTTGTCAATCTTAACTCTTCAAGCTGGAACGCATTTCATTATTCCGCTCAACAATTACTATCCCAAAGTTGCAGGTGGTTTGTCGGCCAGCTTCTTTTATCGCCAGCGAATTTCAACGAGGTTCTACACCGATTTGGCTGTCGATGGCTCGGTCAGCAATAACTCTGTCGCAAGTTTTGGAGATGCCCCAGATTTGATCGACCGCAAATTTCGGTTGGCAGCCAAATCATATATGTCAATAAACCTGGTGTCTAAGCAAAACCGAACCTTAACGTTTGGACTAATCTGCAACTACCAGGACTCTTTTTTGAAAGGGAATATTTATAACGATACGCAGGACAATTACCGCGATCTGGGTATTGCTTACCTGAAAAACGGCCAAGTTTGGGACGGAACGGTTGTCAGCAAAACCCCGCGATTGTCAAAACTCACTGCTGCATCAATGTATTACTTCTCGCTTAAACCGTATTTCTTTTGGGGTGTAAAAGGCAAAAAATCAGCGATGTACTTCACCATTTGCGAAGACTATCCTTTAGTAAACAATGCCCCCGACATTCAGTACGGAATACAATTCACCCGAAATTTGAGCCGGTAAAAACCCAGCCTAGTCGCACAAAACACAAATGTCTTTTTTGGGATTAATCATCAACACCGGCAAATTTCCAGCTTTTCGCAAAAGTTTCTTCTCCGGAAGCCCAATAATCAGGTCTATTAAAGTAATGTTGCTGCTTCCTGAAATGATCAGCACGTCTCCGGAAAATTCGTCAATCCGGTCAATGGCTTCGTCGTATATTCGCCAACTCGTTGCCTTTCCTGCGCTAACGCGATGACTGACATTTAAACTTGAAAGAAACTTGCGAAAGAAATTTACGTTTCGCGTTAGCTTTGCAGCCCGCTCACGCTCGGTTTCGTGAGCATAAATTAAACTTATCTGCGCTTTGTTGAACCTTCCGAAGTACGAGGCCCACAACGAAGTGTCTTTCGATGCTTTCCTGAAATCGACTGGCACCAAAACATTTTTGTAACTTAAAAAGCGAGGCTCCTCTCCTTTTACAAATAGAAATGCCACACCGCTTTCACGAAACGCGCTCATTGCCCAATCAATATCGGTTTGATGGAGCACAAACAATACCGCCTCAAATTCGTCAATCAGCTTCTGCATATTGCTAACCAACGACTTTTGAAGCAACAACCAGGAAATTTCCAACGAAGGAAGCGTCGATTTTAACACTCCCGAAGTTTGCGCCAATTTCTCCTGAAGCACCTTCTTTTCCTCTGTCTTTTTCCAGAATGCAGTAAGGCAAAGCTCCTTCTTTAAAACATCAGCCATCCGAACACCATGAACAATAACCTCTTTCATCTTGTCGGAGAAATCGCACAGCACTACTATTTTTTGCGAAGAAGAATTTGGCATCACTATTCAGAATTGATCATAGCAATATTAATATTAAAAATCTGAACAAAAGGCATTTTTATTTGGGTGGTCAATACTTAAATGCGAATAAAAATCAGTTCCTGCTGAACCCGCTTTTGCTACCTTTGTTTCCATTCCTAAAAACTGGTATATGATAACAAAAGAATTAATTGAGCCTAAAAGCATTGTTGTTGTTGGCGCTTCAAACAACATTACCAAACCGGGAGGAAAACTTCTGAAAAACCTTAAAGACAACAATTTTCAGGGCGATCTTTTTGTAGTCAATCCAGTTTCCGACGATGTTCAAGGCATAAAAGCCCATAAATCTGTTGAAGATTTGCCACCTGTTGAAATGGCTGTTTTAGCAATTCCTGCTGCTTTGTGCGTCGAAGCTGTGAAAATTCTCGCCACGCAAAAGAGCACCAAAGGATTTATCATTATCTCTGCCGGATTCAGCGAAGAAAGTGAAGAAGGACGCCAGCTCGAACAACAAATTGTAAAAATATGCAACGAGAATAACGCGTCGCTAATTGGGCCGAACTGCATCGGAGTAATTACCTACGCGCACACCAGCGTTTTTACCACGCCCATACCCAAGCTCGAGCAAATGAGCTGCGACCTGGTTTCAAGTTCAGGTGCTACTGCCGTGTTTATTATGGAATCCGGAATACCCAAAGGATTACATTTTGCCAGCGTCTTCTCAGTTGGCAACTCAGCACAAAACGGAGTTGAAGAAATTCTCGAATTCATGGACGAGGTTTTTAATCCTGCGACAAGCACCCGCGTCAAATTATTGTACATCGAAAGCATAAAAAATCCTGATAAACTGTTGAAACACGCCTCGTCGCTAATACGAAAAGGCTGTAAAATAGCAGCAATAAAAGCCGGAAGCAGCGAAGCCGGAAGCCGTGCTGCTGCCTCGCATACAGGCGCAATGGCCAACTCCGATCTTGCCGTTGAAGCATTGTTCCGGAAGGCCGGAATCGTTCGCTGTTTTGGCCGCGAAGAATTAACAACCGTAGCCAACGTTTTCCATTGCAAGCCAATGAAAGGCAAGCGACTCGCAATTATAACCCACGCCGGAGGACCAGCAGTTATGCTTACTGATGCGCTCGAAAGCGGCGGACTGCATATTCCGCACATTGAAGACAGTGCTGCTAAAACAAAATTGAAGAATCAGCTTTTTGCAGGTTCATCAGTCGAAAACCCAATCGATTTCCTGGCAACGGGAAATGCCGAACAGTTGGCAGCAATTATTGACGCCTGCGAAAACGATTTCGACAACATCGACGGCATGGCCGTTATCTTCGGAAGCCCGGGACTGACGCCTGTTCGCGACGTTTATCAGGTTCTGAACGACAAAATGCAAACCTGTCGAAAACCAATTTTCCCCATTTTGCCCTCGCTCATCAACGTGAAAGACGACATGGCCTATTTCATTTCTGAAGGCAACGTAATGTTTCCTGACGAAGTTTTGCTCGGTAAAGCCTTGACCAGTATATTGAAAGCATCCCGCCCTTCAGAAGAAAAAATATTTCTGGACAATGTGGACATTCCTGAAATTCGCCGAATAATAGAAAACGCGGAAGATGGATTCCAATCGCCCGAAACTATCCACCGGCTTTTTGCTGCCGCCGGAATACCGATGGTTCGCGAAATTACCGTAAATACTGAAGAACTGGCTGCAGAGGCTGCCTCAAAGCTGGGATTTCCGCTGGTAATGAAGGTAGTTGGCCCAATTCACAAAACAGATGTGGGCGGAGTAGTTTTAAATGTTCACGATCAGGAAACTGTTCAGCACGAATTCAAACGACTGATAAAAATTAAGGACACCACAGCTGTTTTGATGGCCGAAATGGCTTCGGGTACCGAATTATTCCTCGGCGCGAAATACGAAGACCGCTTCGGGCATATTATTTTATGCGGTATGGGTGGCATTTTTGTCGAAGTATTTAAGGATGTTACCTCGGGCCTTGCCCCACTTACAATGTGTGATGCGGCTTCTATGATAAAAAACCTGCGGGCGTATAAATTAATTAAAGGTTATCGTGGTCACGCAGGAGTAAACGAGCGAAAATTTGCTGAAATAATGGTTCGCTTATCAACACTTTTGCGCTTTGCCATAGAAATTAAAGAACTGGATATCAATCCGCTGCTCGGGAATGGCGAAAAATTGGTGGCTGTTGATGCGAGAATTAGGATAGAAAAGAGTTCGGTTTCATAAGAATAGTTTATAAGTTCCTTATTCTTGGTTTAGAGTTAAATCTCATTTTTTATCCGAGTATTTTTGAATATAATATTTTATTTTCTCTCTAAAATATGGGATTACTTGAATAATAGTTAGAACCAAAGCGACAATCGAAATGACATAGCTTTGATATGATTTATCTAGGTAAAATTGGATTACTTTATTTTGACTATAAATTTCTTCAGATACTGATAAAATTGACTCCTGTATTAAAGGATAGGAGTCCCCAGCCTTTTTTTCCAAGTTGAGAAACAGTTCTTTTTGTGATTGTGAAAGCTTTTCAAAGGGAAATTTCTCTCTATATTCCTTGCTGAAATTTTTGAGTTGTTTTATGAATACTGTATCGATAGATCCTGTATATGAATCGTAGATCATTTCTTCCAATATCATTGAGAGGTCAGTTGATTCTTGATAAAATTGATCCGCACTAAAAACTTTTCCACTGATATTTACTCTTTCTTTTCTATCAAATATGATCTTTAAGTCGTCGAAGCTACAGTTTGATTTGATTGCCTTCTCAAAATCAATCTTGACGTTTTTGTTTAAACAATACGTTGGCGTTTGGTAAATTATCAAAAGTAAACGCATTAAAATTAATACCCCAACAATTGAAAAAAAGAGATAAACAGTGCTAAATCGAGCTAAGATTTCATCTTTTATTGTTTCGTTTCCATCTTCAGGTAATTCAGCGTTAAAAAAAGCTTTGTAAATTTTCTTATAAAGCATATTAATTTTTTATTGAATAAATTACCAAAAAAATATAAAGATAAAAAACGAAAGGCTAATAAATCTTGGTGAAACACCTTAACTTATTAGCCTTTTATGTAATTGTAAGGTTTTGCAACCTTACGTTAAAAGCACATTAAATACAGGAAATAGATTAATATTCAGATCTTCTGCTTCCACCAGCGCTTGAACCACCACCGCGGTTGAAACCACCTTTGTTGAAACCACCACCTGAATTGCCACCGCGGTATCCACCACGATCGCCACCACCTGAGTTACCTCCACGGAAACCACCTGAGTTACCTCCACGGAAACCACCACCTGAATTACCACCACGGAAACCACCACTAGGACGGCTGCCTTCTTTCTTTTCTTCAGCTTTATTTACAACAATTGTGCGGCCTTCAACTTCTGCGTTATTCAGTTCTTCAATTGCTTTTTTAGCTTCTTCTTCATTAGTCATCTCAACAAAACCAAAGCCTTTTGATCTGCCTGTAGCTTTGTCAGTAATAATCTTTACGGAAGTTACTTCTCCGTATTCTTCAAAAATTTCCTGTAATTCGCTTTCCACAATTTTAAAGGGAAGGCTGCCAACAAAAATGTTCATAAATAACTGTTTAAATAATGGATAAATATATTCGCCAAATGTAGTTATATTTTGATTCAAAATACGTTCTGGCAAAGAAATTATCACCCTTTATCGTATTTTTCCTTGTTTTTATCAGCCTAGCTTCTAATCAATTAACTTCCTTTTCTGCAAATATGATCAATAACACATGTTTTAGAACCTGAATCTTCGGACAAAAAATTCCATTTCTGAAACTTACCGGGGCATCTGTTATCAGACGAAACCTACCAAAAGATCGCCAATAATTCAAAATCAATCTAAATTACCATCTTTCTGTTTTTAAATCAAATAATCAATTTTGTTTTAATTGATTTATTATAACGGCTTTCAACTTCTACACTGAAAGAATAACGTTAAAAATACTTACAACCTCCTAACAATCAAGTTTGCAGTATCAGATAAAACTTATACTTTTGGATTCCGTTTCAGGTAGATATCCTTTCAGAAAATACCAGGGAAACATTGAATTAAAAACCAAAAAATTAACCCGACTCGTAAAGAGCCATTGCCCTGCTTTTGATGTAGTTTGGGCAAATGTAAGAACCTGAACTTTAATGAAAAAGCTTTTCTTTCTGATTTCTGTTCTATGCGCCATAACTGTTCTCGGCCAGGATAAACCCAAAGAAGTAACTTCTGAATTTTATGGTTTCGTTCGTTTTGAATCTTTTTTCGATAGTTATAAAGGTCTAAACGCCGGAAACGAACTGTTTTTTATTGCACCCAATTTTGTGGGTTTAGATTCGAATGGCAAACACATTAATGAAACTCCGACCTACAATTTTGCTTCGATGGCAACACGCCTTGGCGTCCGAATGGTTGGTCCAACTATTTTAAACGCAAAAACAACAGCCAACATAGAAGCCGACTTTGCCGGCGACCTTGCGAATAACCCGGCGTTGTTCCGTGTTCGTCAGGCAAATATGACTTTTACATGGGCAAAAAGCTCGTTGCTGGTTGGTCAAACCTGGCATCCTTTCTGGAGCGGTAAAGTGTTCCCAACTGTTGCCGGGCTAAATACTGGTTGTCCTTTTCAGCCATTTAACCGAAGCCCCCAAATTAGATTCGATTATAAACCTACATCGAAATTAATTTTAACCGCTGCCGCTGTTGCCGAGTTTCAGTATAAATCGTATGGGTTCTCGAAAATCGAAAATTATACAATTGAAAAAGCCGATGTTTACAGCCGTAATGGCGGAATTCCTGAGTTGATCGCCAACGTCGAACTCAATGATGGTGGATGCACATTGGGTGCAGGAACAAGTCTGAAATACATTCTTCCAACTTTGTACACCGTTGGAACAAGTGGAAAATTTGTGTCGGATGATAAAGTGAAAGCAGTTTCGTTTGTTGGCTATGGTCAATATGTGAAAAAATTATTCACGATAAGAGCAAAAGCCACGTTGGGCCAAAACATGACCCATTTAAACATACCCGGTGGATATGGCATAAAATCGCTCGATAAAAATACCGGAGCATTAACCTATACACCGTATAATTCATTTTCAAGTTACATCAATGCCATTTACGGGAAAAAATATCAAATTGGATTTTTCGGTGGCTACATGAAAAACCTTGGCACTGTTGATGCTCTCTATAACTTCGGAACGTCTTCTGCCCCATCGGTTGTAACACCGGGCCTATTGCCAAACGTTGCATCCATGTATAGGATTGCGCCACATTTTGCTGCCAACATATCAAAACTCAGATTCATTTTTGAATACGAAATTACTACAGCCAAATATGGAACTGGAAATATTGATCTTTCGGATGGGCTATATGCCAGCCATATAAATGCAACGAACAAAAGAGCGTTGCTCGTATTGATGTACTCTTTTTAAAAACTAACCACTATGTATTGGCAAAAGGAATTTGAAACCCTAAATAGAACCGAGCTCAAAAAACTTCAGGTTAGCAGGCTGAAAACAACAATTCAGTCAGCAATGAATTCTCCGTATTACGGGAACTTGTACAAACAAATGGGATTGTCGCCCGATTCGGTAAAATCGGTTGCTGATATTCAAAAACTACCATTTACCACGAAACAAAATCTCCGTGAAAATTTTCCATATGGTTTTCTTGGGTTACCGACCAAGGAGTTAATCAGGTTACACAGCACCAGCGGAACAACCGGAAACCCTACGGTAATTTTCCATAACAGGCACGATATCGATTCGTGGGCCAACCTGATGGCACGCTCGTTATTTTGCGCTGGGGTTCGCGACACTGATGTTTTTCAGAATATCTGCGGATATGGCTTATTTACAGGAGGTCTGGGGTTTCAGTATGGAGTTGAACGCCTGGGCTGCCTGAGTATTCCGGCAGGAGCAGGAAATAGTCCACGGCAAATTAAGCTGATGATGGACTACGGAACTACCGTTGCCCATGCCATTCCAAGCTACCTGAATCGCTTGTACGAAGTGTTTATTGAAGAAGGACTTGATCCGAAGAAAGATACTAAATTGCACACTTTTGTTATAGGCGCCGAGCCGCACACAGAAGAGCAACGCAAACGAATTGAAGAAATGTATGGCGTAAAGGCATACAATTCTTTTGGACTGACTGAGATGAATGGTCCGGGAGTAGCTTTTGAATGTACATTCCAAAATGGATTACACATTTGGGAAGATGCCTACCTGATCGAAATTATTAATCCGGAAACCCTTGAGCCAGTGGCTGACGGAGAAGTCGGAGAACTGGTAATGACAACACTCGACCGTCAGGCCATGCCATTAATCCGCTACCGCACCCGCGACCTAACCCGCATTTTGCCGGGCGATTGCCCATGTGGCCGCACGCATGCCCGCCTCGACCGAATCACAGGTCGTTCTGACGATATGTTTATCGTGAAAGGATGCAATATTTTCCCAATGCAAATTGAAGGCGTTTTAATGAAAATTCCTGAAGTGGGAGCCGACTACCTTATTACGCTTGACACTATTGAAGGAAACGATGAAATGATCATTGAAGTTGAAGTGAAAAAAGACTGGTTCACCGGAGACATTTCACGCCTCGACAGAGTTGCGAAACAGATCACGGCTCAAATTCGCGACGAGGTTTTGGTTAAGCCAATCGTAAAACTGGTTGAACCGGGATCGTTGCCAAAACCGGAAGGGAAAGCCGTCAGGGTAAAAGAACTGCGAAAAGCTCTAAATTCGTAAAGCCAAGGCAAAAGATAAAAGTGAAAAGGCAAAAGCTTTTTCATTCATCATTCATAAATTATAATTCATAAATCTCATGGCATACCAGGTCTCCATATTTCTGGAAAATAAAATCGGGCACCTCGAAAGGGTAACTGCCGTTTTGAAAGACGCGTGCATTAATATACGCACCATGAATCTGAATCACACAGCAAATGGCTGGGGCATTCTCAACCTGGTCGTTTCCGATCCTATTCACGCCCACACATTGTTAATAGAGAAAGGTTTATCGGCTGCCTTACGCGAAATACTGGTTATTGAAATTATTGATCAACCTGGCGGGTTGGATGAATTGCTTAAAGAAATTGTAAAAGCCGAAGTAAATTTCACCAATGCTTATGGACGTTCGGGTAACGCGCATCAATCGGCCTACTTTGTTATCGATACAGATAATGTAACCGAAGCACGGGAAAAACTTCAGATCGCCGGATTAAGGATCATGCCCGACGAAAAAGTATATGGAAACAGCAAATAGAAATTTTGTAAATCATAAACAGAAATGATTTGGAATGAAAAAATAGAATGTGCCGGCAGGGAAGAAATGCGGGCCATTCAATCAGAAAGGCTGAAAGATACAGTTCAACGAATTTACCACAATGTACCAAGTTACCGGCAGAAAATGCAGGAAGCCGGTCTTGTTCCTGAAGACATCAAGTCAGTTGACGATTTGGTTAAATTGCCATTCACGCTTAAAACCGACCTGCGCGACAACTATCCATTTGGATTGTTTACCGTTCCGATGAGCGAAATTGTGCGTATCCACGCATCTTCTGGAACCACCGGCAAACCTACAGTTGTAGGCTACACGCGTAAAGACCTTAGCACCTGGGCCGAAATGGTTACCCGCGCCTTGTGCATGGCCGGTGTTCACCGCGAAGACATCGTTCAGGTGGCATACGGATATGGACTTTTCACTGGCGGACTTGGGCTGCACTATGGTTGCGAAAATCTTGGCGCGTCGGTTATCCCAATTTCAGGAGGAAACACGGACAAGCAGCTTCAGTTAATGGAAGATTTTGGAACAACGGTAATCGCCTGTACACCGTCATATTCTCTACATCTTGGCGAAGAACTTAAAGCCAAGGGAATTGACAAAAGCCGGTTGAAACTTCGTGTTGGTATTTTTGGTGCTGAACCATGGACAGAAAACATGCGCAAAGAAATTGAAGCCTCACTTGGCATCAAAGCCATCGACATATACGGATTAAGCGAAATTATGGGGCCGGGCGTTTCGTGCGAATGTGAATATCAGACAGGTATGCACATCATGGAAGATCATTTCATTCCTGAAATTATCAACCCCGAAACACTTCAACCAGTACCAGCAGGCGAAATAGGAGAACTGGTTTTCACTACAATCACCAAAGAAGGAATCCCTCTTATTCGCTATCGCACCCGCGATTTAACCCGACTGATTTACGACAAATGCGAGTGTGGCCGTACGCTGGTGCGCATGGAAAAATGCAAAGGTCGTTCAGACGATATGCTTATTATCCGCGGCGTGAACGTATTCCCGTCTCAAATAGAATCCGTATTGCTCGAAATGAGCGAAACATCGCCACACTACTTGATAATTGTTGAAAGAGATGGTAACTTAGATACGATGAAGCTGATGGTCGAAGTTCAGGAACAATTCTTCTCCGACGAAATCAAGCAACTCGAAGCACTGCGTAAGAAAATAACCCACAGACTTTCGAGTACACTTGGTATTTCGGTGGATGTAAAACTGGTTGAACCAAAAACCATTGAACGCACTGCCGGAAAAGCAAAACGAGTAATCGACAACCGCAAATTATAGGAGAAAATATCTATGATTATCAAACAATTATCAGTATTTCTTGAAAATAAAACCGGCCGATTAAATGAAGTCACCCAATTACTGGGAAATGCCGGAATAAACATGTCGGCGTTTAGTGTTGCCGACACATCGGAGTTTGGGATTCTGCGTGTAATCGTTACCGAACCTGAAAAAGCGCTGCTCATTTTAAAAGAAGCTGATTTTTCGGCCCGTTTAACCGATGTAGTTTGCCTTAACAGCCCCAACGAACCGGGCGCTTTGGCCAGAGCGCTCAATATCCTGGCCACCGAGAATGTTGTTATCGAATATCTGTATGCTTATTCGATGGACGAAACGTCGGCCAATATTGTACTAAAGCCCGATAATATTGAGAAATGTATTGAAGTTTTTCACGCCCATCAAATAGATTTGGTGAAGGCAAGCGACATGTATAAAATATAATTTAAAGTTTACATTCTGTTTCGCCCGGGATAATATTTGGTAATAAACTATTGTTTAAAGCTCGACCAAACACCAAAAGCTTATAGTTTGTTATCTTTGTACCTCGAAATTCCGGGAAAAATTACAATTTATAAAAAATGTCCCGGTATTTCGGGACATTTTAATATTACTTGACTAATGAAGAAAGTTGCCATACAAGGAATAGCGGGCTCGTTCCACGAAGATGCTGCAACAAGATATTTTGGCAATGAAGCCATTGAAATTGTTGAGTGTAAGACTTTTAAACAAGTTTGTGAATTAATCGACAGCGATCAGGTTGACATTGCTGTTATGGCGATCGAAAACTCGATTGCAGGTAGCCTTCTCCAAAATTACGGACTCATTCGCGACTACCACCTCCGAATAATAGGTGAAATATTTATTCATATCCAAATGAACCTGATGGTTTATCCTGGAGTAAAGAAAAAAGACATCAAGGAAATTTATTCGCATCCGGTGTCTTTTATGCAGTGCACCGAATACCTCGAAAAATACTTTCCGAATGCAGAACGTAAAGAATTAGGCGACAATGCCAAAGTTGCCAAGCTAATTTCTGACGAGCAAATAAAAAATGCGGCAGCTATCAGTAATTTACGTTCGGCTGGCCTGTATGGGCTTGAGATAATCGACAAAGGCATCGAATCAAACAAGAAAAATTATACCCGCTTTCTGATTTTGGCCAAGCACGGAAACCCAACAGAAGGCACCAACAAGGCCTCGCTTTGCTTCGAGGTTGGGCACTTCTATGGCTCGCTGGCAAAAGTTCTGAATATTTTTGCAGAACATAAAATAAACTTGACGAAAATTCAGTCAGTTCCAATTGTTGGAAAGCCGAATGAATATACATTTCATGTTGACATTGAGTGGGACGAGTTAACAAATTACGAACGCGCTATTCATATTATCCTGAAAAATGTGTCGAGTCTCGCCATTTTAGGAGAATATGTTCGCGGTGATATTGCTATTCATAAACAGTAAAAAAACATTATAATATGAGCAAAATTGGTTTATTCTTTGGCCCATTAAAGGGTTCTGTTAACCGTGTTGCTGAAAAAGTGAAAGCAGCCTTTGGTGAAGAAAATGTTGAATTGATTTCGGTAAACGATGCTTCAGCAACCGATCTTGAAAAATACAGCCTGATTATCTTTGGCATTTCGACCGTTGGAAAAGAAACCTGGGACTCAAATTATTCAAATACCGACTGGAGCAAGTTTTTCCCCAATATTTCAAAAGTTGACTTCTCCGGAAAAACAGTGGCTATCTTCGGACTTGGCGACCACATTACATACTCAAGCTACTTTGTAAATGCAATGGGCGTTTTGGCAAAGGAGCTTGAGAAAAAAGGGGCAAAAATAGTTGGACAGGTTGATCCTGCTGGTTATGAATTCGACGATTCTGAAGCTATTATCGACGGTAAATTTATTGGACTTCCAATTGACGAAGATTTTGAACCTGAACTGACCGACGAACGGGTAGCTAACTGGGTAAAAAGCATCAAACCAGCTTTCGGATTCTAGCTTTTTGCAGAAACATGATAAAATTCAGGTTCAATTTTCAACCTGTTTTTCTGTCAAATCAAAAGATTAAAGCAACGCCTGCTTTCAAATTTAAATTCGTTGATCGCTTGCATTTCCGAATTGCGAAACCTGTTTTGCAATACTCTAAAGCAATTTGATTTATAGCGAATTCTTTATTTATTTTTACTCAAAATTTACAGCTTTTCTAATGGAAAATACACCTGTTAGTCCCGAAATTGTAAAGAAATACATTGATCAACTCCAGATAAAAGATCTCGGAAAAGCATCGATCAGGGAAATTGTTGCCCTGGTAAACTTTATCGAGGAAGAAAGCAAAGTAAAATATATTCGCATGGAGATGGGAGTCCCCGGACTTCCGCCTGCAAAGGTTGGTGTCGAGGCCGAAATCAAAGCACTCGAATCAGGTGTTGCTTCAATTTATCCGATGATGGATGGAATAAAGCCGCTCAAATACGAAGCTTCCCGTTTCATCAAACTGTTTATGGATGTAGATGTTGCCCCTGCAAGCTGTATTCCAACTTGCGGATCGATGCAGGGAACTTTTGCTGCTTTGCTGGTCGCCGGGAATGTTGACAAACAAAAAGACACAACGCTTTTCATCGACCCCGGATTTCCTGTACAGAAACAGCAAATGACTGTGATGGGAAACAAATTCGAATCATTTGACGTGTTCGAATTCCGCGGGTTGAAACTTCGGGCTAAACTCGAATCATATTTATCCAAAGGAAATATCAATTCCATAGTTTATTCAAATCCCAACAATCCAAGCTGGATATGCCTGACAGACGAGGAGCTCCAGATTATTGGTGAACTGGCAACAAAATACGACATTATCGTCATGGAAGATCTGGCCTATTTTGGCATGGACTTCAGAAAAGATTTTTACACACCGGGGCGCCCGCCTTACCAGCCGAGCGTTGCAAAATACACCGACAACTACGTATTGTTTATATCATCGTCGAAGATATTCTCCTACGCCGGACAACGTGGAGCAATTATGGCGATTTCGAATTCGCTTTGGAACCGACAATATGAAAACCTCGGAATCCGTTTTGGTAGCAAAGCATTTGGCTTCACCATTGTAATGCAGGTTTTGTATGCACTTTCGTCGGGAATTGCACACTCTGTTCAGCACGGGCTTGCAGCCATGTTTAAAGCTGCAAACGACGGTGAATTCAATTTTATAGAAGACGTGAAAGAATATGGCCGAAAAGCCAGGATAATGAAAGACCTCTTTATTGGCAACGGATTTAATGTTGTTTACGAGAAAGACGGAGATGAACCAATTGCCGATGGGTTCTATTTTACAATTGGATACCATGGAATGACTGGCGGACAATTGTTGGAAAATCTATTGTATCACGGAATAAGTGCTATAACGTTAAAAAATACCGGAAGCGAAAAAGAAGGTTTACGAGCCTGTGTTTCGCATGTGAGACGTGATCAGTTTGGCGATTTGGAACAACGGCTTAAAATTTTTAACGAAACATTCAAGTAAAACGATGAATACCGGAATTAATCATCTATTTACAGGATATACTGATACGCTAACCCAGCTGAAAGATTTCTTTGTAAAGAAATGCCCGGTAACTTTAAAAAAAGGAGATGTATTTCTGGACTACGGAGATCATTCGCAAAAATTGGGCATTGTTCTCAACGGATTGCTTTACTCTACTTATATCTGCGAAAATGGACAGGAATGGATCTCTAACTTTTTTTACCCACCACATCACGCGGTTATAACCAGCCACGAAAGCTTTCTGCTCGGGCGGAAATCGTCCGAATCAATCAGGGCATACGAAGATTCGACGCTTATCTACATCACAAAAAGTGAATACGACACGCTCACTTCGCAAAATCCGCAGTTAGAGCACATGGTTCGGGTAGTTGCCGAAGAAAGCTATATTCAGGCATTAAAAAGAGTTTATTCCTTTCAGTCGTTAACAGCTTTTCAGCGGGTAAAAAAGTTTGTAACAGAAAATAGCGACCTTGTGTCAAGAGTTCAGCGACAGCACATTGCGTCGTATTTAGGAATTCACCGGAACATTTTCACAAGGGTATTGCATAAGATTTGATTTCGCAACTTTTGTTGCGCATGGGTGGACCTGTAAAAACTAGTTTTGTAACTATTGGCGTTTCACCAGTGATTACGAAAACATAAATTTTAAAAATCATGGCAAAAGTTATTGGAGCTGTAGTGGTTGACAATGAAGCATGCAAAGGTTGCGGTTTATGCGTAGCTGCTTGTCCACAAGATGTTTTAGGCCAAAATAAGCAAGTGAATGGCCGCGGATATCACTACTCGTTTATGAAAAATCCTGAAGCTTGTATCGGTTGTTCAAACTGCGCCACAGTTTGCCCCGACACCTGCATCACCGTTTACCGGGTAAAAATCTAATGATTTACGATTGGACAATTTGCAATTTGCTGGTATGCACAAGGTAAATGGTAAATTACAAATCGTTGAGTGAAATGAAGATATAGTAAATAATCAAATAGTAAATAAACAAGATGGGTGAATTAAGATTAATGAAGGGAAATGAGGTGATAGCCGAAGCCGCAATCCGTTGTGGTTGCGACGGATATTTCGGATACCCCATCACTCCCCAGTCGGAAATAATGGAAACCCTAATGGAACGCGAACCGTGGAACGAAACAGGAATGGTTGTTCTTCAGGCCGAAAGCGAAGTCGCTTCAATTCACATGCTTTATGGCGCTGCCGGTTCGGGCAAAAAAGTATTGACATCGTCGTCGAGCCCTGGAATTAGCCTTATGGCCGAGGGAATATCATATCTGGCCGGAGCCGAATTGCCCTGCCTTATTGTGAATGTTCAGCGAGGTGGCCCTGGCTTGGGAACGATCCAGCCATCGCAGGCCGACTACTGGCAATCAACCAAAGGCGGCGGACATGGTGATTACCGCCTGATTGTTTTGGCTCCTTCGTCGGTTCAGGAAATGAACGATTTCGTTGAGCTTGGCTTTAAACTCGCTTTCAAATACCGCAATCCGGCCATGATCTTAACCGACGGCGTAATCGGACAGATGATGGAAAAAGTTGTTCTTTCTGATTATATCCCTCGTTCAACCGACGAAGAAATTGAAGCCCGGTGCGGATCGTGGATCACCAGCGGACGCAAAAACGCCCGCGAACGCCACGTAATTACATCGCTCGAACTCGATTCTGGAAGAATGGAAGTGAACAACATCCGTTTTCAGAGCAAATACGCAAAAATGGAGGAAGACGAGGTACTTTATGAAGAAATACAATGCGAAGACGCCGAATACCTGATTGTTGCATTCGGTTCATCGGCACGTATTTGCCAGAAAGCAGTTGATGTTGCTCGCGAAAAAGGAATTAAAGTCGGACTTCTTCGGCCAATCACGTTGTTCCCCTTCCCGAAAAAACCAATTGGTGAACTGGCGAAAAAAGTAAAGGGAATGCTTGTTGTTGAAATGAATGCCGGACAAATGGTTGAAGATGTTCAGCTTGCCGCCGGATGCTCAATACCTGTTAAATATTACGGACGTTTGGGAGGAATTGTCCCTGGCCCGGGAGAAGTGGTTCAGGCCCTTGAACAAAAACTGATAGGAGGATAATTTATGGAATTGGCAGAAATCATTAATCCAAATAACCTGGTTTACGAAAAACCGAAGCTTTTAACTGACAATACAATGCATTATTGCCCTGGTTGTGGGCACGGCGTTGTGCACAAATTATTGGCCGAAGTGATCGAAGAACTGGGAATTGAAGAA
>Ga0116171_10001370_pt1 | contig 24232 bp, 15 predicted proteins | sample AD_JPNHW2_MetaG_FD_89798 | JGI IMG/M metagenome (GOLD analysis project Ga0116171, IMG submission 89798) | Active sludge microbial communities of municipal wastewater-treating anaerobic digesters from Japan - AD_JPNHW2_MetaG | ecosystem: Engineered > Bioreactor > Anaerobic > Digestate | place...
AAACCAACTGCATGCAGCGGTGGTTGAAATTATTGCCATGGAAGATGCAGAAGTGAAATACTCCACCGTACAAAACTGGTATCCCGGTGATAAAAACGGCGCCGGCGGCATTTTCAACTTTGTTACCAAAAGAGGCATCTGTAAAGGCAACAATTCAAAAATATCGTGGACACAGGTGGAAACAGGCTCGGCCATAACATGGAAATATCCCAGTTGCATACTGAAAGGCGATAACTCCGTGGGCGAATTTTATTCGGTGGCGGTAACCAACAATTATCAACAAGCCGACACAGGAAGTAAAATGATACACATTGGCAAAAACAGCCGAAGTACCATCATCTCCAAAGGAATTTCTGCCGGAAAAAGCCATAACAGTTACCGCGGACTCGTCAGGGTGAACAAAAGCGCTGTCAACGCCCGGAACTTTTCACAATGCGACTCGCTGCTGATGGGCGACAAATGCGGTGCCCACACCTATCCTTATATAAAAGCAGAAAACAAATCAGCAATCATAGAACATGAAGCCACCACCTCGAAAATATCTGACGAACAACTGTTTTATTGCAAGCAGCGTGGCATCGACCAGGAAAGCGCCATTAACCTCATTGTAAACGGTTATGCCAAGGAGGTACTCAACAAACTGCCGATGGAATTTGCTGTAGAAGCGCAAAAGCTGCTCTCCATAAGCCTCGAAGGCAGCGTAGGATAAGTCAGATTCTCTTTTTCCTGAAAAAACGGGCCTCGCCAACCATAAGGCCGGTCAGGGTGATAAATATACCTGCAATCTTCACCACACTGAAGTGTTCCTTAAAATACACGTACGATAGTATCGCGGTAAAAATCGGTATTAAGTAAGTGAAAACAGTGGCTTTTGAAACACCAATATTTTTGGTGCCGGCATTAAAAAGGATATAAGCCAGGGAGGAGGCAAAAACAGCCAGAGCCACCAGGTTGAAAATCAAGGTTGTGTTAAACTCGAAACTAACCAGATCGTTGAAATCAAAAATCAGCACTAAGGGCAGAAAATAAAATATCCCGATAATATTGTTGGTCGCCGTGATAGTATAAGGATTATATTTCTTAAGCATATTTTGCAACAGGAAGCTATATCCAAAAATGCTGCTCACAGCCAGGCACATGCACAGCAGCCCAAAAGGCGATGCGGCCAGCGAAAGATCTTTATTAAGCACCACCATCAGCACTCCGATAAACGAAATAATAATTCCTAAAAAATTATTGGACCTCAACGGTTCTTTTGCAAGAAAATACATGGTAAAAGGCACAAACAAGGGTATAGTAGAAACCATAATAGCTGCCACAGTAGGCGAAACATATTTGATGCCATAGCTTTCGCCCAGGAAATACAAGAAAGGCTGAAAAAAGGCCATCAGCACAAATTTTGGAATATCGCGTTTTTGAACTTTTTCAAACTTTTTATAAAAAATTGAAAACACCAGAAGAAAAACTGACGAAAGAATAAGCCGCAGAAGCACCGTGGTAAGCGGGTTCAGATAGTGATACACGGCCTTAATCCATATATAGGAGTAACTCCAGAAAATCATGGAAAGTATCAGCGCGAGGTAAGTAAGTGCAGCCTTATTCTTCATAAACCGAAGTGCAAAAGTATTGTTTTAATCCCAATAACTGTATCCGGATTTTCAAAAAAGAGTTTTTGAAAATTATCTTAATTTTACAGAAAAAAAATGCCGGACCACAGCAAAAAAACCAAACTCCCTCCCCTTTTTATTATTAATGCCACTATCGGCTTGCGGAATTTCCTGTTAAAATTAGCTTCGGGAATGCTGCCGGCCACTTATGTGATGCTGGAGGAAGCATCAAAAATATGGAAAGTTAAAGCCATTGAGATAGCTGCCAACCTTGATATTGCAGGCCACCTGAAACAACAACCCCTTGCAATTGACCAACTGGCAGAGCTTACCTGCACCAATGCTGATGCCCTGTACCGCGTGCTGCGCGCTTTGGCAGGAGAAGGAATTTTTAAAGAGCTGCCAGGCAAAGTATTTAAAAACACAAGATTATCACGGGCCATCGCCCCGCAGAAAGACTCCGTAAAGTATTTCTCCATGCATCATATCGGCGAAACCAACTGGGTGCTGACAGGTGATATGAATTATTGTGTAAAGACAGGCAAAAACGCCTTTGAACACAAATTCAACACCACTCCTTTTGAGCACCTTGCAGCACATACCGAAGAAAATGACATTTTCAATAAAGCCATGACGGAAACGGCTGAGCTATCGGGCAGCATCATGGCAGATTCTTATCCCTTCGGAAAATATAAAACGATTGTTGATCTTGGCGGTGGCCAGGGCCTGCTGCTTGCACAAATCCTTGAAAAACACCCAGACTCTGCGGGTATTCTGTTTGATCAGCCGCATGTGGCGAATAGCGCAAAAGAGCATCTTGCCAAAAACAAACTGGAAAACCGTTGCACCATCACCGAAGGAAGTTTTTTTGATGCACTACCCGCTACCGGCAACCTCTATATTCTGAAAAACATCATACACGACTGGAACAATCAGGACTCTGAAAGGATATTGAAAAATATTCACCATTATATGCCCGATAGCGCCAGGCTGATCCTCATAGAAACCATTATCAAGGCCGACAACAAACCCTCTTTCGGGAAGTTCATCGACCTGCAGATGCTCATCGGCACGCGGGGAGGACGCGAAAGAACCCTGGAAGAATTCACTACTTTGCTGAATAATTCCGGCTTCCGCTTATCTAAAATTATTACTAATGCCACCCCTTTCAGTTTTATTGAAGCCGTGAAAAAATAAATGCAACACATTGAATATCTGATAAATTCAACGTTTTATTTTTTGTGTATAACTTATTGAGGCGTTTTTTACATTTATTTTATAATTTTGTCAAAAAAAAACAACAATGGAGTTAAAGGAAATACTTTCAGTAACAGGAAAACCCGGTTTGTACAAAATAGTTGCACACACCAAGACAGGCATGATTGTCGAATCGCTGCTTGACAATAAAAGGATACCAGTTTACGCATCGGACAAGATTAGCAACCTGGAAGATATATATATATTTACAACGGAAACAGAAAAACCGCTGAAAGAAGTGTTTAAAATTATCTACGACAGGGAAAAAGGCGAAAAATGCATCAGCCACAAAGAAGATGACAGACAATTAAAAGAATATTTTAGCCAGATACTTCCCGATTTTGACCGGGATAGAGTGTACACCTCCGATATCAAAAAAGTTTTTGCATGGTACAACCTGCTTATAGAAAACAAGTTGCTTGATTTCACTGAAAAAACAGAAGAACCTGCCCCTGTTGAAGCAAAAGAGGAAAAACCCGGTGAACCGGCAGAACCCAAAAAAGTAAAAACTGAAAAAAAAACCACGAAGCAAAAAAAGACTGACACCAACGGGAAAGAAGAAAAATAAAGAAATAAAAGTCCGTGCTGCGGACTTTTTTTTTATACCCTATGAAAAAATACCAAAAAAACCTTTCGATTGTCAGTAATATAAAACTGAATGAAGATTATTTCGTTCTCGGGCTTAGCTCTTCCGATCCTTTGCCTGAAATGTGGCCTGGACAGTTTGCCGAAGTCCTGGTCGAAAACAATCCAAAAGTCTTTTTGCGCCGTCCCATTTCGATACATGATGTAGATTACGAAAACAACTTTTTATACCTCCTGATAAAAATTATCGGCGAAGGCACACGGAGTTTATCCCATCTGAAAGAAGGAATGCAACTCAACCTGTTGTTCCCGCTGGGTAATTCTTTTACCATGGAAAATGTTGGCAAGGTATTACTGGCAGGAGGCGGTTGCGGCATTGCCCCGCTGCTTTATCTTGCAAGGTGCCTGCATAACAGGAATGTCAAAGTAAACATTTTGTTAGGAGGCCGGACAGCTTCCGACATTCTCAGAACGTCGGAATTTGAAAAATACGGCGACATCTTTATCTCCACTGACGATGGCAGCCTTGGTGAAAAAGGTTTTATCACAAAACACTCCCTGCTCGAAAATATAAAAGACTACGACAGGCTATATTGTTGCGGACCGGAAATTATGATGAAAGTATTTGCGGCTATTGCAGACGAACAGGAAGTGGATTGCGAAGTATCGCTCGAAAATACCATGGCATGCGGCATCGGAGCTTGTCTGTGCTGTGTTACCAAAACCATACACGGCCACAAATGTGTATGCACCGAAGGACCTGTTTTCAACATAAAATTACTGACATGGCAGACCTGAAAGTGAACATCGGAAAACTGGAGTTGAAAAACCCTGTACTCACCGCTTCCGGAACTTTTGGCTATGGAAGCGAATTTGATGACTTTTTGGCTATTGACACGCTGGGCGGCATCATTGTAAAGGGTACCACCCTCGAACCCCGCGAAGGCAACGCCTATCCACGAATGGCCGAAACACCATCGGGAATGCTTAATGCCGTGGGACTGCAAAATAAAGGTGTAGATGCCTTTATCAGGGATATATACCCAAACATCAGGCATTACAACACCAATATCATCGTGAACGTTTCCGGCTCCCGGCTGGAAGATTATGTAGCTGTAGTTGAAAAACTCAACGACCTGGAGCATATTCCTGCCATCGAATTAAATATTTCCTGCCCGAATGTCAAAACCGGAGGAATGGCCTTCGGCACTAGTTGTGCTTCGGCTGCCGAAATTACCCGTGCCATCCGCCAGGCCTGCAAAAAAACACTCATTGTAAAACTTTCACCCAATGTTACCAGCATAACCGAAATAGCCAAGGCCGTGGAAGATGCCGGAGCCGACGGCGTATCGCTGATCAACACCCTGCTGGGTATGGCCATTGACGCCGAAACACAAAAGCCCCTGCTATCCACAATTACCGGTGGCCTTTCCGGGCCATGCATTAAGCCCGTTGCTTTGCGTATGGTGTGGCAGGTATCCAAAGCAATAAAAATTCCAATCATTGGCTTGGGGGGCATTATGAATGCTTCCGATGCCATCGAATTTATCCTGGCCGGCGCTACCGCCATTCAGGTAGGTACTGCAAATTTTATCGATCCTGCCATCAGCACAAAAATTGTGACAGGCATTGACGATTATTGCCAACGGCACAAGATAGCATCCATAAAAAACCTGATTGGCAGTCTGAAATGCTGATCGCAAAACTTTCACAATCAGGAAGATTCCCGAAGTCAGCAAATGCCCGAAGTCCTTTTTAAACCCAATTTCCACATTAAGAATTTTCTAATGCTTAGCATTAGGAGCAATTAAGCATAATTAACTGTTTTTAAATAACTTATAATGTGAATTTTTAATGCGGAATCGACAAAGTAAATGTAATCCCGGCAATTAAAAATTGCCAGGAACATTTACTAAGTCGGGGTTACCCCCCGACACTTCGTGTGCGGGACGGGCAGATTCAACCCACAATCCTGCACACTACGCAATACTTCACTATGTTCCTATTGCGTAATCTGGGTTAAATGATATTACTGTATTACCTTGTAAGGTAAACTTTGGTTGTAAAAATATCCTTGTTGGTCCTTACTACCACAAGGTATACCCCGAAGGCAAGGTAACCGACATCCAGTTCGGCACGATTAAGGGTTTTGCCTGATTCGGCAATAATCTGCTGGCCTATCATATTCTGCATGCTGACGGTAAACGGACAAGCTCCCTCACCCTCATACTGAACCACAATTTTTTCATCAGGTTTGCTGAAGAAAACATTATATACCGGCGTGTTTGAATTGCATGCAAGAACGGCTACGATGCTTGAATATGAGAAGCTCCCGTCATAATCAGTCTGTTTTAAACGATAATATACGGTATTGCCATATATATTATTGTCAATATACAGATAATGAAGCACTCCGTTATTATTACCCGCCCCGGGAAGGTAGGCAATATCTGTAAAGTTCTGTGCGTCGAAACTTCGCTGAACGGTGAAATAATCGTTGTTCACCTCGCTGGCGGTGGCCCAGGATAAATCTATATGATTTTCATCACATGCTGCAAAAAAGTCAAGCAACTCTATGGGTAAAGGATCATCCGTCCTGTTTAATATCCAGGCTTTTGAATTTGCAAACGAGGAGGTACTGCCCGATGGAACGCTACCGGTGTTGGAGGTAACACCGGCTATTCCGGGGCCAATAGGCTGCATCCATTCCTGGGCGGCATTATCCCATTGCTGAGCATAGGTAAGGCCGGTAGGAAATGAAGTGGTGAGGTTTTCGGGAGAACGGTATGAGAAACTTACATTGGCTGTTGCCGTACCGGTAACATCCACCAGGTAGAACCTGTCAATTATGGTACCAGAAGCCGTACCGCCGTATGGATCATACATATTGGTCACGATGGAAGGATATGAAAAATTATCAATATCGGTGCCATAGGTGGCAAACAAAACATCTGTCAAGTCTGTGGAGGTTCTGTCGAATGAGAGGGGAATATATTCATCTGCCTCATATCCCGCGGCAGCCCCGAAAGGCACCTGGTAATTCCCGGTGTTTGTTTGCATGTTCCATCGTACGATGTGAAACTCATTCTCGGAAATAATCCATCCCGCCGTGGTTCCGGTGCGGCTTATGGCATTGGCATCCGGGTTGTCCACTACTAAGTAAATGGGTGTAGCCTGAGTTCCGTTGCTCATTACCATATATGTTTTTGTACTTCCATCACCATTGAATACAAGGCGGGCCTGGGCGGAAACATTAAATGATAAAAAAGTTAACAGCAAAATGATAAAGAATGATAAAATGTATGAAGACCTTTCTTTTTTATACATTTTATTGAATTTAAGATGGTTCTGTATATTAATAAAATTCCTATATTCAAATAACCTAATTATTTTGAAATAATCCTTATTGGATTGTTATATATCCGCCATAAATACGATTACTTGTTGCACCAGCAGTGACAGAAATGGAAATATAATTTGTCGAACTTGATATTAAATCAGTAATATCAATTTCTGTATTACAGTTTCCGGTTCCTAAATTAACTGCTGTAGTCATATTTGAAATATCATTTTCGTATACGGTTATTGCAAGATTGGTATTGGCATATACCATTACTTTAGTAGCTGTATAACCGGTTGGGATAGCTATTGTAGCAACGGGTTGAGTTGTTGTTGAACTTGGTGCAACATAGGAACCATTATTTGCAATGATCGCATTATCATCACCATCATCACTTGCAAAATCGCTTGGCAATAATTTAATCCTTGTGGTGGATCCATGCCATCCTCCCCCTCCCCCGGCGGAAGCCCAATTTAGAACCCCTGCCGCATTAGTTTGCAATACCTGCCCATTTGTACCATCCGCTGAAGGCAAAGTGTATTCTGTTGCAGATGCACCGGTAGGAGCCTTTAGGGTAATGGCATTAGAACCTCCGGTATTATAAAAGCTCAATTTTCCTTCCTGAGCATTTGCTGTCCCCACCTGTGCTACTCCGGCCACATGAAGCAATGAATTCGGAAGATTGGTACCTATACCTACATTCCCGCCGGATCTAATCCGCATACGCTCAGCGTTATTGGTTTTTATAACCAGGTCTTTCAGATCGGCAGTTCCTAAAAAATTTGTGGCAGGGTCAGTACCTGAATTTCCTGTCAGTGTCCAGCCTGAAGTTGTAGTTGGAGAAGCCCAGCTTAAGACGGCAGAATCTGCAGTAATTGGGGTAACCTGAAGAAATTCTCCGGCATTACCTATAGTGGTAGGTAATAATAAATTGATGTCCTGGCCCAGGTAATTATTACCTGCATTCAAAGATGTATAACCCGAACCCGCCATTAATTCTATCCTTCCTCTTTTAATGATACCCCCTACACGCACAATTCCATTAACATGAAGTAATCGTTCCGGCTTAATAGTGCCTATACCAACCCATCCGCCCCATTGGGAGGATGCGCTTTCCTGAGGCACAATAATCGCGAAATTCCTTCCCTCGGGCGCACCATAAGCGGAAAAGAAGCCCCCGACACACGTCCCTGAAAACGCACCAGTACTCGTAGCCCTGATAGCATATTTCCAGTCGGTGGAGGTGGCTGCTGTTGATGTAATACCATTAGTAAACAGTCCGGCTGCATGTTCTCCCGAGTTTTTTGGGGCATATCCACTGATACCACAGGAAATTCCATGACTGGATCCTCCGACAGCAAGGGTGTCATTATATAAGGACAACTGGATGCCTTCCATCACCTTGGAACCGCCAACCAACATGTATAATCCATGAGCAAGTCCTTGTCTGTTTCCGGTACATTTCACTTCTAATCCGGTGGACCAGGTAGCGACATTAGTATTATTATTTGCATCTACCCAAACAGTATTTCCGACAAGTTTTTGTTGAAGACTATCCTGAACCCCTAATACATAGGAATCCAAACCAACACCGAAATGAGCCCCGCTTACTAAAAAAGATCCACCATAATTACTGGTATAAAAATTGTTAAAAGGATCAGTATCCGCCCCGGAATTTGAAATCGTTGCCAGTATTCCACAAGATATATGATCAGGATTTGCATTCGCTCCTTGTTTTCTGATTCGCAGCATGCTGCTGAAATCATCCGTTAGGCCTGCAGTTGAATTGGAATAAATATTCAATCCATTGCCTTTTGTAAGAGAATTTACATTAATTTTTAATCCATTGCCACTTGTAACCGAGTCGGTATTTATATTCACTCCGTCGAATGTTTCTGCAAGACTGGTAATGGATAGCGTGTGAGCTGATAGACCGCCGTCTTTATCAAACTTCATACGTTCGGCACCAAAAGTTTTTATTATAAAATCTTTTTCGTCAATCGTACCCAAAAAATTTGTACCGGGGGTAGTCCCACTATTTCCAATGGTATGCCAGGCATCATATTTTTGAAAAAAAGGAACCCAGTGAGGATTCACAGAGTCAAGTTCGTTGTAATAAAAAGTTTTACCAAAAGGCAACGCATCGTTCGTATTATAAATGAACAATGAATGGGCCGGATTGGCTATTGTGGAAGCATCAGTATCCGAATTTAGAAATATCCTCGGAACAAGAAATCCCTTATTATCGCTTTTTAAATCCAGTAAGGCCGATTTATTTGGAGCTGTACCGTCATTATTGATACCTATATTCTGGGACTGACATTCATTAATGCTTATAAGAGCAACAAAAAACAAGAGGATCGTTAATTTTAGTTTGGTTAAGACAATATCCCTGTAGTGATTCATAATGGATTCTTTTGAAATTTTACCTGATTTGTTGCATGTTGTATATTTATTAAATAATTACATAACTTTTAATATTAATATGCTAATATTATTATATGTTAAAAATGATAAAAAAAATATTACTTCAATTATTAATAAGTATTATTTTATTACTTCTTACTTATCAAAAAAAGAAAATAAAAGTCAGCCTTTTCAGGCTGACTTTTATGTATTGCTTTTTATAATTTGATCATGGTCATTCTACCGGTAAGAGTTTGGCTGGTAGTGGTCATTTTGTAAATATATATGCCTGCAGGGAATTCCGAACCGTCAAAATCAATTTTATATTCCTGGTTCTTACTCGCATTTGCATCGAACAATGTTTTCACTTGTTTGCCGGTATTATCATACACATTGATTATTACATGATCATCCGCCGGAACTGTGAAATAAATAGAAGTACTGTTTACAAACGGGTTAGGATAATTATTTACCGTAACTTCACTGGTTTCATTATAAGCGTTACCTGCAGGGGATTGCTCCATTGAACGTATTACCGAGCATCCTGCACATAAGTTATTAAGAGTCCACTTTGTTTTCTTACCCGATTTGATCGTTCTTGCTATTACCATTCCTTCAAATTCACTTACTCTGGTATTTGTATAGTCTGAAACTTCAAACGTATAATCCAACTTACCCGGCTGACCAAGATAGAATACACCTTTTGCATGAGTACCTTCACCAAAAGTCACATTATTTCCTACATAAAAAATAAAAGATTTCATTTCAGTATTCAGGTCAATGGATTTTCCACCGGATAACTGTGTTTTGATACGAACTTTACCGCAAGGGGCTGTAAAATGTATTGATGCTCCCTGGCCAATGATGAGTTGATTCAAATTAATATCTTCCTGGGTAAATGTCAAGGAAGCATTTGTTCCAACTGTGATATTATTGTATAATGCCCCGGTTAATTCCATTGTTCCACTTGCAGGGACCACTACATCAACTGTTGATGTGTAAGGGTTTGCTTCAAAAACCGGTAAAATAACATTGGCGGGAGAAAGGATTACGCTAGGTACACTAGACGTAATATCCACATTTACTTTGGATGCTTTGGCAAAATTTCCCGAATAATTAACAAGAGGCGATTCTTCAAGTATATCAGCCACACCGTCGGTCTTGCTCACACCTAATGCTCCATAATCAACAGTAGTTTGTTTTAAATTGACATTATCCTTGCCAAACAACACGTATGGCTGAATAAGGTTGGTGGGGTCAATTGATACCAGGGCAGTTGTTGAGGTATCGCATCCCAGCGCGTTGGTAACTGTTACGGAATAGACTCCGCCGTTAGGATCAGCAATTATATTAGGGGTAGTTTCACCGGTTGACCAGAGATACGTTGTTGCGGGAGTACCGGTTACAACCGTTGTCAGGTTAAATGAGTTTTCGCAGAATAATCCATTCTTGTTTATCGCAACAGTGATAGGGGCACTGCGGGTTACTTTCTGGGTACACTGCTCTACAGTGCCATTGTTATGATAAACCGTCCAGGTAACCAGGGTAACACCTACCGGGAAAACAGCCGGCTGATTGTTGGTTAAACTTGCCACACCAGGTATCACAGTAGGATATTGGTTTCTGAGATTAAAGTCTTCTTCGCCGTCGCACAGGATAATATCATCCGGACATGCCCATGTATAAGGGGGATCAACCGGACAGTTGCCACAGAAATCGCCTTTATACCAATTGGTGTTTTCGCCGGAGTGAACACATTCGGCAACAAACACACCTTTGAAAACGGCTGGATTGGTCGGTTTTGAATTTATTATGTGCAGGTGATTATACGAAGTATCCATGCTATGTTTGCTTTTTACATCGCCCAAAACAAAGAATCCTGACACATGAGCTCCCTGATGAAAATTCACGTTATCCCCGCAATAAAATATAACGGCTTTATCATCCGGATTGATGGTCACATTCTGACCAGCATCAATGAATTTATTGGAACGAACTTTTCCGCATTGGGTAAACTTCATCGTAGCGCCGTTGGCAAGCTTGATGTGTTTTTCAACATTTACAACAGGCTGGGTAAAGATTGCTGTTGCATTTTTACCTATGTTGATTTCTTTGTATAATGTGTCATTTAAAAAGACGGTGGTTTCCTTAGGAACTTTTACCACAGTCGTTCCGGTGTAAGGCATGGATTCAAAAACCGGCAATTTAACATCTGCGGCTTTGTTGATTATTGTTGAAACCTGGCTTGTGGCATCCACTGTAATATTGCTGCTTTCAATAAATGTTCCGGCAGAAGTTATTACCGAACTGTTTCTGACTTGAAGTTTCCCTTCAATGATGTTGCCATCAGCATCAACATCGTTGGTAACGCCCACGCCGCCAGAATGAATAGTCGAATTAATTATTTGTGCATCAGTACGGGTTACAATCACATAATTTGATAAAGCCGACTGAGGATTTGTGCTGACAACAACAGAAGCGGTATTCATACATCCGTCACTGCTTGTTGCCGTAACCGTATAGGTTCCGGGATTGGTAACATTGATGCTTGGTGTTGTTTCTTGTGTCGACCACACATAAGAGGTTGTTGCCGGGCTTTGGTTGGCAGTAACATTACCGCAATCTACTGGAATTACATCCTCGCTGTTGTTGCCGGTTTTGCTGGGGCTGGCATGAATGTATGTAATGTCGGGCTTGCCAAAACCGACAGCTCCGAAAGCGCTTTCCTTAATAGTAACTTCATACCATACATCATAATCCCAATTGGGGTAGCTTGGATTCGGAGTATAGTTGGCGTCAGTGGCAGGTGAACTGAGTGGAAGAACATAACCATATTCATTAAAATTTTTATCCAACGATGTAGTAACACTGATTATATCGCTGACATTGCCAACAACCATGCTGCCTTCACCGCCTGTTACTCCGAGACATTTGTATCCTGACGGAGCACTTGTGGAGGCCGTAAAATAATCCATGTAAAACTGCATTTTCAATGAATTGGATTTATCATATAAAGCCAATGCTAATTTGTCGGAACCCAGAAGATTGCTGAATGTATGTCCTTTGGAGCCCCATCCTATTGAATTTTCACCATAGGTATTATCAACAAATTCTTTTGAAAAGGTAGTGCGAATGGTTATGGTATTATCCTCGTTATAAGTCCAGCGTGTCCATTTTATTGCCGCGTTCACAACGCCGGGATTTGTAGGGCTTTCAAAGCATAACTGATTGGTGTCGGAGCCTGATGGGCATGAATAAGTTGAGGCATTTGCTATTAAAGTTACATTAGCATTCGGGCAAAATTGAGAAGCTCTATTTTCATAAACATCAACACTATATCCTTCGCAGCATGACGCAGGAACCATAACACTAAAACTCTTGGTTACGCTTTTCCCATGGGCATCGGTAGCTACAAATGTATTGACAGTGGTAATTCCGGAAGGAAATACAGAGCCGGAAGGTAACCCTTCTATCTGAGCCCATGTAGCGCCCGGGCAGTTATCAGTAACAGTAACGCTATATACAAAGGGAGCATCAACTGCTATTGTGGTATCGGCGGGTATTTTAAGCACGGGATCATCATCATCCATTGCTATCACGGTGAATGTACATGTTGCAACATTATTACCTTTGTCTCTGGCTTCCCAGGTAATGTTGTATGTGGAACCAACAGGCACGATATCGCCTGGCAGAGGACCAGCGCCAATTTTTGAAAAACTCAGAAACGCCGGACAATTATCATTGGCTTCCACAATATAATCAACGGTAACCTCGCAACTGGACAGTGCGTTTTTATTAATTACCGAATCAGGGCAGGTAATGGTTGGTGCTATAGTATCCTGTACCACGACTAATAAGGTATCATAAGAAGAATTACCATAAATATCGGTTGCTTTGTATACACATAATGTTGTATCAGGATTAAAAAGTTCTCCGCTTGCTTTTCCGCTCACCAGTTCTACAGTAACCGGTTGTTTTGAATTGTCGACAGCTACGACGTCATAATTAATATAACTTCCGTTTGTTGTATTGGCATTTTTAAAAATGGAAGTATTAAAGTCAATATCGGGAGGCTGATTATCAATAACCGTTACATTAAAACTTCCGTGACCCTCATTAAAATCCACATCCTTTGCAGTATATCTTACCTCAGTTGTTCCCACAGGAAAAAAGGCCCCGCTCGGCAACCCTAAATCAAGATAAAGCGTGTCCAACATACAATTGTCTGTGGCGGTGGCCTGTGCATAATTGACAATGGCTCCATTGGTATCCGCATCGGTATAAACTGTAATGTCCTGGTTGCAAACAACCACCGGTGGTTCTTTGTCTTCCACGAGCGCAGTAAAATAAGGGAAATTCAGCACATAACCTGAAGTATGCACACCGGTCCATTGAATACCGGTAAGGCCTTTATTCAGATGTATATTTAACAAAGTCCCCGTTCCTGTGCCAGTTGTTGCACCATCCAAAACATAGGTAATGGTCCATTCACTCTTTTCAATCTTGCAGAGTGTTGTCGATTGCGAAACCACATCCATTACATCAATGGCCTTTACAGCATAATAACAACTGCCCGGGTCTGTATAAAAAGTACGGTTTCCGGATTGTAAATTGAAACAACCCGTTGTTTGAGCCGAAACATTTAGATTCCATGATAATAGAATCATAATGCTCAACACAATAAAAAAAACACTATTCAGTATTTTTCATAGAGAGAAAAGAATAAATTTTTTCATGTTTTTTAAATTAAATTAATACTAAAAGTCATTTTGCAAATTTACAATCTTAAAATAAAAAAGCAAGGAAAATGTTATGTATTTTTCATACATAATTCGTTATATAAATACTTAAATAACAATAAAAGGCTGTTGAAATATGGCTTATTTACATTTTGAATAATATATAATAGTTGGCGATAATTAGTTTTAAAATAGTTATTATTTTGTTATTTTTTTTCTTTATTTACTTTTCATTATTTTAATAGTTATATGTTTTTTTTCATAGATTTCTATTTACATATTTTTGTTTACCAACTAATAGTCATGCATATATGATTCTAATAAACCATATTACTCAAGATTTATTTTCCCCTTAAAAAAGCATTTACAAATTAAATATTCAAGAAATATAGTCGTAATACGATATTACGTTTAAAGTTTCTGAGCAAACCAAATTTAAAACTTATTTCCGCAAAGCACTTGGCAGATATTCAATGACAATTGTTTCCAAAAAATTACCATTAACAACACATTACTTCCACATCGTTAGCACAAGATAACCGTACGAACCCCTGATACCTGGGTAAAAAGATTTTTTATCCTGTGACATAAAAAAATACTGAAAAATTTGTTTTCCTGCCAATAATATTGTATTTTTGAACAATAGAGTAAAATAGTCGAATATTCAGGCTAAATTCATGAGCAACAGTCACAATATCGGAATCAAAGAAACTATTCTGAAGGCGGCACAGGAAGTTTTCAGCAAATATGGTTACAAAAAAACCACGCTGGATGATATTGCACAATATGTGGGCAAAGGCAAAAGTGCACTTTATTATTACTATAAAAGTAAACTTGAACTATTTGAAGCAGTACTTGCCTTTGAGATTGAACAAATGGGCGACGCATTATTTTCAGCTTTGGAATCCGAAAAAAGTCCTCAGCAAAAATTACGGCGATATATTATCAAGCGCATGGAATTGTATCACCAGTTGGTTAATTTTTATAGCGCCATACAGCAGGAATATGTCGAAAACCTTACGGTCATTGAAAAAATAAGGGAACAATATGACAACCTGGAGCTGCAACTTATTTCGGACATCATCAGAGACGGTGTTGAACAGAGGAAATTTAAAAGCCGGAACATTTCTCTTACCGCGAACGCCATCATTATTGCCATGAAAGGATTTGAATATAGTTTTTCGAAAGAAACCGACCTGAAAAAAATGGAGAGCGACATCGACCAATTGCTGGACGTACTTTTTTACGGAATTGTTGTGGTTGATGATAATAACTAACAGTTTAAAAAAATGAAATCATTTTCAAAATTTGTGATAAAGTACCGGGCGCTGGTCATCACAGTTTGTTTGATGATTACTGCCGTAATGGCATTTTTTCTGAAAGACATAAAGATTAATGCCGACATTACTACATACCTCCCTGCAAATGATTCGGTGGTGGCACGATATAATGAAATAGGAAGAAACTATTCATCCAATTTAATGGGTATTATCATTGTGAAAGCCCAGGATGAAGTTTTTTCAGTGAAAACCATCAGGCATATCAATGAGTTGACCAACAGCGCCAAACAAATACAAGGCATTGAATATGTAATCAGCCTGACGAATGTGCTGGATATTAAAAAAACAGAGGATGGATTTGAAATAGGCCGGCTTATTGATGAGAGCAAGCTACCTGCCACCCGCGAAGAATGCACAAAAATAAAAGAATATGTGCTGTCAAAATCTCTATATAAAGGCCATCTGGTATCTTCCGATTCGCGGTACACGGTGATTATCTGTAAGTTTAGTCCTGATTTTGATAAAAACCAGGTTTCAAAAAATATCAAGGACATGGTTGCCTCGAAAAACTTTCCCGAAAAATTTTATTTCGAAGGTTTACCCTACCAGCTATTAAGTATCATGGATTTTGTCAAAAAAGATCTGTTGCTGCTCACGCCTCTTATCATACTTATGTTGAGTCTTATTTTGTTTGCCAGTTTTCGATCGTTCAGGGGAGTACTGGTGCCGGTTATCGGTGTGGGAATGGGGGTTATATGGAGTATGGGACTGATGAGCATTTTTGAAATCCGGTTGTCGCCCATATCAGATGCCATCCCCGTGGTGTTGTTTTCGGTGGGCTGTGCTTACGGGATACACGTATATAACCGTTTCCGCATGGTGGTACGCACGCCCGAAGATAAAATGAAGCAATCGGCAGAAGCGTTGAGCAGGATAGGAACCGCCGTGCTGCTATCGGGCATTACCACCGTGATGGGCTTTTTGTCGTTTATCTTTGGGGCATACCTTACAATTATTTTTGAATTCGGCGTTTTTGCCGCCCTGGGCGTGTTGTTTATCCTTATCCTTTCCATTACTTTTATTCCCGCACTGCTGTCATATTTTCCCGTCGAGAAAATACATAAACCAAATGCCCGGTACAGAATATACCACCCGCTCGACACTTTTCTCACAAAACTTGCCGACATCATAATTACTCATCCCAGGAAAATACTTGTAGTATCCTCCATATTTTTATTGCTCATGGCCGCTGGTATTCCTTTTCTGAAGAACAAAATTGACATCCTGAATTATTTCAGACCGCACACCGACATCCGTATCTCCGCTTCCATCATGAATAATGAATTTGGAGGTTCGCTACCTATCATGGTGCGCGTCAGGGGCGACATTCAGGATCCGGCCACCCTGACTAAGATGAAGAAAGTAAAGGATTACCTGGAGAAACAGCCCGAGATCAGGAAAGCGTCTTACGTGGGAGATTTTCTGGAAGAAATGAATGACTGCATGGGCGAAGGCAAATGCCTCCCCGACACCAGGGAAAAGGTCTCCAACCTGTTGTTTCTTATCGAAGGCGACGAAATGCTGAAACAAATGATAAATGCGGATAGAACCGAGGCTATAATACAGGCATATATGCGAAATGTGGAAACAAAAAGGTATAAAGAACTGTATTCCTCGGTCAACAACCTGCTTTCGGAATTAAATTCGCCGGAGGTCAGTTTCACGCAAACCGGCATGCCCGGCATCTATTCCAATTTTGATGACAGCCTGATGAAAAACCTGTTGCAAAGCCTTATCCTTGCATTGGTACTCATTTTTATCTGCATGGTGGTTTTGTTACGTTCACTCCGCAGTTCATTTGTTGGTATGATTCCCTTGTTGTTCACTATTATTATTATCTTCGGGTTTATGGGCATAACAGGCATTGCACTCGATATTTGCACCATACTGATAGCCAGCATCACGGTAGGCGCAGGCATCGATTATGCCATTCATTTTATTACGGAATACAAACATCACATCCTTCAGGGAAAAAGTGTTGAAGATGCTATAGCCTTTGCGGTGAGGATATCGGGAAAACCTATATGCATCAATGTAATTACTGTAATGCTGGGATTTCTTGTGTTGATTTTTGCCAACCTGATTCCCCTGTTAAATTTCGGAATACTGATTGCCATCACGATGTTTTTCAGCGGCCTAGGAGCCATCACAATTCTGCCAGCGGTAATCAGTTTATTCAAATTAAAACTTGTTAAAGAAAGCGATATAAGGATCACTCGAATTGAAAATAAATAACCCTTTACGATCATGAAAAAAGTATTTCTAATCCCCATCATTTCAGCAGCAGTGCTGCTGACGACCAGCGTAAAAGTTTCGGCACAGGATGCTACAGGCATTTTACAAAAAGTTGACCAGATACTCAACGCACCAAAAGACCAGAAGATAATGACCACCATCACCCTGTACGACAAACAGTCGCGTCAAAGCCTGCGTACCATGAGCATGGTGCAAAAAGGCAGCGACAAAAGACTGGTAAAAATATTGTCGCCTGCCGATCAGAAAGGTATTGGATTTTTGTCGCTGCCCAACGACAACCTTACCGTGTATCTTCCGGCTTACGGCAAAACCCGTAAAATATCCTCCTCGGTAAAAAATTCAAAATTTGCCGGCACAGATTTTTCCTATGAGGATATGGAGGCAAAAAAGTATTCACAAAAATGGACGCCCAAACTTATCAACGCTACAGATGAACACTTTATCCTTCAGCTAAATCCCAGGGATGGCATTATCAGCGACTACTCAAAACTTATTATGTATGTCAGAAAATCGGACAATTACCCCATAAAAGTGGAACATTTCGACAAAAGCGGAAAACTTTACAAGGTACTGACCGATAATAATGTAGTAAAAACCGACGGTTACCAGATTGCCAAAGAATTGGTGATGGAAGATAAAAAATCAGGCACCAAAACCAAAATGACGGTTACATCGGTAACCTTCGACAACGGTTTGAAGGATGATTATTTTTCAGAACGAGAACTGATAAAATAAAACATTTTTTATCAAACCCTGCAATGAAAAAAAGATTTGTTTTCGGTTTTCTTCTGTTGTTGTTTTTGGCATTTAAGACCATTGCCCAGCAGGATACTTCTGTTTTAAAATTGTCTGATACTGCCGGAAATTTGCCGGCTGACACCTCGGCAGTGTTTCCCGAAGCCGGGATTATCATAGCTGATGACGGGCTGCAACCCGAAGAGCCAAAACTGTCCATCAATGGATACATACAGGCCGATGACAGGCTGCAATTCAACGGAGGCAAGCTCAACCGGCAGGAATACCGGCTGGATGTCAAATTGGATTACAAACCTTTTGATCGCGGGAAACTATTTACCGAGGTGTGGTTGCGGGCCTATAAATACCCTGAAACATATACCGTCGGCGATTTGTCGGACAAGAAAAAGATTTTAAATTTTGACGCAGATGTGCGTGAAGCTTATTTTGACATTTATGGACTATTTACAAAAAACCTTGATGTCAGAATCGGCAGGCAGCGTATAGCCTGGGGTACTGCCGACAGGCTAAACCCTACCGACAACCTGAACCCTTATGATATGGAAGACATTTGGGACTTTGGCCGTCACCTGGGTTCCAACGCGATAAAACTTACTTATTATGCAGGAACTTTTACTTTTACCGGGGTGGCCATTCCTTGGTTTACCCCATCAGTACTGCCCGGACAGGATTGGACACAGGCCTTTATGCCGGAAGTAAAAATTCCCGCTATGATCACCGACACTTCTTTTATGCCAGGCCTCAGGATTCCCATCTATCTAACACCACGGAGCATTTCAGATACGCTTATCATGCCTCAGAGAGACATCAGGCATTATCCTTCTTTCGGCCTAAAGGCAAAAAAAAGCATCGGAAATTTCGACATTTCACTGAGTTATGTGTATGGCCGCGATGCGCTTCCCCTGCCCACCGAGCTATACACCAACATGACCATCGACACCTTCACTGTTTTTCCGGAAGTACGTGCCGATGCCACCATAGATATACGCACAAAAGTAGGATTTCCCGTAATGAAAGTGCTGGGGCTGGACTTTGCCGGATCCATTAAAGATGTTGGTATCTGGGGCGAAGCGGCCTGTTTCTTTCCGGGAAAAAATCATATGAAACGTTACCTCCACTATGATTTTCCGGATTTTGGTATAAGCAAAGATTCGGTGCTGACAGATTCGCTGGTGCTCGACAGCAAGCCTTACGTAAAATTTGTTGTCGGCCTGGATTACACTTTTAAGCATGGTTTTTATCTGAATTTTCAGTATCTGCACGGTTTTGTCCACGAGCGTGGTCCCAAAGAACTGAACGATTATTATATGCTTGCTTTAGAATGGACCTCCGGTAATGGCCGGATAAAAATAGGCATCCTCAATGGCGGTGTACAGGTAAACAAATACAACGACCTGAAAAACAATCTTGCCTGGATATATATGCCTGAAATTTCGTACAAACCGGTGGATAATGCCGAACTGATACTCGGAGCACATCTGCTGGACGGCAGCCCCACAACAAGCTTTGGTAAAGTTACCAAAAACGACGACATCTATCTGAAACTGAAATACAGTTTCTGAAAATAGTTTTTCGTTTTTAGCCACATCGGTTTTAATAACAATCATTTTGTTGAAATTCAGTTTATACTTCTGCTGTTTAACATATTTTCTTTAGTATATTTGTCCGCTAACATTTAAGTGAAAAAATATGTCAAAGGCAAATGAACCTAAGGTTTATGATTTAGGCGTTGCAACCCATAGCGGCCAGGTAATGCTGGAAAACCAGGATTGTTATACAGATTTTGAATGTATCAACGGACATGTCTTCATTGTGTGCGACGGCATGGGTGTTCATGAAGCAGGGGCCGTTGCATCAGGACTTGCCGTGGAAAGTATCCGTGCTTATCTTGAGAATCACTATTTCGACCTGCCTGAAGATGCCTTAAAAGCCGCCATCGAATTTTCAAACTCGGTGGTATATAAACGATCAAAACTCAAACCCGAATACCAGGGTATGGGAACCACTATCGTGATGGCCATGTTGCGCAACAACAAATTTCATTACGCACATGTGGGCGACAGCAGGGTCTATATCTTTTCGGACGGCAAGTTGCACCGGCTCACCCGCGACCATTCGCAGGTACAGGACATGGTTGACAGAGGACTTTTGTCGGATGATGAAGCCCGGACGCATCCCAAACGCAAAGAAATTACCCGCGCCCTGGGCACATGCCTGAATATTGAAATTGAATTTTGTACAGCTCCTGCCCTGCCGGCAATGAATGATTTTATACTGATGTGCACCGACGGACTGTTTTTTATGCTTGACGACTATGAACTATCACAAGTACTAAACGTCCCCGGTTCGGCGCAGGAAAAAGCAGAGAAACTCATCAGCCTTACCAACGACAAAGGAGCACCCGACAATATCACTGCCATGCTTATTCATTTCATTGGCATCACTAACAAAAGAGCTGTATTCTCCCCGGTATTTTATGTACCAAAAGAAATGAAACCCCTGATCAAAAAAGAAGTTCCAAAAGAAAGTCTCTCAGCTACTGAAAGCAATATAACACCTGAAGAAACCCCTGCACCAGAAGAAATTATTGCACGGGAGCCCGTCAAATCCGAACCCATTGAAGGGAATATCACAGGTGAGCAACCGGTGGATGAACAACCGAACGAAGATGAACAGGTGGAAAAAGATTTTTTCAATGAAGAACCTATTGATGAAGACTTCCTGAAGGAAACGGCACCTATAGAAGAAACGCACGCATGGCAAAACACAGAAGACGATTTTATCGAAAAAACAATTCCGGTCGAAGAAGAACCTGCCCCGCCAGCTAGAAAGATAGTCCATGAAATGGTGAGTAAAACTCCAGATACTGAAGAAGTATCGCCTGAAAGAAACAAAACCTCAGAAAATACAAACATCGATTCATTTTTAGATCGCTTTGGTTTTTACAGGAAACTGAAGAAAAAACCGGATTTGATCCGCAAAATAAGGCTAGGCGCCATTATTCTGGGGGTATTATTTGTGGCTTATGTTTTTTGGGATATCTTTATTAAGCAAAGCGCCCCCACGCAGGTTACCGAAGATAAAAAGAGCCGTAGCATAGTAACAGAAGAAGAGCCTAAAGACACCTTACCGGCAAAAGATCAGGTAGTCGCCCAACCAGACACCATCTGGATCAATTATTCAGTAAAAAAAGGAGAATTTCTTGGCACCATTGCTTCCAAATTCGGTATTACAGTGGATTTTATCAAAGCAAAAAACAAGTTGTCCAACGATAATATCCGCGAAAAACAAAAGCTGGACATACCCACCAAAGCCAACCACACTGTAAAAGCAGGCGAATCATTTGCAACTATTGCCCAAAAATATAACATTCCTGCAAAATCACTGATGAAAGCCAACGATATCAAGGACGAAAAAAATATCAAAACGGATAAAAGCCTGATTATCCCTTTTAAATAATAGCCCAATGGCTGCTGTAGCTCAGAAAAAGCACAAGAGAACTCCTGTCAGCAGGAGCCAGGAAACAGTTAAGACCAAAGACATAGCTTCCTTTACTGAAGTGGTAATGGCTGCCAAACATATCAAATGGATAGTTTTTGCCTTCGCTCTGCTGCTTTACGCCAACACGCTTGATCTGAAATATACCCTTGACGACTCATTGATGATTACTGAAAACGACTTCACAAAAAAAGGGGTCTCGGGCATCAAAGACATACTTACTAATGATGCTTTCGTGGGTTTTCTGGGCAAAAATAATCTGTTGCCCGGCGGGCGTTACCGGCCGCTTTCGCAGGTGATGTTCGCCATCGAAAAAGAAATCTTTGGATTCAACCCTTTTGTGGGACACCTGATAAATATCCTGTTGTATGCAATTACCTGCATGCTTTTGTTTATTATCCTTAACAGGCTTTTCAGTAATCATAAAGCCGCGAACTGGTACCTTGGCATACCCTTCGTTGCCAGCATGCTATTTACAGCGCACCCCCTGCATACCGAGGTGGTAGCCAATATAAAGGGGCGCGACGAAATACTATGTTTACTTTTTTGTTTACTGGTGGTGTGGTTCACATTGAAATACCTGGAGAAAAAGAAAATATACCTGCTGATAGCCAACCTGTTCATTTTTTTGCTGGCACTGTTATCCAAAGAAAATGCACTCACCTTTGCCGCCATCGTACCCTTGATTCTTTTTGTATTTTTTCAGCCCAGGGTCAAGGAATATTTTATTGTATCGGCGCCCCTGCTCGGAGGCATTGCGGCGTATTTTGCCCTGCGAATAGGAATCATCGGCGTGCAACAGGTAAGCACAGTGCGCGAACTGCTTAACGATCCTTTCCTGGGAGCTACCCAGATGCAAAAATATGCCACCATCTTTCTCACGTGGCTAAGATACCTGTGGCTGCTGATTTTTCCGCATCCCCTCACCCACGATTATTATCCCAAACAAATCCCTATCGTGAATTTCTCCGACCTAAGAGTTATCTTGTCCATCCTGATTTACGGAACGCTGTTGGTTTACGCCTTGTTAAAAATCAAAAACAAAAATATTGTAGCCTTTGGAATACTATTCTTCTTTTTTAGTTTCTCTATCGTATCCAATTTCTTTTTTGTTATTGGCACTTTTATGAATGAACGTTTTATGTTTACGGCACTGCTAGGTTTTACTGTGATTCTCGCCTACCTCATCAGCGTTCCGTTGCGAAAAAAAATAAGCGATCCAAGGACTTACCGGACCACAGCCCTTATGTTGCTTGCAGTGATATTGTCAGCCTATTCCGCAAAAACGGTCAGCCGCAACCGGGCATGGATGGACGACCTAACACTCTTTACCACCGATGTAAAAGTTTCGTCAAACAGCACCAAATGCAACACCTCCGCAGGAGGAAAACTGATTGAAAAGGCCGATTCTACAGATAACGAAACACAAAAACAAAAATACCTTGAACAGGCTGTGCGGTTTTTGAACAAAGCCATTGATATATATCCTACGAACAATAATGCACTGTTGTTGCTGGGCAATGCTTATTTTAAACAAAAAGAATATGTCAAAAGCCGCGACTGTTATCACAGGTGTTTACAGATAAATCCGAAGAATAAACTTGCACTGAACAATCTGAAAAATGTGGCCATTATTTCCAACAGGGATAAGGTATTCGGCGAGGCATTAAAAGATTATCAGATGCTTTTGAAATACCAGCCTGCTGAAGCTGAACATTATTTCGGCCTGGGTGTGGCTTACCGAGGCCTCAACAAGTTCGATTCTGCATTGATTAGTCTTGGCAAGGCCATTGAATTAAAGCCGGATTATTCGGAAGCCATAAGCAAAACCGGCGAGATTTACGGGCAGGACCTCAACAGATTAGACCTGGCGGAAAACAGTTTTCTTCAAGCCATTGCGATCAATCCCAAAGACGCATCGACGCTGGAAAATCTTGGGATAGTTTACGGCATAAAACACGATTATAAAAAATCCATCTATTATTTGGAAAAAGCCCTGGAACTAAAGCCCGACAAATACCAGATTTATCTGAATCTTGCCGAGACCTACCGGATCATGGGCGATACAAAGTCTGCGGCTGAATATTTGGGCCTGGGGCAACGCTATCGGCCAGCGGGGAAGTAAGATGGGTTTTATTGTTTTGGAAAGAGAGAATGTACTTTGGATTTATGGTGTATCCTTCAAACATGCTTGACTACGAGGATTTAGTTTATTCATCAAATTCATTATCTGTTAATCCAAAAAGTTCATTGACCAATTAGTCTATTTTTTCTTCCCCCTGAATATGTATCGGCATTTTTCATTTTTGTCTTTTTTCAGGAAAAATTAAACCTTAACTCCGCTAACGATTTACGTAATATGTAGATTTAATTTTTCAAGAAGGGCTTGTACAGGTTTTGTTATTTCTGCTGTTTGCCAATTGTTATTGATTTTTATTTTTTTTATTC
>Ga0116171_10001374_pt1 | contig 24221 bp, 16 predicted proteins | sample AD_JPNHW2_MetaG_FD_89798 | JGI IMG/M metagenome (GOLD analysis project Ga0116171, IMG submission 89798) | Active sludge microbial communities of municipal wastewater-treating anaerobic digesters from Japan - AD_JPNHW2_MetaG | ecosystem: Engineered > Bioreactor > Anaerobic > Digestate | place...
AACCAATTACAATAACTGGTTTTTCAGAGCAGGAGAGAGATTTCTGAAATATACAGAAGGCTTATATGCAAAAATTATAGTCAAAACACTGAAAAACAGGAAAAAAACAGTTTTTGTTGCAGCAGTCATCTTTCTGGCTTCTCTCTTTATGGTTCCTGTTATCGGAATTGATTTCCTTCCTGAAGAAGATGAAGGAATGATACAAGTGGAATATGAAATGCCTTTGGGCACTAAAATTGAGGAAACACTTAAAACAGGTCAGCACATTGACCGTATAATGAGAGAAGAAATACCTGCAAAATATCTGCTTAGAACTTTCATGAGAGGCGGACCGGATGATTCAGGATTTGCTCAGAAAGTTCAGGATACAAACAGTGGTGTAACAGGAGCAAGACTGGTCTCTCAGGATGACAGAAAGGAAAATGTAAAAGTTTTCGTCAATAAAATCCGTGCAAGAATCATAAAAGAAGTTCCAGGTATCGAAAAAATGGACATAATTACTTCAAGCGGAATGGGTAATCTGATAAGTGGTGGTGAAAAACCAGTAACCGTAAAACTTGCTCATAAAGATTTTAAAAAGATCAATGAAGCCGCATTGAGATTTCAAAGCGAACTTCAGAAGATCCCCGGACTTAAAGATATATCGAATGACTCTGACAGTCTTAAACCTCAGGTTGAAGTCAGGATCGACCGCATAAGGGCAAGTCAGGTCGGACTTAAAACTGCGATGGTCGCAACGGCTGTCAGAAATGCTTTTTATGGCAATACAGCTTCAGTTTACAGAAAAGACGGTGATGAATTTGATATTATGGTCAAATATAAAAAAGCTGATAGAACAAATCTTGAGCAGTTAAAAGAACTTGAAATAAAGACCATGACTGGGTCAATCGTAAAACTCAAGGATGTCGCAGAAGTAAAAGAAAGCCTGACTTCTCTTGTTGTGAACAGACAGAACCGTGAAAGGATCGTCACTATCGGAGCAAGACTTGAGGACAATATCGCAATAGGAAAAATCGGTATCGAAGTCGAAAAAGCACTTAAAAATGCAAATATACCGCCTGATGTTGAAGTTATTTACGGCGGAAGTCTGAAAAGTCAGAAAGAAAATACAGGAGACCTTGTTCTGATGCTGCTTCTTGGAATTATACTTGTTTATCTTGTCATGTCAGCACAGTTTGAGTCTTTTATCGATCCGTTCATTATCATTTTCTCCATTCCTTTTGCGATAAGCGGTGTACTGCTCGGATTATTCCTGACCGGTCAGACACTTTCAGTTCCGGCATTTCTGGGAATGATAATACTGGTCGGAGTCGTCGTCAACAATGCGATTGTCCTGATCGACTACACCAACATTATGAAAGTGAAACACAATTTTACAATGGATGAAGCACTCATCTTCTCAGGTGAAAGAAGATTAAGACCTATTCTTATGACAGCCATAACCACTATTTGCGGTATGATTCCTCTTGCACTTGCCGGAGGTGAAGGTCACGAAATATACAGACCGATGGGCGTTTCAGTTGTTTTCGGACTCACCTTCTCAACACTTGTCACACTTGTACTTATCCCTGCCGCATATTCAATGACAGATGAATTCCTGAAAAAACACGGCTGGAGAAAAACAGATAAGCAGGCTGCTTAAAGATCGTAATTTATCTGATCATTTATCAAAGTACGGAATAATCTTTGTAAAGAATTCATAAAAGCCTGAATTGGACATTACGACCGTGACCGTATCAGCTGAACTGTTCCCACACAACCATTTGATAATATTGTCTATTTCCTTGATGTAGAAAGCTTTTTCATCACCAGCTTCGGCATTTATTTCACCTACAACCCTAACTGGCGAAAACCTGATCTCAGGTGGAAAATTATTAAGTTTCGGCGGATGACCGATCACAACTTTTTGAGCCAATTTGAAAATCTGAGTATATTCTTTTTCAAAAACATTCTGATTATTCGAGTTTGTTGCAGGGTCAAAAATGACAGAGACTTTCTTTTCCGGATAAAACTGGATGAAAGATTCGAGTGTGAGCCTGACAGCCGTGGGATGGTGTGCAAAATCACTGAAAACAAGTCCGCCGTTGATACTACCGATAAGTTCCTGCCGTCTTTTTATCCCTTTCATTGTCTCAAAAACGCCGTGTGTCATCTTATCGTTAAGATCAAAACCTTCGCAATAAAGGAATGAAACAAGTGCACCGAGATTCATCAGGTTCTGGTTGCCGAAAAGCGGCGATCTGAAGCTGAATTTTTCTCCATTTTTAAATTGAGCGGAAAACACCATGAGATTCCCTTCCCTTTTCACAAAACTGATAAACACATCAGCAGAACTGTCATGCGTCGAATATGTGAAAAGTTTTTCAGAAGGAATGAACTTCAAAAGTTTACGGTTATACTCATAGTCAAGACAAAGGATCACTCTTTTCCTTGTAATATCAACAAGTTTCCTAAAATTATCGAATATCGCATCAACCGAATCATAGATATCGGCATGATCGAACTCTATTGAGGTAACAACAGAGGTTTCCGGCATATAATGAAGAAATTTCGGACCTTTATCAAAGTAAGCCGTGTCATATTCATCACCTTCTATGACAAAATAGCTTTCATCTTCGGAAAATGCCGCATTTGTTCCTGAAAATTCAGGAATTCCGCCGATCATGTACGATGGATTTCTGCCGATACCGGTCAGAAGCTCACTGAAAATAGTAGTTGTCGTGGTCTTTCCATGAGTCCCGGCAATTACAACGGGATGTTTTTTGTCAAAAAGGAACTTTTCCATAAATGACGGCATTGAATAAAAAGGAATGGTCCCTTTTGTAATAAATTCAGCCTCCTTTGATTTTCCGCCGAGCGCATTGCCGACAACTATCAGATCAGGTTTGTCGTTCTCAATAATATCGAAGAATCTGTCCATATTGTGACAAGGGATGTTCTCTTCCTTCAGTTTTGTGCTTACCGGAGGATAATATGCCAGATCCACACCGATAACATGTGCTCCCATTTTCTTGCAGATAAGAGCTATTGAACTTACTCCGGTGCCGCAGATGCGCGCAAAAAGAATCTTTTTTCCTTTAATTTTCATTTCTTATTCCATTGAAAACATTGATAATCTTTGAAAAAACATCAGAAAAGAACTTTCAGATCAAATCCCCAGTCGAGAACAAAATATTCTTCAGCAAGAAGCCTTCCACCGCTTTTGCTTTTCTGATCACTGTTCCCTATCCAAGGTGTCAACTCACTGTCAAGTCCCGGAATATAACTGTCTGATCCCATACCTGCATTTGTGAGATAATGTTTGTGCCTGTATCCGAATTTTGCGAAACCGCCAAACTCAATATATTTCCAGACTTGTGCAGACAGTTTCAACATTCCTGATATCTGAACCCACGGATCTTCAACAGGAAGTTTTGCAAATAATGAATTATCGTCATAAACCCATCTGGCATCAGCAATGGCATTATATGCATCACCTTTATTCGTATACATAACTTCAATATCTGTCCTGAGTTTGAAAACCTGTCCGAGATTTTTGTTCTCATAAAGATATATTTCAGTGCCGGTATTGATCGTGAAAGCTTCTTTCGGATCGTTGTAAATTGATTTTGATGAATTTACCGGAAGCGAAAAGAGCAGTTGCAGATAAGGTTCAGCGGTTGAATATCTTTTTGATGCGGCAGTTCTGAAATCAAGTTTGAAAAGACCGTCGCCCACACCGCTCTGTGCTTTGCCTGACGGAACAATAATATCAGAACCGTCTGGACTTTTGCTTTTGACATTCATTCCTGAAGGAGTTTTTACAGAAGCTGTGGGAAAAGTAATGTTTATTCCTACAAGCCAGCTCATAAAAACATTCTTTCTTTCCTGTGAAAAAGGAGCCCATTGAAGTCCGAATGAAATATCGCCGATACCTTTGTGCTCATAATCAAGATTTCCTGCCCACGGAAAAAGCTGCTGACCTGCAAGAGTTGAACTATCAGGAGCATTTACGGTATCAAACATCACCATTTTATACTGCTCAGAGATCACCACAGGAAGACCGAATGAAAAAGAAAGATTGTGGTAAAGACCTATTTCAAGGTCGAACAGCATTTTGTGCATATAATAAAGTGCCGGATTTCCTTCGTATTCTTTTGTTTCTACTCTTCTGCCTTCAGTAGAATAGTATGGTTTGCCGTTATCATCTTCATAAACATAATCAGCATAATTGTTATACTCTCTCTTTATAGATCCGAAATGATGGGTAGAAAGATACTGTATATCCAGATTAAGGTCAAAAGGATCGTTTTTGTCTGCGGAACTTGCGACATCCGTTACTTCCGCCGGATAAAGAGAAAAAAAGAACATACCGAATATGAATACTGATAAAACCTTTTTAAACATGAGCATCCTCCGGAATCCAATTTGATAGAGTATAGAAAATGTGGTTTTGGTAGTCAAGTTTTAGAGTTTAATTATTTATATCACAAAAGGAACTATCGCCGCAAGAATCAGCACATAGATTGCAAATGGATAAAGTGCTGTTTTTCTTATCATAAACACTAAGAATTTAAGAGACGCTATACTTACTAGCAGTGCTGCGATAAAACCGGCGGACAGAACTGTAATATCAATATTTCCCAAAGCACCTTTCCCTGATTCAAGCACCAGAGCACCCAAGATAGCCGGAATGGAAAGCATAAACGAATATTCAACAGCATTTTCACCCGACATCTTCCTCATAAGACCTGCCGAAATCGTTGAACCTGACCTTGAAACTCCCGGCAGAACTGCAATTCCCTGCAAAAAACCGATAAAAAGCGCATCCGTAAACGATATTTTATGTGCCGTATTGCCCTTTTTCATAAGAATCTGAGCTGTTATCAGAAAAACTCCGGTAATTACAAAACATATTGATAAATAGGATGGAGTATCCCTTAAGAACATAATGACCGGTTTTGTTGCAAAGACCATAAGTCCTGTAACAATCGTACTTGTAATAAGAAACAGAATATATTTATGTTCATTTCTTGCAGTAAGATCAAAAACGGATTTGAAAAGAGTTGTCACCTTGCGCCTGAAAAATATAAGAACAGCAAGAAGAGATGCGACATGCAATGCAATGTCATATATCATAGGAACTTCTTTCAGTCCCATTAAATGTTCAAGGAGAATAAGGTGTCCCGATGAACTTACTGGTAGGAATTCTGTCATTCCCTGCAAAATTCCCAGAAGAATTGATTCAATGAAATTCATAGGTTATCAATTCTGAGAAGGTCTTGCACATTCATAAGCAGTCGCAGGAGTTATCGCATGAACTACAAGATTCTTTTTAGTACCGTCACCGTCGGAAACATCAATCGTATAAACATCCCAGCATGTATCAGTAGTATTCATCAAAAGAGACTGCGACGATTCCTCTACAGAATGGACATACGCTTTTACAACTGCAGTTGTAGGTCCTTTTGTAGTATCATAGGCATGAACTATAACTTTATAAGTTCCGTTTGCGGGTTTGTTTACAGCAAGTGTTTCCGGTCCCATTCCAGTAGTATTGTCAAGATCAAGATACGGATCATCTTTTTCATCACCTTCAACTCCCCAGTCAGGTCTTGCTCCGGAATATTGAGGTGAACAGTTCCAGAAATAGCAGTCTGAAACCGGATCGCCATAAGTACCGTCAGGTCTGACAAGATGAATGTCCATATCGGCATTTTTATTGTCCCAGAGAAGCTTTACAGCAAGATCATCGTCAGAAATGGCTTCGACTGTACACTCAGCAGGGATACTGCTTATGCCTTTGTTGTTTATCACTATAAGTCTGATAACATAAATCCCCTTCATTTTTGCCTGAAATGCCGCCTTTGACACCTCATTTGTCGGATTATTATTGATCGGAGAACCCGCTCTGTTGATGTCGTCAACTATATCGGTTGTTATACCTCCAGGAGTCGTTTTGGTTGTCCAGAGATACTTCAATTCAAGTTTGGAAGTTCCGTCACTGTCAACGCTGTCGCTCCCATCCATCGTAGCCCACTGAAGCACAGAAATCTTTTCCGGTTCACATGTAAGAACAGCTTTCGGAGCTTTATCAACATCCGGGCCGCACTTTAAAATTATTCTTTTGCTCTGATTCTTTCCATATTCGGTAGGATCATCATTTTCAATTAAAAGCTCACCAGTTATCGGTTCAGGATATTCCTTATCATTTCTGCATCCTATCTCAAGCTGAAGATTGCCTTTCGGTGCGATCTGGACTGAAGGTTCCGGAGGATTATTAATGAAAAAACCCATTTCATTGGCATTTTTTGATTTTCCGGCAGTAATTGAAACCGAAAGCAGCTTCAAAGTTGCAGTTCCTTCATTTTCAACCTGAAGTTTATTTACAAGTTCATCCTGAACATCCGAAAACACCATTATTTCATCTAGTGGATCAGCATCATCAATAGTTTTCACAACTATTCTTCCGGTCGGCTTTGTCTGACTTACAAGTTTAAGGTCAAAATTCGGATTGCATTTGTCGTTGCTTTTAATTCTAAGATATCTGACATGCTCTTCCCATGTTTCTGCAGTAGTTGAAATACCTATTCCTATCTCCTCATTATTTTTAAGACTTACAGGACCGCCGCTCACAGGATTACTTTCAATTATAAAATAACCAGTATCCTCAACACCGTTCTCATTAACGATCGTCATTGAATTTATGATAAGAGGTGTCGCATCATTACAGGTATAGCATCTGTTCATGACATATGTGAATTTTGTTAGTGACTTTTCATTAAAAAGCAGACCTGAAAAAACAACTTCATCATTTTTGGGTTTCAACCTGTTGTCTGTGCTGGAATAATTGCAATCAACGGTATCATCAGGCACTGTCTGACCGTCATTGACCACATCAGAATCAGGCAATACCAGCTCATCAGTTTTAGAATCGCTCTCATTACATGAAAGGAATGCAAAAAAAGCGATTACCAGCAAAAACAAAGTAAGAAAACTGAATTTCCTCATTTTATATCTCCCCGCACAAATCATTCATTAATTGACTGGACACATCTGAAACCAAGATTGTAATATCTGTAGTTCGGAAAAGACTTGTCCCTCGAATATGTCTTAATTTCATTTTCAAGTGAAACCCAGCTTCCGCCTCTAATGACTTTTTCCTGAGTAGGAGATTCCGCAGGTCCTGTAGGATTTTCAGCAACAGCACCATCAGTTCTTTTAATGTAATAAGAATCAATATTGTGCCATGAATCAGTCCATTCAGCAACATTTCCTGCCATGTTATAAACTCCATATGGTGAAACTCCGTCATCACCCCATGATGCACTGGTAACATCACCGAAAAGAGCCGAATAATTGGCTACAGTTGCTTCGATGTTGTCTGCCGGAGCCACATCTCCCCATGGATATTCTCTTAAAGTCTCACCTCTTGCAGCTTTTTCCCACTGTGCTTCAGTCGGAAGCGATTTCCCGGCCCAATTGCAGAAAATCTGAGCCTGATTCCATGAAACCCAGATCACAGGAAAGCCTGCATAATTCGAATTATAATAATAATTCTGATACATTATTGATGTAACATCATGAGGTTCGGTACAAACACCTGCATTCTGACAGAGTTGATACTGACTTATCGTGACTTCGTATTTATCAATATAATAGGATGAAAGAAAAACTGTATTAAAACCCTCTGATTCCTTAAGCCCTTCTTCAGTTTCATCAAGTTCAGTCTTGGTTCCCTGCGGTGCACCGAACTCAAAATTACCTTCAGGAATCAGAACCATCTCAGCAACACCGGTAACATCGGAATTATCCTCTTTCACAAGTTCTTTCGGAAACCCCAAATGGAAGTTGCCAAGATATTTTGTGCTGATTTTTATAATGTTATTTTCAACATCAAGCTGATATGAATCTTCGGGAAATACTTCAAAACTTTCCCTGTCCGTGGAAAAATAAGGCTTCAAATCAAGCTCATCAAGCAAGTTGGGAAAATCTTTTTCAGTATATGGAATATTAACCGATAAATTTTTATTTGCGACATTATTCGGGTTAAATTGTATTGCAGCAGGAGAAATTGAATAAATGTTTGTAACAGGCTTTGAAACATTTGTGAAGGGTGCAGTATCAAGAGCAAAAACCGTTACAGTTATATTCTCGATGCCATCTGGAAGAGCACCTGGAGGAATAACAACAGTAACACCGTCAACACCAATATAAGTGCCACCGTCATTATCAAAATCTTTCCCGTATTTTTCATATCCGTACTCTTGCTCACCGCATGAAACAAAACAAGTCAGGAATCCAAACACAAGCAGTAATATCAGAAGGTTATTTCTCATCATCCCCTCCAATTGTAATAGCGGAACATCCCGTCCCTGTCTTTACAATCTCCCATCTGGGCTCATCACCTTCAATTACCTGTGTCCACTGGGTATCAGTCTCACTGCTGTAACCGAAAAGTGAAACGGTTGTGAGCGGCTCGACAGGATCATTGCTATAGAACTGGATAACTCCTTTTTTTACACCGACATCATACGGTTTAAAAAATACAGTCACTGTTGTTGATCCGCCCGGAACAAGTTTTACGGTGTCGGGAAGAACGATAAAATTAGAATCATTTGAAACAACTTTTGCCTCAAGATCCCTTGTTCCTATATTTTCAACTTCAAATTCCCAGTAATCTTCATCTCCCGGAACTGTATCGGCAAATCTATGAGCCCTGCTGTCTATAAAAATGGCCGGGAAATTGAAATAAACAGTCTGACTGTTATATATCCAGGTACTATCGCCTTCCCACGGTGTAATTTCTATTGGAATAGGAAACTCCAGTTCAAGGATTCTGATTCTTATAGTGATCGTAAAAGTAAAAACCATTTTGTAATAGACTTTTGATTCATAATGTACCGGAATTTCCATCATTGTTCCGACTAACGGAGGATCGACAACTAAATACTGATTATCGGAATAGATGCTTCTCTGCTGTTTCTCATCAAGTGCTATTCTGCTTCCGAAAATATCAACATACATATTACCGTCAAGTTCAAATTTGAAGTGTATAAGACTGCAAACATCTCCGATAAAAGGTATCGAAAGTCCGCATGAACCGCCTACCATGTCCGCAAGAGTGCCTTCATAAAGCAGGAAATGATCTATACCATCTTCCATTGAAACAGGATTATCAACATTACCGTCAAGAAGAAACGGCTGAAAAACCTTATTATCTGCAAAACTGAGATCAAAGTTAAGCCATTCGCTTATCTCATTTTCATCACCGGTATAACAATTTTTCCAAAGAGCAGTCGAATTAATTCCATAGAACATGTCCGCAGTTCCACCGTCAGGAGTTCCGTCGAAAGATACTTTTACAGATTCCGGCCATTTTGCATGAGCTTTTCCTGTCATTGCAGCACCCATCTCAGCACCGTATTCCCCGTATATTTTTATATTTAACGGTATAATACCGTCACAATCATTTGGAAGCCATTCATTCTTTCCCCATGTACCATGTTCTATAATAACATCCCGGTACTCGAATTTGACTTCATCCGAATATTGCTCATCATAGACACGCCATTCATCGCCATCCTGCACTATTTCTGCAAAAAGGTAGGATGTCATCAACATCGCCGTGAATACAACTGCCATCATGATTCTTTTCATAGCTGCACCTTATATTTTATTCTGTTATATCCATCGCACATCTGAATCCTATGGAATTCGAGTTATATTGAGGATTTACACCTCTTCTGAATGTCGTCCTTATAAGTCTTTTCGAAGTCTTCCAGCTTCCGCCTCTGACAGCTCGCTGATCGCCGACAGGAAGAGGAACTCCGCCCTGAAGAAGATCTGAATAATAGAAAAATCTGGTTCCGACCCATTCTTCGGCATTTCCTGACATGTCATATATTCCTGAAGGGCTCTTGGCATCCTTCGAGTTGAACGCATCATATTTACTGCCATTGTAATAACCTACAGGAGACACATGTGGTTCCGGGAACGCCAATGCAAGGGTAACAGGGTCAATAAGCTCTTCTGCTTCTCTGCTCGGTTCGAACGGATCCCCTGAATTTCTGTAATTTGCCTGATATGCAATATTTATGCTGTCAAAAAAGCTTGTTCCCCAAGGCATTTCAGGACATTTTTTCCCAGTCTCAAGGCATGCTGTGTCAGTCGAAGCACAAGTACAATCACTTGAAACTCTGGCGGAGAATTCCCATTCTTCTTCGGTAGGAAGCCTTTTCCCTGCCCATTTGCAGTAAGCATTTGCAGCAAACCAGCAGATACTTGTGACAGGCATTTTATCCTGAGAACCATTCGCATATTTGCTCGTGTTGGTACCTCCGTCCATTTTAAACCACTCTGCAAGATATTTCTCATTTCCGTAACATTTTTCCAACCCGAGCTCATCATCAGTCTTTGTCGCATTTTCAGGAAGCCATAAATAATTTGACTGACTGTTGAGGAACCTTTTATACTGAGCGACAGTAACTTCATATTTATCAATAAGGAAATTATGATCTATAGTTATCCAATGAGACGGTCTTTCCATGCTGAATGAATCATCGGAATCGGTACCCATCATAAATGATTTATTTGTCGCATCGACATAAAGAAGACATCCCGGAACATCTTTTACAGTAAAAGCTGAAGCATTGAAACCGCTTGAAGCCGCACAAAGACAGTTTTCAGTTGCACAGACATCTTCAGTTGTAGGATACGGATTATATTCTTCGTCTGTTGTTTCTCCGTCATCATCAGAAACAACTGTTTCATTGAAATAGTAAACATCCTCTCCGGTATCATCAAAATTAAATATTTCGTCAGTAAGTTCAATTATGGGTGTATCCATGCCTGAAAAGATCTTTATAAGATCGACCGGCGAAAGTTTCTTGAAAATAAGGTCTGTGACTTTTTCGAGCTGTTTGACATAGGATTCGCTGCCGGTTGTTGTTTGAATATCCTCAAGGAAGGCGCGACTGCTTTTTGTCTCAGCGGCAAAAGAACTTACAATTACTTCCATGACTTTTGTATAGAGATCATCCTTATAAAGCGGAGTTGCAAAAGACTGTTTTCTCGATTTCATAAAGTCATTGACTCGCTGACCGATCCCTTTAGTCCTTATTCCTCTGGCAATTATATTCACCGGATGGTAATCAAGACCTTTATTGACAACTTTGTCATAGTTCATAAGCACTTCCAGAAAATTATCGTTTATATCTCCCGATATCATGACAAGAGGAAGCATTATGTGTGTAAAATATGTCGCCCAGATGGGATCCATCGCCCTGTCAAGCAGATTTCCGCTATTAGGTGCAGGAACATAACTTACTAAAAGACCTTCATCTACCTCCTCTCCTTCAAATCTCAGCTGAGTCTTTTCGGTTTCACGGACTTCATCAAAGTATGTGGCTATCTCCGATGCCATTTTGTTAGTCTGCCCATCAACTATCAGTGTTTTTGCAAGATATTCCTCGTTCTGATTTACATATGTCTGTATTATCGCCTTAAGTGTCGGAGACACATAATATTCAGGAGGAACAATGAAAGCAGGTTTGGCATCATGATCGATTCCGTCATCATCAGGTTCTCCGGGAATCATAGATTCAACAGGCATTGAATCAACATAAAAATAAACCCATCTTGGTTTTGTATTATACGCTTTTGCAGACGGACCGTTTTCATTAAAATATTTAACAAACACCTGATCGATCTCTTCTGCACTGTGCTCTTTGGGAAGAGCTCTGAAAACAGAGTGCTGAAAAGTTGTAGTAAAGTCATCTTCTGACACAGTAAGCTCACTTTTAAAAGCAGGCTGTGAACCATTGTACTGAACCGGCGTAAAAAGTTCATTTACCGCACCTGCAATTGCATTCTGAACATCAAGATCTCCTGAAACGATTATGCTCGGAGTGACCCTTGTCATTTTATCGGTAAGTATGCTTATAAGTGTTTTTGTGGCATCCAGACTTCTGATTTTTTCCAGAAGTGCCGCATTAAATAAAGGATTGGTTGTTGTAGCAATACCCGGCTGAAGAAACACAAGAGCCGCAGCAGTTTCTCTGACACTGAACTCTATGTGCTTTCTCTTAAAATAATTTTCTCCGTTTGACGGAAAAACTGTAAGCATTATCGGAACATTCTTAGATTCATCTTCATAATTTGTCTTGAGCACAAAAAGTGTTGTACCGACAACATTGGTACGAACCCAGAAAGTGCCGTTTATTTTATCAACATTCTGAACATTATTATTTTTCCCATATTGAACCTGAAGATTCTGGAAAGGAAGCACGAAACCTTCAGGAAAATTAACTCGTCCCTGATAGAAAATCTTGCTTGTCACATATTCTATACCGGCAAACTCCTCTTTTTCATCGAGCGGATTTTTCGGGTCAAGAAGATTATTTATGCACTGCGCCTTATAACATCTTTCACCAAGCTCACAATCATTGAATGTGCTGCACTCTATATTCAGATGGCTTTCTTCCGGCTGGCAGGAAGACATAAATACCGGAATAACTGCAATAAGAAAAATAAAAAGTATGTCTGAAGTAATTAATCTGTTCATTTACTTCACCTCAAAATGTTAAAATTAAAACTCAATTGCGCACCGCCCTGATAAAAACTCTTTTCCAGATCAGTCATTTCTGTCTTTCCGTAAAGATGGACATAGGAGAAATATCCTCCTAATCCGATATCCATATATTCCCAGATCCTGAAAAAATAATCGAGAGAAACATCGACATAAGGTCCTGAAAATACTTTATATTGTGTTTCTCCGGTTTGATATTCATAATTACTGCCCGGCTTTTCCATACCGCCGACATATCCAACAGAAGCAGTAAGAGCTGATCTCGATTTTTTTGATCTCAAACCTGGAATGTAATATCTGAGCACAAGTCCGCCGCCGGCATAAAAAGCATCAGAGTCAAAAGATACCGCTCTTCCCTCTCCGCCTATTACAAAATCCTGAACTACAGCAACATTAAGCCTTAAATGATAATTACCTAGAACGCTGAAATTCTTTATGTCTCCGCCACCTGAACCCGCACCGCCCAGAAGCTCCATCGAAACACGGTAGGTATACCATTTTTCCAGTCTCATGTCCTGAGTGGGTATCCAGCCTTCTTTACCGAGAAATTCAACTTTTGTGAAACCCTCAGCCTCTTCAAGAACTATTACTTCATCATTTTTATACAGTTCAAACAGCTTTTTCGATTTAATACTGTTTTCCGCATACAGATAAGTCGGAAAAGAAATCTTTGCCAGATCAGGTTCCTTATATTTGTGGGTTTTACCTTTTTCTCTTTTTTCCTGAACGAAATCGTCTTCTTCAACAGCAAAAACATCCTTTTTGACCTCTTCTTTCGCAAATTCATCCTTAACCGGTTCATCTTTGGCAAAGGGATCTTCTTCTTTAGGTGTCTCTTCGAGATCCTCTTCAAGATTCTCTTCCGAATCTTCCATGTTCTTGTTTTTCGGAGTATTTACAGCTTCATCTTCTTCAGTATCCTCATTTGTGTCTACTTCATCATCCGTATCTTCGTCATCTTCAAAACCGGTCAGAAGAAAAAAGGGATTAACGGAATTTCTGTCAACTCCGGAAAGTACAAAGCAGGATGTTGTTAAGAGAAAAAAGATAACCAATCTGATTTTCACTCTCTACCTCTATATTTTTAAATTAACATTCCTTAAAAAAAACACATTGACACACCAGTCATTAAAGTTCCACACGCAACGGTTTTTTATTCTACCATTGTTAGTTTTTTTTTGCAAGCCGATTCAAAATATTTCAATTAACCTTGTTTGACGGCATTTTACCATTAAGGACATCAATACAATTCGATAATGCCAGTTCAGCCATTTCAGCCCTTGTTTCCTCTGTGGCGCTACCTATGTGAGGAAGAAGAACTACATTGTCAAGTCGAAAAAGAGAACTGAATATTTCAGGTTCCTTTTCATAAACATCAAGTCCTGCGGCAAATATCCGTTTTTCATGCAGAGCTTCAGCCAGAGCCTGTTCATCTATAAGCTGACCTCTGGAAGTGTTGATTATAATTGCGTCTTTTTTCATCATGGATATTTCTTTTGAGCCTATTAAATGATGAAGATCGGAAACGAAGGGCAGGTGAAGTGAAATGAAGTCGCTTGACTTTATAAGTTCTTCAAATCCGCAGTATTCAGCACCGATAGACCTTTCTTTTTTGTCTGATGCTTTTTTTCTTCCCCAGTAAATAATGTTCATGCCGAAAGCTCTTGCTCTTACCGCCGTCGCAAAACCTATCCTCCCGAGACCAAGAATACCCAGAGTTTTTCCTGCTAGGGATCTTCCGAGAAAAAGATCAGGTTTCCAGCCTTTGAAAAGCCCCGACCTTGTGAATTTCTCCGATTCGACAGCTCTTCTTGATGCCATCAGAAGAAGCATAATCGCAATATCTGCCGTAGAATCCGTCAGAACATCAGGGGTGTTAGTGACAGCAACATTTTTTTTAGAACAGTATTTGATATCAATATTGTTGTAACCTGCGGCATAATTAGAAATCACAGCAAGATCCGGAGCAAGATCAATTATATCAGCCCCTATTCTGTCACTCAGAAGCGTTACCATTCCGTGAGGCGAAAAATCACTGACGGCTTTTTTGATATTTTCTCTTTCTATATCACTCAGTATTTTAATGGCGAAGTCTCCTTTTTCACTTATCTCTTTTAACATTCTGCCGGGAAGATCCGCCGTTACAAGTATCCTTTTCATTTAATGTTCCTAATAATGCTTATTTTCGAATTTATGACCGAGCTCATACTGTATTGAGAAAAAATTCGCCATTATTGAAAGGTTCTGCATCTCTTTTTCACTTATTACAACCTTTTCTGTGTGATGGAATACATAAGGAGAAACGATCGTATTGTCTTTTTTTCTAAGATAATAGATCAATCCAGGATCTTTATCTTTCATTATATATCCGCTTTTTCCTATTACTGCGTCTTTTTTATAAAGGGCAACCTTATCCAAATTAGTCAAACTGCCTAGACCCTTGAAAACAGCCGTAATCGCATAGTTGCTATAAACGAATTCCGCTTCACCGCCGGACAGTTTGGTAATTGTACTGCTGACATATTTTGCAAGAAAAGGAAGCCTTACCGGTCTGTTTACAGGCATATTGAATACAGGAATTAGCTGGTCATTCTCTGTAATGAACCTGACTTCCGGACAATTCTCAAAAGGACCATTGGTGATACAGGGCTGAAGAAAAGAGCCGTCAGAAGTTACATATTTCTCAGTATTTCCGGTATTGAAAAGAAATATTTCCGAGATCGATCTTCTTCTTGCGCTTTTAAACCTCAGATAAACGATCTTCATATCACTTTCACGGTAGAACATTGATATTCTATCACCTTCATAGAACCTGATTTTATAGTCGTTCAGAAAATATACTATCTCCTGAATATTCCTGATTATTTCAATCGGAAGTTTGATTCCGTACTTTTTTTCCACAGACTCAGGGATCGTCCCTTTAACATTAAAGGACAGAAACACCGTTGAATTACCATCAAGTGTGTAAGCAGTGTATCTCGGACTCTCAGGATCATGAGATATCGGATAATCAAGTGAGGACTCATTAACAGGATAGAGAAACACCTGTTCCGGCTCTGACAGACATTTATTATCCACTTTTCCGGAAAACCAGAAAATATTCAATGAGAGCGAAACGACCAGCAGTATGAAAAAAAATAGTTTAATCTTCATTTTTGAAATCCGGGAATTTTAATCTTTCAGGAATAAACAAACTTGTATACAGATGAATTGCATAAGAATCCGTCAAACTGGCAATAAAATCGACTACATTCTGTTCTCTGTCCGTAGAAATGAGCGGTGAATAAAACTCAGCAAAATGATCGTAATTATCAAGAAAATAATAGAAAAGCGAATTGATTATCTTTTCTGATTTGTCAAACTCTTTCCTTATAACTGGAGATTCATAGACTTTTTTGAACATAAAATCTCTCATTTCCTCAATCATAAAAGTGGTATTTTCAGTAAAAAGGATCATTCTATCCCCTGATTCTATCGCAGAAAAGCTTTCTGAAATAAGATCTTTAACCATAAAATTTATCCTTTGAGATCCCTTTTCGCCGAGCACATCGTTATACGGCACATCTTTCAATTCAATGAACCCGCCTCTCAAAGCATCATCAATATCGTGATTTATATAAGCAATTATGTCAGAAAGCCTGATAATCTGACCTTCAAGAGTTTCAGGTATTCCCTCTTTTTTGATAAGCGGACCCAAGCCTTTTGAATGCATAAGAATTCCGTTTCTTACTTCATATGTAAGATTGAGTCCCTGACCGTTTCTTGCAATAAAATCAACTACTCTGATACTCTGCTTTTCATGTCTGAACCCGCTTTTAAGCAATTTGCCGAGAGCTCTCTCACCGGAATGTCCGAACGGTGTATGCCCGAGATCATGCCCCAGACCGATAGCTTCTGTCAGAGATTCATTCAGCAGAAGCGCTTTTGCTATCGTCCTGCCGATCTGTGTCACTTCAAGAGTGTGAGTAAGTCTGTTGCTGTAATGGCTTCCTTTCGGTGATAGAAATACCTGAGTTTTATCTCCGAGCCTTCTGAAAGCCTTGGAATGAACTATTCTATCCCTGTCATGCTGAAACGCAGGTCTTATCGAACACGGCTCTTCGAATTTCACCCGCCCTTTTGAAGCAGAACTCAAACACGCCGCCCATGAAAGCTCCCTTTTTTCTATTTCTTCAAGGTGGAGTCGGATATTTTGCAATGATGACATTTATGAACCTTTTCTGAATGTTGAAAGAAATGCTATCGTTGAAAAAACAAAAATACCGAAAATGGCATAACTGTAAGGTTTTTCACTCAAAGTACCGCTTGCAATAAGCGAACCCGTTATCATGCAGGCTGAACACACTCTGGTTACCATTTTTGAAATGAAATTTCTTTCGGAAATATTCAGAAGTATTAAAAACCTGTGTTGAAGAGTTCCGCTTTCGATCTTGTCGAAGATGTTGGAAATGTTATTAGGAAGCGTTTTAAGCAGATCAATAAGTCTGACTGAGAGCGTGAAAAAGTCTTCAGCTATCCTTTCCGGGGAATATTTCTGCGCTATGACTTCTTTGGAAAGCCTTTGAGCGACAGTGATAAGTTCAAAATCCGGGTCAAGCTCCCTGCAAAGACCTTCAAGCATTGAAAAGCTTTTTATAAGTTGAGTAAGTTCTCTCGGAATTTTCAATTTATATCTGAAAAGTATCACCGAAGTCTTCTGAACCATTTCAGCAGTGTTTATTTTTGAAAGATTGTCCGGTAACGATTCAAAGAGCCGTCTGATATCCTTAATAAAATCAGCTTTGTTAACCAGTGCCGTACTCTCGCTGATCTCAATGTAAATATTTGCCACTTTTTCAAAATCCTTGAGAACAAAAGCGGTAAAAAGATCAGCAATCTTTTCTCTGAGATATCTGTCAATATGACCGCACATTCCGCAATCTATTATGGAAACCCCGTTATTTTCAGTAAAGAATATATTGCCGGCATGAAGATCGGCATGAAAAAATCCATCATTAAGAATCATTTTCAAGAGCATTTTAGAACCTCTGTCGGCAATAACCTTCCTGTCGAACAACTCGTCAGATTCCAGTTCAGGCAACTCGGAAAGCTTCAGACCCCTCATTCTTTCCATCACAAGCATCCTGCTGGTGCAGAGTGTGCTGTGCATTTTAGGAAATGAAAGCCAGTTCCACTCTTCTGCGTTGAAATTATCAGCAAATTTCTCTGTGTTTGTTTTCTCAATCAAAAGGTCAAGCTCAGAATTCATTGTCCAGAAAAACTCCTCTGCAATACCCTTAAAATCAATGTTTTTTGAATATGATGAGGTTTTTTGCATAATATCGGCGATCCACATGATGATTTCCATATCGCCCTTGATCTTTTCAACCACACCAGGTTTTCTTACTTTAACAATCACCTCTTCGCCGGTTTCTTTCAAAACACCGGAATAAACCTGCGATATTGATGCAGCGGCAACCGGCTCTTCATTGAAACTTGAGAAAATGTCCTCTATCTTGGAATCCAGCTCTTCTTCAATTATCGGCTTGATGACATTAAACGGAAGCGGTCTGACATTGTCCTGGAGTTTTTTGAATTCCTCAGCCATTGCAAGAGGAATTATGTCACTCCTGAGAGAAAGTATCTGTCCGAGTTTGATGTATGTCGTTCCGAGTTCTTCAAATGCCAGCCTGAGCCTTTCTTCAAGTTTCAGATCCCGATATGATTTTTCATCACCGCTTCTGTGTTCAAGTTTGAGAATATGAAGAAGAGATCTCGGCATGAAAGCGGTAAGACCGTATTTTGCGGCTATAGTTCCGATCTCGCTGAACCTTTTCAATCTTGTAAATGCCGCCATTGATGATCTCCTGATTATTAATCTACAGTGATGGATTTACTAACATTTTTGGGCACATCCGGATGTACACCGTGATTTTCAATCTGACTCTTATTGAGGTATTTCATTTTTGCAACACTCATTTTCAATGCAAGAAGCTGCAGTGCAATTGCAGCCTGAAATACAAAAATATTCTTATCACCGGTACGGGGAAGTTCTATGATTTTAGACCAGTACTTATTTGCCGATGCCGGCTTTCCTGTCGCTTTTCTCAGATCGTCATCATCTTCACAGATAAGAACTATATCTGCACCTCTGATCTTATGAGTATGGATCTGGGAAATAGTAATCCTTTTGTCTCTTTCGTCAGGAGGACAGACAAAAACAAGCGGATAATTTGAAAAAAAGTTCTCAATATCGGTCTTTTCAGAAAAAACTTTATAGACTTTTTTGAGAACTTCCTGATCTTCTTTCGAATAAAACGATTTGGAAGCAGTTTTCTCATCGAATTTTCTGAACTTAAGGTTTTTTGCCATATTCAGGTAATCCCTTACCGTTTCCGGTCTTGAACTTCCTTTCAAGAATCCTGATTCAATAAGGTTTTCAAACACTTCGATCACATTGCCGAACAAAGTTTCCATATCAGTCAGTGAATAAATGGTGTTCTTTCCAAGTATTGTATTAGGTCCGTGTTTAAATTCAGCCGCATCATATCCTTCGGTATGGTTAAGAACGACCTCTCTGATCTTCAAAGCACCTTCTTTAGCAAGTCCGGTCAAAGAAGTTCCAAGAATATGTATCGAAGGCTTCATAAAAAGCCTCAGAGATGTGTCAGAAATCGGAATATCTACATTTTTCAAAGTAAAATCCATAAAATACCTGATCTTTTTCAAATCGTTCTGAACATCATCTTCTTTATTTTTCATAAGTGCGGCAAGAATATAGAAAAGCGCTATCTGGCTTATAAAAGATTTTGTCGCAGCAACGGCAATTTCAGATCCGCACATTATCGGAAGGTAAAAATCACTTTTTTCAAGAGGCAGTGTTGAATTTTCATTATTAACAATCGTCATCAGCTGAACTTTCGGATTATCCTTCTTGATATCATTGAAAATATCGACCAGATCTTTTGTCTCACCGCTCTGACTCACTCCGATAACAAGATCTTTTTCAGTTAGTGAATTCATGAATCCCGACCTGAAAGAACCGGGATTTGCAGGAATTATTGAAATATCAGACATGTTATTGAAAAAATATGAACCGGTAAGTGAAGCATGATATGATGTTCCGCTAGCAATGAAGAATATCCTTCCGCCTGTTTTTCCGCAGTTCTTGAATTTTTCAACAAGCTTGTCACGATATTTAATTATCATTCTTTTCTTTTTCCACAGAAGCATCGAATCGATCAGCCAGAGTTCCGTGAAATATTTTTCATTTATTCCCAGAAGTTCGTCAAGAAGTGTCGTTTCCTCGGACTTGAAAGCAAAATGCCTCGGATCGGCTGAAAACTTTTCTGTTTTGGAAAGAATTTCTTTAAAGGTCTTGTTTTTCCTTATCTTTTCAAATTCAGCTTTTAACTCTTTTTTATCGTAGACATCATAAAGTGCAAGCAGTGCATAAAGAATCTCGCGGGCTTCATCTTTATTTGCCTCAAAAACGGAATTGAGATCTTTTTCCGCCTCATCGTTGAAATAATAAAGCATTAAAGTGTCTATGTTTCTCGGTGAAGAGAATATTTCCTGCTCCATAAAAAAATGGAACTTGGGCTGAAGCTGAATGTCGGCAATATTCAGTCTGCTTCTGCTTAGCTTCGGAACCCATTCTTTATCTTCGGTAAGAGAAAAAACCTTATAAGTTTCATTGTCAAAATACATTCCGTCACCTTCCAGAAGCGGAATCAGGAACCTCGTTTTGGAAAGAACCGAAGTAAGATCACTTGAAACAACTATGAAATTACCAGCGGTGTCTGAACCTTTTCCTGCATAAAGCGACGATCCTGCTTTTATCGCAAAAACGCCCGGGATCTCAGGAAGTGTTACACATGCCGCGTAACTTCCTTCGATCATTTTCTGCGCTTTTCTAATCGCCTTTATCATCAGAGCTATTTTCTGTTCATTTGTCTCAGGTTTTGATTTGTGCGAAAGACCGTAATAAAAATGTTCAACAAGGTGCACCACCATTTCACCGTCATTATCCGAAACGACATGATGACCGTTATCTGAAAGGAAATCTTTCAGTTTGTCTGTGTTGCTTACATTTCCGTTATGAGCACCGACCATGTGAATAAGGCAGTTAACTTCATGAGGCTGTGCGTTAATATCCGTAACAGCACCGTATGTAGCCCATCTCACCTGTCCTATGAATTTAAATCCGCTCTGTTTGGTTATTTCAAGCTCTTCAATGACTCTTGAAGGTGCACCGACTTTTTTCCTGAGAGTCACTGAGCCATCCTCTTTTATAAAAGCTCCGCCGGTAGAATCATAACCGCGGTATTCCAGTTTTTTAAGCAGTGATGCCGCTTCGTTACCTAAATTTGCAATATTTCCTGAATAGACAATAGAAACAACTCCGCACATACAATATCTCCTAATTTCCTGTATTTAGATCGAAACCGTCATTTTTTTAAGCCAGCTTTTCTGTGCCGCATTCAAATATGGACTCAACACACTGTAAACTTCTTTGTGATAGTCATTAAGCCACTTCTTTTCTTCAATGGACATGATCTTCGGGTCTATGGCTCTAATGTCGATCGGGCACATTGTCAGATTTCTGAAACCGAGAAATTTTCCCCACGCTGTCTCTTCTATCTGCTCTACCAGAACAAGATTTTCAATTCTGATGCCGTATTGACCTGATTCGTAATATCCAGGCTCATTTGACATTATCATTCCCGGAACAAGTTTCGTTTCAAGCCATCTTGGTGAAATACCCATAGGTCCTTCATGAACACTGAGGTATGCACCTACTCCGTGTCCTGTTCCGTGATTATAGTTCTGTCCATTGTTCCAGAGAGCCGTCCTTGCAAGTGCATCAAGGTGGGTTCCTGATGTAAATCCCTGTGGAAATCTTGCCGTAGCTATTGCAATGTGACCTTTAAGTACCAGTGTAAAGTCCTTTATCATCTTCTTTGTAAGTTTACCGGCAACCACTGTTCTTGTGATGTCAGTTGTCCCTGTCATATACTGGGCACCGCTGTCTATGAGATAAAAACCCGCTGGTTTCACTTCGATCGAACTTTCCGGAGTTGCACTGTAATGAATGATCGCACCATGCTCGCCGTATCCGGAAATGGTCTCAAAACTAAGCCCTGCAAAATTCTCTCCTTCTTTTCTGATGCTTTCAAGCACATCCGAAGAGGAAATTTCGGTAATTTTATCTTTTCCGATCGTTGTATCAAACCAGTGAAGGAATTTCACCATTGCAACACCGTCAATAATGTGCGCTTTTTTCATTCCTTCGATTTCGGTAGCGTTTTTAACAGCTTTCATTATCTGGGACATATTCATCCCTCTGACGACTTCAACTTTTTTAGTGTCAACGGCATCAAGAAGGCTTTGAGAACACCTTGCAGGATCAATGAATATTTTACCTTTTCCTATCTTTGAGAGTATTTTGAAGATATCTTCATACTTTCTTACTTTCACGCCGTCCTTTTCAAGTGCTGCTATATCTTTTGCATTGAATTTGCCGGGCTGGACAAAAAGTTCAGCACTCTTTTTTCCGATTATACCGAAACCCATCACAACAGGATTGCAGTCGACATCGCTTCCACGGATATTGAAAAGCCATGCGATATCATCAAGAGATGCAAAAATATGGTAATCGATCTCAGATTCAGCCATTTTTTCTCTGATCGCTTTGAATTTGTCAGGTCTGCTCATTCCTGCATATTTCAGCGGATGAAGAACCGCTTTATCTGACGGGAATGCAGGTCTATCCTTCCATATCATGTCAACGAGGTCTTTCCCCGGTTTTACGATAAGCCCTTTTTTGCCGAAAGCTGTCTTGAGATCATCAACATCATTTATTGACATTACAGTTGAATCAAAACCGATTTTACCGCCTTTCTTGAGTTCATCAATTATCCATGTTTTGTAGTCAGGAGTTTCGGGAAGTCCTGCCTTGAAAAGCTTAATCGTGCTTCCTTTCAACTGCTCTTCTGCCTGAAGGAAATATCTGCCGTCAGTCCAAAGACCTGCTTTTGTCTGCGTTACGACAACAGTTCCTGCTGAACCGTTAAAACCGCTTATCCATGCTCTCACTTTCCACCTAGGAGCTACATATTCGCTCTGATGCGGATCTGCACTCGGAATAATGTAAGCGTCAATACCGCTCTGTTTCATCAGCTTTCTTAACTGTTCTAATCTTTCTTTAACGGTCATAATCCCCTCCAAAAACACATTAATGAATAAAAATTCTGTAGTATGATAAATAAGACTGTTTAAATATCAAGATAAAGTGAAATATTAAAAGTATTCCGCAAATCCGCCGCGGATGATCTCAAGGTTGAAAATGTCGTGAAGTTCTTTTTCTGAAAGTCCGGTTTGCAGAGATTCCGGCAGAGTGTTCTTTTCCACCATGTTTTCGAGCATTATTTCAGGGTCGATATCCGTTTTAAAAATTGCTGTTTTCTTTCGTTCAATTTTATTAAAATCAGCTCCTGAAGTGACAGGGTTGAAATATGTTATTGTAAACGATGCGCCATTTTGTGAAACATTTCTAATATAGCCGTTTTGTGTAATAAATTCGGAATCTTGAATTGATAGTTTGGCATATCTTTTTCTTGCTGCACTTGACTGAAAACCGCTTTTAAAAAGAAACGAACAGTAGTTCACAGGAACACCGTTATTTTTCAAAGAATGGAGCATAACTTTCAGAGCATTTATCTCACTTTCAAAAATGGTCACTTTTGTTCCATGGACAAATTTGTAATCACGGTCGATCAATTTGTTTACATTATACGGAGTTACCCTCAACTGATGAAGGTTGAGATGCTTAATTCCGGCATTTTTCATCGGCACAGCAAGATCTCTCACCATTTCAAAATGGTCAGGCACCATCGGGATCTCGACAGTCACAGTATCGATGTATTTTGCCGCCATTTCAGCTTTTTCAAGAGAATATCCGAACGCTCCGATATCAAACCTTATTTCGTTCAACCCTTAATTTTTAAGCATTTTCAACTGCTCTTCCTTTATCAGAACACCGTTCGTATAAAGCCACACATATATTTCGTTACTGCATTGTTTTCTTATTTCTTTCAAGTAGTTGAGAATTCTGTCAAAAGTAAGAAAAGGTTCTCCGCCGCTGAAGCTTACACCTTTGAAACCGAAAAAATTCACATACTGTGCATACTTTCGGGGAGTATCGAATTCAAGTGTATTGGTTGTCGGTTTTATCATCGCATCATCCTGACGGCTCGGACAGTAAAAACACGATGCGTTGCACATGCCGTTGATGAACAGACATGACCAGCTCCCTTCTCCGCAAAGCCTGCAACCCCTTGAAAGAAATCGGGAATCAGCCTTAGAACCAAGAAAATCGAACTGCGCCCCTAAAGTCCTTATCTCTTCGACAAGTGTGTCTCTTTCTTTTTCAGCCGCCTGTGCCTCCTCTTCCGATATCCAGTTGAAATATGCACTGTTGCGACCGTATTCATTTTCATTGCTTATTATCAGCCTTTCTCGTTCATAACTGCTTAATTTCATTTAACTCTCCCCAAAAACCTCCCCGGAGGGAGGCTTATATATTAACACCCGGTGAAGGGTGCAAGGCTCCCGGCGAAATATGGCCGGGAACAACTTGAATCTACACAATGTTCAGTATTTATCAAGAATT
>Ga0116171_10001375_pt1 | contig 24215 bp, 19 predicted proteins | sample AD_JPNHW2_MetaG_FD_89798 | JGI IMG/M metagenome (GOLD analysis project Ga0116171, IMG submission 89798) | Active sludge microbial communities of municipal wastewater-treating anaerobic digesters from Japan - AD_JPNHW2_MetaG | ecosystem: Engineered > Bioreactor > Anaerobic > Digestate | place...
CCCTAGACATCAGAGCCTTGGTGAGCCGTTACCTCACCAACTAGCTAATGTCGCGCATGCCCATCTTAAACCGCCGGAGCTTTAAATGCAAAAAGATGCCTTCTCGCATTGTTATGGGGCATTAATCCCTCTTTCGAGGGGCTATTCCCCAGTTTAAGGTAGGTTACATACGTGTTACGCACCCGTGCGCCGGTCGCCGCCAGATATTGCTACCCGCGCTGCCCCTCGACTTGCATGTATTAAGCCTGCCGCTAGCGTTCATCCTGAGCCAGGATCAAACTCTTCATTGTAAAATTTGATCTTTAATGTTCTCAAGATTTACTATTCTTCTCAGGTTATTGACAAGAGATACTTACTCTTCTCTTACCTTCTTCAATATTTTCAAAGAACTTTTTTTATTCTTTTCCCATTTTTGTCAAACGGGGATGCAAAATTACAACGTTTTTCTTTATCTCCAAATTTTTTTTTACTTTTTTTTAAAATATTTTTTAAAACATTTGTTTTCAGTATTTTAAAATCGAAGATTTTTTAAAGAACTCTGTTTTGATCGCCCCTTTTCTTAAAGGGACTGCAAAGATACACCTTTTTTCAATAATACAAATCTTTTTAAAACTTTTTTTACTTTTTTTTCTTCGTCCAAATATATTTCTCATTTAACATAATAATTTTCAGCTTTGTACATTAATTATATCATGGTATTGCTATCTGAATATTATGGCTTACCTTAGCATGTTTTATTAATAAAAGCAATTTTTATGAATTTTCGCCGTCGCTGTCTGGCCCCTATTCTGTTCATGATGCTTTTAACGGTTAGTCGTTTTGTCATGGCGCAGGAAGAAGAACAACAGACAAAAACCAATGATTATAATGAGCTTTTTAAAAAGACTTTTTTTACCGGCGGCAACCTGGGCATGCAGTTCGGAACAGTTACCATGGTAGATGTTTCCCCTCAGTTCGGATATTATGTTCTTGAAAATATTTCACTCGGTGTGGGTTTTACATATCAGTATATCAATGACCGCAGGTACACGCCGCCGGCGACCATGCATGTATTGGGCGGACGTGTGTTTACCAATCTTCACTTTCCTTTCTTCAACAGCATCTTTGCCCATGGAGAATATGAATATATGGCTTATAAAACAAATGTATATAGCCAGGCGCTGGTGCCCGAGTGGATCACATTATCTAATGTGCTTGCAGGAATCGGATACAGGCAAAGGATATTTGGCAGGTCATGCATTACATTAATGGTGCTGTGGAATTTCAATGAATCACAATATAATCTATATAGTAATCCCGTAATAAGGATGGGGTTCGACATCGGCTTATAGCTGTAATGCACTTAAACAAGAGGTCAATTGGATGCTTTTGAAAATATTCCCGGAATAAAAACGAATGATTCTGTAGTCATATTCTGGTTTCGCAGAGACCTGAGAATTGATGACAATACCGGATTATATCACGCATTAAATTCAGGGAAAAAAGTCCTGCCCATATTTATTTTTGATACCGAGATTATTGAACATCCTGATAAAAGAACGGACGCGAGAATTATATTCATTCGAAATGCGCTGCAAATGATTCAGGAAAAATTGCAGTCATCGGGCTCATCACTGCTTTTACTGACCGGAAAACCAACTGAAATATTCAATGGCCTAACTGAGAAACTTAATATTCATGAAGTATACACAAATCACGATTACGAGCCTTATGCTATAAAAAGAGACCAGGCAGTTGCCACACTACTTCAATTAAAGGGAATCGGATTTAAAACCTTTAAAGACCAGGTAATATTTGAAAAAAATGACATTATCAAGGCAAACGGAGAGCCATATACTGTTTTTACGCCTTATTCGAGGCAATGGATAAAAACAATCAATAAGCTTACATTAAGTCTGTATAATCCGCAACAGTTGATTCATAACCTGGTCAGATGTGAAATTCCTCGTTCTGATGAGATGCTGAAAAATACAATATCTATAGATTCATTACCAACTAAACCGGAAATTCCGTTGGACATTATCAGGAACTACCATCTCACACGTGATATCCCTTCAATCGAAGGCACCTCAAAACTCAGCCATCATCTGCGGTTTGGAACGATCAGTATCAGAAAACTAGTCAACATGGCAATGGAATTGAATGAAACTTTTCTCGGAGAGCTCATCTGGCGGGAGTTTTTTATGATGATTTTATGGTATTTTCCTGGCGTGGTTACCAACAGCTTTAAGACAAAGTATGCTTCAATTGAATGGAAAAATAACGAAAATGAGTTTATTCGCTGGTGCAACGGTGAAACAGGCTATCCTCTTGTAGATGCCGGCATGAGGGAATTAAATGCCACAGGATGGATGCACAACAGGGTAAGAATGATCACAGCAGGTTTTCTTGTCAAGCATCTGTTGATTGACTGGCGCTGGGGCGAAGCATATTTTGCACAGAAACTCCTCGATTTTGAGCTTTCTTCAAACAACGGCAACTGGCAGTGGGCGGCAGGTTGCGGATGCGATGCTGCACCATATTTCAGGATATTCAATCCTTATGAACAGGCAAAAAAATTTGATCCGCATCATACATATATAATAAAATGGGTTCCGGAGTATGGAACAAAAAATTATGCCCAACCCATGGTTGAGCATAATTTCGCACGCCAACGCGCTATCAATACTTATAAAAGGTCTTTGCTGTATTAAGCTTATTCAACGCTTTTCAAAACTTCTAAGAGCAAATCCTAGCATTTACACAATACTGTTGGGACGATTGCTTCGTAGACGCTCCTTCAGCGCGCATTTGGCCTAATTGAGTGCTTTTCGATTTGTACACAGTGTTTTTGTTCAGATACTGAATAATACCGATTGGAAAAATATCCGCTGCGGCGGATAGTCCAAACTTCACTTCACTCGTTTGTACTTCCGCCATGGCGGATATTTTTACCATCGGCATAACCAAATGAGAAATATCAATACGCCCTGTTGGACTATTTGATATTTCAATTTGGTATAAAATGTTTTCTGCATTTATTCATAATCATAAAAAGCAGTATATTCTCCTTTTTTAGCCATACCTAAACCTTTTCCAGGGATAAAGAAATGTGTATCGCTTATTTGGGTCATTCCTGTCAGATCTATCCAAATTTGACTTTCAGCTACTTTATAAACAAGCGACTTATTAATATTACCCTCACCATCTACGGTTGCCGATGCCAAACAAAATTTTGTTATGGGTTCGATAGCATTTGACTTTTTAAAGGTTTCCTTATAGATTTTATCCTCCAGATCATAATAGAATATTACGACTTCCCCTTTAATTAAAAATGCCCTGCAGCAAAACCCACTAAACTCCGATCCTTTGCAGCCGGGATCTTTATTGATCATTTTAAGCCATTTAATATTCCCCGATAAATCAAATTTTATCAGAGTGATTGAGTTAAAATTATTTATTGTTGAACTTCCTGCTGATGAATAACCCACCGAATAGCTGTTCTCGCTGCAATAAATCAGTCCATCACTCATCTCAAACATAGCTAATGGAGAAGTAAGATTATCTCTAAGTAAGGAATTATACTCTGGATATTTGGCACAGAAATCCTTGTTCAGCTTATAGCGCTTAACTTTAGGAGTAATATTCATTGCTGAAAGATCTACATTAATAAAGAATAATTCATTTTTATCCGAACCGTTGGCAATATCTGTAGAAATATGATTTACACCGCTGATAATGATATTTTTTTCTTTTGTAACCATATAGTTGAATGAAATAACAGGATTTGGAAAGGCTTCTTTCACAATAGTCTTATAAGATTGCGGTTTATCAAATTCGAAAACACGAATCGTATTTTCAACTTTCTGAAACGAACTGGCACAATTGGTGGCAAAAATATACAGCTTGTTGTTAATATAATCGATTTTAATACCGTTTACAGCGGTTCCCTTTTCGTACATAGTCGACAAATTGACCGAATCTTTCCAGACGAGGTTAAGATCCTTATCATATACATTGATGAATTGCGTTTCAGTAAAATCTAAAGATGCTTTGCCCGGCGATATCGCTTCAGTGTTTAAAATAATGAGATGACTACTATCATATGAGTGGTAAATAGTAGGGCTTCCAAAATATGAAACCATATCGGACGGAGCCCCCTTGAAAAAACTTAAATTGCCATGCAAAGGGAATAAAATATTTACCAGAACATTTGACTGGTCATCCGTGATAACTAATTTGTTTGGTTTTCGATAATTATTGCCTGCATCAGTACTTCCATAGATTACATTGTAATTTCTAAATGATTTGACACTTAGGAGTAATGGCGATTCAGAAGGAATACCGACCTGAGTGTATTTACTAAAGTCGGTATTATAAGTGCGGATAAATACCTGATTTTTTAGCGACTGAAAAGGTTTGACCTCAGGAATAGCGAAAACGGCTTTGTAGGCATCAACAGAATATTTAATAAAGTACTTGAAATCATACTGGTTTTTCTCATCATCAATTTTATTCCATTCGATGGTCTTTTGAGCAGATAATTGAAGGATGTTCAATATCAGAGTTATGAGCAATAAAGATTTTTTCATAAGATTAAAATTAGTTTAACTATTTATAAGTTCCAACAAATATAAGTTATTTTATATCAACAAAATATTATCTGAGTTTTATTTATCAAAATGATACCTATACAATTTTCGACAAATCAACAATCAATACACTAATATCAATAAGAAGGTAATTGAAGACAATTTGGTTTTTTATATAGAGTATAAATAATTTTGCGGCACAAGCACGAAATTAATAAAAGCGGACAATGCAACAATCGCCAACCGGGCCTGGACAGAAAAGAATACTCAAACCGGCTCCTTGCGAACAACAACACATAGCATCTTAATATTCTGCAACAGAGGCAGGGAGCCACATCAGAACCATATTGTTATAAAGTAAAATTCCTTTATCTCAAAAACAATATTGATTTTAAATAATGGACAGAGAAGTCAGAAGTCCGCCGCGGCAGGTTCAATATTGAATATTTGGATGATTTGTTTATTTTACCGACTTCAGTACCTCTACCAGCAAATCCCAGCATTTCTGTACGGTATGGATTTCAATCCGCTCACCCGGAGCATGTACGCCCATTAATGTCGGTCCGAAAGAGATCATGTCTATTCCCGGATATTTTTCACCGATGAGGCCGCATTCCAAGCCGGCATGAATAGCTTTTACCAGGGGGTCTTTCCCAAATATTTTCTGAAACGATTTTTTGGATACCTCAAGCATTTTCGAGTTCAGGTCGGGCTTCCATCCCGGGTAACCATCGGCATGGGAAATTTCAACACCTGCGTGCTGAAAAGCACAATCCACCATGTCGACCATATCCTTTTTGGCCGATTCAATGGCGCTGCGCTGGCTTGTGGCCACTTTAATTTCATCATCCCTCATAAAAGGAATCTCTTTATCATCGGCTTCGTCCTTCGGATCGCCTTTCATTTTTAACGAAGCCAGATTGGTTGATGTCTGCACCAGGCCGGGAATATCGGGTGACATGGTTATTACGCCGTGCGGACAGGCGTAAAGGCAATTCAGTAAGGTTTTCTGAGTTTCGGCATCAATAACATATGCAGGATTTTCAACTGCCGTACAGGTGATGCTAAGGCCGGGCTCATTGGTTTTATATTCGGCTTTGATTTCGTTAGCTGCCTTTGTGAAATAGATTGCAAAATCCGTCATCTTGTCCTGAGGCACCAGGCATATGCTTTTCCCTTCACGAGCAATGGCATTTCTAAGATTTCCTGCTTTTATATATGAAACCCGTGCACCAAATTTCTGTGATACATTCCACAAAATCCGGTTCAGTAATTTCACGGCATTACCCCTGTTTTTATTGACATCCTCGCCTGAATGTCCACCCTGCAGTTCGCTGACATTTATTAAGCAAGCTTCGTAGCCCTCCGGAACGGATTCTTTTTTATAAATAAAGCGGGCCACAGTATCGCCACCGCCTGCACAGCCAATAGTAAATTCACCATCTTCTTCCGAATCGAGGTTGATCAGCAAACGGCTTTTTACAAAGTCTGATTTTAAAGATGAGGCGCCTTTCAATCCCGTTTCTTCGTCAACGGTAAATAAACATTCAATAGGCCCGTGTTCAATATCGCTGGATGCAAGTATGGCCATTTCAATGGCAACACCAATCCCGTTGTCGGCGCCCAAAGTGGTTTCTTTTGCTACAAGCCAGCCATTTTCGATAATACCTTTAATCGGATCTTTTTCGAAATCATGCACCGTATCGGAATTCTTTTCACAAACCATATCAACATGACTTTGCAAGACAACCGATGGCAAGTGCTCCTTACCGGCTGTAGCAGGTTTTCGTATGATCACATTGCCAGCCTCATCAACATGGGTTTCGAGTTTTAACTTCTCTCCAAAGGTTTTAAGGTATGCTGTAATTTTTTGCTCCTTGCCTGAAGGTCTTGGTATTTGCATGATTTCGGCAAAATAGCCCCATACTTTTTTGGGTTCGAGATTGATGATTTCCTGGTTCATGGTTTTTAGCTTTATTTGGTTATCGGGCATTTCGTGAAATGTCCTTCAGTTATTACTTTATCCGGCACATTTTATTTCTAAAAGTCTTTTAGCAATGTTTTTACCATATTCGACACATTTTTTAAGATCATCTTCCGAAGGAGTGAATTTCACAAAAACATTTTCAGAAAGAACATCCAGCTTTAGTGCCGATAGGTTTGCTTCAATAATTTTTTGGGCTTCGCCGCTCCATCCAAATGAGCCGAAACATCCGCCCACCTTCCCTTTGTCGCGCAGAGGGCTCATCAAGGCAAAAAGCGTGTAAATCTGAGGTAAGATATTTTGGTTTATGGTCGGGCTGCCAATGATGATCCCTGTTGCTTCCGTCAGCTTCCGGCTGATATCGGCTGCCGGCATCTTTTCAATATCGCACAGGTCGGCCTCAACACCTTCGCATTGCGAAACGCCTTTTGCAATACTTTCAGCCAGCATCTTCGTTTTTCCATAAGCCGACACATAAGCTATAAAGACTTTTTCCCTCTGGGGATAAGCAACAGTTTCCTTTGCATATTGTTCCGACAAATCCACATACCGTTTCCAATTCTTCATCAATAAAGGCCCATGGCCGGTGCAAATTGCCGAAATTTCCAAAGGACGTATCTTTTTTATGGCTTTCAGCATGTATTTGCTGAAAGGCTTTAAGATCACATCGAAATAGTATTTAAACGCCTCATCAAAATTTCCTACTTTATCATCATACATTTCCGGATGACAATAATGTGAGCCGAAAGAATCGCAGGTAAAAAGCACTTTATCCTCAACAAGATACGAATACATGCTGTCGGGCCAGTGCAGGTTGGGCGCACCGATGATACGCAATGTTTTATTACCTAGGTCAATGGTGTCGCCGTCTTTAACAATGATGTGGGGAAAATCCATATTCATCAGGTCGGTCATATAACGGATCACATTGCCCGTTCCTACAATCCTGGCTTTTGGAGCTATCTTCAGTAAATTGACAGCATTGCCGGAGTGATCGGGCTCTGTATGATTCAATATGATATATTCTATCTCCTCCGGATTTACCACTTTTTTCAATTTCTCAAGATATACACTCCAGAATTTTTCTTTAGATGTTTCAACAATGGCCTTTTTTTCAGCATTGATAAAGTAGGAATTGTAGGTAGCACCAAATTGTGTTTCCATAACTATATCAAAAGTCCTGATATCCGGATCAAGCACACCAATCCAGGATACATCGTCAGTGATTTTAAGTATTTTTGTATCTTCCATAAATGATAATTATCATAAAGTTTTAAAAATCAAATTCTATCTGTATCGCTCCGGGCATATCTTTCTTTCCCCTGGGCTTTTTTACCTTTTTTACAGGCTGTTGCATGGGCTCCTGATTTTCATCCTCCGGTGAGCCGTTATCTTCAGAAGATTCCTGTTCTTCTGCAGGTTTTGCTTTTTCTTTGATTTTAGGAGGCTTGCTCTTTGGTTTAGCCTGCTCCTTTTCAACTTCAGGTGAATCAACAACCTCAAAATTCTTCAAAAACAAAGTTCCCTCTGGAGCAGCGACGTCAGTATCTTCTCCGGAAATATCACCTATTTCAGATTCTGTCCCGGTTGTATCGGATTCAGCAATCTCAATTTCCGGAAGAATGGTTTTAATGGACACTATTGTATTATTTGACAAACGGCGGCCTTTGGCCTTATAACTCTTTACGCCGATAAATTCTACGAGTTCAATGGTTTCGGATGGCTTGCTTCTTGAATTTTTCAATTCATAGGTAAGCTCCACCTGCGGTTTGAGATGCTGAATAAATTCAATAAGCTCAGAACCACTGCTCTCACTGATAAAACATGATTTTTTATCCGTAAACTCAATTGTAAACCGCTTGACAAAAGGCAGGTTCAGCTCACCATCCTTATATATGACTGTGTATACCTTTTCGGCATCGTACTTTTCTATTTGAAACAAATCTTCATCAAAATGTATCGAAAGGTCGCAGTTATATATTTTAAAGAATCCGGATTTCATAAAAGTGATGATCTTGTCCTCGGGTTGAAAAGCGCCCAGCAACACACCACGCTGATCGGCATTGATGCGGTTTACCGTATCGTCATACCAGATATCACGTGCACTAAGCGTTGAAACACCTTCATCTTTCAGGGATATCTTCCTCACCGGGTTTTTTGTCAGAATGTTTCCGATAGAATTACGCCCTTTGATGGCAAGGGTGCTGAAATCAAAGTCAAATGACAGGATTTTCAGCCTGGGCTTTGGCCGGAGATAAATGGTGATGGTTTCGGCTTCGCCATTTGGATTGACGGTAAAGTACAATACTTTTGAATCAGGGTTCCCTTTGGTCAGCACGTATTCTTTGTCGCGGTTGACACCAGATACGGCGAAACGTTTTACCATTGCAGGTCCGTTTTTGCCATCACGGTACACCATATTATAAATGGTCCGTTCATCAAACCTCTTGTAAACCGCGGCATGGATAATATTTTTACCGACAAAGACTTTTTCAGCGACTTTGGTAAGCATAAAAGTGCCATCCTCCCTGAAAGTAAGTATATCATCGATATCGGAGCAATCGCCAATATATTCATCTTTTTTCATGCCGGTACCGATAAAGCCTTCCTCGCGGTTCATATATAGCTTTTGATTAGCCACAGCCACCATGGTGGCCTGGATCACATCAAAACTCCTGATTTCGGTTTTGCGTTCCCTGCCCTTGCTGTATTTACTCTTAATCCTTTCATAATACATGATGGCATATTCGACCAGGTGATCCAGATCATAATCTACCTGAGCAATATCATCATTTAATGAGTCAATGATATCCTGGGCTTTGTCGGAATTAAATTTTGATATGCGGTCGATAGGAATTTTCCTTAGCCGATGAATATCATCGAGGGTGACCTCGCGGATAAAAAGCTTTGAAAAGGGTTTCAGCCCTTTCTCAATGGCTTCGTCAATTTCTTTGTCTGTCTTGGATTTACGTATGAGCTGGTAGACCTCTTTCTCGATGAAGATGCGTTCCAACGTAGAAAAATGAAGCTGGTCAAGGCATTCCGATTTCTCGATCTCAAGCTCCATCTGAAGCAGGTCGAGTGTATTCTGAACGGATTTCTCCAGTATTTCGCGAACAGTGATAAATTTGGGCTTCTGGTCTTCAATGACACAACAGATCGGAGAAATACTAACTTCGCATGAAGTAAACGCATACAGGGCATCAATAGTGGTATCCGGCGATATTCCGGGAGCCAGGTGTATGAGTATTTCAACCTTCGCAGCTGTATTATCTTCAATCTTTTTAATTTTTATCTTTCCCTTATCGTTTGCCGTAACGATGGTATCGATCAGGTTACCTGTATTTGTACCATAAGGAATTTCGGTGATCACCAGTGTTTTTTTATCTTCCTGGGTAATCCTTGCCCTGATCCTTACTTTACCACCACGTGCGCCGTCGTTGTATTTTGAAAAATCAGCCATGCCGCCTGTAGGAAAATCAGGAAGCAACTCGTATTCTTCATTTTTAAGATGCTTAATACATGCATCCATGATTTCAATAAAGTTATGTGGAAGTATTTTCGAGGCTAAACCTACACCAATACCTTCGACACCCTGGGCCAGCAATAATGGAAATTTTACCGGAAGGGTAACCGGCTCCCTGTTCCTGCCGTCATAGGAACTCTGCCAAAGCGTCGTCTTGGGGTTAAATACCACTTCAAGGGCAAATTTCGAAAGGCGTGCTTCGATATACCTTGGTGCAGCTGCACTGTCACCGGTCAAAATATTGCCCCAGTTTCCCTGTGTATCTACCAGCAGGTCTTTCTGTCCTAATAAAATAAGGGCTTCACCAATAGAAGCGTCACCATGTGGATGGTACTTCATGGTATTGCCAATGACGTTGGCGGCTTTATTAAAACGACCGTCGTCAAGTTCTTTCAATGAATGCAGAATGCGGCGCTGCACGGGTTTTAACCCGTCGCGTATATCGGGCACAGCACGGTCGAGGTTGACATACGAGGCATAATCAAGAAACCAGTTCTTGTACATGCCAGAGAGGTGCAAAGTTTTAAATTGCTCCTGTGACTCCCCCGGGTTCTCAGGCAAATTTTCTGCTTCAGGGCTATTTAAAATCTCGTCATCCATAGTGTATTACCTATCATTTCCAGAAACGCAAAATTACAACTTCCGAAGCAAGAAATAGTAATGCTAATATTACAAAAGTTTTCCACAACTTTTTCCCCTGGCTTAATTCAGAAACAACAGCCGTAAGTGATTTGGCCTTTCCTTCAAGGACCATGCTGTTCTTCAGGTTGCTTTTATCCACGTAATTCTTTATTTCGTCAGGAGCATAGCATTTCATATCCGACTCCGCTTTGGCATAGTTGAATGAAACTCCGGTAATCTCTTTATTGCTGCCGTTCAGGTTATAATTGCCGTGGTCCCTGATCTGGTTATGAAGTACCAGAGAAGTACGTCCGTAATAATTCTGCAATTCAGGGATAATCTCCGTGTTCCCGCTGATATTTTTCAATTTCATCACCATGTCCTTTTCTTCTTTCATGGCTACAGGCACATCAACAACGTCATCCCTGCCTATGGTGTAATATAGGCGGGGCTGCATACGGCTCATCAGTACAATTTTATATATAGTAGGAACAAACAAGGCATGTTTGGGAAAATTACTGAACTGTGTCTGAAGCGGGACAGACAGGAGGAACACCTTTCCCCTGCCGCAATCCTGCACACTCAGAAAAGGTTCGGCATTCTGAAGTTTCATCAGGTAATCCTGGGCGGAACGGCTGGCCCTGCTGATGGAAAAATATGATGAAACCTGCGGCAAATCGATATTCTGCGGCACATTTTCAAACACATCGGTGTAAACCGGGTGATGAAGATTGATCTCTGCAATTTTTTGTGACACCTTATTCAACTGAGTATAAAAATTCGATCCCAGTGATGACAGGAACTTCTTATAGTTCTCAATATTCAGCTCCGCTGACGGGATAACCAGCAACTGTCCTCCATTGCTGACAAACTTTTGCAGTTCCTCAGATAATCCAGACGAAACTTCGTTTACCTCATTTATCATAATTAGGTTAAAACCTGCTAATGCATTATAGTCAACCTGGTTTACCGAAACATTGGTGAACGTAAAAGCGGAATCACCGGCGAGCAATGAATTTAAAAACACATTGCTTTGCCCGCCATTAATGCATAACACCGGCACAGAAGACTGAATATCATATGAAAAGAAAAACTTATCATCAAAGATGACCGGATTATCAGTAATCTCCAGCATCCCGTGATGTATGCCCGGTTCTTTGTCGACATAAGAGATAATCGTGCCGGCTGTACTATTGGGTGCAATATCAAAACTGCTTACTGCCTTTTGAGTATTATTTATGTATAATTTAAGCGGAACCTTTTCAGCTATATTATCAGAACTGTTTTTCACCGTTATATAGAGTTTTACTTTTTGTCCCGCCATATGCACAGGTGATTCAAACCAGCACGAATCAATACTCAGATTATCGGTTTTATTCGACTTTACAGGAACAAAATAATAGGCCACCGAGGTATCGGACTTGATATCCGAAAGACGTGACGTCGATTTCTGAAAATCGGAAATAACATATGCAATGTGGCTTGCACCCTTTGAATCGCTGAAACTCTCCTCCTGCCGCCTGATCACATCGGACAAGCTGCGGCTTACGGGACTGTATTCAACTTCATGTAATAACGCAACAAATTCTTCCCTGTTGACATATTGCAGATGACGCGCTTCAAAATCGTTGGTAAGCAACTGAAAATGATCGGCGCTGCGGTATGCTGAAGCTATTTCAACGGCCCTGGTTTTGGCTTCTTCAAGCATACTGCCTTTTCCTCCTTCAGCCTGCATGCTGAATGAATTATCAATATAAATGCTGATATAATTTACGGCTTTGGGATTAGTAAGCTGCCTGGAATGAGAAATATAGGGCTGAGCAAATGCGAAAACAAGTGAAATTATGGCAAGTATCCTGAGGGCAAGAACAATCAGATGCCGTAACTGTGATTTTTTCTTTGTTTCCTGCTTTACTTCTTTAAGGAATCTTACGTTGGTGAAAAAAACTTTTTTATACTTCCGGAAATTAAAAAGATGGATAATAACAGGTATGGCTACTGCAAACAAGCCAAACAGAAAATATGGGTTCAGAAATGACATATCAATAATTAAAAAGCAAATGTAGAAAAAAACCTCAATATGATACAACGCATAAAGTAAACAAATAGCGTTTGATCTTTAGAAATAACAATAAAGCCCGGAAATGATTTAGGCAGAACTATTTTCACCGTGAGATACCGGAATAAATAGTGTTTTTCGTTTCTGTCTGTCAGTTTTTCACAAATTTCACCATGGTGATACCCCCGGAAGATTCAATCTGCGCAACAAATAGGCCCGGAACCAAACCGGATACGCTGATACGTGGAATATTTTTCCCCTTCAGACTGCACACTTCCTGGCCGGTCATATTAAAGATCTTTATTGAAGAAATGTTTCCACCTTTAATAATAATATTAAGGTAATCCAAAGCAGGATTTGGCCAGGCATAGCAAGTGGAGCTATTATCTGAACGTATTCCTGAATAAAACGGATTTGAAAATTGTTTAAAAAAGCGCCAGATTTCATCGCAGGCGTTAAAGTCCTGGCATACTGCGCCAAAAAGGATGGGTATAGGTATATTACCAGTTGATCCCGGCCAGGTATGCCCGCCGCCAATCATTTTAAAAAACTCCACCTTTGCAACGCCATCTCCTTCAGGGGAATAATAATAGTGCTCAGCAGTAACACCATCGCCGGTATTGATGTTCGGCACATTCACCATAACAGGTATGGAATCACAATTATTTACATGAACCCATTTTTTAATCAGATCGTCAACAGTGACCATTAGAGGGTTTCCATTATAGAAAACAATATTATCTGATGTGCCGTGTAAATGCATTACAGGAACCTCGTGTTGAGGGGAACACGCATTAAAATAGTTGTCCGTCATGGTGCCGCTGATAGAGGCAATAGCAGCAAACTTCTCGCTGGAACAGGCCTGCAGGTAACTCATAAAGCCGCCGTTAGAATAGCCTGTTGAGTAAACCCTCGACAAATCAATATTATAGTGCATGGCCAGGGTATCAATAAGTTCATCTAAAAATCCCACATCATCAGCCTGGGAATTTGAAAATCCGGTATTCCACGATTGGATTCCCGTAGCTACCGCACCATTTGGCAACACCAACAGGAAACCGGCCGTATCAGCAATGGGTTTAAAATCGCCCACTAATTGCTGTATGTCAGCATTGACAAATAAACCATGCAAATTAAAAATTACGGGAACCGGCGCATAACCATCATACGAGGCAGGAATATAAACCTGGTAGGTGCGTTCCGTACCATCGTAAATAAAAGAACCTGACACTGTGGTTTGGGCATATAGAACTTTAAAGGAAAAGAGTATTACTAAAAGCAGTATTGATTTTTTCATAAATCACTATTAACTAACAACTTGTCCGACAAATATTTTTTCAAAAATAAACATTATATTTAACAAATACAAGCATATGAATATTAAAATTGCAGTTTCCAGAAGATTTTTCGTTTTATTCAATAAATCATCGAAGTATCTCCTCTTTATGTATATTTGCCTGATTTATAAAAATCTGTACTTTAAATAGACACTAAATAATTATTTTCAAATTGCTATACGCATTATTATTCGGGTTACTTGCAGGATCATCGCTTTTTGCGGGAGCGCTCACAGGGCTTTTTGTGCCGGTCAGTAAAAAAATTATAGCTGCCGTCATGGCATTCGGAAGCGGTGTACTTATTTCAGCACTTTCTATTGACCTGATGGAAGAAGCACACTCAACAGGAGGAATTTATCCGGTCAGCATCGGGTTTATATTGGGCGGGTTATTTTTTGTTGCAGGCGATTACCTTGTCGATAATGCCGGGGGGCATCACAGGAAAAGTGCACATGGCAGGCATCATGCTGCAAAAAAAACAGGGGTGCAGACTATATCCGGCACTGCATTACTCTTAGGCGCTTTGCTGGACGGCATACCTGAATCGGCAGCCATAGGAATGAACATGATCAAGGATTCAAATATGGGTTTTCTTTTATTAACAGCAGTTTTTCTTAGTAATGTACCCGAGGGTATTTCCGGTGCCGTAGGAATGAAACAAGCAGGGAAATCTAATGGGAATATCCTATGGACATGGTTGAGTGTTGTCATCATTTCAGGAGTTGCGTCCCTGGTTGGTTTTCAGTTTTTGGGTGCTTTGCAGGAACAGTACAAAGCTGTTGCCATGGCCTTTGCGGCGGGAGCGATACTCGCCATGCTCACCGACACGATGATACCGGAAGCCTTTGAAAACGGCGGGCGGTTTGTAGCATTAATGGCTGTAACAGGATTTTTGATCGCTTTTATTATTTCGAGGCTTGCTGCGGCCTGATAATAAAAAAAAGCCCTTTCGGGCTTTTATTATTGCTTATTTGCCTTTTTAGTTTTCTTTTCTTCTCTTTTTTCTTTAAGGCTTTTTGCAGGCTTTTTCTTTTCTTCTTTCTTTTGAATTGATTTTTCTTTGCTCATAATTTTAAATTTAAAAATTACACAGTAAAATTAAGAAATATTTTTTAATTACGGCATAAATCCTTTGCTATTTGACATTCGCCATAGCAAATTCTTTTCCTAACGCCAATGCATTGAGATTGGTCTGAACCACTTCCTCGCCTTTTCGAGCAAAGATCATACGTACGGCTTTTTCGAGTTTGCCATATTCAATACCAAGGAAGGGCGATGCTGCCCCCAGAATGACTATATTCGCAGATTTGGCAGCATTAATATTCCTGGCCATCTGGTCGGCATCAACCAGTAAATGCCGCGGAAAGGCCCTGATTTCATCATGTACCTTTTCAATCTCGGGATAATTGGGAATATTCACAAAAGGTGAATTATTTGTAATAAGCCAGCCTTCCGGTGAGAGCATCGGAATATATCGTAATGATTCCATTGGTTCGACGGAAATAATCAGGTCGGCCTTACCCTGAGGGATAAGATCGGAAAATATTTCACTGTCCGAAATACGAAGGTTAGATGACACATCGCCTCCGCGCTGGCTCATGCCGTGCACTTCTGCCTGTTTAATATATAATCCCATATCAATGGCTGCATAGCCAATAACTGCAGCAATGGAGAGTATCCCCTGTCCTCCTACTCCTGCTAATATAATGTCTTTTTTCATATTCAATATAATTTGTTTTATTCCGCTTTCCTTGTTGATTTTTACAAATAAACATTTGCGCTAATGGGCGCTGTCTGCGGAAATATTAATTAATTACTATTAAACTTTTTCTTCTTTTTTCTCTTTGAATTTTTCCTGCATACGCTTATTCAGTGACACAATGCATTCACGGGTAGGAATGATCACGGAAAGTCCATTATAAGCCAGCTCCTGTTCAAATATCTTCACATTTTCTTCATGGTTCTTTTTCAAAGGTTTTATGATATGAACATGCTCGGGATGTGCGCCCAGGCCTTTGCAAATATCTGCCACCTTGCCGGTAGCCGCCGATTTTTGCCCTCCTGTCATGGCCGTGATGCTGTTGTCAAGAATAACCACCGTAATCGGTGAATTAGCATTGATGGCATCCAATAGTCCCGTCATACCTGAATGCGTAAAAGTTGAATCACCAATTACAGCAACAGAAGGTACAAGCCCTGCATCCGCAGCACCTTTAGCCATAGTTATTGATGCTCCCATATCGACACATGAATTAATTGCATTGAACGGAGGCAAAGCGCCAAGGGTGTAACATCCTATATCAGAAAACACACGCCCCTTGCCATACCAGGCCATGGCTTCATTAAGCCCAAGATAAGTGTCAATATGCGGACAGCCGTTGCATAATGATGGCGGGCGGCCTACGACAATATCCGGAACCTTGCCCGGCTCATCTTCTTTAATTCCCAGGGCAGCAGCAACAATATTCGGTGTTAGTTCTCCATCACGAGGCAAAGTGCCATCAAGTTTTCCCTTTATTTTCAAGCTGTTATTCAAATATCCCCTGAGAAGCTCTTCGATCATCGGGGCGCCTTCCTCAATAATTAAAATCTGTTCACATTCCTTGCAAAGCCGTTCTATCTGCTTGCGCGGCGCCGGATACTGAGAAATTTTAAGTACCGGGTATGGAATAACCCTGTCAGGATAATTCTCCATTAAATAGTTATAGGCAATACCAAACGTGATAATACCCATGCTTTTGTCATTACCATCAATATATTTATTGAACGGTGATTGCTCGCCTTCCTCTATCAACTGGCTTTGCATGCCGAGAAGAAGCTTATATCTTTTACGTGCTATGGCGGGCAATAGGACATATTGCCTCATATCATCCGGCAGCTTTAGTTCATTCTGTGCCCTTGATGCCTTACGAACCACACCCGAACGGGAGTGCGCAAGACGGGTAGTGATGCGCATCAGTACAGGAACATGATATTTTTCGGAAAGGTCAAAACCATAATGAACCATGTCATAGGCTTCCTGCTGGTTTGTAGGTTCCAAAATCGGCAACAGCGAAAATTTTCCATAAAACCTTGAGTCCTGTTCATTCTGTGATGAATGCATCGAAGGGTCATCGGCAGCAACCACAATGAGTCCGCCGTTTGTGCCGGTAATCGCAGAATTAACAAAGGCATCGGCAGCAACATTGAGCCCGACATGTTTCATACATGTGATAACTCTCTTTCCTGCATAAGCCATACCTATTGCGCCTTCAACAGCTGTCTTTTCATTAGCTGCCCAGTTGGCTTTTATATTTTTTTCCCTGGCTTCTTTTGAATGCTCAATATACTCGGTAATTTCAGTAGAAGGCGTACCCGGGTATGCGTAAACGCCGGAAATGCCGGCATCAATAGCTCCCTGAGCAATAGCCTCATCTCCCAATAACATTATTTTTTGCATATCTTTAGTATTTATTTTCTCCAATCAGTTTGTACAAAACTACATAAAAAAATTTTTCTGCCAAGACAATTTTCATTTTTTACTGATGGAAAATAATCCGATTATTTTTTACCTGCCAACTTTGTTATGACAATGGTGTCCATTTGAACAAAAAAGTTTTTTCAGCAAGGCAAACATCCGTCCAGCGATTGGTCAGGAATTGAATGGCTACTAATCCGCAAGGCAGTAAAAATATATTATCATTGTTTAAAAAATAATTTGCCAAATCCGTAACCTGAGGATTATGTCCGATGAAGGCCACGTGTTTCATTATATCATTCTGCTCAAAAAGTATATCAAGGTAAGTGTCCGAATTCCCAGTGTACATTTTTTTATTTCTGTTGATATTCTGCTGAGATAAAGACAATCCTTCTGAGATATACAATGCCGTTTCAAAAGCTCTGACAGCATTACTTGTAACAATAGTATCGAAACGAACACCCCGCTTATTCAAAAATTCGCACAAACTGTTTATTCTTTGAACGCCTTCCAAAGTCAGAGGCCTCACAATGTCCTGCATGCTGCTGTGGCTGGCTTCCGCTGACGAATGCCTTATCAGATATAATGTTTTCATATGTCATTATAAAAAAAAACACAGGATTTTTCGTATCCTGTGTTTTATCATTTTTATTGATTTCAATACGCAAAAAGCGGAAAATCACGCATAAACTTCATAACGCGTTCGCCCACCGAGGCTATTACCGTTTCATTGTCAATATTTGAAATTACTTCGTCAAGCAAATCAACTATCACGGGCATATGCTCTTCCTTCATTCCCCGCGTTGTAATAGCCGGAGTGCCAACACGCAGGCCCGATGTAGTAAATGGCGTGCGGCTGTCAAACGGTACCATGTTTTTATTTACCGTAATATGAGCTTTTACCAGTGTATTCTCAACCGTCTTTCCTGTGATTTCAGGAAATTTTGTCCTCAGGTCAATGAGCATAAGGTGGTTATCCGTGCCGCCCGAAATGACTTTGTAGCCTTTATCAATAAAACATTTAGACATTACCTATGCATTATTTTTAACCTGTACTATATAATTTTTATATGATTCGGTCAGCGCCTCACCAAATGCAACAGCTTTAGAGGCAATCACATGTTCCAGCGGCCCGCCCTGAATGCCTGGGAATACCGCAGAATCCAGCAATGCCGATATCATCTTCGTTTCACCTTTCGGCGTTTTCAATCCCCAGGGATTTTCAAAGTCTTTTCCCATGATAATCATTCCGCCACGCGGTCCGCGCAGGGTCTTGTGTGTGGTGGTGGTAATAATATGGCAATAGGGAACAGGGTTGTTCAGCAGCCCTTTTGCAATGAGCCCGGCAGGATGGGCTATATCAGCCATAAGAATGGCACCGATCATATCTGCTATCGCGCGCATGCGTTTGAAGTCCCAGTCGCGGGAATAGGCAGAAGCACCGGCTATGATGAGTTTTGGCCTTTCACGAAGGGCTACTTCTTCCATTTTGTCGTAATTGATGGTTCCGGTTTCTTCCTCAACACCATAGTCAACAACTTTATATAAGATACCGGAAGAATTTACAGGAGAACCATGTGAGAGGTGGCCGCCATGCGAAAGGTTAAGCCCCATAAAGGTATCACCTGGTTTCAGGCAGGTCATTAATACGGCCATGTTTGCCTGTGCACCGGAATGTGGCTGAACATTAGCCCATTCAGCACCAAAAAGCTCTTTTGCCCGGTCAATAGCAATTTGCTCAGTCTGGTCAACTATCTGGCAACCGCCATAATAACGCTTGCCGGGATAACCTTCTGCATACTTGTTAGTCAGTACGGAACCCATAGCTTCCAAAACCTGCTGGCTTACAAAGTTTTCAGATGCAATAAGCTCTATGCCATGCAACTGGCGTTCGTACTCCTTTTGAATAAGGTCGAATATTTTTGAATCTCTTTCCATAATATTTTGTTTTTTTCTTTAAACACTACAAAATTAAAAAATTATTGATGCCATCAAAAAAAAGCTGTTTCCATCTATTCATAAAAAAAACTTACTTTTGATATTCCAACAACTTTGTTAAATGAAAATATTCCCCAAAATTTCCCTTACCGGCGACCTGGGCAGCGGCAAAAGCCATGTGAGCCGGTTGCTTTCAGAAAAACTCGGATACCGTATTGTATCAACCGGGTCTATACAACGGGATATTGCCGCCAAATATAATATGACAACACTGGAACTGAACGAATATACCCGGACTCATCCCGAAATTGACGATGAGATTGACGGAACAATCGCTAAACTTCAGGATAGCAGTGAATCATTGATCTTTGATTCACGCCTTGCCTGGCACTTTGCCCCAAAATCATTCAAGGTTTACCTGACTGTTGATATCAACGAAGCAGCCAGAAGAATTTTTTATGATAAGCGCACCAGCGAGAATTATCAAAATATGGAGGAGGCAAAAAGTAAAATCCTGGCTCGCCGTAAAAGCGAATTAGAGCGCTTTAGATCATATTATAATATTGATTATTCTGATCTCAAAAATTACGACCTTATTGTTGACACCACGCAAATAACACCCGAAAAAGTCACTGAAAAAATAATCAAAGCTTTCAAATTATGGGAGCACAAATAAATTATTGTAAATAATATTTTCCGGCGGATTTCGCTGATTATCCCAGATTCCTTTCAGCGCATATCTGCACGATCCGCGGGAACAAATTAAAAGTAGACAAAATGAAAATAGCAATTATCGGATTTGGTGCGGCTTCAATAGGATTTATTGAAAAAATCCGTCACAGTGATCATGAGTTTTATATTTTCGAGAAATCCAGCGACATCTATTCTTCAAGTATCTCAGGTATACGGGCCGACGGGAAACTGTTTGTTTCCAGCGAAATGGGCGGTGACATACAAATTGATATGGAAATCCAGCGTAAGCTGGTCGATTTTTACCTGAACAAAACCAAAGGCAAGGAATATGAAACCGGCAAATCATTCCATAACACAAAATATTATGAAGAATTTTACCGCCATTATTTTATGCCGGTTGCTGCTGAATTTTTTCATATTGGCACCGATCAGCTGAAAGACGTATTGCACAACATATATAAACATTTCAAAAAACATAAAAATATTCATTTTCGCTTCAACTCGCCGGTTGATGACATACGGGTCCTTAACAACAAAGTCCTCATCAACGAAACTGAAAAATTTGATGCCGCCATAGTATCTGTGGGCAGAAGCGGCCATAAATTAATAAAAACCGTTATAAACCGTTACCCGGAGTTGGTGCTTGAAAACACCAAGCTTGACCTGGGCATCCGCTTTGAACTTCCGGATCATATTGTAAATGACCTGAACAAAGAAATGTATGAGTTTAAAGTAAAATACCGCAGCAAAACAGGCTATGTGGTGCGTACATTCTGCAACAATCCTTCAGGCTATGTGGTCGGAGAAAAATATGAAGATTTTATTACGGTGAACGGCCATGCAAAAATGAGCCAGAAAAGTACAAACACGAACTTTGCCATTTTAACTACTGTAGAGCTTACCGAACCATTTAACGACCCGATCGGATACGGGTCAAATATTGCCAAGCTCACCAATCTGCTTGCCGGAAAAAACAAAGTAATACTTCAAAAATATAAAGATCTGAAAAACTCAAAACGTACGAAAAAACTTTACAGAGTACTACCTACCCTGCCTTCTGAAAACTATATTTTGGGCGATGTCAACCTTGCATATCCGCGCAGGATCATCGAAAGTATTATTGATTTTATTGAACAGCTTGATAAAGTAGTTCCGGGTGTAGCCAACGATGACAATCTCGTTTATGCTCCCGAAATAAAGTTCTATTCAAACAAGCTGAATAACGAACATTTTAATAATCTGAAATTCATTGGTGATTGTTCAGGGTATACCCGCTCCATTATTTATGCTACTGCTCATGGCTATTTGACAGGGGATGAGTTTTTGGGTTGACAAGCCGGCTTATGATACTTCACATTTGAACTTTAATACAAAAATGCTTAAAGACCTGATTCCTGATTTTCGGTAAGAAGCAAAGAATCATTCAGATTGATTGCTCTTAATAATTTACATTATTATTAGTTACCTGCTTTTAAATTGTTGTGTTTCCCTATTCAGGCAATGCTTATATAACCTTCTATATTCATTTTACGCCTATATAATATAATGTATGCAAAAATTTATGATGGCTTATGCTCAAATATCACATAAAGAATATTTATATTCATAGAAGCTTTTATATTTAATTATATATCAACAAAATAAAAAATAATATTTTATTTTGTTTTTTTAAAAAAAATATTTCTATACATTTGCATTACAAATATAAAAACATATAATTATGAAAAAACTTTTTACAATTGCGGTTATCGCGTTAGTATTTGCATCCCTTGCTTCATGCAAAAAAGATTACACATGTACATGTAAGGGTAATGAAATGGGTACTTTGACAGCACCAATGCCAAGTACTACTGAAAAGAAAGCAAAAGATGCGTGTGATGCCTTTCAGGTAACCTACCAAAACGGGGATGCCACAGTAAAGTGCGAACTTGACTAAGATTTTTCCGTGATCATGAAAAGGGGGCTGATGCTCCCTTTTTTTATACCCCCCGGAAGCATTTTACGCTACATAAACTAATATTTTCTGACAAGCCGGTCGCAAAAATATACCACAAGATACACATGCGTACTCTTGTAATATTGCAAATCTACAAATCCGTAAAGCAGATGTAAAGAATTCTTTTCAAATTACAAATTCAAGGATTCTGCAACCATTTCTGCAATATCGAAATTTTTAACGGACTCCTCTTTATTCTTGTATTTTAAGCCATCTGTCAGCATTGTCATACAGAAAGGACAAGAAGTAGCAATCACATTTGCACCTGTTTCAAGGGCTTCTTCCGTACGTTCAATAAAAATCTCCTTATCTCCTTTTTCGGCTTCTTTGAACATCTGTGCCCCCCCTGCGCCGCAACATAATGCAAAGCTTTTGTGACGTTTCATTTCCTTATAATCTGATGATATTTTATGCAACACTTCGCGGGGTTCATCATAAATATCATTGGCACGCCCCAAATAACAAGGATCATGGTATGTGATGGTACCGGCAGCAAAACGTGTTTTGTTAACCTTCAGCTTTCCGTCACGTATCAATTGCTGCAATAGCTGAGTATAATGAACAACTTCAAAATCGCTGCCAAGGTCTGGATATTCATTTTTCAAAATATTATAGCAGTGAGGACAAGTTGTCAATATCTTTTTTATTTCATATTTCTTAAAAGTTTCGATGTTGGTAAGAGCCTGCATCTGAAAAAGCATTTCATTTCCTGCCCTTCTTGCCGGGTCGCCGGTACATGACTCTTCAACACCTAAAACAGCAAAGCTGATATTAAAATGCGTAAGGATTTTTATAAATGCCTGGGTTACCTTTTTATAACGGTCGTCGAAGGCACCTGCACAACCGACCCAATAAAGATATTCTGGTTTTTCGCCCCTGGCGGCAAGTTCGGCCATTACAGGAACAGTAATTTTCATCTTTTCATCCATAACCGTAGTCATTTTATTGTTTATTTAAGGTAAGTTCTTCAGCCCATTTCATCCTGTCTTCCGGTGAAAACTGCCAGGGTGCGCCATTATTTTCAATGTTGGCAAACATGGCTTTAATCTGGGCAGGAGCATTGCCTTCCTCCATAACCAGATAGCGCCTCATATCAACTATAAGTGTCGGGTGATTGATGTTCAGCGGACACTCTTTTGCACAGGCATTGCACGTGGTACACGCCCAGAGTTCCTCAAAACTTACATAATCGTTTACAAGTGACTTTTTATCATCATACTTTTTCCCTTCTTTTATCATTCCGGGGCCTTTTTCTTTCATGCGTGCCCGGTAATCCATCATAACCTTACGGGGAGAAAGCTTTTTGCCGGTAATATTTGCCGGACAAACAGAAGTGCATCGCCCACATTGTGTACAGGTCAATGAATCCAGGTAATTTTTCCATGTCCCATCTTCAACATCCTTTACTCCAAAACGCTCAACAGCCTGCTCCTGCCCCGCCGGAACATCAGCATAAGCCAGCGAAGGATCAAGCATCATTTTTACCTCACGGGTAATATTCTCCATGTTGGGTAATTTTCCAAGAGGATCAAGCCTGCTAAAAAAGACATTAAACACCGAAGCAAAAATGTGAAAATGTTTTGAATAAGGAAGAATATTCGCAAACAGGAAAATCAATAGTATATGTGTCCACCAGAATAACTGATAAAAATCATAATCTTCTTCACCAACGCCCGTTAATCCTGCCAGCCATGAACTAACCGGAAAATAGCCCTGCGCTTCCGCACCTTGATATTTGCAGGAGGTCAGATAAAAAATATTCATACCCAATAAGGACACCATCAAAACCAAAATTAACGTGAGGGCTATTGCCGCATCCCAGTGGTTCTTCGGCTTCATTTCGAGGCCTTCAAAGCGATGAACTTTAAATATCAGCCTCCTTGCAAGAAATATTAAAATCGAAAAAATGATAAGCAATGCAAATACATCTCCTGATGCTGTAATTATTCGATAAAATACACCTAAAAATGAAAGAGCTCTCTCCGTCCCAAACACCCCGTCAATAACCATTTCAATACTTCCAATGAGTATAA
>Ga0116171_10001378_pt1 | contig 24203 bp, 24 predicted proteins | sample AD_JPNHW2_MetaG_FD_89798 | JGI IMG/M metagenome (GOLD analysis project Ga0116171, IMG submission 89798) | Active sludge microbial communities of municipal wastewater-treating anaerobic digesters from Japan - AD_JPNHW2_MetaG | ecosystem: Engineered > Bioreactor > Anaerobic > Digestate | place...
GGAGGTGGTGGTGGTGGTACTGCCTCGGAAATAATTTCAGATTTAGTCCCAGCCGGTGATGCCTGAGAAGTTTCAACACTGATAACATTCTGATTATCAGGAATCTCTTTGTATGCAGAGATGACTACAAACACAAGGCTGATGACCGGTATTACAGTCAACAGTTTCAGATTTGAGATCGGGGAGGCCGGTCTCTTTGCCATCATCAGCATCCGTTTTTTGATCAGTGATGGATTTGAAAAACTGTTAGTCAGGTTGAAAGAATTTGTCTTGAAAACCTGACTCAGCAAAAGGCATTGATAATTTACCACTGAGATACCGGAATTCAGGCATCCGCGGTCGGCCTGGTATTCATGAATGGCACGAAGCGATCGGTTAACAAAATAAATAAATGGGTTGAACCATTGAAATGCCGTCAACATTTCAATAAAAAGAATATCGAGGAAATGATTTTTTCTGATATGGTTCTTCTCATGCCTTGCGATATACAGAGCCTCTTCCTGGTTGAGTCTTGCATTTATAAATATATATCCCATTGCAGAGAAGCCCGAAGCGCTGAATCCGTTGAACCTTATGATATGATTCCTTTGCCTTTTTTGCTTTGCAATCAGGATTCGGAGATTCAGAATGTTGAAAATAAGCTTTAGTATCAGGGACATCACTACAATAGTGTATATTGTGGATATCATTAATAACGGAGATGATAATAAATTTCCTGGCACCGGTCCGTTTATCCCTTTCGAAGTTGCAGAAACAAATACCTCAGGCAGCTCTTTTCCAAAGAACCGGAATCCTGACGGATTGCTTACCGGCAGAGTCATGGCAGGAAGGACCAGGGAGGCGGCAAGCGATATAAGAATAAAAGCCCTGTTACGGCTATAAGATGCATCTTTGCTTAACAATATTAAATATATCAGATAAAAAACTGTTATATAAACAGCCACTTTCACCATATATATTAATAGTGTGCTCATCTATTCAATTTTTGTTTCTTTACCTCGTCTTCCATTATCTTCATAATATCTTCCATCTCCTTCACGGATAGGTTTTTTTCTTTCGCAAAGAAGCTTACCATCTTTTCAAAAGAGTTTGAAAAATAATCGTTCACAAATGTTTTAAGATGTGCTTTAGAATATTCACTTTTAGAAACAACCGGATAGTATTCATGTGTTCTTCCGTACGCTTTATGTGTGATAAAACCTTTATCCTGCAGAATCCTGACAATTGTGCTTACTGTATTATAGGCAGGTTTGGGTTCATCAAAGTGCTCAAGCATATCTTTAACAAAACCTTTTTTTATTTTCCACATAACCTGCATCACCTGTTCCTCAGCTCTTGTTAATTCCCTCATAAGATGATTTGTTTTTATTGTGTTTTTTACTTTCAAATATAAAACGAAATTGTTAGTTGTGCAACTAATATTGTAATTATTTTTAGGTTATTTATTAGTGTACTGTATTCTGAAACAAGGAAAAAAAGTGTACTTTTATTTTTTTATGAAATGGCGTAAAAGTTACTACCGATGAAGCATAACACCATGAAAATAGGGCTCTTTAAAGAAAACCTGCGTATTTCTTTAAGGGCAATTAAATCAAACAGGGTCAGGACAGTCCTTACCATGTGTATTATAGCTTTTGGTATTATGGCACTTGTAGGTATTTTAACTGCAATAGATGCTATTAAGTCTTCGCTTACCGATAAGTTTACAATGATGGGGGCTAACTCCTTTATGATATCATCACGTGGGATGAATATTCAGATTGGCAACGATAAATACCGGGCGAAGAATTACTCACGTATTTCGTTCAGGGAGGCGCAGGAATTTAAGTCGCGTTTCTCTGATGCAGCCTGGGTTTCAGTAGCATTCAGGGCATCGGGAGTCACTACAGTCAAGTTTGAATCAGAAGAGACAAATCCAAATATCAGCCTCACAGGTGTTGATGAAAATTACCTTACCGTTTCGGGTTATGAGATAGAGAAAGGACGAAATTTCAGTGGTGATGAGGTACAGGATAGCCGGCATCTTGTTCTGGTTGGTTCAGACGTTGTAAAAGATCTTTTTCCTTCGGGTGTAGATCCTCTGGGGAAAGTGATATCTGTAGCGGGTTTGAAACTTCAGATTGCAGGTGTTCTTAAGAGCAAGGGGGCCAGTGCCCTCAGTGATGATAAAGTTTGCTTTATGCCTGTCACTACCGCCCGTCAGTATTTTTCGCGTGCAAACATGACATTTAACATAACGGTAATGCCATTTAAATCCGCAGCACTTGATGTAATGACGGGAGAGGCAGAAGCAGTTTTCAGGAATGTGAGGAATCTTAACCCTAAGGATGAATCGGATTTCAATATCTCGAAGAGTGACAATATTGTCAACCTTCTTCTCAAGAACCTCCGGTATGTTACACTGGCTGCAACAATCATCGGAATAGTTACTTTATTTGGCGCGGCAGTCGGATTAATGAATATCATGCTGGTCTCTGTTACTGAACGTACACGTGAAATAGGGGTGCGGAAAGCTATTGGGGCAAAAACGAAAACCATTAAATATCAGTTCCTTTTTGAATCAATAATGATAGGTCAGATGGGAGGAGTATTTGGAATAATCCTTGGTATAATTATAGGTAATGCAGTATCTTCAATGTTAAGATCAAGTTTTGTAATACCATGGGGATGGGTAATAACCGGCATAGTTGTGTGTTTTGGTGTTGGGGTTGTGTCGGGGTATGCACCTGCTGTTAAAGCTGCAAATATTAATCCTATTGATGCTTTACGATACGAATAATTTTTATTGATTATGGAAAAATTTGTTATTCAGGAAGAGTTAAAAAATTGTCCGGGGATAGTCTATTATCCCGATGATAACAGACTTGAGATTTATGGCAGATCAATACCTGAAAATCCGGAATTGATTTTCAGAAAGCTGGATGAATGGATCACATCACATTTTGAGAAGAACAATGAATTGGATATAGTTATTCAGCTTGAATACATCAATAGTGGCTCCTCCAAATATCTTTATGGAATATTGAAACGACTGACACAATATGGGCAGAAAGGGAAGGTTGTAAAGATGAAATGGCTTTACGAAGAAGATGATGAAGCTATGCTTGAGCTTGGAGAGCATTATCGCGACACGGCAGGCATTTCGCTTAAAATAGATATGATTGTATAAAATAAAAAAGAGAGGTTTTTCCTCTCTCTTTTATTTTTATAAGGCATTTGATTATTTTACCAATTCGATAAGGTCAACAACTCTGTTTGAATAGCCCCATTCGTTATCATACCATGCAAGAACCTTAATCATCTTGCCGTTTACCATTGTACTCTGGGCATCAAATATTGAAGAGTATGTGCTGTGAATAACGTCAACAGATACAATCGGGTCTTCTGTGTATTCAAGAATTCCTTTCATCGGGCCTTCAGCTGCTTTTTTCATAGCGGCATTGATCTCTTCTTTTGTTGCTTCTTTTGTAAGAACAGCTACAAGGTCAACAAGTGAACCAGTTGGCGTTGGGACCCTGACAGAAATACCGTCCAGTTTGCCTTTAAGTGAAGGAATAACTTTTCCTACTGCTTTTGCTGCGCCGGTGGTTGTAGGTATCTGTGATAGAGCTGCTGATCTGGCACGTCTGAGGTCAGAGTGAGGAAGATCAAGGATTCTCTGGTCATTGGTGTATGAGTGTATGGTTGTCATATAACCAATTTCAATACCGAAGTTGTCATTCAGAACCTTGGCAACAGGTGCAAGACAGTTGGTTGTGCATGATGCATTTGAAACACACTGGTCGGTTGGTTTCAGATCTTTGTCATTAACACCAATTACTACCATTGCATCAATAGCATCTTTAGCAGGAACGGTAAGGATTACTTTCTTAGCACCATTTTTTAAATGGTCGCCATAACCACCTTTAGGGCTTTCTTTTGAAGTGAAGATACCGGTCGACTCAATAACAACATCAGGAGTAGTAACCCATTTGATACTTGCTGGATTTCTTTCTGCAGATACTTTAATTTTAACTCCGTTGACAATGATATTTTCATTATCATAAGTTACACCGGCAAATCTTCCCTGTGTAGAGTCGTATTTAAGCAGGTGAGCAAGAGTTTTTGTATCGGTAAGATCATTGATGCCTATAATCTCGATGTTTGGCCTTTCAAGAGCAATCTTAAAAACATTACGGCCAATTCTGCCGAAGCCGTTAATAGCTACTTTAATTTTTGACATAACTCTAACATTAATTAGTTAATAAATTGAACTCTCAAAAATAATTCTTTTTCTGCTAAAAGGCAAGAGAGATGGGCTATGATTCTATCTTTTTTCTGCGGAAGATATTCAGGAATTTATTTGAATCAGGATTTAACGGATCAACAATAACTCCAAACCTGTAACTTACAAATAATGAAAAAAATATGGATTTGTTATCGTAACTTGCCATTATCGGGATCTCTTTTGGAAAGGCGTTTATCTGGGCTCCGATTTCAATGGCATGTATTACTTTGTCTTCTTTGCTGTATTCGAAATTAAAACCTCCTTTTGCATATAAACCGGGTAACACCTTTATTTCGTTTAATCCTTTTGAAAATGAGGCTTTGCCGTAAATCTCCTCAGGCATGGTGATTGCAGAACTGAATTTTTCCTCCTTCACAACATACATAGTGGGGCTTACCGCATATAGCACTTTGTAATATATTGGTTTGTAAAGGGCAATAACCGGTCCGGCTGAATAAAAGTATCTTATGGCTATCCCTCCAAGATCAGCTTTTTTATAGATCTCATGTTGATGACCTATGCCGCCTCTCAGGTAAATATTCGTATTTAATTTTCCAAAAACAAATGACCCGCCGGAAACATAGGAATTAGATAACCTGTACTCCTTCGGATGCTTGAATATCCCCAGATCAAACTCTAAAAGCCGTTTATTAAGATAATCATTTCTTTCTGCCCTTCGATAACTTAAGCCGTAACCGTCGGTGTTAAGAAGAATGCCAAGGGATCTTTCGTTGCGAAAGAACACCTTCTGCTGCTCATTTAATTCTCCCTGTGAATACAGTCTGACTGTTCCAAATACAACTAATACCGCTATTATAAGCAGCTTCTTCATTCTATATTGCTAACTTATAAAATTGGAAGAAACAAATGAGTAAGCCCAGACAATCAGATATTCTGATTTGTCTGTTCCGTATCGTTCATAGAATAAGCAGGACATTCTTTTTGACTACAGGAACTGACAACCATAGCTACAGCAAAAGCAACAATAAGTAATACAGCAAATTTTTTCATACCTGAAATTAATATTTGATTACAAAAATATACTTTTCATTTCAAAAACAATCTTTGTGCCAAAGATATTATTTTAATTGATTTTTGAATGAAAATAAAACACCGTTTAGACAAAAGGTTTTAAGGTATAATCAAAAAAATATTTTATTGAGTTCAGGGCAATTAACTTTTCAGACTGTTATTTGTTATTTATCTGTAAAAGAAAAAGGGCGATGAAACATGAATTTTCTTTATTATTATTGTTAATTATTTTAATAATCATGGATAACGAATCTTTCTCACAGGAAAAATTGAAGTATTATGATCTTACAAAAGAGGAATCTTTTGTAATAAACAGTAAGGGTACTGAAGCTCCATTTACAGGAAAATATACTGATTATAAAGAAGATGGTACCTATATTTGTAAAAAGTGCGGGGCTGCATTGTATCATTCGTCTGACAAATTTTCCTCAGAATGTGGATGGCCAAGTTTTGACGATGAAATCAGGGGGGCTGTAAACAGATTTCCCGATGCCGATGGCAGGAGAACTGAAATAGTATGTGCCAATTGTGGTGCTCATCTCGGACATGTATTCACTGGAGAAAAATTAACGCAAAAGAATATACGCCATTGTGTAAACTCGGTGTCAATTGATTTTGTCCCGACCAGGCTTGAAAAAGGAAGATTTGGAACTGCAATCTTTGCCGGGGGATGCTTTTGGGGAGTGGAATATTTTTTACAGAAAGCCCCCGGGGTGATATCCGTGACTTCCGGATTTACAGGCGGACATGTAAAGAATCCTTCATATAAGGAAGTCTGTACAGGAAAAACAGGTCATGCCGAAGCTGTAAAAATAATTTATGACCCTGAGAAAACAACTTATGAAAAATTGCTTAGGCTTTTTCTTGAGATACACGACCCGACACAGGTAGGAGGCCAGGGACCTGATTTAGGTGATCAGTACAGATCTGAGATCTTCTATCTGAACGATGATCAGAAAGAAATAGCAGAAAAAAATCTGAAAATACTAAAAGACCACGGCCTGAAAATAGCAACGGCATTGACTAAAGCCTCCGAATTCTTTCCTGCTGAGACATATCACCAGGATTATTATTTCAAAAATGGAAAAGTGCCATATTGCCACGGATATACCAAACGATTCTGAGAATAAATTATCTGAATGATAAAAAAGATCTCGGAAACAACATATTTTTACAAAAAATCAATCAGGTGTTGATGAAAAAACAATATTTACTTCTCATAATAATAACAGGTTTATTAGCCTTATCTTTTTCATGTAAAAAAAACGGAACAGGCTACAAAACACTGATTATAACTGGTCAGAATAATCATAACTGGAGGGCCAGTTCCCCGGTGCTGAAACAGATTCTTGATGAGACAGGAATGTTTAGTTCCGAGATAATAAATACTCCTGATAAGGGCGGAGATATGACGACTTTTAATCCTGATTTTTCAAAATACAGGCTGGTTGTCCTTGATTATAACGGTGATTCATGGTCAGACAAGACAAATGCTGCTTTTGTGGAATTTGTCAGTAAGGGAGGAGGCGTTGTGGTATACCATGCTGCCGACAATTCTTTCCCTGAGTGGAAAGAATATAATGAGATGATCGGACTTGGAGGCTGGGGAAATCGCAATGAAAAGAATGGTCCATATGTGTATTACAAGGATAATAAGCTGGTTGTTGATACAATGGCAGGTCCGGGAGGTTCACATGGGAAGAGGAGAGAATTCCTTGTCACGACCAGAATTGCAGATCATCCGATTACAAAAGGATTACCGGCAAAATGGCTTCATGGAAATGACGAGCTTTACAGCCAGCTTCGCGGTCCGGCAAAAAACCTGGAAATTCTGGCCACTGCTTTTGCTGATACTGCAGCAGGTGGTGGAACAATGAGGGATGAACCAATGCTTATGACTATCACCTTCGGAAAAGGAAGAATATTCCATACTGCCATGGGGCATGCTGACGAAGGAGGAGGACCTGTAATGCGATGTGCAGGATTTGTTACTACTTTCCAGAGAGGTGCAGAATGGGCTGTTACCGGAAATGTTACTCAACCGGTACCGTCTGACTTTCCTGGTACTGAACATGTTGTACTGCGTACAGGTCTGCAGGGAGAGCTCCGCTAAATTAATTAATAATGTGTTTATCCTGCTGTTACAGAGACCTTTAAAATATACTATATATTGTTTATATGAAAAAATCAGCTTTAGTGTTTTCAGTGACAATGATGCTTCTGGCAGGTAGTTGGAGTATTGCAGATGCCCAGGAGCAGCCTGTCTCCGCGGAAGATTCGCTTAAAACAGAAGCTCCTGCAAAGGGTCCGTCAAAATTAGTCGGAATCGTTGTAGGAGCTTTATTGGGGGCAGGATGTGCTATTCTGGTATTTCGCAGAAGTAAAAGATAACAACCGTTCTCCGTTCTCCGGTTTCCGGTTTCCGTTCCACCTCTATTCAAGAATGTTCCTGCAATACTCAACGCACCTGCTAACCTCTTTTACTGCATCAGAACCCTCCGGCACAGGATATTCCAGTTCAATATCTACATAGATAGGCCATTTGTTTTTCTTGATAAGAAGAAGAATATCGGATATCGGCGTTTCTCCTTTTCCAAACTCCATATTGGTGTTTTTGGGATTGCTCTTTGGTCCTGTCTTATCTTTGATATGCACACTTACAATACGATCATGGAGCCTTTCAATGATACCGTTAGGATGAAGGCCTGTTGCACCAAAGTAATGTCCAGCATCAAAATTAAGCATGTTAGCCGGAGAATAATCAAGGAATTTGTCAAAGCTCCAGCCAGGTTCACCAGGCTGAAGATGCTGGTGGAAAATAGCATACATCCCAAATTCCTGTGCTATTGGTCCCAGCCGTTTGCAAGCTTTTTCACCTATTTCGTTCGATACTCCTTTGGCTCCAAGGGCTTTGGCAGCCCTGAATGAATATCTTATCTCTTCATCCGACCAGTTTTCAGGCGAGAACTTTGCAATATGTATATCTACACCGGCATCATTGTAAATCTTACGCAGCTCTTCATACTTCTTCATTGAAGCAGACATGCGCCATTTATGTTGTGCTTCAACAGCTTCTGCGGAAGCTTTCTCAAATGCTTTCAATTCTTCATCTGACAGCAATCCCTCCTTTACCGGTTTTGCAGGGATCTGAGGCAACCCGGCATATCTTTCGGCGGTATCGCCCATCATTTCAATGGAGTTGATACCTGTCTGAAGGCAATACTTAAGAATATCTTCTGCATTGGTTGGCATACTGCGCCAGCTGTAAGTAATAGCGCCGACCTGAACACCTCCGAATTTGGAGTTTGGTTTGTTCTGTTTCTGATTCCGCGTTCCGCTACCATAGCTGATGTTCACAGGAATTGCAGAAAAAGCTATTGCAGAAGCGGTGAGCCCCAGGAATCTACGTCGTGATACCTGACTTGCTGATTTTCTGTTTTTTTCCATTTTACAAAGTATAAATGTTGTTGTTTAGAAACCCTTAGATAATCATACTTCCGTTCTCCGTTCTCCGTTTTCCGTTCTCCGTTCTCCGTTTATATCTTCACCCACACATTCCCTTTCTTGTCCGAATCGACCACCGACTGGATGAACTTCATTCCTCTGACACCCTCGTGAACGGTAGGAAATTCTCCCGGAATGAATTTTTCGCCCCTGATTGATTTGGCAACTCCCTTATATATGTTGGCAAGAGCTTCATATATACCCTCGGGATGTCCACAAGGCATAGTCTGGGCAGCTTCGGCCATAGGGCCATTGTAGCTATGAGCAGGTTTAAATATTTTAGTTTGTTCCTGGTCGCTAAGCATATAGAGTATATTCGGATTTTCCTGGCCCCACTTAAGACTGGCTTTTGATCCATAGATAGCCAGTCTGAGATTATTTTCTTCTCCGCCGCAAACCTGGCTGGCTCGTATAACACCTTTAAGATATTTACCGAATCGAAGAAGTACGGTTCCATCAAGATCAAGTTTAATATTATTTTTTACAGGACTCAGATCGGATAATATTTCTTTTATCTCAAGTCCGGTGGTATATTCAATAAGGTTAAAAGCATGAACTCCGATATCGCCCATGCAACTGCTGGCTCCGGCATGTTTCGGATCTAGCCTCCAGACACCGGTGATTCTGCTTTCGGTACCATGAATGATGGAATTGATCCATCCCTGATAATATTGTGCATCAATTCGTTGTATTGTACCCAGAACTCCACTTGCAATAAGTTCTTTCATCTGGCGTATCATTGGATACCCGGTATATGTGTGGGCCACTGCAAAAGTCAGTTTTTTGACCGTTACCAGCCTTTCAAGTTCTTCAGCCTCTTTTACCTTCATGGTCATAGGTTTTTCGCATACCAGGTGGAAGCCGGCATTAAGAAGACTTTTTGCAGCAGGGAAATGAAGGTCATTTGGAGTAACTATCGATACAACCTCCATACGTTTATCAGCCGGCATTTCTGACTCATTTTTAATAAGCGCATCCACATTTTCATAACATCTGAAAGGAGAGATGCCCTCATTTTTTGCAAATTCCTTGCTTTTTTCGTAATCGGATGAAAATATTCCACCTACAAGTTCGAAATCGTTGCAGATTCTTGAAGCACGGCGATGTGCATCACCAATGAAAGCTCCCGGTCCTCCGCCGATCATACCCATTCTTATTTTTTTCATTTCTTAAATTTATTTAATGTACGTTTCTTCTAACCATAAACCAATCTACGATAAACCTGTTTGCTGTGTGAGAAGCATGAATTATGGCATTTTATCTCTTCACTTTTATCTTTTTTTAGTTACTTCTCAAAAGCTGCATCAAATGCTATGTTGGAGGAAGGAAAGTCTACCCTGTGGACAAAATCGCAGGCCTCTTTTGCACCGAATTCCCTGTCCATGCCACTGTCTTCCCATTCTACTGATAGCGGACCTTTGTAACCGATGCGGTTAAGTGCCCTTATTATCTCTTCGAAATTGATTTCGCCATGCCCCAGACTCCTGAAATCCCAATAACGGCCTTTTGTTCCGAATTCCGTATGGCCGCCAAAGACTCCGGCTTCAGCATAGGTTTTTGACCAGTGGACATCCTTCATGTGTACATGGAAGATCTTTTCAGCGAAGGTGTAAAGAAATTCCACATAATCAACACCCTGGTAACCGAGGTGTGAGGGATCGTAGTTGAACCCGAAGCTGGGATGGTTATTGATTGCTTTCAATGTCTTCCGTGCAGAGGCAATATCAAATGCAACCTCTGTAGGATGAGGTTCGAGGGCATAAAGGATACCCAGTTCTTTATATTTATCCAGGATAGGCACCCACCTGGCAGCAAAGTCAGCATAACCATCTTCGATCATTGAAGGAGGAACAGCCGGAAAAGAATAATTAAGGTGCCATATAGGACTTCCGGTAAAACCATTGACGATTGATACTCCAAGAGTCTTTGCAGCTTCGGCAGTGTTTATTATCTCCCGGGCAGCACGCTGACGTACACCTTCAGGATCTCCGTCTCCCCAAACATAATCAGGAAGGATATTTTTATGCCGCTGATCGATGCGATCACAAACACACTGACCTACAAGATGGGTGGAGATAGAAAATACTTTAAGACCATATTTGTCAAGGATATCCCTCTTTTTGCGGCAATATGATTCATCAGCTTTATTCACTTCAAAATGATCGCCCCAACAAGCAATTTCCAAACCATCATATCCAAATGATTTGGCTTTCTGACACACAGTTTCAAATGGTAAATCGGCCCATTGACCCGTGAAGATTGTTACTGGTCTGCTCATGATTAAAAGTTTAAATATTTTCAGTTAATTCTACTTTGAGATTTTTCTCCTGACTCCCTTTAGGGACGGGGTAAATCAGGAGAAAAATCATGGATTTGCTTAAACTGTCAAATTAAAATTAAAATCCTTAACAATATTACCAAACATTCTGCTTAAAAACAATGAAAACATTGAGCAGTGGTGATATAATTAAATTCGGTACTCTACCCGGAATTTATTTTCTTTGTATAATATTCAAATACCAAAAAATATGGCAGAAATTTCAGATGTTTTAAATAATCGCAGGTCAATAAGAAAATATTCATCAAAACCTGTTGATGACAGGATTCTCAATGATCTTCTTTCTAAAGGATGCAGAGCCTCCAATACCGGGAATATGCAGGCTTACAGCATAATAATAACAAGGGATGATAAAATAAAATCGGAGCTTTCCCCATCTCACTTCAATCAGAAAATGATTACTGAAGCCCCGGTTGTACTGACATTCTGTGCCGATTTTAACAGGTTTAATAAATGGTGCCTGATTGGAAACGCAAAACCGGGTTATGATAATTTTCTCTCATTTTTAACCGCTTCTATTGATGCTCTGTTAGTTGCCCAGACCGTATGCATTGCCGCGGAATCGGAAGGACTCGGTATATGTTATCTCGGGACAACGACATATATGGCTCATCAGATTATTGAAACACTGAAGCTTCCGAAAGGTGTTGTTCCTGTTACTACTGTCACTTTAGGCTGGCCGGCAGAGGAGCCGGAACAGTGTGACAGGCTCCCTCTTGAGGCAGTAATTCATAAAGAGACATATTGCGATTATACAAATAATAGCATAAAAAAATACTACAGGGAAAAAGATGAGAGGAGCGATTCGGCACAATTCATAAAAGAGAATAACAAAGAGACTCTCGCGCAGGTATTTACTGATGTCAGATACAAAAAGGAAGATAATGTTTACTTTTCAAAAACACTCCTGCAGGTATTGAAGGATCAGGGATTTATGGAACAGTAATGCGCTTTTTAAGAATTATCTGAGGTTCTTTTCTGTGTAACCAAAGATGAACTTACATATAGGATATATTGAAAAATTCCGGAAAGGTTACTCAGTAATATTCTTCATGGGAAATTAATAGTAATGAGTAATATGTTGTTTTAAATTTTCCGCAAATATTTTGGACGGTAAGGCTAATAAAGTTATCTTTCGACACTTATTAAAACCAATAAACTATGCCACATTATAAAGAACTAGGATTAGTGAATTCGCGCGAGATGTTCAAGAAGGCAATTAAAGGAGGATATGCTATTCCTGCCTTTAACTTCAACAATCTTGAGCAGATGCAGGCAATTATCGGCGCCTGTGTGGAGACAAAATCTCCGGTGATTCTTCAGGTATCTAAAGGTGCACGTCAATATGCTAACCAGACTTTGCTGACTTATCTTGCAAAAGGAGCTGTAGAATATGCAAAAGAGCTTGGTTATCCGATTCCGATAGTATTGCATCTTGATCATGGCGATTCATTTGAACTTTGCAAGTCATGTATCGAAACAGGCTTTTCATCAGTTATGATCGACGGGTCAGCCCTGTCATATGAAGAAAATGTTAAACTGACCAAACAGGTTGTAGATTATGCTCATCAGTTCGATGTAACAGTCGAGGGTGAGTTGGGTGTCCTTGCCGGTATTGAAGATGAAGTATCACATGAACATACCTCATACACAAGACCAGAAGATGTTGAAGATTTTGTGAAAAAGACCGGAGTTGACTCCCTGGCTATTTCTATAGGAACTTCACATGGTGCTTTCAAATTTAAAGTTAAACCGGGAGAACTTCCTCCTCCTCTTCGTTTCGACATTCTCGAAGAATGTGTAAGACGTATTCCGGGCTTCCCGATCGTTCTTCACGGGTCTTCTTCAGTTCCTCAGGACATTGTTGCTGAGATTAATAAATATGGCGGAAAGATGGAAAATACTGCTGGTGTATCTGAAGACCAGTTAAGAAGAGCTTCTAAGTCAGCCGTCTGCAAGATCAACATCGACAGTGATGGTCGTCTGGCTATGACAGCTGCTATCCGTAAGGTCTTTGTTGAAAAACCAGGTGAGTTTGATCCTCGTAAATATCTGGGACCAGCTCGTGATAAGCTGAAAGAACTTTACAAACATAAAACAATTAATGTTTTAGGCAGTGCCGGTAAGGCATAAAAAGTTCCTGGAACTACTTTTAAGAACCACCCTTTGGAAACCCATGGGGTGGTTTGTTTTTTTACAGTGTTATCTGAATTCTATTTCCAGATCTTTTGCAATCACAACAAGGTCGTCTTTTACAGCCGGGATTATATTAATTCCTTCCCTCATTATCTTTTCTTCCAGTTCTCTTTCAGGATCACCCGGAATAAGCACCCGTTCCTGGCCCTCTGCAGGTTTTGCAGCTCTGAACGTTTCGATCCATTCATCCATCTTCTCCTTAAATTCCCTGGCAGGCTGGAAAGCATCAATCCTCATTGCGCCGAAAAAATGTCCTGTTCCTTCACCTACTTTCTTGTCCAGCACAGGAAGATAAGCTACACTCGGGGGTACAAATGGTCCGAAATTGGCGCCACTGAACACGGCACAGAAAATGTCGACTATCGATGAAAGACAGAATCCTTTATGGCTGCCGTGCACCCTGTCTCCCCCAAGAGTAAGCATTGATCCGCCACGCTTAAGTATTGTCGGATCATCCGAGGGCCGTCCGTCTTTGTCCTGGACAAATCCGAACGGGACTTTTTCTCCTTTCTTCTCTGCGACTGCCAGCTTTCCCCTGGCAACAGGAGTGGTAGCAAAGTCAGCAACGAAAGGCGGTTGTTTCATTGCAGGAATGGCAACTGCTATAGGGTTTGTCCCCATCATTCTGCTTATTGAAAAAGTCGGTGCAACAAGAGGATTGGCGTTGGTGAGACAGATACCTATCATGTCGTGTTCAAGAGCCATCATTGAGTAATACCCTGCAATGCCGAAATGGTTTGAATTCCTTGTTGAAACCCATCCGGTACCGGCCTTTTGAGCTTTCTCGATAGCTATTTCCATTGATCTCCGGGCTGCAACCATTCCCACGGCATTATCTCCGTCGACAACTGCCGTGCTTGGGGATTCATATACTATTTTTACATGAGGATCAGTATTTATCCGTTTTGATTTCCACAATTCGTAATAGTCTTTTATCCTGATCATTCCGTGTGAAGCATGACCTCTTAGCTCAGCAGCAAGAAATACTTCCGCAATAATTGTCGAGTCGTTCTCGCTGCATCCCATCTTCGTGAAGACGTTTTTTGTAAAATCGAATAAGTAGTTGTATGGATACATATCAGTATTATTAATATTACCTGGTTCAGGTTACTCTTTTCTGTAGCTGATTGATGCGCTTGCCTGCTGTGTCGGAGTTATCACCAGGTCGTTGATGCAGACATGTTCGGGCAATGTGGCACAATAATAAATTGTATCTGCAATATCGTCACCTGTAAGTGGCTTGATTCCCTTGTATACATTTCCGGCTCTCTCTTCATCTCCTTTAAACCGGACCAGGGAGAATTCTGTCTCAACCATTCCCGGCGCTATATTGGTCACTTTAATATTGTTTTTCAGAAGATCTATCCTCATCGATCGCGACAGGGAATCAACTGCAGATTTTGTTGCGCAATAAACATTCCCATTCTCATACGATTCTTTTCCAGCTACTGATGCTATATTAATTATATGTCCCTTTCCACGGGCCACCATCAACGGTGCCACAGCGCGTGTAACGTAAAGGAGTCCTTTGATGTTGGTGTCAATCATCCTTTCCCAGTCATCAATATTCCCGGTATCGATATGATCGAGACCAACTGCCAGTCCGGCATTATTTACAAGAATGTCGATAGCTTTCCATTTTTCAGGAAGAGAACCAATTATTGAGGAAACTTCCTCTCTTTTCCTGACATCGAAATTCAGTGAAAGGACTTTGATGTTACCATAGGAAAGAAGCTCCTTTTCCAGCTCAACGAGCCTCTCTTTTCTTCTCCCTGTAATAATAATATCATAACCGTTTTTTGCAAATCGTACAGCAGCAGCCTTTCCAAGTCCGGCTGTAGCACCTGTTATCATTATTGTTTTATTCATTTTATCTCTCTTTTATGTAGCGTAAAAATAGGAATAAATTCTATTTTTTATATGTTGTTGTCGTGCTATATCAGCCATGAACTCTTCAGGTTTGTAATGTGATTTAATAATTTTATCTTCGCATTTTAATTCCCATGGAAAATAATAAATATAATCTGAAAGAAGATAAAAGGGCTGCTGTTGAATCTATGTTCGACTCCATTGCATGGAGATATGACTTTCTGAATCACTTTTTGTCATTTGGTATTGACAGACTATGGCGCAGAAGAGCTATCAGAATTATCTCCCGTTCCTATAAAAATCCAGATATTCTTGATGTTGCAACAGGCACCGGCGACCTGGCGATTGCTGCTATGAAGATACATCCTTTAAAAGTCACAGGCATAGATATCTCCACAGAGATGCTGAAGATAGGCAAAAAGAAGATTGAGAAAAAGGGCTTTTCAGAAAAGATAGAACTTGTACAGGGTGATTCGGAGAAAATTCCATTTGACGATAATAGTTTCGATGTTGCAATGGTGGCATTTGGTGTAAGAAATTTTGCTGATCCGCTGAAAGGTCTTTCAGAGATGAACCGTGTGATACGTCCTGGCGGCATGATCGTCGTTCTTGAATTTTCGAAACCATCCTCTTTCCCGTTCAAGCAGGTTTATAATTTTTATTTCAGAAATATTCTTCCTCTCTTCGGAAGATTTTTTTCTAAAGACAAGGCAGCTTATAGTTATTTACCGGATTCTGTGATGCAATTTCCTGATGATGAGAAGTTCCTTAATCTGCTCAGACTGGCCGCCTTTTCTGATTCGCGGCAACGAAAACTGACAGGAGGTGTTGCAAGTATTTATACAGGTATCAAATTTTCAGCGCAATAAATATAAATCACAGAAGTTTATTATCTTGTATAGCAAAAAAGAAATTATATCAAAGGTTGAAAAGAAGAATCCTCTATATTGTTTTACCACTATTTTTTTTGCTGGTCAATATAAGCCTGTTTGGGCAGAAGCAGAAGCCTAAAAATGAATCATGGTACGATGAGAAGCTGTTGCATTTCGGATTCAGCCTTGGGTTCAATGCAATGGATTTCAATATTACTCCTTCACAGTCTTTTCTTGAGTCAGACTCCCTTTATCCGGAGGTGAGCACACTGAACCCCGGCATTAACATACAGATAGTCACCGATGTGCGTCCGGGAAAATATTTTGATGTCAGGTTTCTCCCGGGTGTTTCTTTCGGACAGAGAGTTATCAGTTACTACAGAAACAGAGTTTTGTATGATACCCCGCAAAGACTGGAATCATCATTTCTCGAGTTCCCGCTTTTACTTAAATACAAAGGTGACAGACTGAATAATGTACGACCTTATGTCATAGGAGGATTAAACTACCGTTATGATCTGGCAGGCAAGAGAGAATTTGATGAAGAACGAACAGTATATATCAGGCTTAAAAGGCCGGATCTCTATTACGAAGTGGGGGCCGGCCTCGATTTTTATCTTACATATTTCAAACTGTCTGTTGAGCTTAAGATGTCAACCGGAATTCGCGATGTACTTGTAAAAGAAGCTGATATAAGGCATCCTGAATACTTTAGTGCCATAGAAAAGATGAAGTCGCAGATATGGGTTTTGTCATTTCACTTTGAATAATTATGGTTAAACAGGTTCAGATAAATCTTACTCCTGCTGCAGCAGCAGATGAAACATCGATAAAAAAGATAGCTGCTTCCCTTACAGGAACAGATCAGTCAGAGATTACTGCTATAAGGGTTATTAAACGATCGGTTGATGCACGGAAGAAAAACATACGGGTTAATCTGACTGTTGAGGTCTTCTCCGGGAAAGATTCTGCAGCCCCGGAAATAAGCCCCTTCAAGCCGGTTGATGTTTCCCTGAAGAAAGAGGTAATTATTGTAGGTGCCGGTCCTGCAGGGCTGTTTGCAGCTCTCAGGCTTATTGAACTTGGTATAAGACCTGTGATAATTGAAAGGGGCCGAGATATATCGTCCCGAAAAAAAGATATTGCCAGGATAAGCCGTGAACAGATAATCAATCCCGACAGCAATTACTGTTTTGGAGAAGGCGGAGCCGGTACCTTTTCGGACGGAAAACTATATACACGATCGAAAAAAAGGGGAGATAACTCAAGGGTCCTTGAATTGTTTTGTCTTCACGGTGCTAATGAGAATATCTTATATGAAGCTCATCCTCACCTTGGTACGGATAAGCTGCCGGCGATAATCTCAAGGATCAGAAAATCAATTATTGAAGCAGGCGGTCAGTTTATCCTGGAAAAGAAGGTCACTGATCTTCTCCTTGAGGGTGATAAGATAAAGGGTGTTGCGACATCAGATAATGAAACATTCCTTTCCTCATATGTTATTCTTGCAACAGGCCATTCAGCAAGAGATATTTACGATATCTGTTACCGGCGTGGCATAGAACTGGAGATGAAGCCATTTGCGATGGGGGTAAGGGTTGAACATCCTCAGGAGATGATCGACATGATCCAGTACCATGGCAATTCAAGAGAGGAGTTTCTCCCCGCTGCAGCATATAATGTGGTCAAACAGGTTGATGGCAGGGGCGTCTATTCATTTTGTATGTGCCCGGGTGGATTTATAGTTCCTTCTGCCACTTCTCAGGAAGAGGTGGTTGTGAATGGTATGTCACCGTCGGGACGAAACTCACCTTATGCCAATTCAGGAATAGTGGTTGAGATAAGACCTGAAGACCTTGTTAAATACAGCAGTTTCGGAGAATTGGCCGGACTGGAATTTCAAAAAGAACTTGAGCGTGAAGCATGGAAGAACGGAGGTCATACACAACAGGCTCCGGCTCAGCGTCTGGCTGATTTTGTTTCAGGAAAAGCATCTTCCTCATTGCCGAAAGTATCATATTTCCCGGGAGTCACCTCGTCTCCGCTTCATAACTGGCTGCCAAAAGCAATAGGGAGACGACTCAGGGACGGATTCAGAATGTTTGGTCAGGTGATGAACGGATATCTGTCGAATGAAGCGGTGGTTCTGGGTGTTGAGTCAAGAACATCATCACCGGTAAGGATCCCGCGCGATCCTGATAAGCTTTTTCATGTCAGGGTAAGAGGTCTCTATCCTTGTGGCGAAGGATCAGGTTATGCAGGAGGTATTGTCTCTTCTGCAGTCGATGGAGTCAGAGCAGCTGAGGCAATAGCCTTATCAATAGGGAGTTAGTTATGACAAGTCTGTTAAAAAAGCATTTCAGAGAGGTTGAGACAACTCGTGAAAAGATTGTCTCAATACTTGTTTTTGGCATGTTTATATTTTTGTTCCTGTTCGTTTTTAAGCCTTTTGGGATAGCTGATATTAAGGTGGTAAAACAATTTTTTATCTCTCTGGGTTACGGTTTTGTGACAATCTTTGTTCTCTTTATCTTTAGGTTTTTGTTTGAACCTCATTTTAACAAAGACATCTGGACTCTTGGAAAGAGTATTTTGTGGGATTTAGTTATAGTAGCCGCAATTGGAACAGCTAATTATTTTTATGTGAGTGTGATTTTTACCCAGGGATTTGTTTTCAAATATCTTTTATTCTCTTTATGGACTACACTTCTGGTAGGATCCATACCTGTTACACTAAGTTATGTGATTGCATATAACCGGATGTATAAGACTGCTTTGCAGGAGGCTGCTGTTCCAATAGAAGATGTTCTGTGGGAAAGTGAAGTTACTTTAAGAGCAGGCAATCCTAAAAATGAATTTAAAACTAACCCGAAGAATATAGTTTATCTCTGCTCGAATGATAATTATGTAACAATTGTTACAATGAAAGGAGATGTCCAGAACAAATCAACGATCCGTGGGACACTTAAATCCGCTGAATCTGAGCTCCGGAAAAATAACAGGTTCATAAGATGCCACAAATGTTTTATTGTGAATCTGGATTTTGTTGATAAAGTGACAGGCCATAATCAGAATATGAAAATAAAACTGCTTTCATCAGGAATTGAAATTCCTGTTTCCAGGTCAAAAGCTGAAGTTGTAGCCAGGCGGACAAAAAAGCAGTAGCTGTTTGTCACAGGTTTCAGCATTTCCTCCCTTTCTCTTAACTGCTTGCCACAAATTCCCGTTACTGACCACTTATTTTTGTTGCGGATAATCTGACGTCATAAATTTGTAATAAAAAAATTTAATGACAGATTCATTCATACTTGGTTTAAGCAGTGGTTCGGCTTGTGTTGCTACCTGTGGTATTGTGATGTTTCCATACCTTATGGCCGGTTCAGCAGGTGTAAGGAGGATTACCACTGACCTTTTATTATTCTTTATGACCCGTCTGATAATTTATTTTCTTCTTGCAACATTATCATGGAATTTCGGACAGGCACTATTTATGAATCCTGTTGTGAGAAGTATTGTTCCTGGTGTATTATATATTGTTTTTGCCGTAATGCTTATCTGGTACAGCATAGACCGGAACAGAAAAAAGGAGTGTCCTGCAAGGTTGGTTGCAGCGATTGATAACCGGCGATTGGTCCCTCTATTTTTGGGAGTAGTAAACAGTCTGGGATTTTGTCCGGCACTTTTTATAATTCTTACAAAGGGAGCAACAGAATCCACTCTTTTGCAGAGCTATGAAACATTTTTTGCTTTCTTCATAGGATCGGCTTTCTGGTTCTTACCCTTACCTCTTGCCGGTAAAATAAAAAAGAAAAAGGTTCTTGAAACAATTGGAATTCTTGCTACCGGGCTTGCCGGTATAATATTTATCATAAAAGGTATAACAAGCTTAATTGGAGGACTTATAAATGGATAACAATATGATCAATAAAACAATGAAGAAATCGTTTGGGAAATCTCTTCTCTACACTTTACCAATGTTCCTGGTGACATTTGTACTTATATCAGGAGGAAAACCTGATTTTTCAAATCTCCCGGCTGCATTAGCCATGATGGTCACTTTTCTGTTCATGAATGTTTTGTATTTCATGATGCATTATACAGGCAAGACAGATAAGTTCAGGGCGATTTTGTTTATCATTTTCGCCTTATCGCTCTCCTTTACCCTGATAAACAACATGATTGAGATGAGACATTCTATGTCATTTTCACAGGCTGACGTGCTTGAGTGCAAAATTCCTTTCTGTCATCTGGTAATACCCATGATGATCATTCCGGCTGCATTCACAAAATCAATTATTTTCCCAGGTTCGATTATTGGTGGTTTTGCTGATATCTCGTCGATGGTAGTACTATGGTTAGTGGCAACACTGGTGCTTGGACGCGGCTTCTGCGCCTGGGGATGCTTCTATGGTGGCTGGGATGACGGTTTTTCAAGATTCAGGAAAAAGTCAGCCATTAAAAAGATCAGTGAATCATGGAGATGGATGCCATTTGCTGTCCTGTTCATGGTTGCCTTAACAGCTGCAATGACCCTGGGACCGACATATTGTGACTGGATATGTCCTTTTAAAGCTGTAACGGAATTTGAACAGATCTCATCAATTGAATCGGTTGCCAAAGCCGTTGTGTTTATCTCATTATTTCTAAGTCTGGTAGTTGTTCTTCCGGTTTTGACAAAGAAAAGAACACAATGCAGTTTCCTTTGTCCGATGGGAGCCGTTAACTCCTTATCAAACAAGATCACTCCGTTTGTTGTAAAGATTGATAAAAAGGTTTGCAGCGAGTGTTTTAAATGTGTCCAGGTGTGTCCTTTGTTTGCTCTCTCAAAGGAGGATGTAAAGAACGGTAAAGCGTCGGTGTTTTGCAGTAAATGCGGTAAGTGTGTTGATGTCTGTTCAAAAAATGCAATTCACTTTGGGATTAAAGGGGTTCCTGCAGGCACAATGAAAAATTTTTCAAGAAATCTTTTCCTCTTCGTTTCGTTCCTTTTTATCTCTGTCTTTTCGGCAGGATCAATAATAAATGCAGTACAAAGCATATTCAAACTTATATTCTGATTTCTAACAATACATTCTAATATCTGATAAAATGAAGAAGTTGAAAATAATAACCGGAATTACCTGGGCCTTTGCAGGGTTGGTCCTGATGTTTATTTTATTTCCAGGAATGAATAACATGTCAAGGTCTGCCTCGAAACTGCCCTTTATGAAAATTAATCCCAATTATACCGGAGGGGTTGTTGCAAAAGAGATTGTTGAAGCAAGTTGCACTCTTGACATCAGGAGACCTGTCTTCGATGGCCTGATAAAGGAGAGAAAAACGGGATTTGTTCAAATTGACTGGAGAGGGGCTGTTCCGGATAATATAGTTGATACCATCGACTATGATCTTGATGAGATACCGGATTTTGTAATCACTATTGACAGGATCAAACCAGTAACATCAATCAACGCCGTGAACAGTAAGGTCCTGGATGTTGGAGTTTCGACTCCGACCTCCTATGGATGGGCTGTGAGAGTTAATCTCAGAAAGTAAATGATAGTTAGAGATTATTTTCAGATCTAGAGCTTATCATCAGTTTAGCTTAGAATTGTTGACTCCTTAAGCCTGAACGATATCAAAATACTTACAACCATTAATATTATCATCAGTACCAATGAACGCGTCATTGAACCGGTAAGTGATGATTTAAAGCTGTCCATACCGAAAATAAATGCAATTCCCGATATCTGTCCCATAAGCAGAAGCATCCCGTTAGAGGTACCTTCAGAAGCCGGATATGTTATTTCGGCTCCAAACTGAAAACCTATAGGACCGGAGCTCAGAAGAAAGAAGCCAAATGTCAGACCTGAAGTGAGCAGAAGCCAGTAATTAGTTGCAAAGGTAACGCCGGTAAGACCAATAGTTGCACCTGCAAGAGCTATTATTATGAAAGGAGTTCTCTTTTTGTAGTAATCGGAAAGAAGAGGTATTATAAGAGCTCCGACTATTCCCCCGACAATCATTATACCACCTGTTATTCCTGCCTGGGTGGCTGAAAACCCTCGTGGTCTGACTATATCTTCTATCCATGTGGTTACACTGTTGAATACTCCCAACCCGATAAAAAAGATGATCATCAGCCAAATAAAATCTTTTGTATGTATTGTTTGTTTAAATCCGTCAAATACCAGAGAACGTTCCTCCTGATCGGGACGACAGGGAGCGGTAGGAGGGGCTTCTTTAATAAATATGATAAAGATAGCAGCACTTACAACCGAAATGATCCCATATATATAAAGCATCCCGCTTATACCTGATCCAATAATAAGGTATGGTGTAAGAGCCATCCCTGCCAGAATACCTATATACATAGCCAATGAACCAAGCCCTGCAGCTGTGGCTCTCTCTTCAATAGGAAACCATCGCGCAGCAAGTTTTGTAGTTGCATTAAGAAGGAATGGTTGTCCGATTGCAATTCCAATCTGAGCCATGAGCAATATGTTATAATCGGTGCCGGCAAATCCGCGAAGTAATCCGAAAAGACCAGTAAAAAGAGCTCCTATACCTACTCCCTTGCGGATTCCATATTTATCTATTATCCACGATGCTGGTATTGATACAATAATAAAGACTATCATAAAACACATCGAGAGTATTCCAATCTTGAGATCAGAAACACCGTAATATTTTGTTGAATCTCCCGTAATAGGAGCGAAAGTGATCCATAAAAGCTGGTTTACGGCAACTATTAACATATAGATAATGAGGATAAACCACCGGCTACCGTATACCTTGAAATCTGATTTTGGCATGATCAAATATTTTTGAACAAATATAATTTTATTTATCAGGCAGACAACCAGATTTTCTGCGGAACTCTGAAAGCACAACTGAAGCTGCCATGCTGACGTTCAGCGAATCAATTCCAAACCTGGCATCATTGAATTTGGGAATCATTATCTTTTCGGTAATAAAAGGAACCAATTCTTCAGAGATCCCTTTTGATTCATTTCCAAGCAATATTATACCTTTATTATCAAGGTTATGGGTGTAAATAGATTCTCCTTCAAGCAAGGTGCCGAATACAGGAACTTTATTTTCATTTGCCTGAACTAATAGTTCTTTCAGTCCGGAATAAAAGATTCTGACATGTAAAATAGCTCCCATGCTCGCCTGTATCACTTTTGGATTATAAACATCCACGCAATCGGGAGAGCATATTATATTTCTGATGCCAAACCAGGCAGATGCCCTGATTATGGTACCGAGATTACCGGGGTCCTGAACAAAATCGAGGGCAACTGATAATTCTTTCAGAATATTCACGGTATCCATTTTATGGTCAGGCATAGGTACAACAGCAAGAGCATTATGAGGAGTTTTCAGAGTGCTGATATGCTTTAACTCCTCATAACTGACAGTTTCAATATTGTTCACAGAACTGATCAGATCTTCAGGGAGAGCGCTCAGGAATTCGGGCTTTGCGATCAGTGTCTTAACTTGTACCCCTGAAGCAAGAAACTCTTTTACAAGCTTGTCGCCCTCAATAACAAACAACTTAGCTTCGTCTCTCTCCTTTTTCTTCTGAAGAGATATTATAAATTTTGCCTGGTTTTTACTGATCATGTTCCGGGTGAATTATCCTTATTCAAATCGATGTAAATTAAACCAAAAAAATAACTTCGAAAAAGTAATCTGAATAATTTATTCCCGACGTAATACATAGTCTGCCCGTCTTGAGTTAAGAGAGCATGCCCGGGGTATTTAAATTTACAACTGTTTTTTGCTGAAACGCCAATAATCAAGAAGACTAATTTTTGCCTTTCCGGTAATTTTATTATTGATATATTTGGATGAAACTTTTGAAATTCGATTTTGAAAAGAAACACACTATATAAGAATCACATTTTTAAGGGTTCCCGTCTCTTCCTGTTGGTTATTATTATAATAGTTTCATCATGTAATCCGACAAAATATGTCAGGGAAGGAGAGACTCTCCTTAACAACAATCACGTTATCATAAATAAAGAAGGCATTAAGAAAAGTGACGTACTTCCATATATTAAGCAGAAACCTAACAAAAGAATTTTCGGAGCAAAATTTCATCTGGGGCTGTATAATCTTTCGAACATAGAGAAACAGA